>Ga0209603_1000273_pt1 | contig 64902 bp, 62 predicted proteins | sample COGITO_mtgs_1206_FD_184812 | JGI IMG/M metagenome (GOLD analysis project Ga0209603, IMG submission 184812) | Pelagic marine microbial communities from North Sea - COGITO_mtgs_120607 (SPAdes) (version 2) | ecosystem: Environmental > Aquatic > Marine > Epipelagic ...
TGTAATTTTGTTATTATCATCTTTAGTACAAGATAATATCAATAGTAGGATACATAAGTTTAAAATAGATTTCATAAAAGTAATTTAATAATCAGACCCCATTTAGATATAAAAGTTTCATTTTAACATTTAAGTTTTTTTTTATTCATACTGCAATATCCAAATGAATGTGTTTCTTAATCTTTGTGATGGTGTTTTTAATTGCAGCTTCATTGCTACAGGACAAATATCTAACAATATTTAAGGCAAAACAATAGTAAATAATTAATTGTATTAATTTAATACACCCATCAAACCCCAATAAATATAGGCTTTTATAGATATTTTATTTTTTTTAAATCAAAATTAGTCGTTAAAAATCACTAAAAATAAGGGATTGAAGCTATACCTTGATTTACAAGTGTACTATTTTAATACGATTATAAAATTGCTATTGATTGGTACAACCATTTGGTTTAGTATTGTATGAAAATATAACAAAAGAATACAAATGTTATTGTATATATGGAAAGTGGCTACTCCATCAAAGCCACCAAACTTCTGTCAGAATCGTAACGCAGTTGGTTCAGGTAAATCAAGCTGTAAGAATTGCATTGGAATCCTTTAAACGTTTCCCATACGCCCATCCAATATTCAACTTACCGCGTAATCTAATTTATTTAAACGTTTCAGGGGGGCGAGTACTTGTACAATTACTTACTCGGATGAATAGGTTGTTTAAGTGCGGTGCTTTGCACCTTATCACATCACCTATCACACCAAAATATAACAAAAGAATACAAATGTTATTGTACTTATAGAAACACTTGAAATGAGCAAGAACAGTAATAAAAAAATATACAAGCAATTGATGTCTTGGTTATCGAATAAGTTGCATTTCGGTAAAGGACACAAGAGAGTAAAAAACAAAAATGGTGAATATCTAAAAGTTAAAAAATGAAAGGATTAAACAGAAACAAACACATTCAAATTAGATTAACAGATGCAGAGATGCTAAAGTACAAACAAGTATCAGCAGATAACGGATTAACCGTTTCAGGCTTTGCAAGATACAGTATGGCTAAAGCAGCCCGTCTTATCAAGCAAAACAACGATGAGGTTACCGTGTAGTAGAAAACAAAGACAAATAAAAAGAGGAATTAACCTATTTAAACAACTAATAGATGTTCAAATCAACACAAGAAAAGATAGCGGAGAAGATTGCAGCAATTCGAAAAGCACAGGAGATAAAACCAAAGACGGCTACTATTAAAAGAGCAAAGCGAAGAAGCAAAACGGAAACTACAGCACAAACAAAAAAGACAATGATGCTTTCCATCTTAAACAACAAGAACCTTAAAGCAACAGAAAGACTTGAAAGAGTTTATAAGATTCTAGGGAATTAAAAAAGCACCACTTGTTAAGAGTGATGCTTCTAACCATAAACCAATTCATTTGTGTAGAATTGATATTACAAATATACGTCACAATTGGTTAACCAAAAACATTTGGATAACATTTAGTTAACATTAAACAGAAATAATAAAAAAACCGCCTAAAAAAGACGGTTTAATTATATCTCAACACAGAACACATAAGTGTGTTGATTTATGGTTACTCAAATATAAAAAAAAATACTTTGAAATTAAAAGTAATAAATGAAAAATAAATATCTCATCCTTTACTATACGATGTTAGCGGCGATGTTAGCAACGATGATATTAATCTTAAAATAAAAATAATGGAACTAAAAGCAAAACCAAAAGCACCAAAAGGCAGACCAAAGAAGTATTTAAACCCAGAAAAAGCGTTCGAGTGGTTCGATGAATTAGCACACGCAGAAGCCGAGCAGCAGGTGAAACTTTGGCAAGAACAATACGAGGATACTAAACGAATCACAGGAAGTGATTTTGAAACCCTAGAAGCCTTTGAACATGATTTAAGGGGTAAGTATCCAGAACTATCAAAACTAAGCATTGAGCAGCTTTATATAATGGATGGCAAGGATAAGCAAACCATTGAAGGCGCATTTAGAGACCTAAAGGCAATAAGTAAACCATCAACGGATAAAGACACCTATACGGTTAAGATACCTGCGGAGAAGGCAAACGAATACAGTTGGTATTTAGCCATTGCAGAAGCATTTAACAACATTAGAGCAGAGGGTAACACCAATATCAATGTTGCACAGCTACCTAACATTACAGGGAACAGAATCGTTCTTGATGTACGTTCAATGAGATTAATACCTAACCCATACAGATTTACTAAAGACTTTAAATAAGGTTGTGAATCCATCAATCTTGTTTAGTTGGGGATGGGGCAGGTTTCAGTTGGTTTCATATGCTTTCCCTGCCCCGTAATCCCTTTTAAGATGAAAGTAGAAATAGAATTAACTAAGACACAATTAAAGACCATTAGACAACGATTAGGGCTTCAGACAAAGACCCAAGCAGATATTGTTATAACATCACTAATAAAGACTGTCGTTGATGATGAATACTCTTTAATATTTAATCAATGGTAATAAGAAACAAAAAGGAACTAACGGAACATGCGCAGGAGAAGATTGATGCCTTGTGCAATGACCTGATTGATTCCATTGATATTGATTTGCTCTCCAATGCTGAAAAGATAGTTTACCTAAAGACGGTAATCGGGCATTCAGTTCCAAGAAAGGAGAGTATTAGCGTTAAGCAGATGAAAGCACCTGATTCAATTAAATGGTTAGTGAATCAAAGTGAAACTAAAATAGAAAGACTAATTGATGGAAAGTACAGACATCTTACAGATACGGGAGTGGTTAGCGACACAGGAGGAGAACAAGTACAGTTTAAGCCACAAAGCGGCGATAATTAGAAGTTGCGACCCTTTCGGTTTAATGGCAGATTTTAAAGATACAGATGGAACGATATACGAATACTTTGATGGGCAGCTCACAGCAATCAATAAAGGTGGTGTCCGTTTTCAAGTGGATGATAATACTTGATTACGATATTAAAGAAGATGTTTACGGATTGACAGGTTGGATAAGATTTGTAACAGAAAGGAATCCTAAGGATGTAAACGAAATAAGCAGCATCCATTTAGACCAACATCACAGATTCAAAAAGTTATTTAGATGGCGAAGGATTTAAGAAGTGAATATAGCTTTTGGGAAAACAAGGACTACGAAGAAACGTTCGTTAAGGCAAATAAGGATTTGATACTTGACCTAATGGGAGCAGATGATTATTTTGACATCTCTTCAAGTTTCTTGGACAAGGATGCAGGGATTGATGGGATAGCCAAACTAGAAAAATACAGTATAGGCATTGCATTAAGAATAAGAAAACCCGAATACTACAAATGGCGGTTTAATTTCACATTAGGACACCATTACAATAAAGAAAACAGTCAAGTACATACTGTGCTTAATTCGCTAAGAGCAGATGTAATGTCGCCAAACTATATTCTTCAAATTAACGGAGTGCAAGAGGATGGATATTGTAAAGAGTGTTACACTATAAAAGTGCAAACAGATGTATTTGCGTCATACTTAACAAAAAAAATAGATGACCACACCCTTGATAATTATTATCAGCCAAGATTAGCATCCTACGAGTTTACGATGCAAGATGTATATCACGAACTATCAACTGGCGTTGAATTTTATTTAATACAAGACAACACTATAACCAAATACCTCAACAATGACGCAGATAAAAGTAGTTAACGGAAAGATTCAGTACTTTATTAAGGGAAAGCGTGTGAAGCCTCAAGAGTATTATAAATTTAGAAGTGATTTTGTTACAAGGAAAAATGATTAGTGTATATTTGGGGTGTAGTTAAAACGCATTTGGGCACTATTTTGGGCACTTTAACAATGTTAATAAGCTACAAAGTCAATAGGGTGTTTAGCTCAGTTGGTTTAGAGCGCTACCTTGACAGGGTAGAGGTCGGGGGTTCGAATCCCTCAACACCCACAAAGCTTCTAAGGAATTAGAAGCTTTTTTCTTTTAGCGTATGAAAAGATTTTACTTTCTTCTTTTATTATTTATTGTGGCTTGTAAAAAGCAGACAACTACCGATTGTGTTTGCACCAACGAATACAATCCCGTTTGTGCTGGGGACAATCAATATCCCAATCCTTGTACTGCAAAATGCGATGGCTATAAGGATAGCCAAATAACCCTGCTCTTAACCGAAGAACAAATTGCTTCAGGGATGATGGTCAGTGTAGATTGTTCAATCTAATTTTTGATTTTAAAAAGCTTAAATAGCTAAAAATATTACTCTCGCCTGAGTTTTATTTATTTCTAGATTATCAATGATTTATTAAGGCAATGTTACCCTGCTCTTGATCTTTGAGAGAATGATAATTTTAGCGTTTAAAACTTATCGAGTTATCAATTTAAATCGTTTGCAAAATAGAGTTTGATAAATCGTTCTCTACTTTACAAAAACACTTGTTTTACAAAGGTTAGCTACCGTAAATTTGTCCTGTGAAAAGAGATAATCCCAACATCCTAAAACCAACCATTATGAAAAACCTAATTTTTAATTTACTTATTTTATTTTCTCTCCATGCAACAAAAGTAGTTGCAAACGAAATTACTGCTGAACAAGTCATTGCTGCGATTGTAGAAGACGATTTTGATTTCATTACCAATGTGATCAAGACACGTCAAATCAATCCTAATGAGTTGTTTAACGGAAAGACATTATTAATCATTGCAGTTGAAGATGACAACGCAGAGATGATTAACCATTTGGTAAGACTTGGTGCAAGACTAAGTACTGTTGGTGCAGATGGCTATCGCCCAATGGAAATTGCCAAAATGCAACAAAAAATACATGCGCAAGCAGAACTTATTGTAATCACATCATAATTACAATTACTTGTTTGTTTAAGAGCCCTTCTTGAGAAGGGCTTTTTTTTTGGGTTTACATCAATGCAAAGTGTAGAATTTATATCTTGTTGTGATAATTAATTACTATGAAGCATCTATTTTATTTTCTTTTTCTTTTTTGCGCTATAACTTCTTTTGCCCAGGAGATATCCCCAGAGTGGCTAACTAAAACCCCTGCGCGAAATATTGGACCTGGTGGAATGAGTGGGCGTGTCACCACCATTGATGTTGTTAATAATGCGCCAGATATCATTTATGTAGGAACAGCTTCAGGAGGGGTATGGAAGTCCATGAGTGGTGGAATTGACTGGACCCCTATTTTTAATGATCAATTAACTGCTTCGATAGGAGCCTTAGCAATACAGCAGTCTAATCCAGATGTCATTTGGGTAGGAACAGGAGAGGGGAATCCCAGAAATAGCCTAAATGGAGGTTATGGCATATATAAATCCCTTGACGGCGGGAAAACCTGGCAGTCGATGGGGCTTGAAAACACCCGTCATATTCATCGCATTATTATCCATCCTACTCAACCCAATACGGTTTATGTTGCTGCAATAGGTTCACCTTGGGGGGTTCATCCAGAGCGTGGAATCTATAAAACAACTAATGGCGGTAAGTCATGGAAGAAAATCTTATACCAAAACCCTAAAACGGGCGTGGCAGATCTAGTCATGGATCCTACTAATCCAAATAAATTAATCGCGGCCATGTGGGAACACAAACGCGATCCATGGTTTTTTAATTCTGGAGGAGAGGGCAGCGGTCTTTTTGTTTCTTATGATGGTGGAGAAAGCTGGAAAGAAAAAACAGAAAAAGACGGGTTGCCTAAAGGAGAATTAGGCCGCATAGGTCTAGCAATTGCAAAAAACAAACCCAATATTGTTTATGCCCTCGTTGAGGCCAAAAAAAACGCCCTCTACAAGTCTGTTGATGGAGGCGAAAAATGGGCTAAAGTCAATGATAAAAATGACATTGGAAACAGACCCTTTTATTATTCTGACATCCGTGTTGACCCAGAAAATGAAAATCGTTTGTATTCTGTCTTTACTTATGTCAATGTTTCTGAAGACGGAGGCAAGAATTTTTCGCAGCTCATGCCAGCCTATGGGGTGAGTAATGGAGTACACCCAGATCATCACGCCTGGTGGATTCATCCAGAAGATGGAAACTTTATGATTGATGGAAACGACGGGGGGTTAAATATCACCAGAGACGGTGGGAAATCATGGCGTTTTGTAGGAAATATTCCTGTAGCACAATTCTATCACATTAGTGTGGATAATGAAATCCCCTATAATGTTTATGGTGGAATGCAAGATAACGGTTCGTGGAGAGGTCCTGCCTACACTTGGCGTGTACAAGGTATCCGAAATTCATACTGGCAAGAAATCGCCTTTGGGGATGGTTTTGATGTTGTGCCAGATCTCGACGATTCTCGATATGGTTATGCCATGAGTCAGCAAGGAGTGGTTTCTCGCTATGACTGGAAAACTGGGAATAATTATTTGGTTAGACCTACACACCCAGATTCAGAAGTGCCATTGCGATTTAATTGGAATGCTGCAATAGGACAAGACCCTTTTGATAATAGCACAGTTTACTTCGGAAGTCAATTTGTGCACAAAAGCACCGATAAAGGCTTGACATGGGAGGTGATTTCACCAGATTTAACGACAAACGATCCAGAGAAACAAAAGCAAAGCGAAAGTGGTGGATTAACCCTAGACGCAACTGGGGCAGAAAACCACTGTACTCTACTCGTTATCGAGCCTTCCCCCTTAGAAGAAAATATGTTGTGGGCTGCTTCTGATGATGGGCGAGTCCATTTCACTCAAAATGGTGGAGAATCATGGAATGAGGTTACAAAAGGCCTTAAGGGCTTACCCACAGGAAGCTGGATTACACAAATAAAGGCTTCGAATAAGAATAAAGGCGAAGCCTTATTAGTCGCAAATGATTATAGACGCTTTAATTATACCCCTTATGCTTACAGAACAACGAACTATGGTAAAACATGGAAGCGTATTGTCGACGCAGAAGATGTGGAAAGCTATACATTGAGCATAGTCGAAGATCCAGTGACAAAAAACCTATTGTTTTTAGGAACTGACGATGGACTATACTATTCTACAAACGCAGGGGAGCAATGGATAAAAATGGATCCTAAAGTGTTCCCTACGGTTTCGACAAAAGATTTAGTGATTCATCCCAGAGAGCACGATTTAATCATCGGGACTTTTGGAAGAGCAGCATGGGTATTAGACGATATTCGTCCTTTACGTGCTTTAGCTCAGAAAAAAGAAATTGCAAATAAAGCCAACCATTTGTTTACTCCGCCTACCGCTTATCAAGCGGCCTATCAACAACCCACAGGCTCGCGCTTTGGGGCAGATGCAATGTATCACGGGGAGAATAGAAAATATGGGGCAATGTTCACTTATTTCTACACTGCGCCTGATCAAGAAAATGATGAAAAGAAAAAAGATTCATTAAGCCTTCAAATATTTGATGGAGAAAGATTGATAAGAACATTAAGGCGCAAAGCGCCAAAGGAAACAGGCCTGCATCGCTGGTACTGGAATATGGATGAAAGTGGTGTTAATCGCCCCAGACGTAAGCCTAGTAAGTCCAAGCGAGAACCCAGTGGAGTAGGGGTGCTACCAGGAACATATACAGCGGTATTATCCTCAGCAACTGTAAGTAATGTAGTAGAAATCCAAGTTAAAACAGATCCCCGTATTAAAACATCAATCGAAGGTTTAAAAAAGCAATACGAAGCATCAAAACAGTTAGAAGCTTTAATTGATTTAGCGGCAAAAGCGATCAATCAATTGGTTGAATCTAAAGCGACCATTAAAGACTATCAACAAAGAATTCAAAAACAAGATAGTGTGGCTTATAAGGCAACCATTGATAAGTGCAAAGATGCTTCAAAAGAGATTACCCAGTTAATCGATTTATTTTTAGGCAAAGAAGACAAACGTCAAGGGATAGTGCGCAATCCAGAACAAACGGTGATGACGCGAATTAGCACTGCGAGACGATATGTTTACTCTCGTCCTAACGGTATTACCACAACAGAAGAAGTTTTAATGCAACACGCCAGCACAGCGACTAAGGATGCTGTTGAGCAAGTCAATGATTTTTATAAAAACAATTGGGAAGCTTTACAAAAAGAAGTTGAAGCCATTGAGCTATCTGCATTTAAGACCGTAAAGTATTTTGAAATAACAGAATAGCTTACAAGAGATCAAGGAGTTGCTCTAGGGCAATTCCTCTTGATCCTTTTATTAGGATAGTGTGATCTTGAATGGCTTGCTTAGCTAAGTGCTTTTTTACTGACTCAGTATTGTCAAAACATTTAAAGCCTTCAGCGTTTGTAGAACCAAACAAGGGTCCCACAAGGATAGTATCTTGAATATTACTTTCTTTAATGGTATCGACGATGGCTTGATGTTCGCTTTGGGCATATTGCCCTAATTCTAACATATCTCCTAAAATGATAAGTTTCGCCTTAGCGTCAACATTAATAAAAGATTTAATGGCAGCCGACATGCTTGTAGGGTTCGCATTGTAGGCGTCTAGAAGGATGTTGTTTTTTGTGGTCTTAATCCATTGAGAGCGATTGTTACTGGGGTAGTAAGCGGCTATCCCCCGTTGAATTTTAGAGAGTGGGATTTTAAAATATTTACCTATGCTTACTGCTGCATTGATATTGTCAAAATTATAAGTTCCTGTGAGTTGAGATGTAATGGTAGTATCCCCAGTTTTGACGGTGCAGTATCCAGCTTCATTTACTGTATTGCTAAGATGATTTTGAGCATTTTTGGCGAAGCTAAAAATATAACGATTTAGGCCATCGCTTTGTTGTATTTGTTTTTGATCATCCCCATTAACAATTGCAGTGCCTTTGTTCTCTTTTAGGTAATCATACAACTCACTTTTTCCCTTTATAACCCCTTCAAGACTGCCAAAACCTTCTAAATGGGCTTTGCCAAAATTAGTGATGTATCCCATTGTTGGAGCGGCGAGCTGAGCTAAAAAGGCGATTTCTTTTAAGTGATTTGCGCCCATCTCAATCAAGGCGATTTCTGTACTTTTTTTTATATTTAGTAAGCTGAGTGGAACCCCGATATGATTGTTTAGATTGCCTTTTGTGGCGACAACTTCAAAGTTTTGTTCAAGGACACTTTTAATTAATTCTTTTGAGGTGGTTTTACCATTTGATCCTGTTAATCCAATTACAGGGATGTCAAATTGTTTTCTGTGAAATTGAGCGAGGGCTTGTAAACTCGCAAGACTGTCTTCGACAAGTATAGCGTTTTCATGCTCTGGTGTGTATTCTTCATCGTCATATACCACATAAGATGCGCCTTGCTCTAACGCTTTTTTTGCGAAAGTGTTTCCGTTAAAGTTTTCACCCTTAAGGCAAAAAAAAAGGCTGTCTTTTGGAAGGGTTCTAGTGTCTGTAGACACGGTCTTACAGCTTAAAAAGATTTGGTGTAATTCAGCAATTTTCATATGTAAAAAAAGGCATTCGAAAATGCCTTTAATTTTATGTTAACCTCTTCTTTTGTGTCGAGCAGTTTTTTTGTTTTTGCTCTTGGACCCTAATCGGGTCATGGCACATCTAAAGCCAATATAATCTGTCGCAATGTATTGGGGTAAGAATCGTCTTTGCGCTGGATCTAACCAGTAAGCTCTATCTTTCCAAGATCCACCTTTATATACTCTAACTTCGTCTGTAATTAAACTAGTTTTCTCGATTTCCCCATCGTCCTTGTTGTATTTTTTAACGCCGTTTTCATTTGTTACACCAGGAGTATCAGGTGCGCTGTACATGGCAGTTGAACCAGGGTAATCTCTAGCGATTTCCTCGTCTGTTTTTCCTTGAACATCTTCAAATAAACGAGAAGATGAAACATCTCCATCGCGATAATTTCTATTGTCAGATTGAGTAAAGTTTTGTCTTAAAAAGGTTTCTTCTTCGTCGACCTCTTGTTGTTGTAATTGTCCAGGGATACGCTTTAATAATACTTTCCCGTTAGGTAAGGTGTCATAGACCAATTGATCAGGTGAAATAACTTGTGCTTTCCCGTCTTCCCCGATAACTTCTTTAAGGTAAATATTCCCTCTGTAGTAGTTGAAGTCGCTTGCTTCGTCATCTATAATAGGGCGATACACATCAGAAACCCACTCGGCAACATTTCCTGCCATATCATATACGCCAAAATCATTTGGTGGATAAGCTTTCACTTGAATGGTGATATCTGCACCATCGTCTGACCATCCAGCGATTCCACCGTAATCTCCTTTTCCAAGTTTAAAGTTGGCTAATTGATCTCCTTCGGTTCTTCTTTCGTCAGAACGAGTGTATTCTCCAGACCAAGGATATTTCTTCTTACCTCTGTAAGCGTTGTATTCTCTTTCTCCCCCAAGGGCTAATGCGGCATATTCCCATTCAGTTTCTGTGGGCAGGCGATAAGATGGAAGTAAAATTCCTTTTTCTATTCCGGCAAAGTTATTTACCTCTGTAGTATCTTTTTTGATTTTCCCATTTTTACCAGCAATACTATCAATTTTCCCTCCATAAGTCAATTCAGGGACTTTGAGATAGGCACTTGTACTAAAGGTGCTATTAGCGTCAATGACGTCTGTGTTGTAACGGGTATCTTTTTCTAAATAAGCTTCGCGTTCAAGGATGAATTCGTTTACACGATCTGTTCTCCATTCGGCAAATTGAACGGCTTGCATCCAGTTTACACCTACTACAGGGTATTCTGCATAAGCAGGATGGCGCAAATAGTTAGTAGTTAATTCTTCAACATAGCCTAAACGATTTCTCCAAACCAAAGTATCTGGTAAGGCGCCTTGGTAGATTAATTTATATTGTTCGTTTTCTTTTGGAAAAACAAATTGTAACCAGTCAAGATACTCTAAATACATTAGATTGGTTACTTCAGTTTCGTCTATATAAAAGGACATCACGTGTTGACGTGTGGGGGAATTGTTCCAGTCGTGCATAACATCATCTTGCACTTGACCTTTAGTAAAGGTACCTCCTTCAATAAACACCAAACCTGGTCCTGTTTCTTGATCTTCAAATTCGACATTGTATTGGAATCCACCTTTTTTTGAATTAATGGACCATCCTGTTGCTCTAGATTGATTATTTCTTCCGCAAGAAGAAAAAATAAATGCCCCTAAAACAGCAAAAAGCGAAAATTTTGAAATAACCTTAACGTTCATACTTTATCGTTTACAATTCTATACCGCTATTAATTAGTGCAATATACAAAATATTGATGCAAGCCAAACTATTTTGACGTACTACAATATGACTATATAACGCAGTCATTATCGATTTATTGTAAAAATTTTTCATCCCGCATAAATTGTTGAATTTTTGCATAAGAAAAGGAGATTTCTTGCGTTATAACACAATAGATTTAAACGCAATTTACTTGAAGAGGTTCTACTTATACCTAAATCTTTTAGCGCTTGTTACAGCTTTATCTGTTTCAGGACAAAACGACAGTCGTGTTATAACGACTGGAGTTCCCTTTTTGCTTATTACCCCAGATGCACGATCTGCTGGAATGGGAGAACTAGGGGTGGCTACATCTGCAGATGTTTATTCTCAACAATGGAATCCTGCAAAATATGTTTTTGCAGAAAGAAGTCAAGGATTAGGGGTGAGTTATACGCCTTATTTAAGCAAATTAGTAGATGATATTTTTCTGGCTAATATTACTTACTTCACAAAAAATACTGAGCGCAGTGCATGGGGGGCAAGTTTAAAATACTTTAGCCTTGGCGATATCCAATTCAACGACTTAGTCGCAAACACCATTATACAGCAAGGTATTGAACGCCCTAATGAGCTTACCCTTGATGTTTCATATGGATTAAAATTAAATGAGAAATTCTCGCTTGCAGTTGCGGGTAGATTTATCCGTTCTGATTTAAAACTTTCCACCGATCTAGATGCAACCCCCGCGAATACTTTAGGGGTGGATATTGCTGGATTCTATCGCGGGGATGTTTTTGATCTGGGAGAGAATAAAGGTCGTATGCGTTATGGGATGAATATCTCTAATATAGGGCCTCGATTAAAATATGATGAAGGTGGTCAAAAAAACTTTATCCCTACCAACCTTAGAATAGGAACAGGATTAGACTTGGTTTTAGACACGAACAATGCGCTGAATTTTAATTTAGAACTCAATAAATTATTGGTTCCTTCTCCAGTAGCTATAATTGAGAACGGTGATATAGTGGGCTATCAACAACCCGATATTACCTTTCTTAAAGGTATTTTTGAATCCTTTAACGATGCTCCAGATGGTTTTAGTGAAGAGTTAAAAGAAATCACTTGGGCAACAGGAGTTGAATATGTTTTTCAAGATTCTTTTGCCTTGCGAACCGGTTACTTTAACGAGAGTTTAGAAAAAGGATCCAGGCGATTTTTAACCATAGGGGCCGGCTTTAGATTAGATTTTGCCACCATTGATATCTCTTATTTATTTTCTACCTCGAGGATTAGAAACCCACTTGAAAACACCCTGCGTTTTTCGCTTACATTTAATCTTTCTGCTAGTCCAGAGCTTTTGACCGAAACTTCGAATTAGCAAAAGATTTATTTTTCTCTTGGAATAATAACTTTTAAGCCTCTTTTTGTTGTCTGATTTCTCACTAAAATGTGGTATTTTTGTCCCTGAAAGAAATCATAATCACTCGCTTAACGAATGAAAAAAATTACCAAACAGACCTATATAGATTGGTACAAAGACATGCTGTTCTGGCGCAAATTTGAAGACAAACTAGCTGCCGTTTACATCCAGCAAAAAGTGCGTGGATTCCTCCACCTTTACAATGGACAAGAAGCTATCCTTGCGGGAGCTTTAAACGTCATGGAATTAGGTAAAGATCGTATGATTACTGCATATCGAAATCACGTTCAGCCCATTGGGATGGGGGTGGACCCAAAACGTGTTATGGCAGAATTGTACGGAAAAGCTACCGGAACTTCAAATGGTCTAGGTGGATCAATGCACATTTTTTCAAAAGAACATCGCTTCCATGGTGGACACGGAATTGTAGGAGGACAAATCCCATTAGGAGCCGGAATGGCTTTTGGGGATAAATACCATAATACAGGTGCAGTAACCCTTTGCTTTATGGGAGATGGTGCCGTGCGTCAAGGATCACTTCACGAGACCCTAAACCTTGCTACACTTTGGGAGCTTCCCGTCGTATTTATTGTTGAAAACAATGGATATGCCATGGGAACCTCTGTTGCTAGAACGGCTTCACATCAAGAAATTTGGAAACTAGGTTTAGGCTATGAAATGCCTTGTGGACCGGTAGATGGAATGGATCCAGTCGCAGTTGCGAAAGCCTTAGACAAAGCAATGAAACACGCTCGAGACGGGAAAGGACCAACTTTCTTAGAAATGAAAACTTATCGTTATCGAGGGCATTCAATGTCAGATGCTCAACACTACCGTACAAAATCCGAGGTGGAAGAATACAAAAAAATTGATCCTATTACTCAGGTAAAAGATATTATTGTTGAGAAAAAGTACTTAAGCGACGATGAGCTAAATGCCATTGAAGTTGATGTTAAAGCTCGAGTAGCAGAATGTGAAAAATTTGCAGAAGAGTCACCTTATCCAGAAAAATCTGTGATGTATGACGCTGTATATGAAGAGCCTAATTATCCATTTTTAAAACATAAATTAAGCTAGTAATGGCAGAGATTATTAACATGCCTCGTTTGAGCGACACCATGGAAGAAGGAACCGTAGCAACATGGTTCAAAAAAGTAGGTGACACCGTGAAAGAAGGAGATATTTTAGCTGAAATTGAAACAGATAAAGCCACCATGGAGTTCGAAGCTTTTTATGAAGGCGAACTCTTGCATATTGGGATTCAAGAAGGAGAAACAGCTCCAGTAGATTCTTTATTAGCTATTGTAGGCGAAAAAGGAGAAGATATTTCTGCTCACCTTAGTGGTGACGCATCAGAAGCAGTAGCTCCAGCTTCTACTGAAGATCAAGCTGCTCCAGCACAAGAGACAACAACTGCAGCAGCAACTATGCCAGATAATGTTGAAGTAATTACCATGCCTCGCTTGAGCGATACCATGGAAGAAGGTACCGTTGCCACCTGGTTGAAAAAAGTTGGGGATACAGTTAATGAAGGCGATATTCTCGCTGAAATCGAAACAGATAAAGCTACCATGGAGTTCGAAGCATTTTATGCGGGAACCCTATTGCATATTGGAATTCAAGAAGGAGAGTCTGCGCCAGTAGATAGCTTATTAGCTATTATCGGTGATAAAGATGTAGATGTTGACCAAGCTATTGCTGCGGCATCTGCTTCTACTCAAGAAGCTGCTGCTGTAGTTGAAACACCTAAAGCAGCTGTAGCTGCTCCTGCGCCAGCAGTAACTCCAATTGCAGCACCGCTTAAGCAAGCAGCACCTGCACCTGTTCCTACACAAAACACTAGTGGTCGTGTAATCGCTTCCCCACTCGCTAAAAAACTCGCAGAAGAACGTGGGATTCAAATTGCCAACGTTCCAGGATCTGGAGATGGTGGAAGAATTGTTAAGCGCGATATTGAAAATTATCAAGGGACAGTAAGTGGTGTTGCCGCTATGCCTCAAGGAATCGAGTCGGCAGAAGAAGTACCCAATAATCAAATGCGTAAAACCATTGCAAAGCGTTTAGCTGCGTCTAAATTCAATGCACCACACTATTATTTAAGCGTTGAGTTTGATATGGAAAATGCAATGGCTTTCCGTCAACAATACAACTCTGTTCCAGACACAAAGATTTCTTTTAATGATATTGTTGTAAAGGCTACCGCCAAAGCGTTAAAACAGCACCCTCAAGTAAATTCACGTTGGCATGATGATAAAATTGTCAAGAATCACCACGTGCACATGGGAGTAGCTGTAGCTGTTGAAGATGGCTTAGTTGTACCAGTCGTTAAATTTGCAGACGAATTGTCTCTCCCTCAAATAGGGGCGCAAGTTAGAGATTATGCTGGAAGAGCTAGAGATAAAAAACTTACCCCAGCAGAAATGGATGGAAGTACGTTTACAATTTCTAACTTAGGGATGTTTGGTATCGAAACCTTTACCTCGATTATCAATCAACCTAATTCTGCGATTCTCTCTGTAGGGGCAATTGTAGAAAAGCCAGTGGTTAAAAATGGAGCAATTGTAGTGGGTCATACCATGAAATTAACCCTTGCTTGTGACCACCGTTCTGTCGATGGTGCAACAGGGTCTTTATTTTTGCAAACCCTTAAAGGATATATTGAAAATCCAGTAACCATGCTTGTTTAAGCAAGCAATTACAATAGAAATAACCCGCCATTGAGCGGGTTTTTTTATCTTTAAAAAAAAACCCGTGAAAACACTATTAATTACAGGAGCAGGGAAAGGAATTGGACATGCCACTGCACTTCTTGCAGCAAAGCAAGGACATCAAGTCATTGCCCTATCTCGAAATATTGACGCTCTAAAAGGCATTGAAAGAATAAACCCTTATGCTGTCGATCTAGCAGAGCCAGAACAAATCGAGAATTTTATTGCTCAATTAGACGGTACCCAAATAGATGTCTTGCTCAATAACGCTGGACTGTTAACGAATACACCAGTAGGAGAGAGCAACTTTGCCCTTTATGAGCGAATCTATAAGGTGAATGTCTTTGGCTTAGCAGAACTAACTCGCTTGGTTTTACCTCAAATGACTTCTAGCGGGCATATCGTTAATATAAGTAGTATGGGTGGGATTCAAGGAAGTGCTAAATTTCCCGGCTTGTCGATCTACAGCAGCAGTAAAGCAGCCGTGATCACCTTGACAGAACTCTGGGCAGAAGAGTTTAAAGAAAGCGGGCCTCGATGTAACGCTTTGGCCCTAGGGGCAGTTCAAACACAAATGTTAGCAGAAGCTTTCCCAGGTTTTGAAGCGCCTATAACTGCAGAAGATTTCGCTACCTATGTATTAGATTTCTGTTTGACAGGACAGTTGTATTACAACGGAAAGGTGTTACAAGTCTCTTCTAGCACACCATAATTTGCAATGAGCTTTAATAACTATATCCCAATAGCAGCTCAAGAGAAGATAGGCGATCTTTTAAACAATCAGCCTGTTGTAATTAAGGTGGTTAAAAAACGCAAAACAAAGCATGGTGATTTTCGCAAATTAGCTTCGGATAAAACACAGATCACCGTTAATGAAAGTGATAATCCCTATAGGTTTTTAATCACCCTTTTACATGAAATTGCCCATCACCTCGCTTTTCAAGCGTTTGGTTATCGCATTGCACCGCATGGAAAAGAATGGAAAAATACTTTTAACAGTATAGTGCAACCTTTTTTAATTCCTTCGGTTTTTCCTGCTCCTTTGTTAGAAGTCTTTGGCAGGCATATGATGAATCCAAAGGCGAGTAGTGATACAGATATCCATTTGGGCTTAGCCCTAAAACAATATGATCCTTCCACTCATAAAAAAGCTATCTTTGAATTGCCCATAGAAGCTAAATTTAAATTAGACAACGGCAGGGTTTTTCAAAAAGGTGAAAAACGCAGAAAACGATATGTTTGCAAAGAAGTAAGTTCTGGGAAAGCCTATCTTTTTCAACCTAATGCAGAAGTGGAGCAAATTGAACATTAAATGAAAGAAAACAATCATTATTATGCTTTAATCATGGCCGGCGGAGTAGGAAGTCGTTTTTGGCCTACCAGTAGAGCTTCCTTTCCTAAGCAATTTCAAGATTTAACGGGAATAGGAAGAACTTTATTACAGCAAACGATCGATCGCCTAGAAGGGATTGTTCCAAAAGAGAATGTTTATATCCTTACGAACGAAGGCTATAAATCTCTAGTTGAACAACAGCTACCAGGCCTTTCTTCAGATCAAATTATCTGTGAGCCCGTTATGAGAAATACTGCGCCATGTATTTTATATGCAGCGCAAAAAATACACCACAAAGATCCCGCAGCGACCATGTTAGTCTTGCCCAGTGATCACTTTATAGATCATTTAGACGCTTATCAAGTAGATGTTCAATTAGCCCTTAAAAGAGCTGCAAGCGAGCAGGAGTTGCTCACCTTTGGGATTCCTCCTAATTCCCCTCATACTGGATATGGCTATCTGGAGGTTCAAGATAAGTCTGCGCAAATAACAGCTATCAGTCAGTTTACTGAAAAGCCTACTTTAGAAAAGGCTGAAACTTTTTTATCTGCTGGGAACTACTTTTGGAATTCAGGGATGTTTGTTTGGTCTTGTGCGTCCATTTTAAACGCTTTTGCGAAGCATCAACCTGATATGCATGCCTTGTTTGAAGAAGGTAAAGCCTATTTTGACACCCCCCAAGAACAAGTTTTTTTAGCAAAACAATATCCTAAGGCAGACAACATTTCTATTGACTATGCCATTCTAGAAAGAGCGAGTAATATTGTGATGATTAAGGCTTCTTTTCTGTGGAACGACTTGGGTACTTGGTCTTCTTTACACGAACAATTAGCGCAAACTAACGAGGATAATGTAACCGTCAAAGCGCATCTGATCTCAGATCAAGCTAGTGGGAATATGATTTATTCTTCTAAAGAGAAAGTAGTTGTAGTCAAAGGTTTGAAAGACTTTGTTGTGGTAGAAGAAGAAGGAGTTTTATTGATTTACCCTAAAGGAGAAGATCAGTCGGTTAAAGACTTAAGAGCTCAAGCAAAAAATCAATTTGGCGATGAAATCGCCTAGTTATTCGCTTTCTTCTAAGTATACCTTACGCACTTTTTTAAATAGTTCTGAAGAGTAGACAAAATTGGTCACGGCTTCGTTATCTGTTCTAAAGATATCTTTATTTGTTCCTTCCCAACTTTTAAATCCTTCTCTAAGGAAGATGATTTTTTCTCCAATTTCCATCACAGAATTCATGTCATGGGTGTTGATAATGGTGGTGATTTGGTATTCTTGGGTAATCTCTTGAATAAGATTATCGATCAAAATGGCCGTTTTTGGATCTAATCCAGAATTGGGTTCATCGCAAAATAAATAGTTGGGATTCATCACAATTGCTCTGGCGATAGCAACGCGTTTTTTCATTCCCCCAGAAATCTCAGCAGGTAATTTATGATTTGCATCCACAAGATTAACCCTGTTAATGGCAATATTGGCCCGTTCTCTAATCTCGTCTTGTGGGGTCTCTGTAAACATTTGCATGGGGAACATAACGTTCTCTTCTACCGTCATCGAATCAAATAAAGCGCTCCCCTGGAAAACCATTCCCATGTCTTGTCTTAAAAGTGTTTGGGCGTTTTCGTCCATACTAGAAAAGGGAACATTATTGTAGATAATCTCACCTTCGGTAACTTGATGTAAGCCCAGGATACATTTTAAAAAAACCGTCTTTCCAGAGCCACTTTGCCCAATGATTAGATTGGTTTTTCCTTTTTCAAAACTGGCATCTATCCCCTTGAGCACTTCTGTGCCGTCAAATGATTTTCTAATGTTGTTTACTGCTATCATTAGGTCAATAAAAGATTAGTAACAAAAGAATTCATGACAATAATGGCTACGCTCGTCCATACAAAAGAGGTTGTACTTGCTTTTCCTACTCCTAAAGCTCCACCTTTCATATAGTAGCCGTGATAAGCGGGAATGGTAGCGAGTAGCATGGCAAACAAAAAGGTTTTGATAAAGGCATAAGTCACGTGAAAGGGATTGAATTCTAACTGCAACCCTTCGATAAAGTCGGCATGGGCAGAGAAGCCTCCTGTGATGCAGGCGACATAGCCGCCAAAGATCCCCAGAAACATCGAGATCACGATGATAAAGGGGTACAAGGTCATTGCGACAATCTTTGGAAAAATAAGGTAGTTGTAAGTGTTAACTCCCATTACCTTTAAAGCATCAATTTGTTCTGTAACTCGCATCGTGCCAATGGAAGAGGTGATAAAAGATCCCACTTTTCCTGCCATAATTACAGAAATGAAAGAGGGCGCAAATTCGAGTATAATGGATTGTCTTGTGGCAAATCCTACCAAGTATTTTGGTAATAAGGGATTGTCAGAATTAATGGCGGTTTGTATGGCGACTACTCCTCCTACAAAAAAGGAGATAAAGGCGACAATACCTAATGAGCCTATAATGAGGTCGTCAATTTCGCGAACGATAAGTTTTCTAAGGACTGCTCCTTTGGTGAATTTCCCAAAGGTTCTTTGGAGCATGAGAAAATATCTTCCGATATGTTCAAGCAATTTTATCATGCTTAAAATTACGCAATTTGAAGGACTTAAGCCCTTAATATTTTTGGATTCTAAAAAAGGGTTTTAACTAAACCTTGTAAGTGATCGCATTAATATTCATTCCTGCGCCTACACTTGCAAAAAGAATGATGTCCCCTTTGTTTAACTGGTGTGATTCCAGTTCGTTTTTTAACACTTGGTCATAAAGTGTGGGGATGGTGGCAACAGAACTGTTTCCGTATGTTTGAATGTTCATGGGAAGTACACCTTCTGGAACTGCTGTGCGATACAAACGGTAGAATCTTTTAATGATGGCTTCGTCCATTTTCATGTTAGCTTGATGGATAAAGACTTTCTTTAAATCGCCAATCTCAATACCAGACTCATCTAAGCATGCTTTCATTGCCTGCGGAACGTGAGATAAGGCAAATTCATAAACCTTTCGTCCCTTCATCTTGATGTATTTATTTTTATCACTAGGATCATAAGAACAATCATAGTAAAGCATGTCAATCTCGTTATTTGAGGTATAGGTAACACTTTTATGTGACAATATACCCGCTTGATCATTAGATACTTCAATAATACTGGCGCCAGCTCCATCGGCAAAAATCATCGAATCGCGATCAACAGGATCAACTACTCTTGATAGTGTCTCTGCCCCTATGACTAAACATCTTTTTGCAATACCTGCTTTGATAAATGCATTCGCTTGAATCATTCCTTCTACCCATCCAGGGCAACCAAACAATAGGTCATAGGCCACACAATTAGGGTTGATAATACCTAGAATAGTTTTAACCTTAGAGGCAACACTGGGTAAGGGTTCAGATTGTTTAGCATTTGCTGGTGTGTCTCCAAAGTTATGGGCAACGATAATATAATCTATGCTTTCTTTATCGATTCCTGCGTCACTTATAGCTTTGGCTCCTGCTTCTGCCGCTAAATCAGATGAATTAATATTATCTGGTGCATAACGTCGCTCTTCAATGCCAGTGATAGAAGAGAATTTTTGAATGATTTCTGTGATTTCATTGGGGAAAGGATTGGCTTCCTCATCGAGAAAATTGCTTGTCGTAAAGTCACTGTTTTTCTTGACTATATTTGGAATTGCTCTTCCGGTACCAGAAATAAAGTTGCTCATTAGGTTAGTTTAATCTACTCAAAAATATCACAAGCCTCTCACCGATCCGCGCTGCTTAAAATTGGTCAATGATGTTCAAGCGAGTTGTAATCGGATTAAATCCTGTGATAAAAAAATATAATTATCTGATTTTTATTAACTTGAATAAGATTCTACGGAGGGACAACTGCATATCAAATTACGATCTCCAAAGGCTTCGTCTACCCTTCTAACGGAAGGCCAAAATTTATTTTCCTTCACAAATTCAAGTGGATAAAGTGCTTTTTTGCGACTGTAGTTGAATCGCCATTCGTCTTCTGTCGCCATGGCTAAAGTATGCGGCGCATTTTTCAATAAACTATTTTCGTCATGAAAATCTTCTTCGGCAATCTCTGCAGCGATAGAAATCATCGCTTCGCAAAAGCGATCAATTTCTGCAATATCTTCACTTTCTGTGGGTTCTATCATCATGGTTCCTGCCACTGGGAAAGAAACTGTAGGGGCATGGAATCCATAATCCATCAAGCGTTTCGCCACATCGACTACCTCAATGCCCTTTTCTTTAAATGGACGTAAGTCAATGATTAACTCATGTGCTGCACGACCATTGTCGCCGGTATACAGTACTGGATATGCGCCGTCTAGTCGTTCTTTGATATAGTTGGCATTTAGTATCGCAATCTCAGTAGCTTTTTGCAATCCACTACTTCCTAGCATTTCGATATAACCATAAGAGATAAGGCAAGCCAAAGCAGAACCCCATGGAGCGGCAGAAATTGCCTCAATTGCGTGGTCTCCTCCTGTTGCAATAATAGGATTAGAGGGTAAAAAAGGTGCTAAATGTGCTGCAACACAAATAGGTCCTACTCCAGGTCCACCACCCCCGTGAGGGATGGCAAAGGTTTTATGTAAATTAAGGTGGCAAACATCTGCACCGATTGCCGCAGGACTGGTTAGGCCTACCTGGGCGTTCATATTAGCACCATCCATATAAACTTGTCCACCATTATCGTGAATCAATGCGGTGATATTTTTAATATTAGATTCAAAAACCCCGTGAGTAGAAGGATAAGTTATCATTAAAGCCGCAAGATTGTCTTTGTGTGCTATGGCTTTGTCTTGGATGTCCTCCCAGTCGATATTACCGCGTTCATCTGTTTTTGTCACGATAACTTTCATCCCTGCCATCACCGCAGATGCTGGGTTAGTCCCATGGGCAGAAGCTGGAATTATGCACACATTTCTGTGGTGATCATTACGCGATTGATGATAGGCTCTAATCACCATTAAACCGGCATATTCTCCTTGCGCGCCAGAGTTGGGTTGCAAAGAAGTAGCAGCAAAACCAGTCACGATGTTTAATTGGTGGGTAAGGTTTTCTAAGACTTCTTGATATCCCTTTACTTGATCTAAGGGTGCAAAAGGGTGCAAGCTATTCCACTGTGTGGAGCTTAAAGGGAGCATTTCACTTGCAGCATTGAGTTTCATGGTACACGATCCTAAAGAAATCATCGAATGATTCAAGGCCAGATCTTTTCGCTCTAATTTTTTGATGTAGCGCATCAAAGCCGACTCAGAATGGTAGGAACTAAAAACCGGATGGGTCATGTAGTTGCTTTGGCGTAACTGCGCGCTAGGCAAACGATTTTCATTATTAATGATTACGGCTGCTGTTTTGCCGGTATACGTTTCAAATACATTGATAAGCGCAGTGAAGTCCTCCTCAGTCGTCGCTTCGTTAAGGGAGATACAAGCCGTTTGATTGTCTGGATAAAATAAATTGATTTCATTATCCAGGGCGATTTTTTGCAATTTTTCCGCATCGACTTTGATCTGTAAAGTGTCAAAGTAATGGGTATTGCTTTGTTCAATCCCGATACTATCTAGAGCGACTTCAAGTTTTTTTGCCTTTTCATGAATGTCTAAAGCGATATTTTTTAAACCCTCGGGACCGTGATACACAGCATACATCCCTGCCATGACAGCGAGTAAAACTTGGGCGGTACAGATATTTGAAGTAGCACGGTCTCTTTTGATATGTTGTTCTCTGGTTTGAAGCGCCATACGCAGGGCAGGCTTTCCTTCCATATCTCTTGTTTGACCGATAATACGACCAGGGATATTTCTTTTATAAGCTTCTTTTGTCGCAAAATATGCCGCGTGTGGCCCCCCATAACCTAGTGGAATGCCAAAGCGTTGCGTAGTGCCCACAACAGCGTCAACATCATATTTTGCAGGAGCTTCTAGCAAGGTCAAGGCAAATAAATCTGCTGCCACGACTGTTTTTATTTCTAGGGCTTGCGCTTTTTTAGCATGTGCAGCTAGGTCGATGATGTTTCCGTTTTTTCCAGGATATTGAAAAAGAGCACCAAAATAGGTTTCGTCTAGTTCATATTGTTCAATATCGCCCACGACAATTTCCACCCCAATAGGGGTTGCTCTAGTATTGAGTAAAGCGATGGTTTGTGGCAGGGTAGAAGAAGCGACAAAAAAGCGATGACTATTACGTTTCTTTTGCTCTCTGGTTCTTACCGCAAAAAGTAAACTCATCGCTTCTGCAGCTGCGGTACTTTCATCTAATAAAGAGGCATTCGCCAGATCCATGCCAGTTAAATCTGAAACAACAGTCTGATAATTGAATAAAGCTTCTAAACGCCCTTGCGCAATCTCTGCTTGATAAGGCGTGTAGGCGGTATACCATCCTGGATTTTCAAGAATATTGCGTTGTATAACAGCGGGAACAATTGCAGGGTGATACCCCATGCCAATATAGTTGGCAAACAACTTGTTCTTTTGCGCTAACTGTTGAATTTTCTTTTGGAAAGCATATTCAGAAATGCCCTCTGGGAGCGCTAGCGTTTCTTTTAAGCGAATGTCGCTAGGGATGGTTTCGTCAATTAGTTGAGCAACATCATTCACTCCAATGGTCTTGACCATTTGAGCAATTTCTTTTTCATTAGGACCTAAATGTCTGTTCGCAAACATATGCTACTTTTTTCAACAAATTTACATCAAACTGTTATAAGTAAAAATAGATTTTATTTAAAACAAGAGGAAGTTTTTAACCCTAAGGATAAACTTATAAACACTTTGCCTATTTTTGGCGCATGCTATATCTGCGCTGTCTATTTGATGCTTACATAAAGACGAGTTTTCATGTCGCTTTAATGGTTTTGTGCTTTTTTGAAATAACTCATTATCAATGGAGTATATCAACTACCTTAAGTGATAGGATACTGATTTTTTCTTTGGCCTTTTTAGGCTATAATGCGATAAAGTATTATCCCTTTTCAAAGAAAGTAATGACAACGTTAGGCTTGTATAAGCTGTTGATTCCAGTTGGTGTATTGAGTTTTTTATCTTCCGTTTACCTCTTTTTTTTGTTGTCTTTTCAAGGGCAGGTTATATTGTTTATTTGTTTCCTACTTTGCGTTGCTTATGCTGTTCCTATCCGCGCAAAATTTGGAAACCTGCGCAGTCAATATGGGCTAAAGATTTTTATCGTTGCCATGTGTTGGACTTTATTGACAGCGGTATATCCATTGATTGATTTGGTTTCTTGGAATTTCACCCATTATCTTTTTTTCTTAGAGCGTTTTATCTTGGTCTTTATTGCCACCCTTCCATTTGAAATTAGGGATGCTGCAATGGATCAAAAAGAACTGGGAACCATTCCACAATTGATTGGGGAATCAAAAACCAGATGGCTAGGGATTGCTTTACTCTTTTTGCTTTTTGGAATGGAATTGTTAATTCCAAAGGCTGCAAATGTTTCTCCCACAGCTTTTGTTTTGATGGGTATAGCTTATTTATGCGCCCTTTTTGTGGTAAAGAAGGATAGTTCAGAGAATATTACTTTATTTTGGGTAGAATTAATCCCGGCGATTGGCTGGCTATATTATTTTATAAAAACCCTTTAGCTATGAAAGCAATATTTTTTCTTCCACTAATTTTAATACAGCACTTTAGCACTTTACAAAACGTCGAGGATTTTAAAGCAAACATGCAACACGACTATCTCATTGTTGATGTAAGAACCCCAGAAGAATTTGAAAATGGCGCTTTACCTAGAGCGGTTAACATCTCCATTACCTCACTAGATTTTCCTTTTGAAATCAATAAGTTAGACAAAGAAAAACCGGTTATGATTTATTGTAAGGCTGGCAGCCGAAGTGCAAGAGCAGCAGTTGCGATGAAAGCATTAGGCTTTGATAAAATTTATGAGCTTGACGGGGGTTATATGGCCTGGCAAGCGGCAAAAAATTAATCGACTAACCCAGCTCTTTTCAATAGTGCTTTTGGGTTAGGGGCTTGACCTCTAAACTTTTTATATAAGGTCATGGGATGTTCTGTCCCTCCTTTAGATAAGACATGATCATGAAATGCTGTGGCGGTATCTTGATCAAAAATTCCTTTTTCTAAAAATAATTCAAAAGCATCTGCATCTAAAACTTCTGCCCACTTATAACTGTAATAACCTGCGGCATATCCTCCTTGAAAAATGTGAGAGAAGGCAGTGCTCATACAGTTTTCTTCGTGATCTTCAGTAAATTGAAAAGGAGCCATGATGGTTTTTTCATGCGCTTTAACTCCTTTAATATCTATACTGTTTTCACTATGCCAAGAAAGATCCAAATAGCCAAAGCTGAGCTGTCTCAGGGTTTGAAGCCCTTGCTGAAATTGCCCTGCCTTGATGATTTTTTCTATATAATGCGCTGGGATTAACGCTCCCGTTTTATAATGCTGCGCAAAAAGTGCTAAGGCTTCTGCTTGGTAACACCAGTTTTCTAATACTTGGCTAGGTAATTCAACAAAATCCCAAAAGACGCTCGTCCCACTTAATGATCCATAATGTGTATTCGCAAGCATCCCATGCAAGGCATGACCAAATTCGTGAAATAAAGTCGTTACTTCATTAAAAGTAAGGAGAGCAGGAGTGTCTCCTGTAGGGGTAGAAAAATTACAAACAATAGAAACATGTGGGCGTTGTTCATGATTTTGAGCGCGATAAGAGGTCATCCATGCGCCATTTCTTTTTCCTTCTCGCGGGTGGAAATCTGCATAAAGTACGGCGTGAAATGCACCGTCTTTTGTTACTTCATAAGCTTGAACATCTGGATGGTAAACCGGGATATCTTTTCTTATTTTAAAACTTAACCCATACAAGCGTTCTACTATTTTGAATAAGCCAGTGGTGACCTTTGGTAAAGCAAAATAGGGTTTGAGCTCTTCTTCATTAAAAGCAAAACGCACTTGTTTTATCTTTTCTGAGATATAAGCAGTATCCCATTTTTCAATGGTCTTATAACCTAGCTCTTGCTGTCCAAAAGCATTGATTTCTTCCCATTCTTTTTTTGCTTTGGGATAGGCTTTGTTTCTCAAGTCATTTAAAAATTCGCGAACCGTCGATTCGTCTTTAGCCATACGCTCTTCTAGGACAAATGCTGCATGAGAATCATAACCTAAAAGATTAGCTCTTTGATAACGAAGTTGAACAATGGATTGAATTACCGTTTCATTGTTATGATCGTTTTGCTGGAATCCTCTTTTCCCAAAGGCAAGACACATTTTTTTACGCAATCCCCGATTGTCTGCATAGGTCATAAAAGGAACATAACTGGGATAGTCAAGTGTAAATAACCAACCCTCTAATGACTTTTGCTCTGCCATTTGTTTTGCCATAGCAAGGGCGCTTTGCGGTAAGCCAGATAATTCCTTTTTGTCTGTTATTTGTAGTGAAAATGCATTAGAATCCTCTAATACATTTTCTCCAAAGCGAAGCCCTAGCTGAGCGAGTTCTTGATCAATCGCTCTAAGTTTTTCTTTTTTCTCTTCTGGTAGGAGTGCACCATTGCGCACAAAACCTTTGTATTCTTTTTCTAAAAGTGTTTTTTGTTCTGGCGTGAGTGCTGCAGTGTCTTTTAGATCGTGCACCTTTTGGATGCGTTGAAATAAAACCTCGTTTAATCTAATGTCATTCTGCAAGGCAGTAAGGATAGGGGCTGCCTTTTGGGTGACCTCTTGCAGGGCTTTGCTGGTCTCTGCACTGTTAAGGTTAAACAGGGCTCCAGAAATAATCCCCAGTTTTTTTCCACTTTTCTCCATGGCTTCAATTGTGTTATCAAAGCTGGGTTGGGCTGGGTTTTGAGTAATTTGATCTATTTCCGCTTTTGTTTTCTCAATTTCTGCTTCGAGGGCAGGGAGAAAATCTGCTGTATTGATTTGATCAAAAGGAAGGGTCTCAAAAGGGGTCGGAAATTCAGCTAAAAGTGGATTCTGCAAGGGACTGGATTTAAGCGTTTAAATTTTTTGAGGAATCAATTACTTTGGCCTTTAGGCCTTCTTTATATGCAATAATTCTATCAAGTACTTCTTGATCTGAACTTCCGATAATTTGTGCGGCAAGGATTCCAGCATTTTTAGCTCCGTTAAGGGCAACAGTTGCGACAGGTACTCCGCCCGGCATTTGTAATATTGAAAGAACAGAGTCCCAACCATCGATAGAGTTACTCGATTTGACCGGCACTCCTATCACAGGTAGTGGGCTAATTGCGGCAACCATTCCAGGTAAGTGCGCTGCTCCTCCTGCACCGGCTATGATCACTTTAATCCCTCTTTGATGTGCCTCTTGTCCGTAGGTCATCATTTTTTTTGGGGTGCGATGGGCAGAGACAATGTCTACCTCATAATCAATGCCTAATTCTTTTAGAATATCGATTGCTTCTTGCATTACGGGTAAGTCTGATGCGCTTCCCATGATGATTCCTACTTGTGCCATTAGTTTGAAATTACGGTGATTAGTTGTTTTACTTTTTCTGCCGTTTCACGGGCTGTATTGATGTCTTGATCGACGATAGTGACATGTCCCATTTTTCTAAAGGGACGAGTTTGCTTTTTGCCATAAATATGGGGGGTTACTCCCTTTAACTTTAAAGCGGTTTCAATATTGTTATAGTGCACTTGTCCGGTATGGCCTTGTGCACCTACAAGGTTGACCATTACCCCAGCTGTGATAAGGTCAGTATTGCCTAATGGGAGATCTAAGACCGCGCGAATGTGCTGTTCAAATTGATCTGTGATCGATGTTTCTATGGTGTGATGTCCACTATTGTGCGCACGAGGTGCAACCTCATTCACGTAAATATCGCCCTCTTCAGTGAGGAATAATTCTACGGCTAAAAGACCTACATGATTCAATGCATTAGAAACTTGCAGGGCGATTTGGGTGGCTTTTTCTTTAATGCTGTCATCAATTCTAGCGGGACAAAGCACATATTCTACTTGGTTAGCTTCTGGATGAAATTCCATCTCGACTACAGGATATGTTTTCACTTCCCCCGAAGGATTTCGAACAACCGTGACAGCAAGTTCGTGTGTAAATGGTACAAGATCCTCTACCATGCATTCTTGATCGGTCAAGAAGTCTAAGTCTTCGCTTTGACGGATAATTTTAACACCATTGCCGTCATACCCCATTTTAGCTGCTTTCCAAACAAAAGGAAAATGCAGTTTATCTGTGTCTATTGCCTGCTGTAAAAGGGATAAATTTTTGAAGCGCATATGCGCTGAAGTGGAAATATTATGCTGCACATAAAAGTCTTTTTGTACCCCTTTATTTTGAATTAACTCTAGGGTTGCAGCGTTAGGGTAGGTTTGTATCCCTTCTTTTTCTAATTGTCTTAAGGCGTCTGTATTGACGTGTTCTATCTCAATGGTTAAAACATCGAGCTCTTTCCCAAAGTCATAAACGGTTTGATAATCTTTAAAATCCCCTTGAAAAAAATGATCACAAGCGATACGCGAAGGCGCGTCTTCACTAGGGTCTAGCACATGTGTAGTGATGTCCCACTTACGGGTAGTATAGAGCAACATCTTGCCTAATTGCCCCCCTCCTAGGATGCCTAATTTTGCTTGTGAAGAAAAAAACTGCATAAATCTTTTTGGCAAAAATACGGATATATCTTTGATTGGTAAACGGGAATAGAGAAAAGGCTTATTTTAGGTATCTTTGCCACCATAAATATTAAACTATGATCAATATAGTCCTCTTTGGTAAACCTGGAGCAGGGAAAGGAACCCAAGCAGAATTCTTAAAATCACATTACCAATTGGTTCACATTTCAACAGGAGATGTTTTTCGTTACAACATTAAAAATGCAACTGATTTAGGTAAGTTAGCCCAATCTTATATGGATAAAGGTGACTTAGTGCCAGACGAAGTAACCATTAATATGTTAGAGGCCGAAGTGGAAAAAAACCCCCAAGCCAAAGGATTTATTTTTGATGGTTTTCCTAGAACACAAGCACAAGCGCAAAGTTTAGACGCCTTTTTAAGTCGAAAAGGGATGAGTATTTCTGCCACTGTAGCATTAGAAGCAGACGACGATGAATTAGTCACTCGTTTATTAAAAAGGGGAGAAACTAGTGGTCGCCCAGACGATCAAGACGAGGCAAAGATTCGAAACCGTTTTGAAGAGTACAATCAAAAAACGGCTCCTTTAAGAGCGTTCTATACAGAACAAAATAAATTTCACAGTATTAATGGAATTGGTTCGATCGAAGAGATCACCCAGCGATTGATGACTGCAATTGATTCACTACAATAATAAAAAATGACCGAAGGAAATTTTGTCGACTATGTAAAGTTATTTATTTCTTCGGGAAACGGGGGTAAAGGATCTATACATCTACACCGTGAAAAGTATATTACTAAGGGAGGCCCAGATGGGGGCGATGGCGGCCGTGGAGGTCATGTGATCGCAAGAGGAAATCCTAATTTGTGGACCCTCTATACTTTTAAATTTAAAAAACACTTTTCGGCTGGACATGGGGAACACGGAAGTAAAAACCGCAGTTCAGGAGCACAAGGGGAAGATATTTTTATCGATGTTCCTTTGGGGACATTGATCAAAAGCACAGAGACTGGTGAGTTAATTGGGGAAATTACAGAAAAAGGTCAAGAAATTATTTTGTTGGAAGGTGGTTTAGGCGGCCGTGGAAACTGGCATTTTAAATCCTCTACCCGTCAAACCCCACGCTATGCTCAACCGGGAATTAAAGGGCAAGAATTACAAATTACCCTAGAGTTAAAAGTCTTAGCAGATGTTGGGCTAGTAGGCTTCCCTAATGCAGGGAAATCTACTTTATTGTCTGTGCTTACTTCGGCGAAGCCTAAAATTGCTGACTACGAATTCACCACCCTAAAGCCTAATTTAGGGATAGTCGAATACAGGGATTATCGCTCTTTTGTGATGGCAGATATTCCAGGAATTATTGAAGGAGCTGCAGAAGGAAAAGGACTAGGGCATTATTTTCTTAGACATATTGAGCGCAACGCAGTCTTACTTTATCTTATTCCAGCAGATGCGGCAGATATTAAAAAGGAGTTTGATATTTTACGCAACGAGTTGATTGCGTTTAATCCAGAATTGATCGATAAAAACTTTATGATTGTCCTGTCTAAATGTGACTTGTTAGACGATGAGTTGAAGGCAGAATATGCGATTGAGATGAAAGAGGCTTTTGGAGACATTCCGCATTTGATGATTTCTTCTGTAAGTCAAATGGGAACAATGGATTTAAAAGATGCTTTATGGCAGTTAATCAATGAAGACTAAAGATGAGGTTTGTCTTTTTTTTAATGTTGTTTTCATCCCTTGTTTTAGGGCAAAATAAAACACCTTTTAAAAAGTTTAATGAAGCAAATCGAGCAGAATATCTTCTTAAAAAAAAGACTATCCAAGTGTCAAAAAGTAGTCGCCTAGAAAAAATAAACCTTAGGATTCAACTCGCCTCACGCTATAATGAACAAGACGATTTAATTACAGCCCTTGAAGATAAAATAAGCAACCAGGGTGAAAGTGCTCAGTTGTTATATCTCTTAGGAGGGGCAAATGGAATTAAAGCCCTACAGGTAAACCGCATGTTTTCTGTCTCTTATGTTAAAGCCATGCTGAAGAATTTTAAGCGTGCGCTAGCGTTAAACCCCAATCATCTTCCCACTCTTGAAGCTTATATTGAATCATTGTGTATGGTTCCTTCTCTTTTAGGGGGAGATATCGATAAGGCAAAAGTGTTGGCAAAGCAGTTAATGAAGTTAGATCAAGTAAAAGCTTATTTTTCTTTTGCGTTTATCGCTGCAGCAGAAGCAAAGAAGTCACAAGCAACGGACTATTATAAAAAGGCCTTTGATTTACTCGAAAAACAATCTTTTTGTAGTCAAAATCTATCTGATTATTTCGCACAGCACTCGATGAACTTTTCTTATAAAATTGCCGAAGATAGTGTGTTAAATAAATTATCGCCAGGCATAGGACTTTGTTCTATTGATTATTTTATAGACAAACAAAGTTCAGTTTATAACATCCCACTCGAATGGGCTTATTTTCGAAAAGCACAACTACTAGATTTTGTAGGAGATAGGGATCAGGCCCTGCTTATGACGAAGCAAGCGCTTAGTATCAACCCTAACTTTGAATTAGGGCAGGCTTTGCAAACAAAACAGCAAAAAGCATTATGAAAAAAATTCATTTTATCGCTATCGGTGGGAGTGCCATGCACAATTTGGCGTTAGCCTTAAAGGCAAAAGGATATCAAATTAGCGGAAGCGATGATGCGATATTTGAGCCGTCAAAATCACGATTGCAAAATGCTGGTTTGTTGCCAGATGCCATGGGGTGGTTTTCAGAGAAAATTACATTAGATTTAGAGGGAGTGATTTTAGGCATGCATGCCAAAAAAGACAACCCAGAACTCTTAGCAGCCCAAGAAAAAGGCGTGCCAATTTACTCTTATCCTGAATTTTTATACGAACAAAGTAAAGACAAAACTCGCGTCGTCATTGCGGGAAGTCATGGGAAAACCTCTATTACTGCCATGGTGCTTCATGTGTTGAATTACCACGATCAAGAAGTGGATTTTATGGTTGGAGCACAATTAGAGGGTTTTGATACCATGGTGCATTTAACAGAGCACAACGATTTTATGTTGATTGAAGGAGACGAATATCTTTCTTCTCCCATCGATTTAAGACCAAAGTTTTTATGGTACAAGCCTCATGTCACTCTGATTTCTGGAATTGCTTGGGATCACATTAATGTCTTTCCCACTTTGGCAGATTATGAAGATCAGTTTAAGCAATATATCGATACGATAGTTCCGGGTGGAGCAATTGTCTACAATCAAGAAGACCCAGTGTTAACGCGTCTTGTGGCCACTACACAAAACACCATAAGAAAGCAAAGTTATCAAAAACCCGAAGCAGTGATAGAAGAGGGAGTTACCTATCTACAAACAGATGAAGGGGATTTACCATTGTCTGTTTTTGGGGATCACAATCTTGCGAACCTTGCAGGGGCAAAATGGATTTGCCAACTAATGGGGGTGGACGAAATGGACTTTTTTGAAGCCATAGAAAGTTTTAAAGGTGCATCAAAACGTTTAGAAAAAATGGTGACTGGAAAAACTGCGCATCTATTTAAAGATTTTGCTCATGCTCCCAGTAAGGTCCTTGCTACGGCCCAAGCGGTAGGACGTCAATTTGAAGAATTTAATACAATAGGTTGTTTAGAGTTGCATACCTACAGTAGTCTTGATCCTGTTTTTTTGCCACAGTATAAACACAGTTTGAACGGTCTTGATGAAGCCATTGTTTTCTTTGATCCAGAAGCTTTAAAAATAAAAGGAAGAGCTCCTATCGCAGTCGAAGATATCAGCACAGCTTTTGATCACCCTAATTTGACCGTGTTTACAACACCAGCAGAGTTGCATCAATACTTATTCCAAAAAGAATATTCGCGAACAGCACTTTTGATGATGAGTTCTGGGAATTATGGCAGTCTTGACTGGGAAAAGTTGTCTGAGCTTATTGTTTCTTTTTAGTTCGGTGCATTGAATACAACAAAGCGACTTCTTTTTCGGTATTTGTTCGTGCGGTTTGCATAGCGACCTTTGCTCTTTCACGATCTTCTTTTTTCTTGTCTTGGGAGATTTTATACTTGCCTTCCCAGGAATTGATTTCAATGCGAAACCCTACGATATAATTCAGGGCGGCTTCCATTCTGGGATTATCAGGTTCCAGACTATATTTGGGTTGATCTCCTTCTAAAAATGCAGTCATATTGATCAAGCTCTGTTTCACTTTTTCACGATCATTTTCTAGGATTAGGGTTCCTTTTAAATGTGCTTTAAAATAATTCCAAGTGGGTAATTGAGTTGTACTGTAAACAGAAGGCGAAATATACACTTGTGGTCCGTTAAAGATAATTTGTACGGCAGTATTGTTTTTAAAATGTTCTAGTTGGGGATTGTATTTATCTATATGACCAATCAAGACTCCCAGCTTCTCATTGGGTTGATACACCAATGGCGTATGGGTGCTTTCAATCTCATTATTCATGCAGCTATTAATCATGGCCAAAGGATACATTTGCATCAATTGAACGATGTTGTTAAAGTTTTTCTCTTGATGATGAATAGGTGGGTAATGCATAAATATGTATTTTAGGCTTGCCTAACGAATGTATTAAAATAACCCAAATCATGTCACAAAAACCTTCACATTTTACCATTAGACAATGGTCGATAGACGATCGTCCTAGAGAAAAAATGCAGCAAAATGGTGCCCAACAATTATCAAATGCAGAATTACTAGCCTTACTTATAGGAAGCGGGAATAAAGAGGAGTCTGCGGTGCATTTAATGCAGCGTTTGTTATCTGCGGTTGACAACAACATTATGGAGTTACATGCGATGGCTTTAGAAAAAATGATGGAATGGAAAGGGATAGGACTGGCAAAGGCGGTAAAAATAAAAGCAGCTTTAGAGTTGGGAAAGCGTATCCATTTGGCAGAGCCTATCAAACAACTCCAATGTAATAGTAGCGCAAAGGCTTATCAATTATTCCATCCGGTATTAAGTTTTCTTGCACACGAAGAATTTTGGGTGGCCTATTTAAATCATCAAAATAAGGTGATCACTCGTCATTGCTTGAGTAAAGGAGGGATTGCGTCTACTACAGTCGATTTGCGTTTGCTACTTAAAAAAGGCCTTGAGGTAGGGGCTACTGGACTGTTATTGGCCCATAATCATCCTACTGGAAATTTACAGCCCAGTAAGGCAGATATCGCCTTGACAGAAAAAATCAATAAAGCAGCAAAAGTCATCGATATTCAACTCTTAGATCATCTAATTGTTTCTGAAAAAAGCTACTTTAGCTTTGCAGACGAAAACATCTTATAAATGCTATTGGTTTTTTGCCAAAAAGTCACTCCTAGAATCCAGTACACCTTCACGCATGTGTTTACCACAGCTTTAGGGATAGAGATTGATTTCACCTCAAAGTTAGAGACCTTTATCGCTTATACAGGTCCAAAAATGAGTTATGGAAAAGCCCCTTTAGGCAATGAATTTTTTGTCGAAGCGGTGCCTTTGCTTTTTGAATTAGGGGTGCAAGACGTTGCAGTCGACATAAAACAATGGAAGACTTACCCCACTTTTTTTGAAGTGCGGAAAAAAGAATCGGCCTTTCCTTTTGACCTCTTTGCGGCTACCTTTTATTTGATCTCTCGCTATGAAGAATATCTACCTCATGTTAAAGATCAGTTGGATCGTTTTGAGGCAAAACAAAGTCTTTGTGTTAGAAAAGGCTTCGCCGAAGTCCCTATAGTTGACTTTTGGCTTGCAGAGTTATTATCGCTGTTAAAAGACACTTTTCCAGATCTTCTTATCGTGGAAAGTTCTGGAGAAAGTTTTAAGCCATTGATAGAAGTGGTCTCGCCTTATAAGTATCTGCATCAATCTGTTTTTAGTAATTTAGCCACCTTTGGGAAGGCGCTCTATCAACTCAACTTTTGGGAGCTATTTGAACAACCCATGGTACTCTTAGGGTTTAGAAAAGACCCTTGGGATACTTTTCAAGAGTATAAAACCCTGTTTTATAAGGCAAAATTCAACTCTTATTTCTTCTTTTTATTTTCAAAAGGCTCGAATATGGACCGTGGTATTTCGATTAGAAATAACTCTTTCCAAAGTTTGATTAAAGGAGTAGCCGATTATTTCGAGGTGGGTTTGCTAGCCTCTTTTCCTGCGAATAAAAAAGGCAATCAATTTGAAAAAGAACGCAAGGACTTGAATGTATTGATTCATCGAAAGATTCAAAAAATCAGATATGCTTGGGGGATTAGTACCGTTAATGAAAGTTATCGCAACTTGATCATGCAAGAAGTGCAAGCAGATTTTAGTTTAAGTTTCCCCAATATAATGGGGTACCGTGCCAGTACCGCCGTACCCTTTTATTATTATGATCTAGCGAATGAAATGACAACCACCTTAAAAATTTTCCCTGTGGTGTCTAATGAAGATAGTTTACGTCAATACAGCCCTGTAGAAGGAATTAAGAAATTGATTTCAATGGGGGATAAACTTCCGCTTGCGACGGGAGTGCATAGTTTTGCTTTAAGCAATAAATTTTTAGAAAATTCTGAGGTAAATAAAGGCTATCGCTCTGTCATTATTGATTATCTTAAGGCACATGATAGATAAGGATCACCTCACTGATATTTTTTTTGATTTAGACCATACTTTATGGGATTTTGAAGCGAATTCTCAAGCTACTTTTGACCAATTACTCGCCCATTACAGTTTTCCTTTTGATACCGCTACATTTATGGAGGCTTATGGCCCTATAAATCACGCTTTTTGGAAATTGTATCGCGAAAATAAAATCACGACAGAGGAATTGCGATTTGTTCGCTTACAGAAAACTTTTGAGGCGGTTAACTGTCCGCAAACAAAGCAGGTGATTACCGTCTTATCAAAAGGGTATATCAATCAACTATCTACACATACTCATATTTTTGAGGGAACGATTGATCTGTTAGATTATTTAAAACCAAACTATCGTTTACATATTATCACCAATGGTTTTGAAAATGTGCAACAAAAGAAAATGGCAAATGCTGGTTTAGCGCCTTATTTTGAGGTAGTGCTTACCGCAGAAAAGGCAGGGATAAAGAAACCCCATCCAGATATTTTTAATCAAGCCCTTAGTTTAGCTGAAACCACTGCAAAAAATGCTTTAATGATCGGAGATAGTTTTGAGGCTGACATAGAGGGGGCAGTTGCGTTAGGAATGCAAGCCATACAATTTAACAGCCACGATGAACCCTTACACAACCACTGCCCAATTGTAGAAAATTTAGCAGAAATAAAGCAATACCTCTAAGCAATTCTTGTAGTTGTTGAAACTTCCTTTAGCTTTGTAAAAAAGTTTTTCATGGACATACAAAATGCTCAAAAAGTAGTGGACGAATGGATCAAAACCCATGGGGTTCGTTATTTTAACGAATTGACAAACATGGCTCAGTTAACCGAAGAAGTAGGTGAAGTCGCCCGTATTATCGCCCGTCGCTATGGAGAACAAAGCGAAAAAGAAAGTGATAAGAGCAAAGATTTAGGAGAAGAACTCGCAGATGTGCTTTTTGTCTTGTTGTGTCTTGCCAACCAAACGGGGACAGATCTTCAAGCTGCCTTTGATCAAAAACTCGATTTAAAAACAAAACGTGATCACGATCGTCATCATCAAAATAAAAAATTAAAATAGTCCCGTATTTATGCGATTAGCCTTACAGCACCCCACCAAAAAAGCTCATGCAAAACTCACTATAACGGGCTCAAAAAGTGAAACCAATCGCTTGTTGCTTTTACAAGCATTGTACCCACAATTAACCATTGAAAATCAATCTAATTCTGACGATTCTGTTGCGATGCATATGGCATTACATACAGAGGGGAAGCTAAAAGATATTCATCATGCTGGTACAGCTATGCGTTTTCTTACTGCTTATTTTGCCACCAAAGAAAACAGTGACATCGTTCTTACGGGTTCACAGCGAATGCAAGAACGCCCTATTGCTCTTCTTGTCGATGCCTTAAACGCATTAGGAGGAAATATTAGCTATACAAAAGAAGAGGGCTATCCGCCTTTATCGATCATTGGAAAACAATTAGAAGGTGGTGAAGTAACGCTTCCAGCAAATATATCCAGTCAGTATATCTCTGCTTTACTATTAATTGCGCCGAAATTAGCGAAGGGTTTAACCCTTAATTTGGAAGGTGAAATAACCTCCTTGCCCTATATTAAAATGACTTTGTCCCTGTTAGAGCGCCTGGGAATCAAGACTAATTTTGAAGGAAAAACTATACATATTCCTTATCAAGCAGCAGTTGATAAACAAGTCCAAGTGGTTGAATCAGATTGGAGTTCTGCTTCTTACTGGTTTAGTACGCTCGCCCTAGCTGAAGAAGGCGAAATACATTTGTCCAACTACCGCAAAGATAGTCTGCAAGGAGATGCTGTTTTAAGAACGATCTATCGTCTATTAGGGGTAGAAAGTCATTTTGAAGGAAATACTTTGATCCTTAAAAAGGAAGCTTCTTTTGTTATTCCACAAAAAATTGAGCTTGATTTAGTCGAGGCGCCAGATATCGCACAGACTATAGCAGTAAGTTGTTATGGTTTAGGAGTTGCTTGCGATTTAGCCGGCTTGCATACCCTGAAAATAAAAGAAACCGATCGTCTTTTGGCCCTTGAAAAAGAATTAGGAAAGTTAGGTGCTACAATTACAGTAGATGATAAAAGTCTACAATTAGCTGCTAAACAAAGTTTTAATGCAGATCAATCAATTGATACCTATCACGATCATAGAATGGCGATGGCTTTTGCGCCTTTGGGATTGAAAATCCCTTTAACAATCAACGATGCAGGAGTTGTGAGTAAGTCTTATCCTGGCTTTTGGGAAGATCTAAAAAGCACTGGTTTTCAAGTAGTTAAAAAATAGTCGACCGAAAGTAGGCCATTTACTTGACAACCCCTATATCCAGAACGTATATTTGCCCCTTTAATAAGAAAAATTATTTTATCACCCACCTTGATATATGAAACTATCTGATTTTAATTTTGAGCTACCTGAAGATCGATTAGCAGAATTTCCCGCTGAAAACAGAGACGAGTCGCGCTTAATGGTTTTAAACCGCGAAAAGCACACCATTGAACACCACCAATTTAAAGATGTTATTAATTTCTTTGATGAAGGGGATGTAATGGTATTAAATAATACCAAAGTATTTCCAGCCCGTTTATTTGGTAACAAAGAGAAGACAGGTGCGCGTATAGAAGTGTTCTTATTGCGCGAGTTGAACGAAGAGCAACGCTTGTGGGATGTTTTAGTAGATCCAGCAAGAAAAATTAGAATTGGGAACAAATTATATTTTGGAAACGATGATAGTTTAGTCGCAGAGGTGATTGATAACACTACCTCTCGCGGGAGAACCTTGCGTTTCCTTTTTGATGGTCCGTATGAAGAATTTAGAAAAAAGTTAAAAGATTTAGGAGAGACCCCTTTACCAAAATATATCAAGCGTGAACCTAATGATGAGGATAAAACACGTTATCAAACCATATATGCTAAAAATGAAGGTGCTGTAGCGGCACCTACTGCTGGACTGCATTTCTCTAAACATTTATTAAAGCGTTTAGAGATCAAAGGAGTTGATTTAGCCGAGCTAACCCTGCACGTAGGTCTAGGGACTTTTAACCCCGTTGAGGTAGAGGATCTATCGAAGCACAAAATGGACTCAGAAGAGTTGATTATTGAGCAAAATGTTGTTGATGTTGTCAATGCAGCAAAAGCCAATAAAAGAAGAATTTGTGCAGTGGGAACAACGGTAATGCGTGGTTTAGAAAGCTCTGTTTCTTCTGTCAACACCTTGAACACTTATAACGGGTGGACGCATAAGTTTATCTTCCCTCCACACGAGTTTGCGATTGCCAATTGTATGATTACGAATTTCCACACTCCTAAGTCAACACTCTTGATGATGGTATCTGCCTTTGCTGATCCAGATTTTATCAAAGAAGCTTATGACGTTGCAGTGAAGGAGAAGTATAACTTCTACTCATATGGTGACGCTATGTTGATTATATAAATCACTTTATGGCTACTGAAAAAAAAGATATACGTGCATACTCTTTGACAGAGTTGCAAGATTTTTTTGTAGCCAAAGGAGATAAAGCCTTTAGAGGAAAACAAGTCTATCAATGGCTGTGGAATAAAGGAATCCATCAATTTGATGGAATGACCAATTTATCCAAAGATACCCGGGTTTTTTTGGAAGAACATTTTACCATTAATCACATTGCGGTTGATCAACAACAGCGCAGTGCAGATGGAACCATAAAAAATGCCGTTAAATTATTTGATGGTCGTATAGTCGAATCTGTTTTAATCCCAGTAAAAGATCGTACAACTGCCTGTGTTTCATCGCAAGTGGGTTGTAGTTTAGACTGTAAATTTTGTGCGACGGCAAAACTTGCCCGAATGCGAAACTTAAATCCAGACGAGATCTTTGACCAAGTTGTCGCCATCGATCAACAAAGCAAATCCTATTTTAATCGCCCTTTATCAAACATTGTTTTTATGGGGATGGGGGAGCCATTGATGAATTATAACAATGTGCTTATGGCCATCAATAAAATCACCGATCCTGCTGGATTGGGAATGTCCCCTAGACGCATTACGCTCTCTACTTCTGGCCTGCCAAAATTGATTAAAAAAATGGCCGATGATGAGGTGCAGTTCAATCTTGCAGTTTCACTCCATACTGCCGTGCAAGCAACACGGGAACAGATTATGCCTTTTGCAGAAAAGTTTCCCTTAGAAGATCTTCTAGATTCTCTCAAATACTGGTACGAAAAGACCGGGAAAAGAGTGACCTATGAATACGTCGTTTGGAAAGGGATTAACGATAATATGGAGCATACACGCGCTTTAGTAAATTTTTGTCGCCAAGTCCCCTCAAAAGTAAACTTGATTGAATACAATGCCATAGGGGAAGATGACTTTCAACAAGCCGACCCAGCCATCATCGATCAATACATAGAATACCTTACTGCAGCACATATTACTGCTACCATTCGCCGCTCTCGCGGAAAAGATATTGACGCCGCTTGCGGGCAATTAGCCAATAAAAATCAAGAAAACACTTGATGAAAGTGTATCTTTGAGCAATGAAAGTCGTTGAGCAGATAAAGGAGCCGATATATGAAGAGATGGAGCTGTTTGAAGAGAAGTTCACCACTTCCATGTCTTCTAAAGTTGCCCTATTAAATCGTATTACCCATTTTATTGTTAACCGTAAAGGGAAGCAAATGCGTCCCATGTTTGTCTTTTTGACCGCTAAAATGCTCAATCAAGGCAAAGTCAACGAAAGAACTTATCGCGGTGCTGCCGTAATAGAATTGATCCATACCGCCTCGCTTGTTCACGACGATGTGGTAGATGATTCTAACCTTAGAAGAGGATTTTTCTCTGTCAATGCTTTATGGAAGAATAAAATCGCCGTCTTAGTGGGGGATTTTATGCTCTCAAAAGGAATGTTACTCTGCATAGAGAACGATGATTTTGATTTACTTAAAATCATCTCTGTCGCGGTTAGAGAAATTAGCGAGGGAGAATTATTGCAAATCGAAAAAGCCCGTAAACTCGACATCACCGAAGAGGTCTACTACAATATTATTCGTCAAAAAACAGCCACCCTATTAGCCGCTTGTTGCGCGATGGGAGCAAGAACAGTGCGAGACGATGATCAGGTGGTAGAAAAGATGCGCCTTTTTGGGGAATATATAGGAATGGCCTTTCAAATAAAAGATGACCTATTTGATTATGGCGAAACGGCCATAGGTAAGCCAACAGGGATAGATATCAAAGAGCAAAAAATGACTCTGCCCTTAATTTACACCCTGAATAATGTCCCAACTGCAGAGAAAAACTGGATCATCCAATCTGTCAAAAGACACAATCGCGATAAAAAACGTGTGCGAGAAGTTATTGAGAAGGTCAAAGCAACAGGAGGTTTAACCTATGCCGAAGATAAGATGGAAGAATTTAGACAAAAAGCCTTAGCACTCTTATTAGAGTTCCCTCAAGATGCCTATAGAGACGCCCTTGAACAAATGGTGAATTACGTTATTTCTCGTAAGCAATAAGTTCTTTTTTCTTAAGTTTATAGCACCATTAATTATTTCCTTTGATTACAAAAACTACTATTGATCAAGTCTATGACACCGCTCGTGTAGAGGAGGTGATAGGAGATTTTGTGTCCCTTAAAAAAGCTGGGAGTAATTTTAAAGGACTCAGTCCTTTTTCACAAGAGCGCACCCCTAGTTTTATGGTCTCTCCGGTAAAGCAAATCTGGAAGGATTTTAGTACCGGAAAAGGAGGAAATGTAGTCGCTTTTTTGATGGAGCATGAGCGTTTTTCTTATCCAGAAGCGATTCGGTATCTAGCGAAAAAGTACAATATTGAAATCGAAGAAACTCAGCAAACAGATGAAGAAAAAGCCAAAAGAGATGCGAGAGAAAGTATGCTTTTGGTGTCAGAATTTGCCTTAGATTATTTTAAAAACAACCTTTGGGAAAGCAGCGCAGGGAAAGCAATCGGGAAGACCTATTTTCAAGAACGCGGCTTTACCGATGAAACAATAAAGGCCTTTGACTTAGGCTATGCCTTAGAAACCAAAGACGCTTTTACTAACACAGCCTTAGAAAAGGGCTATAAACTTGAGTTCTTAGAAAAGACAGGACTCACCATCGAAGAGCGAAAGATAGATCGTTTTCGTGGGCGAGTGCTTTTCCCTATCAAAAGTATGGCGGGGCGTACAGTAGGTTTTGGGGGGCGAATTTTAGGAGACAATAAGAAAACTGCTAAATACCTCAATTCTCCCGAAAGCGAAATTTACCACAAGAGCAAAGTCCTTTATGGCTTGTATGAATCAAAGCAAACCATCGCAAAAGAGGACTGTTGTTATTTAGTCGAAGGTTATACTGATGTGATCCAAATGCACCAGCGGGGGATTAAAAATGTAGTCTCCTCTTCTGGGACTGCATTAACCCAAGAGCAAATTCGATTGATACAGCGACTTACACAGAATATTGTGGTCTTGTTTGACGGTGATGCTGCGGGTCTAAGGGCTGCTTTGCGCGGGATAGACATGATCTTATCTCAAGGCATGAATGTCAAAGTGTGTTCTTTTCCAGAGGGGGAAGATCCAGATAGCTTCGCAAAAAACCATAGCCTAGAAGAGGTGCAGACTTTTTTTAGCGAAAACGCAAAAGATTTTATACAGTTTAAGGCGTCTCTTTTGATGAAAGAGGCTCAAAACGATCCAGTAAAAAAAGCGGCGACCATTAAAGATATGGTGGACAGTATTGCAAAAATACCCGATGCAATCCAGCGAGAGGTGTATGTGCAAAGCTGTGCTGCAATTATGGAAATTTCTGAGGAAGTCCTTTTTAGCGCTTTAGCGCAAAAAAGAGCCAAAGAAGTCAATGCACAAAACAAGCGAAAGCCTAATGTCCCTCAAATGCAAGTGGTGCAGCCTGTTGCTCCTGCGCTTAAAGTGGACGAGTTATACGAGTTAGAGAAACAAATCATCACCCTTTTAATGTTGTATGGAGATCGCGAAGAAACTTTCCAAGAGTCTGTTTTACAATTCTCTGAAGCGTCTGAAGAAGTTGTAGAAGAAATAACAATGGTTAAGGCAAAGGTATACGAGAAGATCTTTTTGGACTTGCAACAAGACGAAGTTGAACTCGCGAATGATGATTTTAGATCCTTGTTTTTTGTGCTTTTGGAGCAATTTCAAACGCAAGGGTTGTTGTCGATTGATAAGTTAATGCCCACCTTAGCCCCAGAGTTAAGTAGCCTGGTGAGTACTATTTTGATGAATGAAGAAAAGTACAGTCTGCATCAATGGGATAAGAAAAATATTTTTGTTAAAACAAGAGATCAACAAATTGGTTTGATGGTAACGGAAACGATTTTGAGTTTGCGCAAGCATTTAGTTAATCGTAAAATAGAATCCTTACAAGCAGAAATGGAAGACCCCACCCAAGAACACAAAGGCTTGTTAGAAGATGTAATGAGTTATTATCAATTAAGACGCCTTGTGTCTAATAAATTAAACCGAGTTTTATAGTAATCCTTCTGGGATAACACAAACAGGGATGGGATCCATTTTGTGTTTGTTTTGTCGATTAAAGGCTAAATAGATCTTCATGACTTCTTTTTCTCTTTCAGAAAAATCTTTAGGATCGGTACCCACATTTCTCATGGCCCATTCTAATTCGTTATAGGTTGCACCTAATTGATCTTCGTCCGTACGATCATCTCCCCATAGTCCATCAGTCGGGGCAGCATTTTGAATTTCTTCGTTGACGTTGAGTGCTTTGGCAAGTGCAAAAACCTCAGACTTCATCAAATCTGCGATGGGACTTAGATCAACTCCTCCGTCTCCGTATTTGGTATAAAAGCCTACACCAAAATCTTCAACTTTATTTCCTGTTCCAGCAACAAGGTAACGGTGTAGTGCGGCAAAATAATAAAGGGTTGACATACGAAGTCTAGCTCTTGTATTCGCTAGGCTTAGAAAGGCTTGATCTGCTTGATCGGTGGGAGGAAGAATGTCTTTAAAAGCATCAAATACCCCAGTAAGGGATAGGGAATGGTGGCTTACATTCGAGAATTTTTTCTCTAGCCAAGCGATATGCTCTTTAGCTCTAGAAACTTGATTCTCTTCTTGGTGAATCTCCATTTCTAAACAAATTACTGGGCGTCCTGTTTTTGCACATAGTGTTGAGGTTAAAGCAGAATCAATCCCACCTGATACCCCGACTACAAAGCCATTCATTTGAGCCTTATCTGCATAATCATTCAGCCACTTAACAATATGATCTATTACTTTTTCTGGACTTTTCATCGCTACTCTATTTTTTGCATGTAACTTTGTGTAAAAATAGCAAACTTCTTGATGAAGGTGAAAAAAACAAGCATAATGAAACTACAATTTTCTTCATTATTATCATTTTTCTTATTTGGAATACTTTTTTTTGTCATTTCAGGATGTACTTCAACGAATGCAGTTGAAGAGGAGATCGCAAAAATCCCTGTTGACATCACCTTAGATCGTTTTGATCAAAAATTCTTTAACGCCTCTAAGGAAGATTTTTATCAGCTTAAACAGGATTATCCCTATTTATTTCCAGAACAATATCCAGATAGTATCTGGCAAAAGCGTCAACGCGACAGTTTGCAGGTACTTTTACAAGGAGAGATCAGCAAGGTTTATCCGTCTTTAGCTCCTTTTGAAAAACAGTTAAAACCCCTTTTTCAGCATATTAAATATTATTTTCCTAGGCTAAAAGATCCCAAAGTAATTCTGCTTACCAATAATGTGGATTATCAAAACAAAACAGTTTATGCAGATTCATTGGTTTTAATTTCTCTAGATACCTTTTTAGGTGCGAACAACCCACTATATGAAGGGATTCCACAATATATTGTTCGAGATATGGACATTGCCTATTTAGGGGCTCATTTATCAGATGAATTTGCCATAAGTGTTGTGCCTGCACCAGCAGATAGAACCTTATTAGCCCAAATGATCTATTACGGCAAGCGATTTTATATTAAAGATATTTTATTACCCGATACAGCAGATGAAATTAAGATAAGCTATACCGAAAAAGAAATGAATTGGGTAAAGGAGAACGAACGCTTTATTTGGCAGTATTTTATTGAGAATGAGTTGCTTTATAAAACTCAATCAAGTTATTTGTTGCGTTTTATAGAGCCCGCGCCATTTTCTAAATTTTATCTCGAAATTGATAACGAAAGTCCTGGCAAAATTGGGCAGTGGTTAGGATGGCAAATCGTTCGAGCATTTGTCTCAAAAAATCCAGACGAAACCACACAACAGATATTAGCTACGCCAGCACAAGAACTATTTACAAAGGCGAATTATAAACCCGCAAAATAATGAGCAAAGGAAAAGAAACCAATATCAAGATTGATATTAAGTTAGACGAAAACAAAATTCCAGAGAAAATCGTTTGGTCTGCACCTGACGGTGGGGTTAATGAAGAGGAAGCTCAAGCGCTTTTAATGTCTTTGTGGGATGGTAAAAATCAAGAAACACTTCGCATGGACTTGTGGGTTAAAGAAATGCCCATCGATCAAATGAATATCTTTTTTCATCAGTCTTTAGTGACCATGGCGCAGACTTTTTATCGCGCTACTCAAAATGAAAAAATGACTGCGACTATGAATGATTTTTGCGAATATTTCGCTACCAATCTTAAGATCGATAGAAAAGGGAAGGCTTAACGCGTTTTCTTAAATTCAGTATTGAGTTGCTCGATATAGGCTAGAATTTCTTCAACGCCCGTTTTATGGAGTGAAGAAGTAGTAAAATACGGTGGTGTTTCTTCCCACATTTCTTCCTTCATTTTTGCAAGATAATAATCGATATTTCGTTCTCTAGCCAGGGGTTTAAGTTTATCTGCTTTTGTAAAAACAATGGCAAAAGGGATGTAATTTGTACCCAGCCATTCCATAAAATCAAGGTCAACCGTTTGTGGCTCGTGACGTATATCAATTAAAACAAAGGCAGAGATCAATTGTTGGCGCTTTTCAAAGTATCGCGTAATGAGTTGCTGGAAAGCTTTTTTGGTAGTCTTTGATGTTTTGGCGTAGCCATACCCAGGGAGATCAACTAAAAACCAATTTTTATTGATCTTAAAGTGATTGATTAGCTGTGTTTTTCCAGGGCGACCAGAGGTTTTAGCTAAATTTTTCCTTGCGCAAAGGGTGTTGATTAATGATGATTTTCCCACATTAGAACGACCAATAAAGGCATATTCTGGGAAAGGGTCTTTTGGGCATTTTGCTACATCGGTATTACTGATGACAAATTCAGAATGAATTACGCGCATGGCTAGGCTTTAGTATTCCTTTAAATTTAGCCATTCATGAAGTATCTCATTAAATAGTACAGGATGTTCCATCATGGGAGCATGTCCACATTTATCAATCCAGTATAAACTTGAATCTGGTAAGAGTTTGTTGAACTCTTCTGCTACATCTGGTGGGGTAACACCATCGTTTTTTCCCCAGATTAGACAGGTGGGCGTTTGCATAGCTGGTAAGTCATTAGCCATATTGTGTCGGATTGCGCTTTTAGCAATAGCTAAAGTTTTGATGAGTTTGTTGCGGTCGTTGACCGTTTCAAATACTTCGTCTACAATCTCTTTTGTCGCTACTGCTGGATCATAAAAAACCTCTTCACTTTTTGTTTTGATATAATCATAATTACCTCTTTTGGGGTAGCTTTCTCCCATGCTGTTTTCATATAATCCAGAGCTGCCAGTTAAAACAAGGCCTTTAACTAATTCTGGATATGTTTTTGAAAACACTAAGCTAATATGTCCGCCTAAAGAGTTACCTAAAAGAATAACGTCTTTTAAATTTTTAAACGTTAAAAAACCATGTAAATATTCTGCAAAAGCTTTAACAGTCGTTGACTTTAACGGAAGGTCATAAATGGGTAATTCAGGAATAATGACTTTATAACCGTTTTCTGGGAAGTAATTTAAAACACCTTCAAAGTTGCTAAGTCCTCCCATTAAACCGTGTAAAATAACGATTGGTTGACCTTCTCCCTTTTCTAAATAAGTGTAGTCTGCTTCTTGAGTTAATGTTTTTTCCATGCCTTTTGGCTCATTCGCATTAGCCGTCAAATATAATCATTAAAACCGATTAACACCATTTAATTTTTTGCCATTTGATTCATAGGGATTTGAGGGTTCAAAGTGGGAAAGTTATTAACAAAGTGGTATTAAGTGGAAATAAGTGGGAATTATAAATTATATTTGATCAAATCAATTGCTAAACAGTCTAATGCAGCATTTTATTGGAACATATGAGTTAAAAGCAGACGCCAAAGGGCGTATCATGCTTCCTGTGGCATTAAAGAAGCAATTGGCAGAGAGTCTTCACGATGGATTTGTCTTGAAAAGAGCCGTGTTTAACGCTTGCTTAGAGTTGTATCCCTTAAAGCAATGGGAAGTGTTAATGGAGAAAGTGAATAAGCTCAATCGTTTCAATAAAAAAAACAATGATTTTATACGTCGATTTACTGCTGGGGTTCGCTTAGTAGAGATTGACAACACAGGACGTTTATTGATTCCAAAAGATCTAGTCCAACATGCTGGAATCAATCGCGAAATAGTGATTTCTTCTGCTGTAAATATTCTAGAGATCTGGGATAAAACACGTTATGAAGAAGCGATAAGCGAGGCAACAGTCGATTTTGGTGCGCTTGCAGAAGAAGTAATGGGGGATAAAGATGACGAAGATTAGCTATCATGATCCGGTATTACTACAGCCGTCTGTAACGGCCCTAATCACTGACCCTAAAGGTGTCTATGTAGACGCCACTTTTGGAGGAGGAGGGCATTCTCAAGAAATTCTAAATCAACTAGCGCCAGAAGGTCGCTTATTTGCTTTTGATCAAGATCAAGATGCACATGAAAATGCACTTAATGATGAGCGATTTACCTTAGTTGAAGCTAATTTTAAAGACCTCAAGCGTTATCTAAAGTTGTACGGAGTCAAGAAGTTGAATGGTGTCTTGGCAGACTTTGGCGTTTCTTCTCATCAGTTTGATGCAGAAAAGCGCGGTTTTTCTATTCGTTTCGATGGGCCGCTGGATATGCGCATGGATCAAGAAGGCACGCTAGACGCCACTGATGTGGTTAATCGATACTCAATCGATGCCCTAACGGCCATCTTAAAAAATTATGGTGAAGTTAAAGGCGCTTACAGAGTAGCAGAACAGATTATTGCTGCAAGGCAAGAAAATAAAATCGAGACAACCCAGGCTTTAATCGCTGTTTTGAAACCGCTTATTCCAGAACGTTTTTTAAATAAAACACTTGCACAAGTTTTTCAAGCGATCCGCATTGAAGTGAATCAAGAATTAGAAGTGATTAAAACTTTTCTACAACAAAGCGGGGAGCTTTTAGTCAAAGATGGTCGTCTTGTTTGTATAGCCTATCACTCCCTAGAAGACCGTTTAGTGAAACGATATATCCGTGAAGGTGTTTTTGAAGGTAAGGCGCCAGAAGATTTTTTTGGCAATAGAGATTGCCCCATGAAAAAAGTAGGGGGACTAATAGTCCCAGACCAAGAAGAAATAAAACGAAACAGTAGAGCGCGAAGTGCTAAACTTAGAATTGCGCAAAAGATATGAATCAGTTGTTAGCCCTTTTGAATTTAGAGTTCTTGATCAAAGACGATGCGTTAAAAAACTGGCGTATGTTGTTGTTCTTGTCTTTTCTCGCCCTTGTTATTATTGCGAGCGGGCATAGCGCTGATCGTAAAATTTACTCCATTGCTCAATTAAATACTGAAATCAAAGAGGTGAAAAGTGAGTTTGTGGAAACACGGGCTTCATTAATGCATCTTAAGATGGAATCAAGAGTTGCAGCAAGATTAGCAGAAACAGGAGTGGGTCCAGCAACTGCCCCTCCCATAAAATTGAAGCGAGCAGAATAATGGAGGTCAACGATAAACATATCATGAATCGTTTCTATCTCTTTGTGGTAGGCTTGTTCTTGTTTGCTATTGTCTTGATTGGGAAATTGGTTTTTATTCAAACCCAAGAAGGGGAGAAGTATCGCACTTTGGCGAAGCAAAGAACAGTTAAGAATTTTGTTTTGGCACCTAGTCGCGGAAATATTTATGCAGATGATCAAAGTCTTCTTGCGACTACTGTTCCGCGGTATGAAATTAGATGGGACGCAAAAGTGGTAAGTGACAAAAGATTCCAAATCCATAAAAAAGAACTTGCTCAAGGGCTTTCTTCCCTTTTAGATAAAACAGCAAATGAATGTTTAGTGATGCTTGAAAGAGCAAAGCGAACAGGCAATAGATACACGCTAATCGCGCGGAACTTGACCTATTCTGAATTTCAGCAAATCAAACAACTTCCTCTCTTTTCAATGCCTTCATTGAGAGGAGGTTTGATCGTTGAGTCAAAACTTATTCGAGAGCATCCTATTGGGAAAATCGCAGAACGAACCATTGGGTATGAAAAGCCAGATCCAGCGGGTAACTTTTTAAGGGTAGGTTTAGAAGGCGCTTTTAGTCAGTATTTAAAAGGAGAGAATGGAAGACGTCTAAAGCAAAAAATTGCCAATGGACAGTGGAAGCCTATCAATGATAACAATGAAAAAGAGCCTACAGAAGGCTATGATGTATTTACAACCATAAATATTAATGTTCAGGATGTGGCGCATCATGCGTTGTTACGACAGCTTGAAGCTTATGAAGCAGAGCATGGAACAGTGGTGGTTATGGAAACAAAGACCGGTGCAGTAAAAGCCATTGCTAACCTAGGAAGAACCAAAGAGGGGAAGTATTATGAAAAGCTAAACTATGCAGTCGGGGTGACCTATGAGCCAGGATCGACCTTTAAATTAATGGCAATGATCGCTGCTCTAGAAGATAAGGTGATTAAGCCACATGAATTAGTAGATACTAAAAATGGCTTGCTCACTTTTTACAATCAATACAAAGTGAGAGATTCTAAAAAAGGTGGCTATGGTTTAATTCCCTTTTCTAAGGCGTTTGAGGTCTCTTCTAACACAGGGATAGTGCAAATGGTCAACAAGCATTATAGAAACCAACCTAGAAAGTTTATCGACCGTCTCTATAATATGGGTCTAAATGAAAAGTTAGGCGTATCAATTTTAGGTGAAGGCCAGCCAAAAATTCCTTACCCAACAGATAAGTCTTGGAATGGGATTACACTTCCATGGATGGCCTATGGATATGGTGTTGAATTAACTCCTTTGCAAACTTTAGCCTTTTACAATGCAGTTGCGAACAATGGCGAAATGGTCAAACCGCGATTTATTGATAAAATCCAATCGACAGATAAGGAAACTGTGAAATACTTTGAAAAAGAAGTGATCAATCCTTCCATCTGCTCTCAAGAGACCTTAGATAAGGTAAGAAAAATGATGTTTAATGTGGTAGATAAAAAATGGGGGACAGCAAATCGAATTAAAGATGAAGCTTTTACCATGGCCGGTAAAACAGGGACTTGTCAAGTAGATTATGCTACAGATAATATGCAGTACATCTCTAGTTTTGTGGGCTATTTCCCTGCAGAGAATCCAGAATATTCTGCCATTGTATTAGTCTATAAGCCGAATAAAAATAAAGGCTATTATGGGGCAACTGTAGCTGCGCCAGTCTTTAAAGAAATTGCTCGAAAAATGTATTACACTACCCCAAAAGAAGTTATAGTTGGCGTGGATTCATTGCATTTAAAAACAGCAAACCCTATTCCTACAGAAGAACTTATCCTCGCTCAAAAAGTACCTAATGTAAAAGGAATGCCTGCGATGGAAGCCCTTGCGATTTTAGAACAAATGGGATTAAAAGTGACCCTTAAAGGTAAAGGTCTGGTTAAGCGACAGTCGTTGCGATCGGGTACTGCGATCAAGTCTAATTCAAGCATAATATTAGAATTATCATGAAGCAGTTAAAGGAACTACTTTTTGGGGTGCAGATTGAAGCGACACAAGGGCGAACGGATGTTTCAATTCAAGCGATTGCCTTTGACTCTAGGCAAGTGCAACAAGGAGATTTATTTGTTGCGATTGTAGGAGATGCTGTTGATGGTCATGCATATATACAAAAGGCAGTTGATAAGGGAGCTATTGCTGTTGTGGGAGAAGAGAAGCCACAAGATTTCGCAAATGATATTGTTTGGATTGAGACGAGAAACAGTCGTGCTGCCCTAGCTATTTTGGCTTCTAATTATTACGATCAACCCTCAAAAGACTTAAAGCTTATAGGGGTAACTGGAACAAACGGCAAGACCACCACGACCTCTTTGCTTTATCGTTTGTTTGAACTAGCAGGATTTGCTACGGGTCTACTGTCCACTATAGTGGTTAAATATTTATCCAAAGAAATCCCCGCAACACATACCACTCCAGATCCCTTACAAATCAATGCTTACTTAAGAGCAATGGTTGATGCTGGAGTTGAGTTTTGTTTTATGGAGGTGTCCTCTCACGGGATTGCGCAAGATCGGATCAAAGGCCTGGTTTTTACTGGTGGTGTTTTTACAAACCTAAGTCATGACCATTTGGATTACCATAAATCTTTTACCGCCTACCGCGATGTGAAAAAGCAATTTTTTGATCATTTGCCAAAGAGTGCATTTGCACTGATCAATGCAGATGATAAAAACGGAAAATTTATGCTGCAAAATTGTGTGGCAAAACAATACAGTTTTGGCCTAAATAATTATGCAGATTATCAGGCAAAGGTTTTAGAAACCCAGTTTTCTGGAATGTTGTTGCAGTTGAACCAACAGGAAGTGTGGTCTACCCTTGTTGGGCAATTTAATGCATCAAACTTATTAGTGGTCTTTGCTGTAGCTCATTTGATGGACTTAGAAGAGATGGAAACACTGTCTCTGATAAGTACGTTAAAAAATGTAAAAGGAAGGTTCCAAACCTTTACCACACCTCATAAAGCAACTGTAATTGTGGATTATGCGCATACTCCAGATGCCCTCGAGAATGTATTAAAAACCATTAGTAAGATTCGCACTAAAAATGAAACCCTTATCACCCTAGTAGGTTGTGGAGGAAATAGAGATCAAGCCAAACGCCCCATTATGGCAAAAGTGGCTGCTGCCTACAGTGATAAAGTCATATTTACTGCAGACAACCCCAGAGATGAAGATCCTGAAAAAATCATTGATGAGATGGAAACTGGTGTTGCGCCAGAAGATTATAAAAAGACCTTAAGAATAACCCATCGTAAGGCCGCTATAAAAGCTGCTTGTATGGAATTGAAAGATGGAGATGTCCTTTTGGTTGCTGGAAAAGGACATGAAAATTATCAAGAAATAAAAGGGGTAAGAACCCCCTTTGACGATTATTTAATCATAGAAGAAATCTGTAAACAATTGTTTTAGTATGCTGTATTATTTGTTTGATTATTTAGAAGCACAATACCAGTTCCCTGGAGCTAGTTTGTTCCAGTTCCTCTCTTTTAGAGCAGCCATTGCCGCTTTATTATCACTCCTATTTTCAACATTTTTTGGAAAGAGAATCATTGATTTTTTAAGAAAGCAACAAATTGGGGAAAGCATTCGAGATCTTGGACTAGCTGGTCAAAACGAGAAGGCGGGTACCCCTACAATGGGGGGGATTATCATTATCTTCGCCACCATAATCCCTGTTCTTTTATTAGCAAAACTAGACAACATTTACATCTTACTCTTGTTGTTTACTACCCTTTGGATGGGATCAATTGGTTTTATTGATGACTATATTAAAATCTTTAAAAAAGACAAAGAAGGGTTAAAAGGAAAATTTAAGATTCTTGGTCAAATCGCCTTAGGGATAGTTGTGGGTGCAACGCTCTATTTTCACCCAGAAGTAACTGTACGCCAGGAGATACCAGTTCAGATGGAAGAGCTCGCAGGGAAATCTTCGGCCTTTTATGCCCAAGAGAAGTCTACCATGACCACCATCCCGATGTTTAAAAACAACGAATTTGATTATGCTGAATTAATCAATTGGATACCTGGGAGTGAACATTTGACCTGGTTAATTTTTATTCCCATTGTCGTATTTATCATCACAGCCATTTCAAATGGTGCAAACTTAACCGATGGGATCGATGGTCTTGCTGCAGGTAGTTCGGCCATCATGGTCTTTACGTTGGGCATCTTTGCTTGGGTGTCAGGGAATGTTATTTTCTCTGATTACCTCAATATTATGTACATCCCTAATGCGGGAGAAATAACCATTTTTGTCGCTGCTTTTCTAGGGGCATTAATTGGATTTTTATGGTACAATACTTTCCCAGCACAGGTCTTTATGGGGGATACAGGGAGTTTAACCATTGGAGCGATCATTTCTGTTATCGCCTTGATGATTCGCAAAGAATTATTACTTCCGTTATTGTGCGGAATTTTCTTAATCGAGAATTTATCTGTGGTTCTACAGGTGAGTTATTTTAAATATACCAAAAAGAAAACTGGAGTAGGACAGCGCATCTTTTTAATGTCACCTATTCATCATCATTATCAAAAGAAAGGCTATCACGAAAGTAAGATCGTTACCCGTTTTTGGATTGTGGGGATTCTATTAAGCATTTTAACCATTGTAACCTTAAAGCTCCGTTAATGAAAAAAATGGTGATTTTAGGGGCAGGCGAAAGCGGTCAAGGCACGGCAATTTTAGCGCAGCAAAAGGGCTATGAGGTGTTGGTGTCTGATGCTGGTCAAATTGAACCCAAAATTAAATCACTGCTTGATCAAAACAGCATCCGCTGGGAAGAGAAAACTCATTCAACTGAAGAAATTCTTCAAGCAGATCTAGTAATGAAAAGCCCTGGGATACCAGAGCATGTTGCAATCGTTAAAGCGATTCGTGCTGCTGCGATTCCAATTCATTCTGAAATTGAATTTGCCAGTCAGTTTACCCAAGCTAAAATCATCGGGATCACGGGTAGTAACGGTAAAACAACCACCACACTTCTTATTTATCACTTGTTAAAAAAAGCAGGATTTAATGTAGGTCTAGCAGGGAATATAGGGATGAGTTTTGCACAGCAAGTCGCTCAAAATGATTATGACTATTACGTTTTAGAAATCAGTAGTTTTCAATTAGACGACATCCATAATTTCGCGCCAGCTATTGGAGTGATTACCAATATAACCCCAGATCATTTAGATCGCTACAACAACGATTTTTCGCAATACATCTCTTCAAAGCTTCGCTTAAGCATGAATCAAACGGAAGATCAATTCTTGCTCTTTAATGCAGATGATGAGGTGCTCACTAAAGCCTTAGAAACTAATAATACTGTTGCGACAAAAATTCCCTTCGGGATATCTATAGCAGCTCAAACTGGAACAAGCTTTCAGGACGATACAATATCAATAAACACTACAAAACCAACCACTATGATTAATACAACACAATTTCCGCTTCAAGGGCGACACAATTTACTCAATGCTATGGCTGCCGCCTCTGTTGCAAGTTTATTAGACATTAGTAAAGAATCTATTCGCAACAGCTTATTGAGTTTTACAGCAGTAGAACATCGTTTAGAGCATGTGTTGAAAATTCAAAATAGAACCTATATCAATGACTCAAAAGCAACAAATGTCAATGCTACATTTTATGCTTTAGAAAGCATGGAAGGGCAAACGGTTTGGATAGTAGGGGGAGTAGATAAGGGGAATGATTATTCTTCTCTATTGCCTTTAGTGCGTGAAAAAGTGAAAGCCATTATTTGTTTAGGGGTGGATAATGAAAAAATTATTGAGTCTTTTTCTCCAGTAGTAGACCTTATGGTAGAAACGCAATCAATGCGTGAAGCAGTTAAGATGGCGCATCAATTAGCTAACAAACGCGAGTATGTATTGTTGTCGCCTGCCTGTGCTAGTTTTGATCTTTATGACAATTATGAAGATCGCGGAAATCAATTTAAAGAAGCCGTAAGAGGACTTTAATGGAACAGAAGAATAAACTCATACAAGGAGATTTGGCGCTTTGGGGCTTTTTGGCCCTTCTGGCTATATTTTCATTTTTCCCTGTGTTTAGTGCCAGTTCAAATTTAAGCTATGTAGTGGGCAATGGAACGCCTTGGCAACACTTATTTAAACACATGTTTATTCTTGTAATGGGTTTTGTAATCATGATAGGAATTCACCGCATTCCCTTTCATTATTTTAAGGGGATCTCAATTTTAATGTTACCTATTGTCATCCTGCTTTTGATTTATACCGTTTCTCAAGGGACCACCATAGGAGGAGCAAATGCTAGTCGATGGATAAGGATTCCTTTTGTGGGGATTGGTTTTCAAACTTCCACTTTAGCCTTTTTAGTCTTGATGATGTATGTGGCGCATTATTTAGATAAAACCTTTGGGCAGCAATTGACTTTTAGTCAAACCCTCTTGCCGTTGTGGCTCCCAGTGGGGATTGTTATTGCACTTATTTTACCAGCGAATTTATCAACAGCTGTCATTGTTTTTGCGATGGTCTTTTTACTGTGTTTTTTTGGGAATTATCCCATCAAACACCTCTTAGTCATTTTAGGAATTGGCTTAGTTGCATTCATCATGTTTATTTTAGCCGCAAAAGCTTTTCCAGAGGCTATGCCAAACCGTATTGATACCTGGATGAGTCGTATTGAAAACTTTACTTCTCCTAGCGAAGGTAGCTCTGGAAACTACCAAGTCGAGCGCGCTAAAATTGCTATTGCAACGGGTGGAGTTACCGGACTTGGGGTAGGGAAAAGCGTGATGAAAAACTTTTTACCTCAAAGTAGTTCAGACTTTATTTATGCCATTATTGTAGAAGAGTTTGGCTTAGTAGGCGGAGTGATAATCATCCTTTTATACCTCGTTATTCTCTTCCGGTTAATGCTAATCGCCAGACGGGTGAATACGGTATATGGAAAACTTCTAGTGATGGGAGTAGGTTTACCTGTGATTGTTCAAGCTTTTATCAATATGGGGGTCGCTCTCAATGTGTTTCCTGTTACTGGGCAAACCTTACCAATGATCAGCAGTGGGGGAACTGCTGCGTGGATGACTTGTGTTGCCTTTGGTGTTATTTTAAGCGCCAGTGTAACCACTGTTAAAAAAGAAGAAAAAGAAGAAATCAACGAAGATAATCCTTTAGCTGTTTTAAGTGAAACCATCTAAGTACATCATTTCTGGAGGAGGTACAGGAGGGCATATTTACCCAGCTATCGCCATTGCCGATGAGTTAAAAGCCCAAAATCCTGCAGCGACCATAATTTTTGTTGGAGCCCTAGGTAAAATGGAGATGGAAAAAGTGCCTCAGGCTGGTTATAAGATTCATGGAATATGGATTTCTGGACTGCAGCGAAAGCAACTGTGGCGAAATATTCTTTTCCCTTTAAAATTAGCGATTAGTTTGCTTCAGTCAATATTCATTTGGTTGAGATATCGCCCCGATGTCCTGATCGGTACTGGAGGATTTGCCAGTGGTCCAATGTTGTTTGTTGGGAATTTATTTGGAAGTAAAACCCTTCTGCAAGAGCAGAATTCTTACCCTGGGATAACCAATAAGCTCTTGGCGAAAAAGGCCAACGCAATCGCAGTGGCTTACCCAGAAATGCAGCGTTTTTTTCCAGCACATAAAATCATTTATACTGGAAACCCTGTACGCAGTTCTTTGATTAATACCAACGACTTAACACCCAAAGCAGAACAACATTTTGAACTTTCAAAAGACCGAAAAACCCTGGTTGTCTTAGGCGGTAGTCTAGGGGCACAACGCATTAATGAACTAATTGCGGCAAATATTGATTACTTTGAAAAGCTAGAGTTAGATGTCATTTGGCAATGCGGAAAGTTATATTACGATCGCTTTAAAAATCTTTCCACTAGCAATATTAAAATTTATCCCTTTATCAAAGCGATGGACTTGTTGTACGCTGCCGCAGACATCATTATTTCGCGCGCAGGCGCTGCCAGTGTTTCAGAATTGTGTTTGGTTGGTAAGACTGTTATTTTGATTCCTTCGCCTAATGTGGCAGAGAATCATCAGTTCCATAATGCGAATGCGTTAGCCAAGAAAAATGCTGCTGTTTTAATCGAAGAGAAAGACATAGAGCAATCATTTAATACACTTTTTGAGGCGATTGTAACATCGCCAAAAAAACAACTTGAATTAACCGAAAATATTCGTCAAATGGCAAAGCCAAAGGCGACAAAAGAAATTGTAAAAATGATCCATCAATTACAGCAAAAAGCATGACACAGCAGCCATACTACTTTATCGGAATAGGTGGAATAGGGATGTCTTCTATCGCTCGCTTTTTGTTGCAACATGGATGCAAAGTAGGGGGCTATGATAAAACTCCTTCGCCTATAACACAAGCTTTAGAAAAAGAAGGAGCAACCATAGTTTTTGATCAAACTGTTGAAGCACTACCCAAGCAATTTCAAGCAAAGGAGACAAAGGTGATTTTTACGCCCGCTATCCCTTTGGGGCACCCTCAAAAAAAATATTTTGAGCAACAGGGGAACAGTGTTGTTAAGCGCTCTGTTTTTTTAGGTGAAATCACAAAAGATATACCTACCCTAGCGGTAGCGGGAACACACGGTAAAACCACTACCACGGCTATTTTGGCACATCTATTTTCTTCATTAGATGAAGCATTTACTGCCTTTGTTGGCGGAGTGATGAATCAAAAGAATACAAATTTAGTTTCTACGGGTCTCGACACAATTCTAGTTGAAGCAGATGAATTTGATCGTTCTTTTTTACAGTTGTCTCCTTCCATTGGGTGTATTACATCTGTCGATGCAGATCACCTCGATATATATGGTACAGAAGAGGCGGTTTTTGCTGCTTATCGTGACTTTTCAAATAAGATTACACAGGTAAAGATTGTCGAAAAAGGGATATCTCTGCCTGGACTGACTTATAGTATCAGCAAGAAAGCAGATTATTATGCGACTGCTGTTCAGGCAAAAGGATACGGGTATCAATTTGATTTGCACACACCGAAGGGCATCTACGTGAATACCTACTTTAGCCAGTTAGGACTGCATAATCTTTCGAACGCAATTGCTGCTTTTGCCATGGCAAGTCAGCACGGCTTATCGGAAGAAAAAATGGTTAAAGCCCTCGCACATTTTGAAGGAGTTGATCGACGCTTGCAATTAAAGTTAATGTCTAATGCACATGTTTTGATAGATGATTATGCCCATCATCCCACAGAGATCAAAGCTGTTTTTGACACCCTTGAAGATGCTTTCCCGCAGGAAGAAAAGTGTGTGATTTTTCAGCCACATTTATTTTCAAGAACTCAGGATTTTATGGACGATTTTGCAGCAGTTTTATCCTTGTTTGATCGTGTAATCCTCCTACCGATTTATCCCGCAAGAGAATTGCCTATTGCAGGGGTAACTTCACAGGCTTTGGCCAAAAAAATCGATCCAACAACTCCGGTTGAAGTATTGGAAAAAACAGCATTAGAAGCCCTTGTCAAGCAATTGCCACAGCGCATTAAAGTGGTGCTAGGTGCTGGGGATGTCGGGTTAGAATTGAGCACATTAAAGAAAAAATTAGAGCAGAATGAAACGATCTAAAATACTTCATTTATTGTTTATGCTAGCGATGTTGGTGGGTTCTGTCGTCTTGACTAAAATTAGATCTAATAATATATTAACCAGTGAATTAGTGGTTAATTTTAAGGGAAAAGGTGCGCGATTTTTAGATGTAGAAATCGTTAATAAATTGTTGATACAAAGCAATGACAGTTTGTTTTTTCAGCAAAAAGATATGGTAGCTTTGAATAAGGTAGAACAGCAATTTTTAGATCACCCGGTGGTAAAAAGCGCTGAGCTATTTACCGTTCCTGAAGGGAAATTACACATCGAAATAGAAGAGCGACTGCCCATTGTTCGTATACAAGCAGATAACAGTTTTTATCTCGATGAAGTTGGAAAAGTCATACCGCTATCGGATCGCTTTACCGCTAAGGTTCCACTTTTTTACGGTGAGTTAAAGGAAGAAAATATGCAAGCACTCGTTCAATTGATTTCTAAGTTGTCTTCAGATGCTTTTTTAGCAGCAGAGGTGATCGACTTTCAATGGCAAAACAGTGCTTTTGTGTTAGGACTTCGCTCTTATCCCTTTGAGGTGGTATGGGGCGAGGACAACGCCTTTGAACATAAGGTTGAAAAGTTAAAGCGCTTTTGTGCTTTTACTTTAGAAAACAAAGACAAAAAATTTAATCGGATCAATTTGACCTATGATAAGCAGGTCGTTGCCCGTCATAACTAAGGATATGGAAAATAAGAAAATTGCCGTTGGGCTTGATATTGGTACGACTAAAATAGTCGCCATGGTTGGGCAAAAAAACGAATTTGACAAAGTGGAAATTCTAGGGATAGGAAAATCTCAAAGTCTAGGAGTACATCGTGGGGTGGTCAATAATATTACACAGACCATACAGTCGATTCAACAAGCAACCCTAGAAGCAGAGGCTAAATCTGGTGTAACCATAAGCGATGTTGTGGTCGGGATAGCTGGGCAACATATAAGAAGTCTTCAGCATAGTGATTATATCACTAGAGAAAATGCAGATGAGGTGATCGATGAACAAGATATAGAAACCTTAATCAATCAAGTGCACAAGCTTGTCATGCTCCCAGGAGAGGAAATCATTCACGTTTTACCACAAGAGTTTAAAGTAGATGGTCAAGCAGAGATCAAAGAACCCATTGGAATGTACGGCGGAAGATTAGAAGCGAATTTCCATGTAGTTGTTGGCCAAGTATCTTCGATCCGCAATATTGGTCGATGCATTAAAAGCGCAGGCCTAGAAATGGGGAAAATTACCCTTGAACCCATTGCTTCGTCAGATGCGGTGTTAAGCCAAGAAGAAAAAGAAGCGGGAGTTGCGCTAATCGATATAGGAGGTGGAACTACTGATCTTGCTATCTTCAAAGATGGGATTATTCGCCATACTGCAGTAATTCCTTTTGGAGGAAATGTCATTACTGAAGACATTAAAGAAGGTTGTTCTATTATTCAAAAGCAAGCAGAATTGCTAAAAGTAAAATTTGGTTCTGCCTGGCCGGGAGAAAATAAAGAAACAGAAATTGTTTCCATTCCTGGGTTAAGAGGGCGAGATCCAAAAGAGATTTCTTTAAAAACACTCTCTAAAATCATCAATGCAAGGGTGATTGAAATCATCGAGCAATGCTTTTTAGAAATTAAAAATTATGGGCACGACGATCAAAAGAAAAAACTTATTGCAGGGATTGTTTTAACCGGTGGAGGAAGCCAATTAAAGCACCTTAAGCAACTGGTCGAATACATCACTGGAATGGATACCCGTGTAGGCTATCCAAACGAACATCTAGCAGGAGATTCAGATGAGTCTACCACAAGCCCAACCTTCTCTACCGCTGTGGGTCTGTTGATGGCAGCATTAGATAAAATGCCGGTAGATTTAATGCCAGAGCCGCAAGAGGTGCCCCTTGAGCAAGATGTGCCAGTGGATGAAATGCCGCAGCCCGTTGCTCCAAAGAACAGAAATTCCATTTTTGAACAATGGACAGATAAGTTTAAAGAATTTTTAGATAAAGCCTAAAGAAAAATCACATGTCAGAAGAAACCATGGACAACATCCCAGGGAATTTTAATTTTGATTTGCCTAAAAACCGCAGCAATGTCATCAAAGTCATTGGAATAGGTGGTGGTGGAGGTAATGCGATCAACTATATGTTCCAGCAAGGAATCATGGGGGTTGATTTTGTTATTTGTAATACCGATTCACAGGCCTTAGAAAAAAGTTCAGTCCCCATTAAAATACAATTAGGCGCTTCTTTGACAGAAGGTCTTGGTGCAGGTGCTAATCCAGATGTTGGGAGACAAGCAGCACAAGAAAGTTTAGAAGATGTAAAAACACTGCTTTCAACCCAGACAAAAATGATTTTTATCACCGCTGGAATGGGCGGTGGAACAGGAACTGGAGCAGCTCCTATTATTGCTAAAATGGCCCGTGATATGGACATTTTAACCGTTGGGATTGTGACCATGCCCTTTCAATTTGAAGGAAAAATTCGCCTTGAACAAGCCCAAAAAGGACTCGAAGAACTAAAATCAAGTGTTGATTCTCTTATCGTCATCAACAACAATAAACTAAGAGAAGTTTATGGTAATTTAGGCTTTAAAGCAGGCTTCGCCAAAGCAGACGAAGTATTAGCCACAGCCGCTAGAGGTATAGCAGAAGTAATTACCCACCACTACACACAAAACATTGACTTAAAAGACGCAAAAACAGTCTTGAGTAACAGTGGTTCTGCCATCATGGGATCTGCAATAGCTGAAGGTGCAAATCGCGCCCAAGAGTCCATTGTCAAAGCCTTAGACTCACCTTTATTAAATGACAATAAGATTGCAGGATGTAAAAATGTACTGCTTTTAATTGTTTCTGGAGAAGAAGAAATCACCATTGATGAAATCGGAGAAATCAATGATTTTATTCAAACAGAAGCAGGTAATAACACCAATATTATCATGGGTGTAGGAGAAGATCCCGCTCTGGGCAGTACTATTTCTGTTACCATTATTGCCACCGGTTTTAACTCTGAACAGCAACACGAAATTGTCAACACAGAAGCAAAGAAAATCATCCATACCCTGGAAGAAGAGCAGCCTTTAATTCAAGATTTAACTCAAGAAAAAGCACCCCAAAGTATCTTTGAAGTACCGATCGAAACACCTTCAGACGAGCCTATTATCAAGTACAGTCTAGAAGACGAAGCAGATGAAGTTAAGCCTGTTTTAGACCCTTTGCCAAAGGTGGTTTTGGAAGAATTTGAGGCTTCGCCAAAAGTTACAAATCAGGCCCTTGAGGTTACACCACAAGATGAGTCAATCGATCAAACTACCATAAATGCCATTGAAGTTGATGATGTTCAAGTGGTTTCTCCTAACGATGGGATTGAAGTAATAGACACTATTGTAGTTGCTGTAGAAGAAAATCCATTGATTGCGACCAAACAAGAAATCGCTTCTCTCGAAGTTATTGCAGAACAAGTGACTCCTATTCAATCAACACCTTCTATCGAAGCAGTTGAAGACGTTACCCTTGAAGATGATTTTGTCTTTAACGAAATTGATTCCTCTATTAATGAAATTGATGTTGTTGATCACGAATTGATCGAAAGCGAGGAAAAACAGCAAATTCAATTTGAATTTGAATTGCCAATTCAAAAAGAGCTTACTAGCCAAGAGATTGAAGTTCCTCAAACAATTGAAGAACCTATTGCAACGGTTTTCCAATTAGAAGAGATCAAAGAAGCCCCTGTCAATCAACTAGAGGAACTACAAGCCACCGAAATTGCTGATATTGAACTAAAGGTAATTGCAGAAATCCCTGAAAACGAAGAGGCAAAACAAGCCTTGCCGCCTACAGAATCAAGTCCATTCGATCAATCGATTCGCGAAAGCATCAACCTTCAAAACGAAAAGCGAAAAGAACAATTAAAGCAGTTCAACTATACCTTTAATAACAATATCAATCGCATTGAAGAGATGGAGCGTCAACCAGCCTATAAACGCCTAGGTTTCGAACTTGATGGCACTCAAGAAGAACAAGCTCCTTCAACATTATCGCTGGATAGTGACTCAAACGATGATATACAGTTGAGATCAAATAATTCATTTTTACACGACAACGTAGACTAAACATGGGAATATTAGCCAATTTAACAGACGAGATTAAGAACGCCATGCGCGCAAAGGATAGCCTAAAGCTAGAAGCTTTACGCGCCATCAAATCTGCCGTAATTTTAGAGCAAACTGCTACTGCCGCAGGAACAGAACTCACCGAAGAACAAGAGATTAAATTGGTTCAAAAGCTGGTCAAGCAACGCAAAGACAGCGCACAAATCTTTAGGGATCAAAACCGTGTTGATCTTGCAGAGCCAGAAGAAGCACAAGCCGAAATAATTGCGGTCTTTTTACCCACCCAATTGTCTGAAGATGAAATCAGAAAAATCGTACAAGACATCATTACTCAAACAAGCGCTGAAGGGATGAAAGACATGGGCAAAGTAATGGGAATGGCCTCAAAGCAAATGGCTGGGACTGCAGATGGTAAAACCATTTCTACTATCGTAAAAGCATTACTTTCTTAAGGGATTAGCCACAGTTAATCACAATTTTACCTCGCACTTTTCTATCCATCATTTCTTGCATGGCTTTTTGAGCTTCTGCAAGAGGATACTGTGCATGTAGGTGTGGATTAAGTTTTCCTTCTGCATGCCATTGAACTAATTCCATGGTATTTGTCATGTTCTCTGTGGGGAACTGCATCGCCCATGATCCCCAAAAAACACCCACAATTTGACAGCCTTTTAATAAGGCTAAATTCAAGGGGATTTTAGGGATTTCACCTGCGGCAAAACCAACCACTAAATAGCGCCCTTCCCAACCGATGGCTCTTAGTGCTGGTTCAGCGAATTTATCCCCGATGGGATCATAGATCACATCTGCTCCTTTTCCTTCTGTTAAGGCTTTTATACGTTCTTTAAGATCTTCTGTACTGTAGTTAATCCCTTCGTCGGCGCCATAAGATTTACAGAGGTCAATCTTTTCTTGGGTTGAAGCACAGGCAATAACTCTTGCACCCATTTGTTTTCCTAATTCTACTGCAGCAAGACCAACTCCGCCAGATGCACCTAGAACAACAAGTGTTTCTCCTTCTTTTAGTTTTGCTCTGTTTTTTAGGGCGTGATAAGAAGTGCCATAGGCCATTAAAAAAGAGGCTGCGCTAGCAAAATCCATTTTAGGGGGTTTAGGGAAGACATTTTTAGCGGGTGCGATAACTTCTTCGGCGAAGCCTCCATTTGCAACAAAACCAAAAACTTCTTGCCCTTCTTTAAGGTGTTTTACTTTGCTTCCTACCGCGCATACCACTCCCGCGATATCGCTTCCAGGGGTAAAGGGTAGAGCAGGTTTATATTGATATTTCCCTTGAATAATTAAGGTATCTGGGAAATTCAAACTGCAGGCTTTCACTTGAATTACAACTTCTTTTTCTCCCGGGCTTAAGGCAGGGAGTTCTTTTAAAACTAGATCAGATGGGGGACCATATTTTTCACAAACGATTGCTTTCATAGATTTGATTTATTTACCAACTATCGATAAACGAGTTGGTGTTATTTTTTGAGTTAAGGTTAAAACAGCTATGCGCTGTTGCGATTCTATTTCTGGTTTCGACAGGGTCGATTACTTCATCAAACTCTAAAGTTTCTGCCGCATTAATGGCTTTTCCTTTTTCGTATTCTTGTGCAACAAGTTGATCGTATAAGTGCTGTCTTTCTTTTTCGTCTTTAATGGCTTCTAGTTCTTTTTTATAGCCCAATTTAACGGCTCCTTCTAGTCCCATTGCACCAAACTCTCCGCTTTGCCATGCAAGGGTTAAAAAAGAAGCGTGGAAGCTTCCGCCAGCCATTGCCATGGCTCCTAGTCCATAAGCCTTTCTTAGAACAATGGTAATTAAGGGTACCTCCAGTGCAGCGGCACTTAAAAATAGTCGGGAAGAGTGTCGAATAAGTCCTTTTGTTTCATGTTCTGGACCTACCATAAATCCTGGCGTGTCACAAAGAGAAATTACTGGAAGATTAAAGGCATTACACAATTGTAAAAAACGCGCTGCTTTGTCTGCGGCATCACTGTCAATAGCACCGCCCAGATGTCGAGTGCTATTTGCTATAACACCATAAGGTTTTCCTTCGATCCTAATCAAAGCGGTGACCATGTTTTTAGCAAATTGAGCTCTTAATTCAAGTACTGTATCAACATCTGCTATGGTATTGATGATAGCATTAATATCATATGCATATCGATGATCTTCTGGAAGAATGTCATAGAGCGCTTCTTGTTTAGGGGCTTTCCATTGTTTGATTTTACCTTGAAAGTAGCTCAAGTATCTTTTAGCTACTGCGACTGCTTCTTCTTCATCTGCTACTAGGATGTCAATAACGCCCTCTTTTGCGAGGGTTTTTGCAGGGCCGATATCCTTTGGGTGAAACTGACCTAGTCCACCTCCTTCAATCATGGCGGGTCCTCCCATGCCCATTGAACTGTCTTTTGTTGCGATGATAACATCTGAACAGCCTGCAATAGCAGCGTTCCCAGCAAAACAGTACCCGCCAACGATGGCAATTCTGGGAACTTTTCCGCTTAAGCGGGCAAAAGCATACCAGGTAGGAAGGTCAAGTCCCCCTGTACTTACATGGTGAAAATCTACATCTCCAGGGCGACCACCACCGCCTTCAACAAAGAATAGAATAGGGCAGTTGGCTTTTTTGGCTAAAGCCATTAACCGATCAGTTTTTTTATGACCAAAAGCGCCTTGAGTTCCAGCTAAGACGGTGTAGTCGTAACTTAGAACATAACAATTTGTCCTTTCGGTAAACAAATCAGCATTGATGGTTCCTATTCCGCTAATGAGTCCATCTGCCGGGGTGTTTTCTCTAAGCTCTTTAACGGATTTGCGTCCTTTTTGTGCCGCAACTATAAGGCTACCAATTTCTTGAAATGAACCCTTATCGCAAAGGTCATTAATATTTTCTCTCGCAGTTCTTTTTCCTTTTTTATGTCGTTTGCTAACGGCAGCTTTACGGTTACTATCTTCTAAAAGACGTTTGCGATCTTTGAGTTCTTTAAGATCTTTACGGTTTGTTGATGTATTCTTTTTTGCCATAGCCTAGCGTTATACAAAGGTGATCATGTCCTTTTTTAAATGAGGTAATTCGTTAAAAGAGAGTAGATTGAATTTCTTGTTGGTGTATAAAAAGCTAGAAAAAGAAGTATTTCGAATTGAGAAATTTAATTCGGCTACTGCTTTTTCTGTGGTTAGCCCTAAACATTCTGCTGTGATTGCACTAATGGTACCTCCAGAACTAAAAATTCCAACGGTTTCCCCTTTGGCGGTAGCCTTTAAAACCTGATCTAAGCCTTCTTTGACATCGGCTCTAAATTCTTTCCAAGTGGGCATCCCTTCAACGGTGATATTTCCCTCTGCCCATTCGCTTAAAAAATACTGAAAGCCCAGCATGGCATTGCGCATGGCATTTTTAGGATCGCGCTTTGTACTCTTTTCTAATGTGATTAAATAAGGATCTGTTTTGATT
>Ga0209603_1000274_pt1 | contig 64837 bp, 66 predicted proteins | sample COGITO_mtgs_1206_FD_184812 | JGI IMG/M metagenome (GOLD analysis project Ga0209603, IMG submission 184812) | Pelagic marine microbial communities from North Sea - COGITO_mtgs_120607 (SPAdes) (version 2) | ecosystem: Environmental > Aquatic > Marine > Epipelagic ...
GAATGACATCAAGAATTAATGTCACTATCAAGATAGTTTTAAAGTTTTTCATCCTAATTAATTTATGATTAATAATACTCCAATTTATAAATATTTATAAAGAATCCCAAAACCTACTTAACAAACAACGGCAAATCTTCACTTACTTCATTAGTAGCTTATTTCATTCTTGATAAAGTGTATCGAAGAACTTAATGAAGAGAATATACCTGTGATTTAAAATAAAAATGCACCCCGTTCTCTTGCTATTATATCCATTGCCAACCATAACTCTTTTGGTTGCTGACTTGAATACCTGTGTTTAGCCCAAGTAATAAATGATTTCATCTTTGGGAAGCCAAATCTTACACAGCCAATAGCATCAGCCATTTCCTGCGCTGTAAATAACTCTATTTTCTTATTATTCTCATCAAGTATTGTGGCGAAAGTTCCTTTCTCAAACTCTTCGTTGGTGCTAAACCAACAGGAAGGTTTTTTTAGTCCCAGTTTCTTCTCTGCCCCACTTGTTTTTATTTCCCAATCTATCATAATGCTATGAGCGTGGATGAGGTTTGTGTAGTGATAGTAAATCATATCTATTGTTTTATTAGTTCCATTAGTTTAGTTGCTTCTGCTTGTTTGTCATCCCTTCCGCAATAATGGCGCAACATAGTAGCCGATTTGTGACCTGAAACACTCTGTATTAGCCTCTCGGGGATATCGTTGTTGTAAAGCTGGGATAGGCAGGTTTTTCTAAATCCGTGACTGCTAAAAGCCTCCCATTTAGGTATAGACCTTATCTCGCTTTTATTCTTACTTACTCTTACTGATTTATCAGTTGGCGCATCTATCCCAGCCAATCGGCAAAGGGTCTTTATGTGTTTGTTGTAAGTAACGTTATGAATGATGCGAAATAAGCCAGTTTCTATGAGTTCTATTGCCTGTTTATCCGCTACTGGAACAACTACCTCCTCAAAAGTTTTATAGGTCTTGTAAGAGCAGTAATAGGCTCCATTTTCCTTTGTGAAGTTTGATGAGGTTAGTGGTGGATGGAGTTGCTCCCCGTTTTCTTTTACCCCCAGTAAATCACTTACCCTACATCCTACTACCATTTGAATGATTGCTAATCTATGAGCGTTTGAAAGTGCTGGTTTTAGCCCCTCTAACTCTATAAATCGCTTTATTTCTTCATCTGTTAGTCTTATTATTTCTTCGGGCTTTGGCGGGGGGCATTCGGGTCTTTTCCAAGTCCTTCCAAAGCCTTGATAAACTCCCTCTTCTTCCATCTCAATCTCTGCGAATGAAAATAGCCTTTTCATAAGTGCCATTTTTTTTGCGAGAGTTTGGTTTCCATACCCTTTTGTTTTTTTACAATAGGCAAAAAACTTATTCAAATCAGCCTTTTTAGTATTTTGAAGAGTAAGCGTAGCCCTATCCTCCATCGCTTTGGATGAAAGCCACTCATTTATTAGATTTTTGAAACTCTTGTAGTGCCTGATAGTTCCACTTGATAGACCAATACCTCCCTTTTTATTATTTAGAACTGGTGCCATCTCAATAAACTCATCTATCATTTTGAGTAGTGGAGTTTCTTTTGTGATTGTCTCCTCTTCTTTTCCTGTCCTAACCCGTTTATGGGCTTTTACTATCGCTTTTTTTAGAACTGCTTTATTGGGCGGTTCCTCATTACAATAATCTTTATAATAGCCTCTAATGAATGTTAGGATGTTGTTTCTATTGTCTTCAATCCATCTACCCTCAATCCGCTTTTCTTTTACTTTGCGCCTCTCGTAGTTCCAATCTACGGGGGCTACAAATACTCCCGTTGTTGTTGAAATCTGCTTCCTGCTTCCGTCATAATCCTTTATGTAAGTTGCTACACGGATATTGACCTCTTCATTTGGGAGAACCTGACCGCTTCGGTCAGTTTTCTCCTTCATCTTAAATTGTAGTTTCATTAATAATAACTAAGTATTCTATTAGCCATTTCATCTTCAATATTCAATTTCTTAACAGAGCAGGTAATATTAGTTGCTTTCTTACCAATCTCCTGATAAGTATGATGATTTGGATTTACATTATACTTACCCCCAAGAACATCTGTAAGCACATGAAGGCTTATTTCTATATCTTCGTTTTCAAAAATTGGAAGGTCATATATAGTTACTATTGAACCATCCCAGGAATTTAAGACATTGACATTTACTCTTTCTACAATTTGAAGGGTGCTACTCTGCTTCACACTACCCTCATTTGTTTGTTGATTTTTCATATTTCAAACTTATTTAGATTGTGTGGCGATTTCGCCACAACTTTTGCGGTGAAACCCATTCTAATGCCCTCCTAATGCTATTTCCTTTTTTTTTAGGAAGTCAAATGGATGCTATAAAGTCAGTAAATACGCTGTTTTCCCTGTTTTTGTAAGATGTGTAATATGTTCTCCCTGGGTCACGAATAAATCAACAAAAAGTGGAAACGAAGCAAGCTCAAAATAAAGAGCTTGCTTTTTATTTTGAGTGATGCTGGAGTTTCTTTTGTTGATTTTCAAAGCGGAGCTTTATGAGAATCTTTCATTTTCTTTTAGCTATTGGGAAAATCATAAATATCTTATTTTAAACTACTTAAAAATATTTGAGTACGATTCTTTTGAAGAGGACCCACACTAGGAGTTATTGATTTTTTTAAGATTTTGTATCTTGATATTTTAAACAGAAAATCAATTGCATTTAAACTTGTCCGATAGGGATATAAGTACAGAAAAAGCAGCTCAGCTTTTAGAAACTCATTACGGAATTAAAGGAAAATTACTTCTACTTCCAGGTGAAATTGATTTTAATTTCAAAGTCACCACTGCAGAGAAAAAGCGGTATGTTTTTAAAATTGCACCCAAAGATGTTGATTTTGATTATTTGGATTTTCAGCAAAAAATTCTTTTGCATCTCAAAGGGCAAGATGCACCTCAGGTTATACCGGACCTCCATCAAAATCCCACTGCAGTTTTTTATTACGACCAAGGTGAAATACGATCGATGCGTTTGCTGTCATGGATTTCAGGGCGAGTTTGGAGTCAGGTCAACCCTTATACTAAAACCTTACGCTATCGTCTTGGGGTCTTCTGTGGGAGTTTAACCCAGCGGTTGCAGTCTTTTGACCATCCCTATGCCCACCGATACTTTGAATGGGATTTAGCCCAAGGGAAATGGGTAGAAGAGCATTTGAGTCTTTTTAATAAAAAACAAAAAGCTACCATACAGTTTTTTATTGATTCCTTCAAGGACATTCAAGAATCCTATCAAACCCTGAGAAAAAGTGTAGTGCACAACGACGCAAATGACAACAACATCATCGTATCCGAGGATGTAGTCAGTCCAAGTATCTGTTCGCTAATAGATTACGGAGACGCGATTCACACCCAGACCATAAACGATCTTGCTATTTGTTGTGCATACGCCATTATGGACGTTCCCGATCCGCTAGAGGCAGCACTTCCGTTGGTAAAAGGATATCACGATTCTTTTCCACTTGAAGAAAACGAACTTGCTATTTTATACACACTTATTGGAATGCGCCTTGTAGTGTCTGTTACCAAATCCGCGATCAATAAAATAGAGAACCCCACTAATGAATATTTGGGGATTAGCGAAAAACCAGCATGGGAGCTTCTTCAAAAGTGGGTTACTATTACTGCAGACTTTGCACATTTTCGATTTCGAGAAGCCTGTGGACTAGAGCCCCATCCCCACTATTCTGATTTTGTAGCCTGGGCAAAACAGGAAGATGTTTCACTACAAGCACTCTTCCCAACTTTAGAAAGAACCTCTGTATTTCCATTAGATTTAAGTGTTTCTAGTTCTTGGGTGGGGAGAGAAGAAACCTTTAATGACTTGGACCACTTTCAATTTAAATTGAATCAAATCCAAAAAACAAATTCTGACAAACTCATAGCCGGGGGATATTTAGAACCTCGGTCACTTTACACCTCTTCAGCCTATGACAAATACGGAAACGAAGGACTGGAAAAAAGATGCATTCACCTAGGGGTTGATTTTTGGGTTCCCGCTACCACATCTGTCCATGCTTTGTATGAAGGGGAAGTAGTTATGGCGGTCAATGACAAGGGCGATAAAGCATATGGGGGAATGATTGTACTAGGGCACAATGTAAAAGACATCACATTTTATACGCTTTATGGTCATTTATCAAAAAAAAGTATAGCAGAAGTTAACATCGGTAAAAAAATAAGCAAAGGAGCTTGTCTAGGATGGATCGGAAAAGTCATAGAAAACGGCAATTGGGCGCCCCATTTACATTTTCAAATCACACTTTCGCTTTTAAATTATCAAAACGATTTTCCAGGAGTCACCTATCACAAACAAATCCAGACCTGGAAATCCCTTTGTCCCGACCCTAACTTGCTTTTTAAAAATGTTGATTTGAACGTATCAACAGAAGTAAATACAGAAGCCCTAATAAAAGATCGCAAAGCACACTTGGGAAGAGGCATGAGTTTACAATACCAAACTCCTATTCATATGGTTCGTGGCGAGGGAGCTTTCTTGGTCGATCAAAATGGGCGGCATTATCTAGACATGGTCAATAACGTAGCGCACGTCGGTCATGAACATCCTCAGGTGGTCAGAGCGGGGCAGCTTCAAATGGGGCAACTCAATACCAATACCCGTTATTTACATGAAAATATAAACCGTCTTGCCAAACGATTGACCGCTACTTTTCCCAAAGAATTGAGTGTGGTTCACTTTGTCAATTCTGGAAGTGAAGCCAATGAACTCGCCCTGCGAATGATGAAAACCGTTACGGGTTCTAATCAAATCCTAGCCTGTGAGTCAGGCTACCACGGAAATACCAAATCTTGTATTGATATGAGCTCGTATAAATTTGATGGAAAAGGAGGAAGTGGCAAACCGGAACACATACATATTTTTCCGATACCCGACCCCTTTAGAGGGAAATATCGCGGGGCGGATACGGCTGGTGATTATGAACGTGAAGTGGAAGATCTAATAGGCCTTTTAGAAAAACAGGAAAAAAAGGTAGGAGGATTGATAGTGGAACCCATCATCAGTTGTGGAGGACAGATTGAATTGCCAAAAACGTTTCTGCAAGGGGCATTTAAAGCGGTGAGAAAAGCTGGAGGACTATGTGTGGTTGACGAAGTTCAAACGGGATTTGGTCGTGTAGGATCTCATTTTTGGGGGTTTGAATTGTATGATGTCGTTCCTGATATTGTAACCATCGGGAAACCTCTAGGAAATGGACATCCTGTAGCTGCTGTGGTTTGTACCCCAGAAGTAGCTGCGCAATTCAATAACGGAATGGAGTTTTTCAATACGTTTGGGGGTAATCCAGTTTCCTGTGCTATTGCCCACGAGGTTTTGGAGGTTATAGAAGAAGAAAAACTTCAAGAAAATGCACTTACTATTGGAAGTTTTTTAAAATCAGGATTACGGGATTTAGCAAAACAGCATCCCATTTTAGGTGATATTCGTGGCCAGGGCTTGTTTCTCGGTGTAGAATTTGTGGATAAGGATCTTCAGCCCCTTGCGGCTGAGGCAGATTATGTGATCAACAGAATGAAGACCTATGGAGTTCTTCTAAGTACCGATGGACCTGATCACAATGTTATTAAAATCAAGCCCCCATTGGTGTTTTCTATGCAAGATGCCCGTTATTTTTTAAACCATTTATCCCTTGTTTTGCGAGAAGATTGTATTCAATCAGGATAATAAATGTATACTAAGACAATGATTGATTTTTTTTTGTAAATTGTTTTATCTATAAATTATATATTATGAATGAAATAGTAGTCGTAATTATTGGTGCAATTGTTCTTGTAGGAGGCGTTATTTTATACGCTGTTGTTTCTACAGCCACAGGACTAGAAGAAGATAAAAATCAAAACTACATACCGGATTGGATTGAAAAAAAATTCCCTTCAATTTTTAAGGGAGGTAAGGATCTATAGGATACGATTTTTAAAAAAAATAGAATTTGTTTGTGTTTAAAAGCAATAAACATCAAATTTGTGTTTGTTTAAATCGCATTAAATTACCATCATGAGACCATACCTTCTTAACTTTCTTTTTGTATCCTTTCTTTTTCTAACACAAGTAAAGGGGCAAACACAAGAAAATCCCTGGTTATTTTCTGTCAATTCAAACCTGATACTTCTCAATGAAGAAGGAGTTGAATCTGGAATTAATTTTGGTGGTCCTGCCCTAAGCTTGAGTCGAAACCTTTTTGGAGGGATTTCTTTAGGGACTCAATACGCTTTGGGTAAAGTAGCTAATTTTAACGAATCCTATGACTATTCCTCTCTTGATGGGTTTTTAAAAGTAAATCTCTTAAACGGTAATGTTTTGCCTTACGTTATTGGGGGATATGGTTTTTCCCTATTTTCAGATGGATCAGATAGACCCGGTTTTTTCCCCTCTACAGAAACGAGTAGAACTCTTTTTGGAGGTGTAGGAATTTCTTTCTATCTCAGCGATAAATTTGCGGTAAACCTCCAATCTACCTTCAGGTCTATGAATGAAAATGATGGATTTGATCACATTCAAAATTTTGTGGGCTTGAGTTACGGTTTTGGATCTGGAGACACCGATGGGGATGGTGTTTCTGATAAAAAAGATAAATGCCCCAATGTTCCCGGCCTTAAAGAATATGAAGGCTGTCCCGATACAGATGGTGATTCAATTATTGACAAAGAAGACCAATGTCCAGAAATTCCTGGATCTCCAGAATTTAACGGTTGTAAAGATACGGATGGAGATGGAATTGCAGATCCAGAAGATAGTTGCCCAGAAGTTGCAGGCACTCTCGAAATGAGCGGCTGTCCGGACACAGATGGCGATGGCGTTGCGGATCCCTTGGATGAGTGTGTCAATAGTTCAGGTCCTGAGGAAAACAACGGTTGTCCATGGCCTGATACAGATGGGGATGGTGTAAACGACAACGAGGACCTCTGTAAGGATGAGCCAGGTTCTGCTGAAAATAATGGTTGTCCTGAATTGTCTAACGAGATTATGGCTACTCTAAATGAGTTTGGCGCAAGAATAAATTTTGCTGCTAATAGCTATCAAATATTCGGTCGTAAAACACTTGAAAATTTAGAAAAAATAAAAACCCTCTTGTCAGAAAATCCTGATGGAAACCTATTGATAGAGGGCTATGCTTCTGCTGACGGAGAAGAGAATTACAATATTGAACTCTCTGTAAAACGCGCTGAGGCGGTTCGGACGTATCTGATTGGTATTGGTGTCTCTGAAACACGACTTGAAGTTCAAGGTTATGGAGAGGAGAGTCCTATTGGTGATAATGAACAACCTGAAGGGAGAGCAGTAAACCGTCGTGTTCAGTTTAAATTAAAGCGTAATTAAGCCTTTTTAAGTAATTGAATTTTAGCTTCTGGATCAGGGGCTCCAAATACATAACTTCCAGCTACAAGAACATCAGCTCCGCAGGAGATGAGTTTGGAAGCGTTCTTATTGGTTACACCCCCGTCTATCTCTATCAAACAGGAAGTCTTTTTATTTTCAATGAGTTCTTTTACTTCTTTGACTTTTTCAAAAGTATTTTCAATAAAGGATTGTCCGCCAAAACCTGGATTGACGCTCATTAAACAGACCAAGTCGATGTCTTGGATAATCTCACTCAGGCTTTGAATGGGTGTGTGCGGGTTTAAAGCAACTCCCGCTTGCATCCCGCAGCCTTTTATTTTTTGAATGCTTCGGTGTAAATGAGTACAGGCCTCATAATGTACGGTTAGAATTTCCGAACCCAAAGCGGCAAAGGTTTCGATATAACGATCGGGATCTACAATCATCAAATGCACATCCAGTGGTTTCTGTACGTGTTTTTGGATGGCTCTGAGAACAGGCATTCCAAAAGAAATATTGGGTACAAAAACTCCATCCATAATATCGATATGAAACCAATCGGCTTCACTGGAGTTGACCATCGCTATGTCTCGCTCCAAGTTGGCAAAATCAGCGGCGAGGAGGGAGGGTGCTATTCGTATGGACATAAAATATATTTGAAGTACAAAGATATAAAAAAAGCAACCCTTGGGTTGCTTTAATTCTTTATCCTAAATAGGTTTTGAGAATTTTACTTCTCGAGGTGTGTTTCAATCTTCGAATGGCTTTTTCTTTAATTTGACGAACCCGTTCCCTAGTGAGATCAAAGGTTTCCCCAATTTCTTCTAAAGTCATCGCATGTTGATCTCCCAATCCAAAATACAAGCGAACTACATCAGCTTCTCTAGGTGTCAAGGTTTCTAGAGCACGTTCTATTTCCGTTCGAAGAGACTCATGCAGTAGGGTTCTGTCTGGGTTTGGTGACTCACCACTGTTCAATACATCGTATAAGTTCGAATCCTCTCCTTCTACTAGGGGTGCATCCATGGATACGTGTCGCCCTGAGTTTTTAAGCGATTCTTTCACATCGTTGATAGTCATGTCCAATTCCTTGGCAATTTCCTCAGCAGAGGGGGCTCTTTCGTGCGCCTGCTCTAGAAAAGCATAGGTTTTATTGATCTTGTTGATGGATCCAATTTTATTGAGTGGAAGACGGACAATACGAGACTGCTCTGCCAAGGCTTGCAAAATAGATTGACGAATCCACCAAACGGCATACGAAATAAACTTGAATCCCCGAGTTTCGTCAAAACGTTGTGCGGCCTTGATCAAACCGAGGTTACCCTCGTTGATTAAGTCGGGGAGTGTTAAGCCTTGATTTTGGTACTGTTTAGCCACAGAAACAACAAATCGCAAATTGGCTTTGGTCAATTTTTCAAGGGCAATTTGGTCTCCCGCCTTGATTCGTTGTGCCAATTCAACTTCTTCCTCCGCAGTAATTAGATCTACTTTTCCAATTTCCTGTAAGTATTTGTCTAGGGAAGCGGTCTCCCGATTCGTAACCTGCTTGGTTATCTTGAGCTGTCTCATTTAAACTATATTTAAATCAAAGTAATACTAGTAATACGAACAAAAAATGCGAATGTTTCAAAAAGCGCCTAAAAAATGTATTATTTTTTTTCAGGTCTAGGTAATAAAGCTTTTCGAGACACTTTTTCCTTTCTCGTACGCGAGTCGATTCCGAAATATTTTACATCTAAAACATCTCCTAGATTCACCACATCACTAACATTTTCCGTACGTTCCCATGCGAGTTCACTCACGTGAAGTAAGACTTCGTTGCCCGGTGCTTCAAGATATTCCACCACTGCTCCAAAATCAAGCATCTTGATGACCTTTACTTCGTACGTTTCTCCAACTTGAGGTTTAAAGGTTATCGAATCTATTTTTGCTTCCACCATGGCAATCCCTTCAGGAGAAGTACCTAAAATTTCAATAATTCCTTCTTCGGTCACAGGATCTTCGTTTACTACAATCGTACAACCTGATTCTTTCTGAAGTTCTTGAATTACTTTTCCACCAGGTCCGATCAATGCTCCAATATACTCGTTCGCAATACGACGGTAAATCATTTTTGGTGCATGTTCTTTTACCTCTTGGTTTGGAGTATCAATAGTGTCTGTAAGGTGTTTAAGAATGTGTAATCTTCCTTCTCTAGCTTGATTTAATGCTTGGGTCATGATATCAAAACGCAAACCTTTTATTTTGATGTCCATTTGACACGCTGTGATTCCGTCGGCTGTTCCAGTGACTTTAAAATCCATATCTCCTAGGTGATCTTCATCTCCTAGAATATCGGATAATACAGCATATTTTTCGTCTTCCGTAATCAATCCCATTGCAATTCCAGAAACGGGCTTATTAATTTGAACTCCAGCATCCATCAAAGCCATGGTCCCTGCACAAACAGTGGCCATAGATGACGAACCATTAGATTCTAAAACCTCAGACACGACACGGATGGTATAGGGACTGTCCGCAGGTACTACTTTTTTCAATGCACGTTGTGCTAAGTTTCCGTGACCTACTTCACGTCTTGACGTTCCGCGTAAGGGTCGTGCTTCACCTGTTGAAAAAGGTGGGAAGTTATAATGCAGATAGAAGCGTTCTTCTCCTTGCTCTGTCGGTAGATCGATGATATTGGCTTCCCTGGATGTTCCAAGGGTTACTGTAGCTAAAGCTTGCGTTTCTCCCCGCGTAAAAATAGAAGAACCGTGTGCGGAAGGAAGGTAATCCACTTCACACCATATAGGTCGGATGTCTGTTGTTTTTCTTCCGTCTAAACGAACACCTTCATTCAATACTAAGTCACGAACTGCTTTCTTTTGTGCTTCTTTGGTGTATCGGGAGATTAACGCTCCTTTTTCTTCTAGCTCTTCTTCAGAAAACTTTGAGATGTAGTTTTCTTTGATTTCAGAGAATTGTTCAGAACGTTCTCCTTTGGAGAGTGCTTTTTTAGCGATGTCATAAAAGCTCTGATAGGTAGCTTCTATGACTTCTTTTTGTAATTCTGCATCTGCATCTTCTTCTTCGTAGGTGCGGGTTTCTTTTTTTCCTGCGGCTTCTGCTAAAGCAACTTGAGCACGAATTTGATCTTTAATTGCTTCGTGTCCAAAAGCGATTGCATCGAGCATTTCTTCCTCAGAAATTTCATCAAATTCACCTTCAACCATGGCCACAGAATCTTCACTTGCACCAATCATAATGTCTATATCCGACCCAGCGAGTTGTTCTTTGCTGGGGTTTATAACAAACATTCCGTCTACGCGGGCTACACGTACTTCGGAGATAGGATATTCGAAAGGAATATCAGAAAGTTGAATCACTGTAGAAGCGGCTAAGCCTGCTAGCGAGTCGGGCATTACTTGGTCATCATGAGACATCAATTGGATCATGACTTGCGTCTCAGCGTGATAGTCACTAGGGAAAAGAGGGCGTAATACGCGATCCACCAATCGCATGGTGAGAACCTCTTGGTCACTAGGACGGGCTTCTCTTTTAAAGAACCCTCCTGGGAATCTTCCGGCTGCTGCAAATTTTTCGCGGTAATCTACTGTCAGGGGTAGAAAGTCTACTGGACTAGCAGTTCTAGCGGAAACTACTGTAGCTAGGAGCATACAGTTGCCCATTCGGACTACTACAGACCCATCGGCTTGTTTGGCTAGTTTCCCCGTTTCTAGGGTAATGGTTCTTCCGTCTTCTAGACGGATTTCTTGGGTAAATGTTTTTGGAATCATTTTTCATTTTTTGGTTAAAACTTCTGTTGTGTGTTGTTGCAACCAATGAAAACCAAGATTCAGTATAACTTTAGGGTTTTCTGGATTACTTACGTAAACCTAATTCTTTTACAATACTTCTATAACGCTCAATGTCTTTGGATTTTAAATAATCCAGGAGACTTCTGCGTTTTCCTACCAAACGAACCAAGGAACGTTCCGTGTTAAAATCTTTACGATTTGATTTTAGGTGATCCGATAAATGTTGAATTCGGTGGGTAAAGAGGGCGATTTGTCCCTCAGGTGAGCCTGTGTCTTTTTCAGACTTTCCGTGCTTTTTAAAGATACTTTCTGTAACTTCTTTTGAATTGTACATGCCAATATTAATTTTAATGATTTTTATGTATTCGTTATTTTAACGAGCGGCAAATATACAATTAAAGAAATGTAAACCAATTAATTTCAATCAAATAAGGATGAAATTATTTTCGAACAGGCTGATTTAGAATTAAATCGATATACAAATTGATTTTATCTTTGAGGTCATTTCGATGTGAGATAAAGTCTAAAAAGCCTTTTTCCAATTGAAATTCACTAGTTTGGAAGCCCTCGGGCAATTCTTTTCCCGTGGTGTCTTTCACCACTCGGGGTCCTGCAAACGCGATCAAGGCTTTTGGTTCTGCGATATTGATGTCCCCTAACATCGCGTAGGATGCGGTAGTTCCTCCTGTAGTGGGATCCGTACAGAGAGAAATGTAGGGTAATTTTGCTTCGGCGAGCTGCGCTAATTTGGCTGAGGTTTTGGCCATTTGCATCAAGGAGGTTGCCGATTCCATCATCCGTGCCCCTCCTGATTTGGAAATAATGACCAAAGGGAGTTTGTGTTTGATTGCATAGTCCGTGGCACGAGCAATTTTCTCTCCCACTACAGACCCCATAGAACCTCCTATAAAACGAAAGTCCATACTGGCAAGGACTAGTTTTTTACTTTTGGAAGGGCCTACTGCTGTTCGTATGGCGTCATGAAGCCCCGTTTTTTGATAAGCGTCCTTGAGACGGTTGCTGTATTTTTTGGAGTCTTCGAACTTTAAAAAATCCTTGGATTTTAGTTTCTCATTGAGTTCTACAAATTCGTTGTCATCAAAAAGAATTTCAAAGTACTCCTTGCTGCCAATGTGAACATGGTAGTCGTCTTCTGGACTGACATATTTATTTTCAGCGAGTTCTTTGGCTTCAATAATTTTACCCGTAGGGGTTTGATACCATAGTCCTTTGGGAATGTCCTTTTTTTCTTCCGTCTTGGTATGAATCCCTTTTTCGCTTCTTTTAAACCAACTCATATGTCCCTTTTAATCAATGATAAAAATAAATGAAAATTAGAGCGTATTTACATTATTTAAGTCTTCAAACGCCTTTTTTAAACGCGTTTTAAACGTTTCTTCACCCAGGCGAAGCCACTTTCTGGGATCGTAGTGTTTTTTGTTAGGTTGGTCAGCGCCTTCGGGATTTCCGATTTGGTTTCTAAGGTACTCTACCTGGTCATTCATATAATCTCGAATTCCTTCTGTAAAGGCAAATTGAAGGTCGGTATCAATGTTCATTTTGATTACGCCATAGCCTATAGATTCCTCAATTTCTGCTTGGGTAGATCCAGAACCGCCGTGGAAAACAAAGTCAACCGTGTTTTTTGGAAGTTGGTATTTATCTGAAATATACTCTTGAGAATTCTTCAGAATTTTAGGCGTTAGTTTAACATTCCCCGGTTTGTAAACTCCGTGAACATTTCCAAAGGCTGCCGCTACAGTAAATTGCGAACTTACCTTGCTCAATTCTTCAAAAGCGTAGGCTACTTCTTCGGGTTGGGTGTAAAGTTTAGAAGCATCTACATCGCTATTGTCCACACCGTCTTCTTCTCCTCCGGTAATTCCCAATTCGATTTCTAAAGTCATTTCCATCTTGGACATGCGCTCTAGATAGCTTTTACAAATGCTGATATTTTCTTCTATGGGTTCTTCGGAAAGATCAATCATGTGCGAGCTGAACAAAGACTTACCGTGTTGTTGGTAGTAAGTTTCGCTAGCGTCTAACAATCCATCAATCCACGGGAGAAGATTTTTTGCACAATGGTCAGTATGTAAAATAACGGAAGCTCCATAGGCTTCTGCCAGTTCGTGAACATGTTTTGCTCCAGCAATGGCTCCTGCAATAGCTGCTTTTTGGTTTTCGTTTGAAAGGCCTTTTCCAGCATTAAATTGAGCGCCTCCATTAGAAAATTGAATAATTACTGGGCTGTTTAAAGTAGCAGCGGTTTCCAACACAGCATTGATGCTGTTACTGCCAATTACATTTACTGCGGGAAGGGCAAAAGCTTTTGCTTTGGCAAGTTTAAAGACTTCTTGCAGTTGGGTTCCAGTGAGTACACCAGAAGGGATAGAATGATTCATCAATTTTGGTTTGATGCAAAAATAGAAACTATTTTGATTTTAGAATGGATAATTGATCCCGATATTAAAAACGGCGTTTTTAAAATTGTATTCCGCCCACCAGCGTTGCTCTAAGGGAAGCGCTGGATTATAGGTTTTGAAACCCGTATCAAAGCGGAAGACAAAAAAATCAAAATCATAACGCAGTCCAAATCCTGAGCCAATAGCAATTTCAGAGAGGTCTTCCAAACCTTCAAATTTCATTTTTGGATCTTCGATATCATCCCATAGGTTCCACACATTTCCCAAATCGATAAAGAGCCCTCCTTTCAAAGGACCTGTAATGGGAAAACGATATTCCAGATTAAAGGCCAACTTAAAATTAGCTTCGTTAAATTCATTGATGTTACTACTGATACCGGGACCTAGTTTATAGGCTTTCCAAGCTCTGTTGTCATTTGCTCCCCCTGAGAAATACGATCGGGCAAAAGGGATGTTCGTAGCATTTCCAAAAGGCAAAGCGATTCCTGTAAAGGCGTGAAATGCAAAGACCCGCTCCCTGCCTAACGACCAGTGCTTAATGTAATCTAACTCCGTCTTAATGTATTGGGAGGGGCTCACTCCGCCTAGAATATTTTGACCCAACTCATTTTGATTGGAATTAATAGTTTTTAAAAATTGGTTTAAAAGAGTACCTACCCAATCCAATTTCCATCTCAGTTGATAAAAGGTGTTGTCAAAAATGCTTTCTTGACTATTGAAGTTCATACTGAACGAGGATCCCAAGATTAGGTTGTTTGCCGTAAGTCGGTCTAGGCGTTCTTTGACGGTATTCACCGTTTTAAAAGCTTCATCTTCTATGTCTAGAGGTGTTTCATTATTGAGTACAGCGGCAATAAATTGGCTTGTCCCCTCTGGAATCACTAAATTTCCTGAAGAATCTAAGCTGTTTGGATCCGTATTGTAGTCTAGTGCAATTCGATTTAAGCGGTCGTAGGAGTTTCGATAAACATTAAAGTAGTTGGATAAATTTCTGTTGTTTACAAATTCGAGATCGATCCATTTGAACTGTATTCTTTTTCTCTCTTTGGGTTGCCAATCAAACTGATAGGTCCCTTTAAAAAACTGCTTGTCCAAACCAATGTTTTCTTGAAGACTGGTTCCCAATATGAGCTCAGTTTTTGGTGCCATGGTGGGAGGTATCCAGTCTTTTTTACTAAAAGGGAGAAGCAGTCGGGGAACACTTAATTTAACATCTGCTCCAAGTTCAAAAAGATTAAAAAATTGATCCCCACTCTGGGCAATGTCTCTAGAGGCTCCCAGGGTATTTTTTAGATTTACCTCCAAAAGCTCTGCCCCTCGGAATACATTTCGTATTCCCAAACCACCGCCCAAACCAATACCAAAATCTTGAATATTCGAATGCGATAAATCCAGATCAAACCCCAATGAAAATCGCTCCCTTGGAGTCAATAAAATTGTAGCCTTCAATGCCTCTTTTTCTCCAGCTATTGGGGTGTAATTGATGCTGGGATATTTAAAATTTTTCAGATTGGTAAAATAACGGTAGGTTAAATTTCGATCTTCATCACTGTACAAATCTTCAAGTTGAATTGAAATCCCAGAGTGGATCGCCTTGGGACGATATTTTAGAGCCCCTTTACTGAAAAGTGTGATGTCTTTAAAAGCCAATGAATCGGTAAATTGAGAAAGGCTAGTTTCAGAATCCAAATTATCAATATATACGTCAATATCCTTGATTTTGAATTGGGTATAGGGAATTTTTACAAGTGTATCATTGATCCGTTGTTGGATGTCTTCGATTCTAATGGTAACGGGTATCTTTAAATCTTTTCCCGTACTGTCTATGGCTGCGGTAAACTGGATACTGTTTTGTTGAAAATTATAAATCCCATTGTTTCTAAAAAGTAAAAACAAGCGTTCTCTTTCCTCTTCAAATTTGTTGATTTCAAAAGGGGCGCCTTCTTGAATGATTTGATCTTCTCGGTTTTCTACATACAAGCGTTCAAGTTGGGAGGATTCTATTGCAGCGGTGATGTAATCAATAAGGTATTTTTTGTTCGGCTGGATTTGGTATTTTAAAACGAGCTTTTGGCTTTCGATTTCTTCGGTATTACTAATGACTTCAACATCGTAATATCCCAAATTTTTATAGTATTGAACGATTCTTTTTTTGGAAACTTCGACTGCCGTACTGTCCAAAACTGCTGGAGGCTCTCCTGTTTTTTTTAGCCATGCATTAAATTTTTCTCCGTACGTGCTCAAAGCATCAATTTGCTTTTGTGAAATCCACTTTTCCAAACGTTTTTGTCTGTTTTTCTTTTTCTTGAGCCATTTTTCAAACTGGCCCTTGGGATCTGGGTGTGCTGTTTCATAAAGAATTTTCCCTACAGGAATTCCTAGAAACTTTTTATTTGAAGGAGTGGTGATAATAAAGTTTACCGGATTATTTTTTGACAAACGCCCGGCTTCATAGACTTCGTTGCGTTCGATAGTAGGGCTTTGATTTTTAAATGCACGTGTACCAGAACAAGCACCCAAAATTAGGCTGATGACAAGGAGAATGATTAATTTTGTAAGGAGGCGATACACGAAACTTGTTTATAGCTTCAAAAATAAGTCATTTTTATGGTCAGTAAGAGTCAACAGAAACAAATCCTCCAATTAAAACAAAAAAAGTACCGACAGAAGTTCGGTCTTTTTGTCGCTGAGGGGACTAAAGTTGTAGAAGAATTGCTCGCCTCAAATTGGAAATATAATTCTTTATTTTCCCAGAAAGACCACTTTCATCCCCAAGCCATTCCCGTGGATTTGAAAACCATGAAGCAGATTACTCATTTTAAAACTCCGAGTCCTTTTTTGGGTGTTTTTGAGATTCCTGAACCTCCTATTGTTCCACCTTCACCCATTACCCTTGCTGTGGACGGAATAGGAGATCCTGGAAATTTAGGAACCATCCTCCGTCTTTGTGATTGGTTTGGAGTGGATGAATTGATTTGTAGTGCAGAAACCGTAGATTGTTTTAATCCCAAAGTGGTACAGGCTTCCATGGGTTCTATCGCACGGGTTTCTTGTCGTTATGAAACGAATCTGGCATCCTGTCTCACAGCTTTAGAAAAACCTATATTTGGTGCTGATGGCACAGGGAAATCCTTGTATCAGACCCAACTCCCTATAGCAGCAACTTATGTTTTTGGAAGCGAATCGCATGGCCTTTCAAAGGTTGTAAATGGACTACTAGAGGCCAAAATAGCAATACCTAACTTACGCTCCGGTCAGGGGGCTGAGAGTTTAAATGTCGCCACGGCAACAGCTATCTTTTTGAGTGAAATTTTTAGAGGGGCACAATCATTCAAAGGTGATGATTAGCGATATGCCTCGGCTAAATATGTTTACAATATTCCTGGTCCATGGACTGTCTGGGGATGCATCGGGAATCAATTCGTTCTGAAAAGAAAAAATGCTGCGTAGTGACGGGGAAAATTTAAAGTAATACAAATAAAATTCAAAGCCTAGCCCCAACTCGTAGTTTAAATTTTGGGACGTAGTTCTGAAGACATTACTTGCGTTGTCATCCGAATTTTTTTCATTGCTGGAAAGATTAAAATCAGTAGAAATTCCAGCTAAAAGAAAAGGACGGAAGTTATTAATTCTCTTGGTATTTATTTTTATGTAAAGCGGAAGGTGGATATAGGTTGATTTGACTTCTCGAAAACGATCTGATTCCCTAGTAAACTCCGGAAATTCAGGATAAACCAATTCTCTCTGATTGTAATAAAGTCCGGGCTCAAACCGCAAATTGAAGTACGTATTGATTCGCAAATCTCCGATAAGACCTACGTTAAAACCATTTTTTTGAATGACCTCAATGTCTTTGTATATCAGTTCTTTATAATAATTTGTGATGTATTCAAATTTAAAATCGTATTGATTGGTTCCCAAGAAATAACCATAGTGTACGGGTCTTTTGTCAAAATTGGGAAGATTTATAATCCGTTCCTTGACCACAGGGTATTGAGCCTTTATTTTGTTTATTGACAAACAAAAAACAAGGCAAACGATAACACTAAAAAAGCTACGGTTTCTTCGCAAAATAGATAGAAGCCACCCCTAAGGTTTGTGGGAAATCTTCCACTGCTATAAACCCATTTTTCTTTAAAATATTGTTGAATGCTTTACCACAGGGAAAAGCCGCTGCGGAGTCCGATAAATATTGATAGGCAGTTCTATTTTTAGAAAAAAGCTTTCCGATAAAAGGCATCACTTTTTGGGTGTATAAAGAATACAAAGATTTTAGGATTGGATTTTGGGGGACTGCTGTTTCCAGAATCACCAAGGCCCCTTGGGGTTTGAGAACCCTTCGTATTTCTTGAAGGCCGAGATCCAGGTGCTCAAAATTTCGTACACCAAAAGCAATGGTGACCCCATCAAAGGTGTCGTTTTCAAAAGATAAGGCTTCCGAATCTCCGAGCTGCATTTCGATTCGCTGGTCCAGCCCCTGTGCTTTTACCTTTTGTTTGCCAATCTCCAACATTCCTGGAGAAATGTCCAAACCAATGATTTTTTTGGTTTTCAATTTGGAAAGAGCCAGAACTAAATCTCCCGTTCCAGTAGCGATGTCTAAGAGCACCTGGTGTTTGTTTTTTTGGATCAAACGCACCACGCGTTTTCTCCAGATCACATCCACTCCCAATGTAATGACTCGATTTAAGAGGTCGTAACTTCTTGAAATCCCATTAAACATCTGGGTTACCTGCTTTTTTTTAGTTTCAGGATTGTTTTGGTTGGGTTTTACAGATTGTTTCATAGCGGCACCAAAGATAATGATTTGAAGGGCATCTTATTCTTGTTTTTAGATCCCGATGGTGAATATTCGTATATTTGTAGTGTACTTCAATTTCTTTTATGAAATCAGTCATGATAAGCAAGGCGTTAACAAACGAAATGACAAGTCCTGCATTCCATCTTAACGGTTTAAAAGTAACTCGTAACAGATGAAGATAATTATTGCAGGAGGGGGAGAGGTCGGATTCCACCTAGCGAAGCTCCTTTCCTATGAGTCGCTTGACATTACCTTAATAGATACCGATAAAGACCGGCTCAATTATGCTGAATCCCATCTAGATATTCGTGCGATTCGGGGCGATGCAATGTCCTTGACTCTAATGGAAGAAGCACAGGTGGCCAGTTCTGATCTTTTTATTGCGGTCACTGCCGAGGAGTCCCTTAATATTACGATTTGTGCCCTAGCGAAACAATTAGGGAGTAAACGGACCATAGCGCGTATCTCCAATATAGAACTGATCAAAGCACAAGACTCGATTAGCTTTCAAAGTATTGGCGTAGACGAAGTGATATCTCCTGAAGAGTTGGCTGCTGAGGAAATTCAGCAATTGTTGGATCAGTCGGCTTTCTCCAACAGTTACGAGTTTGAGGAAGGGGCTTTGACCTTAATAGGCACTCGTTTGGAAGAAGATGTTCCCTTTGTGGGTAAGTCTGTAAAAGAAGCAGCCTCTATTTTTCCTGACGTCCATTTTATGCCCGTCGCCGTACAAAGGAAAGGTACTCAGATCACACTGGTTCCCCGTGGCGATACGTGTTTTGAAGAGGGCGATACGGTTTTTTTCATCACCCTGAAAGAGGGTGTAGAAGAGTTGTATAAATTGACTGGTAAAACCAAGGCCTCCATCAAAAATGTGATGATCTTAGGAGGAGGTCGTATTGGGTACAACACCGCTCGTGAGCTTTGCGAGAAAAAATTTAATGTAACCCTCGTTGAAAAAAATAAGAAAAAAGCTTTTGAGATTGCGGATTTACTTCCCAATACTTTGGTGATTCACGGAGATGGTAGAAATGCCGAATTGCTAGATGAAGAAAATCTTACGGGTATGGATGCCTTTATTTCGGTAACAGAAAACTCGGAGACTAACATTATGAGTTGTTTGATGGCACACTCCAAGAAAGTCAAAAAAACCATTGCTTTGGTTGAGAATATGGATTATTTTCAACTCTCGCACTCCATTGGAATCGATACGTTGATCAACAAAAAACTATTGACTGCAAATACGATCTTTCGCTATGTCCGAAAAGGAGAAGTGGTGGACATGACAACCCTAAACAACCTCAATGTTGAAATTTTAGAGTTTGTAGTCAATGCCAATTCTAAAGTAGCGAATTACAAAATCAAAGACATTGATTTTCCTAGAACCGCCATAATTGGTGGGGTGATTAAAGAGGGTAGGGGAGTCATCGCTTTGGGAGATTATACGATTCTTCCAGGAGATCGAATTGTAGTCTGCTGTTTGCCTCGATCGTTAAAGCGGATTGAGCGATTGTTTTTATAAACACTATGCATTCATTTAATTATAAAATTGTAGTCTTTTTGATGGGGGTTTTATTACTCTTCAACGGAGGGTTGATGCTCTTTTCGGCTTTGATTAGTTTTTTGTTTAAGGATGGGGTCACCTTTGAGATTACGCTAGCTTCGTTTGTGGTATTGTCTTTTGGCGCGTTGTTGATGCTTTTCGGAAGACAATACGACAAACAAATCCAAAAGCGGGAAGGCTATTTGATTGTGAGTCTGGGCTGGATTTTGATGGCACTTTCAGGAACAACTCCGTATCTTTTTTCGGGTGCCATTCCTGACTTTACAGCTAGTTTTTTTGAAACCATGTCGGGTTATACCACTACGGGAGCCACAATAGTAAATGATATAGAGGCTTTGCCCAAAGGAATTTTATTTTGGCGCAGTACGACGCATTGGATCGGGGGGATGGGAATCATCGTCTTGGCTATAGCGATTTTACCTTTTTTAGGGATTGGGGGAATTCAACTTTTTTCTGCTGAAGCTCCTGGACCTGCAGGAGACAAATTGCACCCCAGAATTACGGATACAGCAAAACGTTTGTGGCTTATTTATGTCGCTTATACGTTTATCGAAACCCTTTTGCTCTATGTGGCTGGGATGTCTTTCTTTGATGCGGTTAACCATGCGATGAGTACCGTTTCTACAGGGGGATTTTCCACAAAAAACGACAGTATTGCCTTTTGGAATGACCAACCCCTGATTCAATACATCATTCTCTTTTTTATGTTTTTGGCGGGGACCAATTTTGTATTGAGCTATTTCGCCTTTACCCGAAAATTCAAAAAAATCATCCTCGATGAAGAATTCCGGCTTTATCTCCAATTTTTACTTTTCTTTTCTGTTTTAGTAGTTGTTGTTCTTCTGTTGAACTCGTATCTACATCCTTCTTTTTCCATTGATGGCATAGAACCTACTGTACGTGCAGCAGTTTTCCAAGTCGTATCGATCATTACCACCACAGGTTTTATTACCTCAGATTATACCCACTGGGTTCCCTTTGTGACGGTTGTTTTCTTTGGACTTATGTTTTTGGGGGGGTCGTCGGGCTCTACTTCGGGAGGAGTCAAAGTGGTCCGACACCTGCTGATGATTAAAAGTGGGCTTTTGGAGTTTAAACGCGCTTTACATCCCAATGCAATTATTCAAGCCCGCTATAATGAAAGAACTGTAAGCGACTCTATTTCTTACAATATATTGGGTTTTTTCATTTTGTATATGTTAAGTTTTATAATAGGAGCTCTGGGGTTTAGCCTGATGGGATTCGATTTTGAATCTTCAATTGGTATAGCAGCATCAACTTTGGGAAATGTGGGTCCTGCCCTTGGAGAATTTGGACCCAGTAACACCTATGCTGCATTGCCTAATTTCGGGCAATGGTGGGCCAGCTTTTTAATGCTTCTAGGACGGCTGGAGCTTTTTACTGTTTTGATTTTATTTACTCCCTTCTTTTGGAAAAGAAATTAGTAGCCGTACTTGTCCTTCCAACGGACTTTTAAAAAATCTCGGATGTTTTTTTCCTTTGGATTTCCCCCCGGCTCATACAATTTTGTTCCTTTTAATTCTTCGGGTAAAAACTCTTGTTCTGCAAACTGGTTTTCATAGTCGTGGGCATATTTATAGCCCGTTCCATAGCCCATTTCTTTCATCAATTGGGTTGGAGCATTTCTCAGAGGTAGGGGAACTTGAAGATTTCCGGTGGCTTTCACTTTTTCTAAAGCGGTATCGATGGCCCTGTAAGCGGCATTGCTTTTGGGAGAAGTGGCTAAATAGATAGCGCATTCACTAAGTAGAATTCTCCCTTCCGGATAGCCTATGGTAGCCACAGCCTGGAAGGTGCTGTTTGCCAACACCAGTGCCGTTGGATTGGCAATTCCAATGTCTTCCGCTGCGAGAATGAGCATTCTACGGGCGATGAATTTGATGTCTTCTCCAGCTTCAATCATCCTTGCGAGCCAATAAACTGCTGCGTTGGGGTCACTACCCCGTATGGATTTGATAAAGGCCGAGACAATATCGTAATGAAAATCTCCATTTTTATCGAAAAGGACGGTTTGGGTTTGTACGGTTTCAAAAACCAGAGCATTGTTGAGTTCAATAGTTTTTGTTTGCTGTGCTTGGAGGACCAACTCCAAAAGAGAAAGTAACTTTCGGGCGTCTCCCCCTGAAAGCTCGAGTAAGGCAGCTGTTTCAACGATCTTCAAATCATAGCCTTTTAACAGCGTGTCTTTTTTTAAAGCGTGTTTTAAAATCTTTTCAAGCTCTTCTTTTGTCAGTGCGTTGAGCATATATACTTGACAACGGGAGAGCAAAGCGTTGATGACTTCAAAGCTGGGGTTTTCTGTGGTGGCCCCAATTAGCGTTACGATTCCTTTTTCCACTGCGTTGAGTAGGGAGTCTTGTTGTGATTTGCTGAAACGGTGGATTTCATCGATAAAAAGGATGGGACTTTTACTGCTAAATAAGCCTCCCGAATTCTCGGCTTTTTGAATGATTTCTCGTATTTCTTTAACTCCCGCATTGATAGCAGAAAGTTGATAAAAAGGGCGTTCTTTTTCTAAAGCGAGGAGTTGCGCAAGTGTTGTTTTTCCTGTTCCTGGAGGCCCCCAAAAAATCAGGGAGGGAAAGACTCCATTTTTAATCATTTGGGTAAGGCTTCCTTGAGGTCCTACAAGGTGCTCTTGACCGTAATAATCGGCGAGGGTTTTGGGGCGCATTCGTTCTGCCAGGGGAGTATTCATACCCTAAAGATAGCTCTTTTTTGAACTAGCCGCGTTGTCTTATGATTTCGTAAAAAAGAACGCCACAGGCAACAGAAACATTAAGCGAGGCTATATTGTTTTGCATGGGGAGTTTGGCTTGGTCGTCCAGGACTTTTAAAAGCCCAAAAGAAATCCCTACATCTTCCGATCCAAAAACTACCGCTAAAGGACCTTTTAAATCTTTTTCATACACCGTTTCCGATGCTTTTTCGGTAAGGGCAAGGGTGGGGATCTCGTGGGCTTTTAAATGATATACCACATCTTTGAGGTGTTGGACTTTGGAAATTGGAACTTGGAAGGCACCTCCTGCTGAGGTTTTGACTACATCTCCATTTAAAGGAGCACTACCACTACTGGGGATAAAAATTGCATCCACTCCCACTGCGGCGGCTGAACGTAAAATGGCTCCGAAGTTGCGGGTGTCGGTAATACCGTCCAAAAGCACAAAAAGAGGGTTTTCTTTTTGGTTTAAAATGGTTTCAATAAGAGGTTCCATTTCTTGGGTTGCCAATGCGGCGATCCGTGCTACCGCACCTTGATGATTTTTCGAAGAAAAGCGCTCCAGACGTTCTACAGGGACAAAACTGAAGGCAATGTTCTTTGTACGAAGGGTGTGTAAAAGGTGTTCAAAAAGTGGACTCTGTGATCCTTTTAACAGCCAAACTTTATCAATGGGCTTTTCACTTTGTATGGCCTCTAAAATGGCGCGTATTCCAAAAATGGTTATTGTATCCATTTATCAAAAATACTTTAATTCTTTTTGAGAAAAAGTTATAAATTGAAATTAATTCGAATTGAATAGTTCCAAACACTTTTTTTAATTTATAAAAGTAACTCTATGACATCCGTACCCCAAGCTTATCGTTTCTATTTTATATTGAATCTGCTATTTTATAGTTTAATCCTTTTTTTAGGCTGTTCCCGGTTGTCCTGAACTCAGTCTGATTTGTACGCTGGGAGTACTTGATTGCAACAATTGATCAATTTGATTTGCAGGTAATTTATCAATGTCTCGTTCTATCAAAACATCAACAGTAGTTGATAGTTTCCTTCTTGCTATTCCAGATCCCTGTCCAGTAATAATAACTTCTTCTAATGCGGAGCTGGATTGCAATTCGATAAGATAGTTATCTGAATCTCCTATTGAAACGCGTTGTTCGGCATAACCTACATAGGTGAATACAAGCACCTCACCCAGACTCGCTTCAATGGAAAAATTCCCATCAAAATCCGCAGCCACTCCTTGTGAAGTACCTTCAATGAGAACAGTTGCTCCAGGCAGAGGAACTCCGGTTTCGTCGGTAATGGTTCCTGTGATCGTTTTTTGTTGTGCAAATCCGACTTGCACCATTAAAATCCCCAATAGGGACAAAAATAAGTAGCGTTTTTTCATGTAAAAGATTGATTTGGTTAAACTAACAGGGAAAGTCTTAAAATCTTGTTAAAGACAAGAGGTAAGTTTTCTTAAAACTTGGGGGAAACAGGAATTTTAGTAGAAATAGGAATTGATTTGTCTAAAAATTATCTACTAAATTAATTTTTAGATTTTACGAAAAAAGAAAGAGGTCCAATTGTCGTTTTTTTGTCATGTTTTGGAGATCCTTTTTCACCTCTGCATTTTTTTTTAAATAAAAGTTAAAATTTTACAATTGAAGGGTTTGAAACACGAAAAAAATATTCTACATTTGCACGCCCATAAAAATGGGGAATTAGATAATATATATGCCAACTATTGCACAATTAGTACGAAAAGGAAGAGTCAGCATTACCAAGAAGAGTAAATCGGCTGCTTTGGATTCGTGTCCTCAACGACGAGGTGTCTGTACTCGTGTGTACACCACCACGCCCAAAAAACCAAACTCTGCGATGCGTAAAGTAGCGCGGGTTCGTTTGACCAACGGTAAGGAGGTCAATGCGTACATACCCGGAGAAGGACACAACCTCCAAGAGCACTCGATAGTATTGGTACGAGGCGGACGAGTTAAAGATTTGCCGGGGGTCCGCTACCACATTGTTCGTGGGGCGTTGGATACTGCCGGAGTGGAAGGACGTTTACAAAGACGCTCAAAATACGGTGCCAAAAGACCCAAAAAATAATATAGGTAACTCTTTTACTACGGAATCATGAGAAAAAAACAAGCCAAAAAACGTCCCTTATTACCCGATCCAAAATTTAATGACCAACTGGTTACACGTTTTGTAAATATGCTGATGTGGGACGGGAAAAAATCCGTCTCATTTAAAATCTTTTACGACGCTATTGACATTGTAGAAGAACGCAAACAAGACGAAGAAAAATCTGCTTTAGAAGTATGGAAAGAAGCCCTATCCAACGTCATGCCCCACGTAGAGGTGCGCAGTCGTAGAGTAGGTGGAGCTACCTTTCAAATACCCATGCAGATTCGTCCAGACCGAAAAGTATCTTTAGCCATGAAGTGGCTCATCAGTTTTTCTAGAAAGCGCAACGAAAAATCCATGGCCCTTCGTCTGGCCAATGAGGTTCTAGCTGCTGCCAAAGAGGAAGGTGCTGCTGTTAAAAAACGACAAGACACCCACAAGATGGCCGAAGCAAACAAAGCATTTTCACATTTTAGATTTTAATTAATACGCATTTCTACAAGAACATGGCTAGAGATTTAAAATACACAAGAAACATCGGAATTGCGGCACACATCGACGCCGGAAAGACCACGACCACAGAACGCGTTCTTTTTTACACGGGTGTGAGTCATAAAATAGGAGAGGTACACGACGGTGCTGCCACTATGGACTGGATGGAACAGGAGCAGGAACGTGGAATTACTATTACTTCTGCAGCTACTACCTGTACGTGGAACTTCCCACAAGACCAAGGAAAACCCACCTCCGATTCCAAACCCTATCATTTTAACATTATCGACACTCCCGGCCACGTGGACTTTACCGTGGAAGTAAACCGATCACTTCGTGTACTCGATGGATTGGTTTTTTTATTTTCAGCCGTGGATGGGGTAGAACCTCAATCTGAAACGAACTGGAGATTAGCGGACAACTACCGCGTACCTCGTATCGGCTTCGTCAACAAGATGGACCGCCAAGGAGCCAACTTCTTAAATGTAAGTACTCAGGTTCGTGAAATGTTAAAATCCAATGCCGTTCCTATCGTATTGAACATAGGTGAGGAAGAAGACTTCAAGGGAATTGTCGACTTAGTAACCAACAAAGCCATCGTATGGCACGAGGAAAACTTCGGTTCTACTTTTGATGAAGTGCCTATCCCAGAGGATATGGTTGCCGATGTAGAAAAGTACCGTGCCGAACTCATTGAAGCAGTAGCCGAATATGATGAAGACCTTTTAGAAAAGTTTTTCGAAGATCCCGATAGCATCAGTCCTGACGAAATCCACGCTGCCTTGCGTGCTGCGACTCAAGACATGAGTATCATTCCTATGGTTTGTGGTTCTTCCTTCAAAAACAAAGGTGTCCAATTCCTTTTAGATGCGGTATGCCGCTACTTGCCTTCTCCTGAAGACAAAGAAGCTATTGTAGGGACCAATCCAAATAACGAGGAACAGATTTCACGTAAACCATCAGTAAGTGAACCTTTTTCTGCTTTAGCATTCAAGATTGCTACCGATCCTTTCGTAGGGCGTTTGGCTTTCTTCCGTGCCTATTCTGGTCGCTTAGATGCAGGTTCTTATGTGTTGAACAACCGTTCTGGGAATAAAGAACGGATTTCAAGAATCTACCAAATGCACTCCAACAAACAAAACGCCATCGATTTTATCGAAGCGGGAGATATCGGAGCTGCAGTAGGATTTAAAGACATCAAAACAGGAGATACGCTGTCTGCGGTAAAGTCCCCCATCATTTTAGAAAGTATGGACTTCCCTGATCCGGTGATCGGGATCGCTGTGGAACCTAAAACCAAAGCCGATGTGGATAAACTCGGAATGGCCTTAGCAAAACTAGCAGAAGAAGATCCTACTTTCCAAGTTAAAACCGATGAAACTTCAGGGCAAACCATCATCTCAGGAATGGGAGAATTGCACTTAGATATCATCGTAGATCGTTTAAGACGCGAATTTAAAGTGGAGGTGAACCAAGGGAAACCCCAAGTAGAATACAAAGAAGCACTTACTGGTCAATCCAAACACCGTGAGGTGTACAAAAAACAAACGGGTGGTCGTGGTAAATTTGCGGATATCGTATTTACTATCGAGCCTGGAGAGGAAGGAAAACCTGGATTGGAATTTCTCAATCTCATCAAAGGAGGAAACATTCCAAAAGAATACATTCCTTCGGTAGAAAAAGGATTTAAAGAGGCCATGAATAATGGTCCGCTTGCAGGTTTCGAACTGGATTCAATGAAGATTACACTTCACGATGGATCTTTCCACCCTGTGGATTCGGATTCGTTATCCTTCGAACTAGCTGCTAAATTAGGATTCAAAGAATCTGCCAAAGGAGCTCGTCCCGTCATTATGGAGCCGATTATGAAACTGGAAGTACTGACACCTGAAGAAAACATGGGAGACATTGTAGGTGACTTAAACCGCCGCCGCGGACAAGTAAACTCTATGGACGATCGTGCCGGTTCTAAAGTTGTAAAAGCAGATGTGCCGCTTTCTGAAATGTTTGGATATGTAACCTCGTTACGAACCCTCTCTTCTGGCCGTGCTACTTCTACAATGGAATTTGCACATTATGCTGAAACCCCTTCTAATATATCCGAAGGAGTAATTGCAGAGGTAAACGGTAAAAAAGACTAAAGACAAATCGCATGAGTCAAAAAATTAGAATCAAATTAAAATCATACGACTACAACCTTGTGGACAAGTCGGCTGATAAAATCGTAAAGACGGTAAAAAATACAGGTGCAGTCGTAACGGGTCCGATCCCATTGCCTACACACAAGAAAATTTTCACCGTATTACGATCTCCTCATGTCAATAAAAAATCACGTGAGCAGTTCAAGTTATGCTCTTACAAGCGTTTGTTGGATATCTACAGTTCTTCATCAAAAACCATTGATGCATTGATGAAGTTGGAATTGCCCAGCGGTGTCGAAGTGGAGATCAAAGTATAATTGAATCGAATAATAAATTAACTAATTAAATAAAAAACAATGTCTGGGTTAATAGGAAAAAAAATCGGTATGACCAGCCTGTACGATGACAACGGGAAAAACATCCCTTGTACTGTACTCGAGCTAGGGCCATGCATGGTTACCCAAGTCAGAACCAAAGCGGTTGACGGGTATGAAGCTGTTCAACTGGGTTTCGATGACAAGGCAGAAAAAAAGGTGGTGAAGGCTGAAGCAGGACACTTCAAAAAAGCCAACGTATCGCCCAAAAAGAAGCTCGTCGAATTCCAGAATTTTGAACAAGAATTAAATTTAGGTGATACAATCACTGTGGATCACTTTGAAGAAGGAGACTTTGTAGATGTTTCTGGAACTTCCAAAGGAAAAGGATTCCAAGGTGTGGTAAAACGCCACGGGTTTGGAGGTGTAGGACAAGCAACTCATGGACAACACAACCGTCTTCGAGCGCCAGGTTCCATTGGAGCTGCGTCCTATCCTGCACGTGTATTCAAAGGAATGCGCATGGCAGGTCAAATGGGAAACAGTAAGGTGAAAGTGCTCAACCTGAAAGTTGTCAAAGTGGTGCCAGAAAAAAACCTTCTTGTAGTTAAAGGATGCGTTCCAGGGCACAAAAATGCATACGTAATCGTTCAGAAATAATGGAATTAAACGTACTCAACATAAAAGGAAAGGAAACCGGAAGAAAAGTAAAGCTTAACGCTGAGGTTTTCGCTATAGAGCCCAACGATCACGCAATTTATTTGGATGTGAAATCTCATTTGGCAAACAAACGTCAGGGAACACACAAGGCCAAAGAGCGCGCTGAAATCGTGGGAAGTACTCGTAAAATCAAAAAGCAAAAAGGAACAGGTACTGCCCGTGCAGGGAGTATCAAAAATCCATTGTTTAAAGGAGGAGGTCGTGTATTCGGTCCCACTCCAAGAGACTACAGCCAAAAAGTCAACAAAAAGGTTAAGCGTTTGGCTCGAAAATCAGCTTTGAGTATCAAGGCTAAACAAAAAGCAATTGTCGTTTTAGAAGACTTTCAAATGGACAAGCCACATACCAAGGACTACTTGAAAATGCTTGCTGCACTTGGTCTATCCGATAAAAAAAGCATGTTGGTCTTGGGCGATTTGAATAAAAATGTATATTTATCCTCTCGTAATTTAAAAAATTCTAAAGTTGTAACTAACTCAGAATTAAATACTTATGGAATTTCAAATGCAAATCATTTGATTATTTCAGAGGGTGCAATTGCGGAACTTGAATCAATTTTGAACCGTTAGTCATGAGTATATTAATCAAACCGATCATCACAGAGAAGGCCACTTTAGGAAGTGAGCGCTTCAATAAATATACTTTTTTGGTAGATCCCAAGGCAAACAAAGTAGAAATTAAAAAAGCAGTAGAAGCGGCTTATGGCGTGACTGTGGATAACGTACGAACACAAAACTACGGTCCTGAGCGTAAGATGCGTTTCACGAAGACTGGAGTTCAAAAAGGCAAAACCAACGCGACTAAGAAAGCCATAGTGCAAGTAGCAGAAGGCGATGCCATAGATTTTTATAGTAACTTATAATAGCGTCAGATGTCAGTAAGAAAATTAAAACCAGTAACTCCTGCGCAGCGTTTTAGAGTAGTAAATGGATTCGACGCTATTACTACTGATAAGCCCGAGAAGAGTTTATTGGAACCCAAGAAAAGATCTGGGGGTAGAAACAACAAAGGAAAGATGACTGCTCGCCACATCGGTGGAGGTCATAAAAAACGCTACCGCGTTATCGACTTTAAACGAAATAAATTTGATGTTGCTGCCGAAGTCAAAACCATCGAATACGATCCCAACCGAAGTGCTTTTATTGCCTTGGTTGAGTATAAGCATGGAGAGAAAAGATATATCGTAGCCCCCAGTGGGCTTCAAGTAGGACAAAGTGTGGTGTCTGGAACTAAGGCTGCTCCTGAAATTGGGAATGCCCTTTTCCTTTCTGATATCCCACTAGGTACCATCATTTCTTGTATCGAATTAAGTCCGGGAAGAGGAGCGGCCATTGCGCGTAGTGCAGGAGCGTTCGCTCAGTTGATGGCACGTGAAGGAAAATTTGCTACAGTAAAATTGCCTTCAGGTGAAACACGTATGATCCTGGTCACCTGTATGGCTACTATTGGTGCCGTCTCCAATTCAGACCACCAATTGTTGGTCTCTGGAAAAGCAGGACGTTCCAGATGGTTAGGAAGAAGACCTCGTACACGTCCCGTGGCAATGAACCCAGTAGATCACCCGATGGGTGGTGGTGAAGGTCGTGCATCTGGAGGACATCCTAGATCACGAAACGGTATCCCTGCAAAAGGATTCCGCACCCGATCCAAAACAAAATCAAGTAATAAGTTCATCGTTGAACGTAGAAAAAAATAAGAGAATATGGCTCGTTCGTTAAAAAAAGGACCTTATGTCCATCACAGTCTTGAAAAGAAAGTGACGAAAAACGTTGAAGAAAACAAAAAGTCAGTGATCAAAACTTGGTCACGCGCTTCTTTAATTACCCCGGATTTTGTTGGGCAAACCATCGGTGTACACAACGGAAAGACTTTTGTACCCGTTTACATTACAGAAAATATGGTAGGTCACAAACTCGGAGAATTTTCGTTAACCCGTAATTTCCGAGGACACTCAGGAAATAAGAACAAAGGCAATAAATAAAAGTACGCATGGGAAATCGTAAAAGACAATCCGCAGAGGCACTTAAGGAAGCAAAAAAGTCACTCGCTTTCGCCAAACTCAACAACTGTCCAACCTCTCCACGAAAGATGCGTTTGGTTGCAGATCAAGTTAGAGGGGAATCTATCGACAAGGCATTGGCCATATTAAAATTTAGCCCTAAAGAAGCCTCTAGACGTCTCGAAAAGCTATTGCTTTCGGCAATTGCAAATTGGCAATCTAAAAACGAGTCTGAAGACATTGAAAAAGCAAATCTTTTTGTTTCTGAAATCCGTGTAGACGGAGGAAGCATGCTAAAAAGATTACGCCCAGCACCGCAAGGAAGGGCACACCGAATTCGCAAACGTTCCAACCACGTGACCGTGGTCTTGGGATCTAACACTATTGAAGCATAATATGGGACAAAAGACAAACCCTATTGGTAATCGTTTAGGAATCATCAGAGGATGGGACTCAAACTGGTACGGAGGAAGAAATTACGGAGACAAAATCGCTGAAGATGACAAAATCCGAAAGTACGTGCACGCACGTCTTTCTAAAGCCAGCGTTTCTAACGTAATCATAGAACGTACGCTAAAAATCATTACGATCACCATTACCACTGCCCGACCCGGAATTATCATTGGTAAAGCAGGACAAGAAGTGGATAAACTGAAAGAGGAGTTACGTAAGATCACTGCTAAAGAAGTGCAGATCAATATTTTTGAGATTAAGCGACCTGAATTAGACGCTCAACTAGTAGGCGCTAGTGTCGCTAGACAAATCGAAAGTAGAATTTCTTACCGTCGTGCCATCAAGATGGCCATTGCTGCAGCCATACGTATGAATGCAGAAGGGATTAAAATTCAAATTTCAGGCCGTTTGAACGGAGCTGAAATGGCTCGTTCGGAGACTTACAAAGAAGGACGTATTCCGCTCTCTACTTTCCGTGCTGATATAGATTATGCACTGGTAGAAGCCCATACGACCTATGGAAGATTAGGTGTTAAAGTATGGATTATGAAAGGGGAAGTATACGGAAAGCGTGAACTTTCTCCTTTGGTAGGAATGTCTAAAAAATCACAATCCAATTCCAATTCAGGAGGAGGGAACAACCGTCAACGTCGTCGTAAATAATATTATAGGAAATCATGTTACAACCAAAAAAGACAAAATTTCGAAAAGCACAGAAAGGCCGTATGAAAGGACTTTCCGGAAGAGGCCACCAACTTTCGAATGGTATGTTTGGGATCAAAGCATTGGACTCCGTGTTCATCACTTCACGTCAGATTGAGGCTGCGCGTATTGCCGCCACTCGTTACATGAAGAGAGAAGGACAGCTTTGGATTAAAATTTTTCCAGACAAGCCCATTACCAAAAAACCGCTAGAGGTACGTATGGGTAAAGGAAAAGGAGCTCCAGAATACTTTGTAGCGGTAACCAAAGCGGGTCGTATTATGTTTGAAGTAGCCGGTGTGCCTTATGATGTTGCAAAAGAAGCACTTCGTTTGGCCGCACAGAAACTTCCTGTAAAAACTAAATTTGTTGTAGCTCGAGATTTCGAGGCTTAATCAATGCACTATGAAACAATCTGAAATCACAAAGCTTTCAAAAGAAGACCTTCAGGACAAGCTGGTAGAATACCAAAAGCAGTTGAAGGATTTGAAAATGACTCACGCAATCTCTCCTTTAGAGAATCCGTTACAAATTAAAACAGCACGTCGCGTTGTAGCTCGACTTCAAACCGCCTTAAGTAACCAAGAAGCATAAGACATGGAAACTAGAAATTTAAGAAAAGAACGAATCGGTGTCGTAACCAGCAACAAAATGGAAAAGTCCATTGTGGTTTCTGAGGTTAAAAAAGTAAAACACCCCATGTATGGGAAATTCGTTTTAAAAACAAAAAAATATGTAGCTCACGACGAACAAAACGATTGTAATGTCGGAGATACTGTAAAAATTATGGAAACACGACCTCTAAGCAAATCAAAATGCTGGAGAATGGTCGAAATAATAGCAAGAGCGAAGTAAGATGGTACAACAAGAATCTAGACTTAAAGTAGCAGATAATACAGGAGCCAAAGAGGTGCTTACGATCCGTGTCCTAGGAGGGACAAAAAGACGGTATGCATCCATTGGTGACAAAATTGTCGTTACTGTAAAAGAAGCCTCTCCTTCGGGAACGGTAAAAAAAGGGCAGGTATCTACTGCAGTAGTAGTTCGAACTCGAAAGGAAGTCCGTCGTCCCGACGGATCGTACATCCGTTTTGATGAAAATGCCTGTGTGCTTTTAAATCCCACAGGGGAAATGCGGGGTACCCGTGTTTTTGGACCCGTGGCTCGTGAGCTTCGCGACAAGCAGTTTATGAAAATCGTATCACTAGCTCCAGAGGTGCTATAAAGTAAAGAATATGGCAGTAAAAATTAAGATAAGAAAAGGAGATACCGTTCGCGTTATCACAGGATCCCATAAAGGTGCTGAAGGCGAGGTATTGCGTATTTCTAAAGAAGATAATAAGGCCGTTGTGGAAGGTGTAAACTTGGTTAAGAAACACAACAAACCCAACGCCCAAAACCCACAAGGGGGAATTACAGAAAAAGAAGCGCCTATCCATATTTCCAATCTATCCTTACTAACTACAGAGGGTAAAACCACCCGAGTAGGATATCGAATGGAAGAGGGAACCAAAGTGCGTTATGCTAAAAAAACCGATGAAGTCATTTAATCATGAGTTATACACCAAGACTGAAACAGGAATATAACGATCGTATCGTTAACAGCTTAAAAGAGACGTTTAGTTACAAAAGCATTATGCAGGTACCTAAACTTCAAAAAATAGTATTGAGCCGTGGAGTGGGAGCAGCAGTAGCTGATAAAAAACTCATCGATCACGCCGTGGACGAATTGACCATGATCACTGGACAAAAAGCAGTAGCTACAATTTCTAAAAAGGATGTGGCTTCGTTCAAACTTCGTAAAGGGATGCCCATTGGAGCAAAAGTTACTTTACGTGGCGAACGCATGTACGAATTTTTAGATCGTTTGGTCACCACAGCACTACCTCGTGTACGAGATTTTCAAGGGGTAAAAGCAACAGGGTTTGACGGACGTGGAAATTATACTCTAGGAGTAACGGAACAAATTATCTTTCCCGAGATCGATATCGATAAGGTAAATCGAATCAACGGAATGGACATCACGTTTGTAACTTCGGCCGATACAGACCAAGAAGCAAAATCATTATTAACAGAACTAGGAATCCCCTTTAAAAAGAATTAGTATGGCTAAAGAATCCATGAAAGCACGCGAAAGAAAACGTGCCAAGACTGTTGCCAAATACGCAGAAAAACGCAAAGCTTTGAAAGAAGCTAGAGACTATGAGGCGCTACAAAAACTTCCTAAAAACGCATCCCCTATCCGTATGCACAACCGTTGTAAACTCACCGGTAGACCAAAAGGATATATGCGTCAATTTGGAATTTCTCGTGTCACCTTCCGTGAAATGGCTAACAAAGGCTTAATTCCTGGAGTAACTAAAGCCAGCTGGTAATAAAAATACATTAAGATTATGTTTACAGATCCCATTGCAGATTATTTAACTCGAATCCGAAACGCCAACCGCGCAGGACATCGTGTTGTAGATATTCCAGCTTCCAATATTAAAAAAGAAATTACTAAAATTCTTTTTGACCAAGGGTATATTTTGAGTTACAAGTTCGAAGAAACAGAGAACAATCAAGGGAACATCAAGATTGCATTGAAATACGACCAGGTCACCAAAGAACCCGTAATCAAAAAATTACAACGTATCAGTACTCCTGGTTTACGCCAGTACTCTGCTTCTGACAGCCTTCCTAGAATACTAAATGGTCTGGGAATTTCTATCGTTTCTACCTCCAAAGGGGTTATGACAGGAAAACAGGCTACCAAGGAAAATGTGGGTGGAGAATTAATCTGTTACGTTTATTAAAAAAGGTATAAAGTCATGTCAAGAATAGGAAACAACCCGATTAACGTACCCGAAGGAGTTACTGTAGACATACAGCCTACTCATATCACGGTAAAAGGAAAACTTGGAGAACTTACCCAAGAGTACAGTGAGGTTACCATTACAATGGAAGACAATACGATTACTGTGTCTCGTCCTTCAGACAACAAAACGGTAAAATCCAAACACGGCTTGTACCGTTCTTTAATCGCCAATATGGTAGAAGGGGTAACTAATGGATTTACAAAAGAACTGGAACTTGTAGGAGTGGGATACCGAGCTAGTAATCAAGGTCAAAAATTAGATCTTGCACTAGGATTTTCACACAATATCCTTTTCGATATCGCTCCCGAAATAAAAATTGAAACGATTTCAGAAAAAGGGAAGAATCCAATTGTCAAGTTAACCTCTCACGACAAACAACTCGTAGGATATGTGGCAGCAAAGATTCGTTCTTTTAGAAAACCAGAACCCTACAAAGGAAAAGGCGTCAAGTTTGTGGGTGAACAGATACGCAGAAAAGCAGGTAAATCAGCATAATATAAAACTATGGGTTTAACAAAATTAGAACGTAGAAACAGAATTCGAAAACGCATTCGCAAGATTGTCAATGGTACTTCTTCAGCACCTCGTTTGTCTGTATATCGCAGCAATAAAGAGATTTATGCGCAACTTATAGATGATCAAACGGGAAAAACAATTGCTTCCGCATCTTCACGCGACAAGGAAATTGCTGAGGAGAAAACATCCAATAAAATAGAAGTAGCCGCCACAGTAGGAAAGCGTATCGGTTCATTAGCATCAAAAGCAGGTGTTTCAGAGGTCGTGTTTGACCGAGGCGGATATTTGTATCACGGAAGAGTAAAAGCATTGGCAGAGGGTGCTCGTGAAGGAGGATTAAAATTTTAATTAGCATATGTATCAAGATTATAAAAATATAGAACTCGTTAAGCCTGCCGGCTTAGATTTAAAAGACCGTTTAGTAGGTGTCCAACGGGTGACTAAGGTAACCAAAGGAGGACGTGCCTTCGGTTTTTCTGCTATTGTAGTAGTGGGAGATGAAAACGGTGTCGTCGGTCAAGGTTTAGGAAAATCAAAAGAAGTATCTGAGGCGATTGCTAAAGCGGTGGAAGATGCAAAGAAAAATTTAATTCGTATTCCGATTGAAAAAGGAACCCTTCCACACGAACAAAAAGGAAAGTATGGCGGAGCTCGCGTTTTTCTAAAACCGGCTTCAGAAGGTACTGGAGTAATCGCAGGTGGTGCAGTGCGTGCGGTACTGGATGCAGTTGGAGTACACAACGTACTATCAAAATCGCAAGGGTCTTCCAATCCTCACAATGTAGTCAAAGCAACCTTTGATGCCTTATTACAACTTCGTAACCCTCAAATTGTAGCAAAGCAAAGAGGGATTTCTATTGATAAAGTTTTTAACGGTTAAGCGATCAGCACCATGGCAAAGATTAAAGTAAAACAAGTAAAAAGTAGCATCAAGCGTTTGCAGACACAAAAGCGAACACTCGAATCCTTAGGACTTCGAGGTATTGGGAAAGAAGTAACTCATGAAGCTACCCCAAGTATTTTGGGCATGATAGAAAAAGTAAAACATTTGGTTTCGGTTACCGAAGCATAAAACATTCGTTATGAGTTTAGAAAATTTAAGCCCTGCAAAAGGGTCTAACAAAACCGCTGGAAAAAGACTCGGAAGAGGACAGGCCTCAGGAAAAGGAGGAACTGCTGCACGAGGCCATAAAGGAGCCAAATCACGATCTGGATATTCCAAAAAAATTGGATTTGAAGGAGGACAAATGCCCTTACAGCGACGTGTTCCAAAATTTGGGTTTAAAAATATTAACCGAACAGAATACCGTGCCATCAATTTAGACACAGTTCAAGAATTATTGGCCCAGAAAAAAGTAAAGAAAGAAATTAATATTGAGCAATTTGTCGAATTGCGCTTGGCACATAAAGACGATTTGGTGAAAATTCTAGGTCGTGGAAAACTAGAAAGCTCAATCAAAATAACGGCTCATAAATTTTCAGCTTCCGCAAAAGCAGCCATTGAAGCAGCGGGAGGAGAAGCTGTAACCGTATAATCTACCTCAATGAAACAAGTATTAGAAACCCTATATAACATTTATAAAATAGAAGAACTACGCGATCGTGTACTTCTTACTCTAGGGATGTTATTGGTTTATCGCCTTGGTGCTCAAGTCGTGCTTCCGGGGATTGATCCTATCCAATTAGCCGCCCTGAGTAGCCGTACCGATGGAGGAGGTCTTTTAGGAATTCTCAATGCTTTTACTGGAGGAGCTTTTGCCAATGCATCTGTATTTGCTTTGGGAATTATGCCGTATATCTCTGCTTCCATTGTCGTTCAATTGATGGGAATTGCAGTTCCCTATCTTCAAAAACTTCAAAAAGAAGGAGAGAGTGGTAGAAAAACCATCAATCAAATCACCCGTTGGTTAACCATTGCGATCTGTGTGGTTCAAGCCCCTGCCTACCTTTACGGACTTAGTGCACTTGGGGTACCAGAAAGTGCTTTTATCTTAGGTAAAGGACCGTTATTCATTGGATCCTCAGTAGTCATCCTGGTCACCGGAACGATCTTTGCCATGTGGTTGGGAGAAAAAATTACGGACAAAGGTATTGGAAACGGGATTTCGTTGTTGATTATGGTAGGGATTATTGCAAATCTTCCTTTATCCTTTACACAAGAATTTGTTTCTCGAGTTTCAGAAAACAACGGTGGACTCATGCTTATCTTGATTGAATTGGTTCTTTGGATTGTCATTATTCTACTTTCCATACTGCTCACGCTAGCCGTACGCCGAATTCCCGTTCAATACGCAAGAAGACAAGCTGGAGGCGCCTCTTCAGATCGTTCGGTTTACGGATCACGTCAGTACATACCTCTTAAATTAAACGCTTCTGGTGTAATGCCCATCATCTTTGCCCAAGCCATAATGTTTGCCCCTGCCTATATTGGTGGAGCGCTCGGTGATAGTGACGCAGGACAATGGATGCAAGCGAATTTCTCTGATATTTTTGGCTTGTGGTACAATGTACTGTTTGCAGTATTAATTATCATTTTCACCTATTTCTACACCGCGATAACCGTTCCGACCAACAAAATGTCAGATGACCTAAAACGCAGTGGAGGCTTTGTTCCAGGAATTCGTCCGGGTAACGAAACCTCAGATTATTTAGATACCGTAATGTCTCACATTACCTTTCCAGGATCCCTATTTCTTGCTGGTATTGCCGTATTTCCTGCGGTGGTCGTCAAGTTGATCGGAATCCAACAAGGTTGGGCTTTGTTTTACGGTGGAACATCCCTGCTGATTATGGTAGGTGTGGCAATAGATACCATACAACAAGTCAATTCGTATTTGCTGAACAGACACTATGATGGATTGATGAAAACAGGAAAAACACGAAGAAGTACAAATTAATATATGGCTAAACAAGCAGCAATAGAACAAGAGGGTACCATTATTGAAGCATTGTCCAATGCAATGTTTCGTGTGGAATTGGAAAACGGTCATGTAGTGACTGCCCATATTTCAGGAAAAATGCGTTTGCATTATATCAAACTATTGCCAGGAGATAAAGTCAAATTGGAAATGAGTCCTTACGATCTAACGAAAGCGAGGATTACATTTCGATTTTAACGATTAGAAGACACAGGTATGAAAGTAAGAGCATCAATTAAAAAACGCAGTGCAGACTGTAAAATCGTACGACGAAAAGGACGTCTGTATGTGATTAACAAAAAGAATCCTAGATTCAAACAAAGACAAGGTTAATTATGGCTAGAATATCAGGAGTAGACATTCCAAAGCAAAAACGAGGGGTTATTTCATTAACCTATATTTTCGGTATCGGAAAAAGCCGTGCCCAATCTATATTGGAAACTGCTAAAGTGGACGAAAGTAAAAAAGTACAAGATTGGACAGACGACGAAACAGCTCGTATCCGTGAAGTTGTAGGGAGTTTTAAAATCGAAGGAGAATTGCGCTCAGAAGTACAACTCAACATCAAACGTTTGATGGACATCGGTTGTTACCGAGGAATCCGACACAGAGCAGGACTTCCTTTACGCGGTCAACGCACCAAAAACAATTCACGTACCCGAAAAGGAAAACGCAAGACCGTAGCAAATAAAAAGAAAGCAACTAAATAATAGTTTGTAATTATGGCTAAGACAGCAAGCAAAAAAAGAAAAGTAGTCGTTGAATCGATTGGAGAAGCACATATTACAGCTTCTTTCAACAACATCATCATCTCTCTAACCAATACCAAAGGAGAAGTAATCTCCTGGTCATCGGCGGGAAAGATGGGCTTTAGAGGTTCTAAAAAGAACACCCCTTATGCGGCTCAAACAGCAGCTGAGGATTGTGCGAAAACCGCCCAAGAAGCAGGACTGCGTAAAGTAAAAGTATTTGTAAAAGGTCCTGGGAATGGACGTGAATCTGCTATTCGAACATTGCATAACAATGGTATCGAAGTGTTAGAAATCATTGATGTTACCCCCCTTCCACACAACGGATGCAGACCTCCCAAAAGAAGAAGAGTCTAATTAATAACGATCTAGAATTGATCGGAAGCTATCGAAGGAAGTGACCTTAATTCATAGCGATCAGTTCAACTAAAACCAGCAAAATGGCAAGATATACCGGTCCAAAAACAAAAATCGCTCGTAAATTTGGCGAGCCCATCTTCGGAGATGATAAATCTTTCGAGAAAAGAAATTACCCTCCTGGGCAACACGGAAACGCAAAGCGCCGAGGAAAAAAATCAGAATATGCAATCCAATTGATGGAGAAGCAAAAAGCGAAGTATACCTATGGTATTCTGGAGCGTCAATTTCGAAACCTTTTCGAAAAAGCGAGCAGAAGCAAAGGGGTAACTGGAGAAGTGTTACTGCAATTATGTGAATCAAGATTAGACAATGTGGTCTACCGCTTTGGTCTCTCCAACTCTCGAAGAGGTGCAAGACAGTTGGTGTCACACCGTCATATAACTGTAAACGGTTCCATAGTAAATATTCCTTCTTTCCAAGTAAAAGTAGGAGATGTTGTGGGTGTAAGAGAAAAATCAAAAACCCTCAATATTATTATTGAAGCTAAAGGAAGAGATTCCTCCGCCTACGAATGGTTGAGTTGGAATAGTGATCAGCTGCAAGGAACCTATGTAAGTGTTCCCGGGCGCCTCCAGATTCCAGAAAACATTAAGGAACAACTCATCGTTGAACTATATTCTAAATAAGAAAACAGAAGCACAAAATTATGGCAATACTGAATTTTCAAAAACCCGATAAAGTAATTATGATCGATTCCTCGGAATTCGAAGGCAAATTTGAATTTCGCCCTCTCGAACCAGGATATGGATTGACTGTAGGAAATGCGTTGAGACGCGTTTTATTATCTTCTTTGGAAGGATTTGCAATTACTTCTGTTAAATTGGAAAATGTAGAACACGAATTCTCTACGATTTCCGGTGTTGTAGAAGACGTTACAGAGATCATTCTGAACCTTAAACAAGTCCGATTTAAAAGACAAATTGAGGAGACGGAAGAAGAAAAAGTAACGATCTCTATTGGTGGGCAAGAACAACTCAAAGCAGCAGATTTTCAAAAGTTCATCTCTGGATTCCAAGTACTGAACCCTGATTTGGTTATTTGTAACCTTGAAAAAAGTGTTCAATTGAACATGGAAATCACCATCGAAAAGGGGAGAGGGTATGTTCCTGCAGAAGAAAACAAGAAACCTAACTCGGAGCTGGGTGTGATCGCTATCGATTCCATTTTTACACCGATCAAAAATGTAAAATACAGTATTGAAAACTTTCGTGTAGAACAAAAAACTGATTACGAAAAACTTATTTTTGAAATTATCTCTGACGGTTCTATCCATCCCAAAGATGCCCTTACCGAGGCTGCAAAAACACTGATTCATCACTTTTTGTTGTTCTCCGATGAGCGTATTACCCTAGAGGCTGACGAAATCGCACAGACGGAAACCTATGATGAGGAATCCCTACACATGCGTCAGTTATTAAAAACTAAGTTGATTGATATGGATCTGTCCGTACGTGCTTTGAATTGCTTGAAAGCAGCTGAAGTAGACACCTTAGGAGATTTGGTTTCTTACAACAAAAATGATTTGATGAAGTTTAGAAACTTTGGTAAAAAATCATTGACAGAACTCGAAGAGTTGGTAGTGCTCAAAGGTCTCTCCTTTGGTATGGATCTTTCGAAATACAAACTGGATAAAGATTAATTCACATTTTTAAAGAAAAAAAATGAGACACGGAAAAAAAGTAATGCATTTAGGTCGTAAGACCGCCCATAGGAGATCTATGCTCGCCAATATGGCTTGTTCTCTTATCGAACATAAACGCATTAATACAACAGCTACTAAAGCCAAAGCGTTAAAACAATTTATTGAACCTTTGATTACCAAGTCTAAAACGGATAGTACCCACAACAGACGACTTGCATTTGCAGCACTGCGTGATAAAAATGCAGTTTCTGAACTCTTTAGAGACATTGCGTCAAAAGTAGGAGATCGTCCGGGTGGATATACACGTGTCATCAAACTTGGAAATCGATTGGGAGATAATGCCTCTATGGCACTGATCGAACTGGTAGACTACAATGAGGTTTATAACACCGATGCCAAGCCGAAGAAGAAAACAAGAAGACGAGGAGGAAGCAAAGCCAAGGCGGCAGAAGCTACAGAAGAAGTTGTAGTTGAAGCAGAAGCTCCAACTGAAGAAGCTCCAACTGAAGATACTCCTAAAGCCGAGGAGACTCCAAAAGAAGATAAAAAAGAGAATGAAAACGAATAAATTCTTTTTTTATCAACACCAGTAACATTAAAGGATAAACGTTTTAGTTTATCCTTTTTTTTGATTTATTTTGTAGGAAACATGGAATACAGATCAAAAAAAGAAGCCTTTGTGCTTCTCGCAGACGGAACCCGATTTTTTGGAAAATCAATTGGAATAGAGGGAACAGCTTTCGGAGAAATATGCTTTAATACGGGAATGACTGGCTATCTTGAGATCTTTACGGATCCTTCTTATTTTGGCCAAATTATGGTGACAACCAATACTCATATCGGTAATTACGGCATACAAAAAGACGAATCTCAATCCAAAGGAATTACTATTGCTGGATTGATCTGTAAAGATTTTAGTTTCAATTATTCCCGTCCTAGTGGGGATGAATCGTTGTTTGACTATTTAGAGCGTCACAAACTGGTCACTATTGCTGATGTAGATACAAGAGCTTTGGTGAACTACATTCGAAAGCACGGCGCAATGAATGCCGTCATTTCTACCGAAGTAGGAGAAGAAGAACGCTTGCTTAAAGAATTGTCTGAAGCGCCGAGTATGGAAGGTTTGGAACTAGCGTCTAAAGTTTCTGCCAAAGAAGCCTATACCGTGGGAAAACCAGAGGCAACCTATAAGATAGCAGCATTGGATTTAGGCATCAAACAAAATATTTTGGATCATATGGTGGCTCGAGATATGTATGTTAAGGTCTTCCCCTTTGACACCCCTCTTGAAGAGCTTGAAGCTTGGAATCCAGACGGGTATTTTATCTCGAATGGTCCCGGAGATCCACAGCCTTTGAAAGAAGCACAGGCCGTTGCCAAAGGAATCATCGAAAAGAACAAACCCTTATTTGGAATTTGTTTAGGACACCAAATTATTGCGTTGGCAAATGGAATTCCAACCTTTAAGATGTTTAATGGACACCGAGGGATCAATCATCCTGTAAAAAATCTACTTACCGGTAAAGGTGAAATCACGTCTCAAAACCATGGATTTGCAGTAGAAATTGAAGCTGCCCAAGCCCATCCTGAGATTGAAATCACCCACATACATCTCAATGATCAAACCCTTGCAGGAATGCGGATGAAAAATAAAAAATGTTTTTCGGTCCAATACCATCCTGAGGCAGGGCCTGGTCCAAACGATGCCACTTACCTTTTTGACACCTTTAAGGAGTACATAAAAAATTAATACCAAATTAGAATTTAAACTTTATGAGTATCATTATTAGCGTACACGCAAGACAAATCTTTGACTCTCGAGGAAATCCCACTGTCGAAGTTGATGTCATTACAGAAAATGGAATTTTAGGAAGGGCTGCAGTTCCTTCTGGGGCTTCTACAGGAGAACACGAGGCTGTGGAGCTTCGAGACGGAGGTTCTGCCTATATGGGTAAAGCTGTTGGAAAAGCGGTGGACAATGTCAATCAAGTAATTGCTCAAGAGATAGTCGGTACTTCTGTTTTTGAACAAGAGCAAATTGACCGCGCTATGATCGATTTGGACGGTAGCCCGAATAAATCAAAATTAGGTGCCAATGCCATTTTAGGGGTTTCTTTAGCCATAGCAAAAGCAGCAGCAAATGAGTTGGGCTTACCTCTGTACCGCTATGTCGGGGGAGTGAGTGCTAAAACCCTCCCTGTACCGATGATGAATATTATCAACGGTGGGTCGCATTCGGATGCACCCATTGCTTTTCAAGAATTTATGGTGATGCCTGTTGGAGCTTCTTCTTTTACTCAGGCAATGCAAATGGGATCTGAAATTTTCCATCACCTTAAGAAGGTCTTGCACGACCGTAACTTAAGCACCGCTGTGGGAGATGAAGGGGGTTTTGCTCCTGAACTGGACGGTACCGAAGACGCTTTGGATACGATTATTAAAGCCATCGAAAACGCTGGGTACAAAGCGGGATCAGAGGTGATGATCGCTTTGGACTGTGCTGCTGCGGAGTTTTACAAAGAGGGAGTTTACGACTACACCCTTTTTGAAGGAGAAAAAGGAGTTAAGCGCAATTCGGAAGAACAAGCTAGTTATTTAGCTAATTTGGCAACACAATATCCGATCATTTCTATAGAAGACGGTATGGATGAAAATGATTGGGAGGGATGGAAATTCCTTACCGAAAAAGCAGGAGGTAACGTACAACTGGTTGGAGATGATTTATTTGTAACCAATGTAGAACGCCTCGGCAAAGGAATTGAGCAACATATTGCCAATTCAATTTTAATTAAAGTAAATCAGATTGGAACCCTCTCTGAAACCATAGCTGCTGTAGAGATGGCACACAGAGCAGGATATACCTCAGTGATGTCACACAGATCGGGAGAAACTGAAGACAATACCATTGCGGATTTGGCCGTAGCGCTAAATACAGGTCAAATCAAAACCGGATCTGCTTCGAGAAGTGATCGTATGGCAAAATACAACCAACTCCTAAGAATTGAAGAAGAGTTAGGTGAATTAGCTTATTTCCCCGGAAGAAAGGCTTTTAAACATGAAATGAAGTAAAAGGATTTTTTTATTTAAATATGTTCCAAAATTAAAGATTAGAAAAAATGAGTGAAAAGGTAAAGTTGACTTACAAAGACAAGGAATATGAATTTCCTTTACTAGAGGGTGCTGAAGAGGAAAAAGGGATTGATATTAAAACCCTTCGTGCTCAAACAGGTTTAGTCACCTACGATCCTGGATATAAAAATACAGGCTCCTGTAAAAGTGAGATTACATTTTTGGATGGAGAGGAAGGGATTTTGCGTTACCGAGGATATTCTATTGAAGATCTTTGTGAAAAAGCGAGTTTTCTTGAAGTTGCTTACTTGTTGATTTTTGGAAATTTACCTACGGCAAAAGAATTAGCACTTCTCAATACAGATATCAGAAAGGAATCTTTGGTAGATGAGGACTTAAAATCAATTTTAAAAAGTTTCCCAAAATCCGCACACCCTATGGGGGTTTTATCTTCTTTAACTTCAGGATTAATTGCATTCAATCCCAGTTCGGTGGATATTGCTTCCGAGTCAGACTTGCGTGAAGCAATTATTATGTTATTGGCGAAATTTCCTATTTTATCTTCTTGGACTCACCGTAAAGTAAAGGGACTTCCATTGAATTATGCCAACACCTCACTTTCTTATGAAGATAACATCGCTCATATGTTGTTCAAGCTCCCACACCAGGACTATGAAGCGAGCCCTGTGGTTGTCAGTGCATTGAATAAATTATTAATTCTACACGCAGATCACGAGCAAAATTGTTCTACTTCTACGGTGCGTATTGTTGGTTCCTCACATGCGGGGCTCTTTGCCTCTGTTTCTGCGGGCATCTCTGCACTTTGGGGACCACTTCATGGAGGGGCTAACCAAGCCGTCATTGAAATGCTAGAAGCAATCAAAGCAGATGGGGGCGATACCAAAAAGTATATGCAAAAAGCTAAGGACAAAAACGATCCCTTTCGCTTAATGGGCTTTGGACACCGCGTTTATAAAAACTTTGATCCCAGAGCACGAATTATCAAAAAAGCCGCGGATGAAGTTTTGAATGAATTAGGAATAAATGACCCCGTACTTGATATTGCAAAAGGACTTGAAAAAGAGGCGTTGAGTGACCCTTATTTTATTGATCGCAAGTTGTATCCCAATGTGGACTTCTATTCTGGGATTATTTATCGCGCTTTGGGAATACCCACCGAAATGTTTACTGTCATGTTTGCTTTGGGAAGGCTTCCCGGTTGGATTGCACAGTGGTCTGAGATGCGAAAAAACAACGAACCGATCGGAAGACCACGTCAAATTTATACGGGAGAAAATCACCGTACGATTTAACGACCTTATAAGTCCTCTAAAGAAGGAGGTAAGTTTTCAATTTTTTGTGCATTGATTTTATTGAAGAATTTGTGAATTGCTTCATTATCTGCAACCACTTTGATAAAATAGTGGTCCTTATAAACACTGTACTCTTGTGCCTTTCCCTTGTAGATTTTTAACTTGTAAAAAGGAATGATCAAACCATAAGTTTCCAAGAGACTGCGAAAGCGAACAATGATCCCGTTGGGACGCAATTCAATATTACAACTGTTAATATTGTGATCTAAAATCAATAAGTTGTGAATGTCGATCGATGCACTACTGACAATTAATTTTTGGGAACCTATTCCACCCATTTTCCATCGCTTCTGGAGCGAAAAGGGTTTGCCTACACTTTCTTCAATCTTTTTTTTTTGTGCAGGATCGTTGTATGATATATTCAACAGCATTTTTATAAATATAAGTCATAAAACTAGGGCGACATAATCAATGGAGAATAATTATCTTTGTCGCCAAATCGTTCTATGAGTATAGATTATAACCAACACTTCACGGACTTTGTAAGCCGTTTTCTCAATTCTGAATTTCAAGTGACAATCGCTAGCTTTGAATTTCAACAGACCCGTAAAGAATTTGAGGGGGACATAACTTTGTTGGTATTTCCTCTATTGCGGTACATAAAGACAAATCCAGAGAAATTAGCAGAAACTATAGGTTCTTATCTTGAAAAAAATGACAAAGCCGTAGTGGGTTATAATGTGGTGAAAGGGTTTTTGAATTTAAGTTTGAGTGATGCTTTCTACCTAAAACAATTTCAAACCCTTTTTCAGCAAGAAGACTACGGTCACCAACCCCAAACCCAAGATTCTCCCACGCTCATGGTCGAATTCTCTTCGCCCAATACAAACAAACCGCTTCATTTAGGTCATATTCGAAATAATATCTTGGGCTACTCGGTTTCTAAAATTCTTGAAGCCAATGGGAATCGAGTAGTAAAAACTCAAATCATCAACGACCGAGGAATACATATTTGTAAATCCATGTTGGCCTGGAAAAAATTTGGAGCGGGTGAAACACCAGAACTCACTGGTAGCAAAGGAGATCAATTGGTAGGCAGGTATTACGTAATTTTTGATGCGGAATACAAAAAAGAAATTGCGGAGCTCATTTCCAAAGGATCTTCAGAAGATCAAGCCAAACAAGAAGCCCCACTTTTATTGGAAGCACAAGAGCTTCTACGACTATGGGAAGCAGGCGATAAAGAGGTTCGAGACTTGTGGGAAACTATGAACCAGTGGGTGTATCGGGGTTTTGAGGATACTTACAAAAATTTAGGGGTTTCTTTTGATTCCTATTATTATGAAAGTGACACCTATTTACTTGGAAAAAAAATCATTGATCAAGGACTAAAAGCGGGTGTTTTTTACAAAAAAGAAGACGGTTCGGTTTGGATTGATCTAACCCAGGAGGGGTTGGATGAAAAATTACTACTTCGTTCAGATGGGACTTCAGTTTATATGACCCAAGATTTGGGTACTGCTTTATGCCGATTGGAAGACGAGCCTGGATTAAAGGGAATGGTCTACACCGTTGGGAATGAACAAGATTATCATTTTAAGGTGTTGTTTTTAATCTTAAAGAAACTAGGTTTTGATTGGGCAGAAGCCCTGTACCATCTGAGTTATGGAATGGTCGATTTACCTAGTGGTAAAATGAAAAGTCGAGAAGGAACTGTTGTCGATGCCGATGAGTTGATGTCCGATATGGCAGCTCAAGCAAAAACCATTTCCGAAGCTGTAGGAAAACTAGAAACACTTTCTGAAACGGAAAAAGAAGGCTTGAATCACACCCTAGCTTTGGGTGCATTAAAATACTTTATTCTAAAAGTTGATCCAAAAAAGAGAATCCTCTTTGACCCTGAAGCTTCAATTGATTTCAACGGCAATACAGGTCCTTTTATTCAATATACCCATGCACGTATTAAAACGCTTATTCAAAAAGCGGCAATGGAAATAGAGGATATTGACTTGAACTTGGAGTTGGCTTCAAAAGAATGCGAACTCATCAAACAGTTGGGACGTTATCCAGAGGTTGTGGTACTGGCAGGGGAACAATACAGTCCAGCGCTTATCGCAAATTATCTTTACGACCTTGTGAAAAGTTACAACACCTTTTATCAAAACATTACCGTATTGGGTAGTGAAAACCCAAAACAGAAAAACTTTAGAGTGGCTCTCTCAAAGAAAGTAGCAGAGGTGATTGCTAATGCTTCTGGTTTATTAGGGATGGAAGTGCCTAATCGTATGTAAAAAAAAATCGCTCTAAGGAGCGATTTTAATCTTTTTCACAGCATTTTTTACCTGTAAAGGAATTCTTATTTTGACTGAACGGCTAAGTTATAAACTACTAAACCAAATCCAATCTTGTTGATCGCATCCCCAACGTTGTAAACAACATCCATAGGAAGACCACCAAAAATTCCGCTGTACCATCCTTCAGTTCCAGCCATATATCCAATAGGATAAATTGCCCAACCTACAAGTACGAACCAGCAAAGTGTTTTATGTGCAGACTGAACAGCACCACCTGCTGAAGCAGCTAGTTTAGAAGCGCTACCTAACCAGATTTCGTAAACAATCCAGAAGTATGCAAGACCTGAAACAAGACCCCAAACTGCAGGGCCTGAACCTGTTGTGTATACTGCTTCTCCAAAGTAACCAGTAACTAACATCACAATAGAAGCGAAAATCATTTTCCACATCAATTGTTTTGTTGCTCCAGCTGCTCTAAGGATCAGATAGAATTCAACACACATTAATGGCACAGTAAGCACCCAGTCAACATATCTAAAGAATGTTGGAGAGGTAGCATTTGTTGCCCAGTAGTCACGCATGTACCAATAGTGTACTGCTGCAATGAACGTAATTAAACCTGACACCAAAATAGAAGTTTTCCATTTGTTGTCAAATGAGTTCATTGAAAGAAAGAAGAACGCTGATGCTGCCATCATCGCCATACAACCTACGAAGAACGTGAATCCAACGTAGTCATCTGTGGCCATCGCTGGCGCTACAGTCATTAAGCTTAGAATTTTTTCCATGATTAAATCAATTATTTATTTTTGTTTAGGTAAATTTAGAAAAAATTAAACTTATTTACTTTATTTTTCTTTAAATATTTTTTTTGGATCCGATAACTTCTTCATTTACAATATTTAAAAAGCTGAATTTTTCTCATTTAATCACCCTTGTTTGTGTGATTTTAGCTTTTTTTAGCCCTGAAATCTTTCAAAATACTTTCGCAGTCTTCGGAATTTTAACTGTTGGAGTTCTTCATGGTGCCAATGATCTAAAAATTCTAGCCAAAAAAGAACCTCAAAAGAATAACTTTTCAGGAATTCCTTTTTGGGGTATATACATAGGAGTGGTTTTATTGGGAATTTATCTCTTTTATTTTATACCGGGGATTGCATTGTTGTGTTTTGTACTAGTTAGTTGTTATCACTTTGGAGAACAACATTGGGAAACACGCTTTCCGTCCATGAAAGTTCCTGGTTTGTTTTACAGTGCCTATGGGAGCCTAATTTTCAATCTCCTCTTTGTATTCCATTATGCAGAGGTTACGGATGTTATATTTCAGATTGCAAGTCTTCGCATTCCTTTTGAATGGTTTGTAGGGCTTCTTATTTTAAGTAGTGTCTTCGTTTTATATTTTCTTATAAAAAACAGCCCTGACTACAAAAGTTTTGCTGTGGAGTTGCTTTTGCTCGCCTTGCTGTCCTTACTCTTTTTTAAGGGATCGTTACTTTTTGGATTTGGAATTTACTTTGTCTTCTGGCACAGTTTACCCTCTTTAACTTCTCAAGTACGTTATCTTTATGAAGCACAGAAGAAACCAGCCTATATAAACTATCTAAAATCTGCTTTCCTTTACTGGATTTTAGCCCTAGCTGGACTTGTAGGGTTTTATTTTTTCAATTTATTTCCCAAAGACCAATATCTTCCAGTCTTCTTTTCTTTTTTGGCAGCCATTACTTTTCCTCATGTGGTAGTAATGGGATTTATGTTCCATTCCTCGAAATCGGATGGCTTGTAATTTAGATGCATTCCTTATTTTTGCTTTATTTCTAATAATAGTTCAATAATATGTTTGATAACCTCAGTAGTAAATTAGATAAAGCCTTTCAAGTACTTAAAGGACACGGTAAGATCACAGAAATCAATGTGGCCGAGACCTTAAAGGAAGTACGGAGAGCCCTTTTGGATGCCGACGTCAACTTTAAAATTGCTAAAGAGTTTACGGTTACCGTCAAAGAAAAAGCGTTGGGTCAAGAAGTTCTCACCAGCTTGCAGCCTGGACAATTGATGGTAAAAATCGTTAAAGATGAATTGACTGCACTGATGGGTTCTGAGGCGGTAGGACTGAATTTGGAAGCAAAGCCTTCCGTAATTTTAATGTCTGGACTTCAAGGTTCGGGAAAAACTACTTTCTCAGGAAAATTGGCGCTTCATTTACAAAAAAAGCACAAAAAGAAGCCGCTACTCGTCGCCTGTGATGTATATCGTCCAGCAGCCATAGACCAATTGGGTATAGTGGCTGAACAAGTGGGTGCGGCCATCTATGAAGATCGGGAGGAAAAAGATCCTGTGAAAATAGCAACGGCCGCCCTTAAAAAAGCGAAACAAGACCAACACGATGTGGTCATCATAGATACTGCTGGACGCCTGGCCATAGACGAAGTCTTGATGGATGAAATCAAAGCCATACACAGTGAGGTATCCCCATCCGAAACACTCTTTGTAGTGGACTCTATGACGGGTCAGGATGCGGTCAATACGGCCAAAGCTTTTAACGATTTGTTGGATTTTGACGGTGTGATTTTGACCAAACTTGATGGAGATACACGAGGTGGAGCAGCTTTGTCTATTAAATCCGTTGTAAACAAACCCATCAAGTTCATCGGGACAGGGGAGAAGATGGAAGCACTAGATGTATTTTATCCCGATCGGATGGCTGACCGAATCTTGGGGATGGGAGATGTAGTTTCTTTAGTGGAACGTGCCCAAGAACAGTTTGACGAAGAACAAGCGCGGCGCATCAATAAAAAAATTGCTAAAAATCAGTTTGGTTATGACGATTTTCTATCTCAGATACAGCAAGTCAAAAAGATGGGGAATATGAAAGACCTGATGGGAATGGTCCCAGGGATGGGAAAAATGACCAAAGACATGGATATTGATGAAAATGCCTTTAAAGGGATCGAAGTGATTATTGGGTCAATGACTCCCAAAGAACGCGCACAGCCCCAGCTGATGAATCACAGCAGAAAAACACGTATTGCAGACGGCTCAGGAACTTCAATTCAAGAAGTGAATCAACTCATCAAACAATTTGAACAAATGAGTAAGATGATGAAGATGATGCAAGGTGGCAAAGGCCGCCAAATTATGCAAATGATGCAGAATATGCGCTAAAAACACACTATATGATACGCCTAGACGGAAAGCAAACCTCAAACGAAATCAAAGAAGAAATTAAAGTCACTGTTAGTGAGATGAAAGCACGCGTAGAGCGTGTACCGCATCTTGCCGCAGTCTTAGTGGGAAATGATGGCGCCAGTTTAACCTATGTAGGCAGTAAGGTGCGTTCCTGTGAGTATGTGGGTTTTGATTCTACATTGATTCGTCTGGAAGCAGACATTTCAGAAACTGACCTTTTACAGCAGATTGATGATTTAAATCAAGACGATACTCTAGATGGGTACATTGTCCAGTTGCCCTTGCCCAAGCACATCGACGAGGAAAAAATACTACTTGCCATCGATCCTAAAAAAGATGTCGATGGATTTCATCCTGCAAACTTTGGCCGAATGGCCTTAGAATTAGATGCCTTTATTCCTGCCACCCCCTTTGGGATTATGCAACTCCTTGAACGCTATAAAGTACCGACTAGTGGAAAGCACTGTGTTGTAGTAGGACGCAGTCATATCGTGGGGCGTCCCATCAGTATTTTGATGAGTCAAAAAGGACCTGCTGGAAATGCGACAGTAACCGTAGCCCACAGCCGTACAGAAAATTTAGCAGAACTCACCCGCCAAGCCGATATCATTGTCATGGCACTGGGGATTCCAGAATACCTTACCGCAGATATGGTCAAAGAAGGGGCCGCGATTATCGATGTGGGGATTACCCGCGTTCCAGATGAAAGTCACCCTAAAGGATATGTGATTAAAGGAGATGTCGCTTTTGACGAAGTCGCTAAAAAGTCCAGTTTTATAACTCCCGTTCCTGGGGGAGTAGGACCCATGACCATTGCGATGCTTTTAAAGAATACACTACTAGCTAGGCAGTGGAACCCATCTTAGGATGTTCCATGGCGTTGTAAATTTTTAGAATAAGCAATGCAAAACTGACCCCAGTTAAGATCAGTATCATGGTCAAAAAGCCATCGGCGGAGAAGGAAAGTCGGATCAATATGGTGGCGATAATAAAGCCCGTATTTCGAATCAGCTTACTGTATTCTTCTGTATAACGGAAAGAGATCAATAAGATTACTACATCTGCCAATATCAACAAAGTAAAAAACTGATTGAAGAAGAGCCCATCAATTTTAGGAACGATTTGTTGGTTGAGTACATCTAAAACCCATTCCCCAAAAGTACCGATCGACATAATACTCAATACCGCAAAAAGCATTACACTCACGATTTTCTTTGACGAAATAAAGCGCAATAAAATAGGGTCTTCAACTGGGCGCTTTGGCAAGCGCTGCTTGCTTAGATTAAATAAAAAGATCAGTAGGAATAAGATTAGAAACCCTAGTAAATCGACGGCTAATTCTAAGTTGTGCGTATCATAATACCAGGCGCCGCTCAAGTTCATTTGTGGGATATCCTTAAAGATTTTCCGGATCACAATAAGTGATATAATCTCAAATTGTTTTGAAACACAAGAGGTAAAAGAACGGGGTAAATAAAACAGCAGCAAGTAAATCTCATAAATCAGGATCAATGAAAAAGGCGTGTATATGGCAGAGATAGGATCATTGAGTAACTCGGGATACAGTGGTGAAAAAATCATGGTTCCCTGAGATTTTAAAAAAATCAGCCCTAAGTGAATCAGAAATCCAAGTGCAGCCAGGAGTAAAATAATTTTTTCAATGGCTTTTTGCACTTTTGGAGCAAACACGGCACCAAAAAGTTGGTTGAAAAAGGAATAAAATGAAGTCATACGTCAGGTAGCAAACAATTGATTGATATTTTTAAAACTCTTGAACTCGAGTGCATTTCCGGAAGGGTCATAAAAGAACATCGTTTGTTGTTCTCCCGGGAGGCCTTCAAAACGAAGGTAAGGGGCAATTTGAAATTCAATGTTTTGGTCGATCAACTGTTGGCTAAAATTTTGGAATACTTCCCATTCCAAAACCACCCCAAAGTGGGGTATGGGTACTGCTTTTCCATCTACTTCATTAAAGTGCTTATACCCTTTATGACTTTTATCTTCGTGTAAAACGAGTTGGTGTCCAAAGAAGGAGTAGTCTGCCCATTCTTCAGAAAACCTTCCTGGTGTACAGCCCATAACTTCTTCATAAAAACGTTTTGCGGTGGGCAGATCACTTACGGGAATAGCGAGATGGAAAGGTGCAATTTTTGCCATAGGTAAAGGTACATATTTTTGAGATAAGGCAAATAGAAAGTGGTATCTTTGCCGTTTTATGAGCGTTATCCTAAAAGATCAAGTAACAACAGGAAATGCTTTGCCCTTAATGGAAGCGTTTTACACGCTCCAAGGGGAAGGCTATCACAAGGGCAGTGCCGCCTACTTTATTCGTATTGGTGGATGTGATGTGGGCTGTCATTGGTGTGATGTCAAAGAGAGTTGGGATGCGGATAAACATCCCCCGACTCGCATTGAGGAGATCGTATCAGGAGCTATAAAGTATTCGGATACCATCGTAATCACTGGAGGCGAACCCTTGATGTGGAACATGGAGCCCTTGACTGCCGCACTTCAGGCAAAAAATATGAAAATTCATATTGAAACTTCAGGCGCTTATCCCATTACCGGACATTGGGATTGGTTTTGTTTGTCCCCTAAAAAAAACAAGATGCCTCTTGCTGCTGCCTACCAACGTGCGGACGAACTTAAGGTGATTGTTTACAACAAAGACGATTTTCGTTTTGCTGAAGAACAAGCCAAAAAAGTAAATGAAAGTTGTGTGTTGTATTTACAACCCGAGTGGAGTAGACGCGACAGCGTAATGTCCCTCATGGTAGATTATGTCTTGCAAAACCCCAAGTGGAAAGTTTCTTTACAAACCCACAAATATTTGAACATCCCCTAGCGATAGATCAGGTAGCGCGCTCTGATTTTTTTGAATTCCTGAAGTTGAGGTTTCCAACTGTTTCGTATGTCATTTTCTTCCATTCCAGAGCTCAGTTGTTTTCTCAAACTTGAATTCCCCGCAATACGTTCAAACCCTTTTAGGAAAAACGCTTCGGTGTCAGGGAAATTTTGAAAGGCATGGATAAGCCATTTTAATTCCACTTGTTTAGGAGGAGTCACTTTTGTGAGATCTTCTCCAAAACAAAGCAGCCCTTTATGCTTTGGAGTTTTAGACCCAAAATTGGGTAGGGGAGTAAAGGAAAAATCACTTTTTGGAAGCTTGGGGTGTCCGTAAATTTGAAATTGATGATCGGTTCCCCTTCCCACACTAATTACCGTAGGTTCTAGCAAACACAAACTAGGGTAGAGGGCAATGGCTTGTGCGTTTGGTAGGTTGGGTGAGGGCCTGACAGGAAGTTCATAGCTGGATGCCCGAGAATAATTTTTTATGGGCATTACTGTCAGCTCGCAACGAATGCCATCTTTTAGCCAGCCTTCCCCATTGATCATTTGTGCATACTCACCAATGGTCATCCCGTAAACAATTGGCACGGGATGCATCCCTACAAAACTAGTGTGTTCTTCTTCCAATACGGGTCCATCTACGTAATGAATATTCGGATTGGGACGGTCTAGAACAATCAGTGGGATGTTGTTTTCAGCACAGGCCTCCATAACATTGTGCAAGGTTGAGAGGTAGGTATAAAAACGTACCCCTACATCTTGCAAATCAAAAACCATAATATCAAGCCCTGTAAGTTGTTCTTTTGTGGGTTTTCTGTTTTTTCCGTAGAGGGAAATAATAGGGAGCCCTGTTTTAGAATCGGTTTGATTTTCTACTTTTTCTCCCGCATCTGCGGTTCCTCGAAAGCCGTGTTCAGGGGCAAATACACCTTGCAGATTAATGTTTTTTTCCAGTAAATAATCTACCAAATGTAAAGAAGACGCTGCAGAAGGAAGCAAACTGGCTTGATGTGCAACAACCCCAACTTTTTTGCCTTTCAGTTGGAGAAGGTACTCCTGCTGAAACGCACCTGGTAGGATAGTAGTTTGTGCGCTGAGATGCGAATAGCTCCAAATGAGAAGCGAAAATAAAAATGTACTTTTGAAAGCAAAACGATTAAAATCTTTTTTCATTGAATGTAGCGTTATTTTTTGCCCGTAAAATGCAGGGTTTGAAACAGCATAAAAATAAGGTTTCTGCACGAATAATTAACATTGCAACTTTAGCTGTAGCTTTGGGGATGGCTGCGATCTTAGTTGCACTGGCTTCCAGTCAAGGTTTGCAACAGGAGATTCAAAAAAAAACAAGTGCTTTTAATGGTCATATACTGGTGACTTTGTTTGAAAACAATGAATCTCAAGTTTCAATAATCCCCTTTGAAGATCGGGAAGCGTTACGGGATCAGCTGACGGAAGAAGGGAATCTAAGCCACTTTTATCCCATTGCGATAAAAGCCGGGATGTTAAAGACTGATGCAGATTTTGAAGGAATTTTGTTTAAAGGGGTTTCCTCAGACTTTGATTGGTCTCGTCTGGAAAGTTTTTTGATTCGGGGGCGTTTTCCTGAGGTTTCGCAAAAGCCAAGTACAGAAATTTTAATCTCAAAAACTGTAGCAAGACAGTTAAATCTCAAGGTGGGTGACCGTACAGATGCCTTTTTTCAAAATCAAGTACAAGAGGGACTTCCCAACAGGAGACGTTTTACTGTTTCAGGAATTTATTTTTCAGGATTTCCAGATATTGATCAAAGTCTGATCTACGGTGATCTGCGTCAAGTACAAGGATTGAATCGATGGAAATCCAATCAAATAGGAGCTTATGAGGTGTTTGTCAAAGATTTTTCACAAATTCAAAAAACGGCAGATAGCATTTACAATTCCCTTCCTTCGGAGCTGAACAGTATTCCTATTTTTGATCGTTTTTCAAGTATTTTTCAATGGATTGCCTTGTTTGATTTTAATGTGTTGATTATTTTAATTGTAATGATACTAGTGGGGGTCATCAATATGGCGACCGCTTTATTGGTACTTATTTTAGAACGCTCAAGAATGGTAGGACTTCTGAAAGCACTTGGTGCTAAAAACACACTGATTCAAAAGATATTTTTGTACAATGGCATCGCCATTATGACCCGAGGACTTCTTTTTGGAAACGGGATTGGACTTTGCTTTTATTATTCCCAGCAGTGGTGGGGATGGATACGTTTAGATCCAACCACTTATTTTGTGGATCAAGCGCCAGTAGCACTTGGTCTTGTTGAAGTCGTTTTATTAAATCTCTTTTTTGTTTTCGTTTCTGCGCTTTTGTTGTGGATTCCTTCCACCATAATTTTACGAATCAGTCCTTCTGAAGTCTTGCGATTCCGCTAGGGATTCTAATTAGAATAAATATCTTTGCATCGAAATATATTTTATGAACTACGCACACTCGATTCTTGAAACCATAGGGAATACCCCTTTGGTTAAGTTGAACAAGATTACCGAAGAAGTTGATGCTTTGGTTTTAGCAAAAGTTGAAAGTTTTAATCCAGGAAATTCGGTCAAAGACCGTATGGCTGTTAAAATGATTGAAGATGCCGAAAAAGACGGACGTTTAAAGTCCGGCGGAACTATAGTAGAAGGAACCTCAGGAAATACTGGGATGGGTTTGGCTTTGGCAGCCATTGTAAAAGGGTACAAGCTCATTTGTGTTTCTACGGACAAGCAGTCTAAAGAAAAGTTTGATGTTTTACGCGCCGTAGGTGCGAAAGTGGTGGTTTGTCCCACTGATGTGGCTCCTGACGACCCGCGTTCATACTACAGCACTTCCAAACGGATTGCTGAGGAAACACCAAATAGTTGGTACGTAAATCAGTATGACAATCCTTCCAACACGCAAGCGCATTATGAAACAACCGGACCTGAGATTTGGGAACAAACAGAGGGGAAAATCACTCATTTTGTAGTAGGGGTTGGGACAGGAGGTACCATTTCTGGTGTAGGAAAATTCCTTAAAGAGAAAAATCCAAATATCAAAATTTGGGGTATTGATACCTATGGTTCTGTTTTTAAAAAATACCACGAAAAAGGGGTCTTTGATCCCAATGAAATTTATCCCTATTCAACAGAAGGAATAGGGGAGGATATCCTTCCAGCAAATGTTGATTTTTCTGTGATTGATCACTTTGAAAAAGTAACGGATAAAGACGCGGCTGTTTTTACCAGAAAGCTCGCCAAGTCAGAGGGAATCTTTGCAGGAAACTCTTGTGGAGCTGCAATAAAGGGATTAATTCAGCTCAAAAACAAATTTATTAAAGACGATGTCGTAGTGGTTTTACTTCATGATTCTGGCACAAGATATATCGGAAAAATATATAACGACGAATGGATGAAAAAAATGAATTTCATTTAAGAATGAATTAAATTATAAATAATCTTGTTCACAACCATGTTGATAACCTGTTAATTTGTCAAAAAAACAAATAAAATAATGACTAAATTTGTGTACTAATCATGTAATATTAGCGCAATTTTAGCGTTAACTATTAAATGCGGCTTGTATTGAAAAGATTCTATTTCTTACTATTCTCTATTTTTTTATTCTCGGGAACATTATTTTCTCAAGAAGACATATCAATAGATAATATCTCAATTGTCGGGTCAAGTCCAATATGCCCTTCAGATTCTATCCAATTCACCGTTACAATAACAAATAATGATGGCGTTGATCTAAATGACATTTCAAATGATGATTTTTACTTTGAAGTAAATGGACCCATCTCCAGGGCTCCTCAATTTTATACTATACGACCTGATGCCGCGTATAATCTAGCAGCTGGTGCAAGTGTTGTGCTTACATATCCTACTGATTTTGTTCCAAAAGTTGGATCAACTACATCAACTTTGGATTTTTCTAACCCCTCAGGGCCATATACTTTAACAGCCAGTATTACAATACCAGATGATCCAGATATATCAAATAACGTGAGTACGTCATTAGATATAGGAGTTGTTACACCAACTACTGCAACACTTACAAGTAATAAAGCCTCACCACTAAATCCTACCATTTGTGCAGGAAAAGAAATAATTTTTACTATCAGCCCATATTCAGCAACGGCTACATACACATTTAAAGTAAATGGTGGTATTATTCAATCCCTAGCTGGAGTTAATACAATAACATTTTCATCTGATGGATCATTAGGAAGCATCGCTAACAATGATGAAGTAACAATTGATATGATTGATGCTTTTGGATGTACAGTAGAAACATCTACACAATCAATAACTGTATCTGTATCTAATCTACCTACAGCAAATCTCACAGCATCAGCTTCGGATGGACTAATTTGCTCTGGTGATTCCGTCACGTTTAATGCTTCTGGGGGTGTTAGTTATTCATGGTATATAAATGATACTTTCCAACCAGGGGCAACGTTTTCAAATTTGGTAAGAAATATATCAGATAATGACGTAGTAAGAGTTAGAGTTTTTAATGCAAGTGGATGTTATGACGAGAGGTCTATAACATTTAATGAAATGACTCTTGATGATAATGGATTAATTGTATTACAAAATTCATCAGACTCTAATCTTTGTGATGGTCAACAACCTACAGGCCTAATTTTAGGTAATGGAACAGGAGGAAGTTTAGTAGCTTCATCTACTTATGGTACAATTAGTTATCAATGGCAGAGGTCTCCCGATGGTTTGATTTATAATGACATAGACAGTGCTACAGTAGCAAATTATCAACCTACAGGAATTACAACAACAACTTTCTTTAGAAGAAATGTTATTATTTCTTCCATAACTACGTCATGTACTTTTATAGGTGATGATGTTGTAACTATAAATAAACGCGCCTCCTTTGATATTAATTTAACTACTAATGATTCCTCTAATACATTTTGTCAGGATCAAAATATTATTGTTTCTGCAAATTCAGGGGCTGCGACATATACATTTATTATTAACGCAACTACTATAACATCAGGTAGTTCTACCACTTTAAATCTTATTTCAGGTAGTTCGAGAGACCTTACTGCAAATCCACCAATAATACAAAATGGAGATAATGTTACTGTTCAAATAATTGATAATTTTAACTGTCCTAATCAGCAAACTATACCAATTATTATTGACGAAGTGGGTCTTAATCCAGGGGTTTCTACAGATGTTCCAGGAAATATAATTTGTTTTGGAGAAAATGTTCAAATAGAAGCTACTGGTGGTGTTAGCTATACATTTTACATTAATAACACGGGTAATCCAGCTTTACCTGCAGAGGTTACGGCAAATAGATTTACTACAAATAGACTTAACGATGGAGATATTGTTATTGCAAGGGTATTTAACGCAACAGGATGTTATATTGACGTAAATGAAACATTTACTGTTTTATCACTTTCCTCAACTGGTTCTATTACTTTATCTGATCCAAATGACGCTAACTTATGTTACAATAATTCTATGTCTGGCGCAATTGATGGTGGAACTTTAGGAGTTGGAGGAGGATCAGCCAGTACGACTATTGCTTCTGCTACAATAGCTTATCAATGGCAATCTTCAGTGAGCGGGGGTCCTTGGGGAGATATTGGCGGAGCCATATCACAAACCTATTCTCCCACAGGTATTTTTACTGCTCAAACACGATTTAAAAGAATTTCATATGTTTATTATGATACTAATGGAAATGGAATTTTTGATGAACCCATCTCTTGCGCTAGAACAGATTCAAATATAGTTACAATTAATCCAAAATCTGAAATTGACACCACTTTAACAACTGGAGTAGAGAATAATTTATTTTGTGCAGGTGACATTATTACAATACAAGCTCCTGCTAGAGGAGGCCCAACTGCATATGAATTTTTCAATAATGGAGTATCTTTAGGTGCGCCTTCGCTTAGTCGAACCATTACTGCAACTGCTGGAGATGGTGCAGGTGAAATTGACAATGGAGATGAAATAACCGCCGAGATTACCAGTGATACGTGTGCAGTTAATAGTGAAGGAATTACAATTTTAGTCGACTTCTTTGGAGAGTTGTCTTCCGCTTCAATTTCTACAAATGCTCCTTCAGATACAATTTGTCCAAATGATTCTATAGTTGTTACTGCAGGTCCTCCATTTCCAGGATACACTTATTCATTTTCAATTAATGGTAGCTCTGCACCTGTCGCAGATGTTGCCAATAATATACTTACAACTACTGCAATCACTCAAGAGTCTATAGTATCGGTTATAGTCACAAATGCTTCAGGATGTTCTGATACAGCTTCTTTAACCGTTTATGTACCAAGGATAGCTACAGCAGGTACAATTTCTTTAAATGCAGCTGACGCGGTATTGTGTTCTTCAGGTAATATAGCAAACGATATAGCATCGACAAATCCAGGAACACTTGATGCTAGTTCATCAGCAGGATCTGTTCTTACCTATCAGTGGCAAGAGCGTAGTACTAATACTGCGAATGTATGGACTAATATAGCTGGGGCTACGAGTTCTTCATTAGATATATCCGATACACCTTTAAACATTTTAGTAGACACTGAGATCCGCAGGCTTACTTTTGCGACACTTAATTCTGTTGATTGTCCTACTGGCGGAGCAGGTTTACCTTCTAATGCTGTTAGTATAGATATAGAGGAGCCTAGGAATCCGACGATTACGACTAATCCGGGGACAACTGTTTGTGCGGAAGATGTAACAGACTTAGTTTTCACGGTCAATACTGTAAGCACTCAACCTACTGACACGTATCAGTGGGCGATAAATGGGGTAGATGTTACCATAGCAAATGGATATGCTCAAGATGAGACGGGTACTACTTATCAGGTAGATACTTTGGGAGATATAGGAGATGGAGATGTAGTTACAGTTATAGTAACAACAGCTGGTCCTGATTCTTGTCCAAATCCATCTGCTCCTGTAACAATAAGTGTATCTGATGCACCGACAGCAAATTTATCATCTGATGCTCCTTCAGACACAATATGTGCAAATGGTTCTATAGTTATTACTGCAGATGACGCGGGGGTGGGAGCGACTTACACCTTCCGATTAAATGGTGTTGCAGTTCCTGCGGGGGATGTTGCGGGCAGGGTGTATACGACCACTTCAATCTCTCAACAGTCCACAGTAACCGTTGAAGTATCTACTGCTGGAGGATGTTCAGCAACAGATGATCTAACCGTTTATGTACCAAGGATAGCTACAGCAGGTACAATTTCTTTAAATGCAGCTGACGCGGTATTGTGTTCTTCAGGTAATATAGCAAACGATATAGCATCGACAAATCCAGGAACACTTGATGCTAGTTCATCAGCAGGATCTGTTCTTACCTATCAGTGGCAAGAGCGTAGTACTAATACTGCGAATGTATGGACTAATATAGCTGGGGCTACGAGTTCTTCATTAGATATATCCGATACACCTTTAAACATTTTAGTAGACACTGAGATCCGCAGGCTTACTTTTGCGACACTTAATTCTGTTGATTGTCCTACTGGCGGAGCAGGTTTACCTTCTAATGCTGTTAGTATAGATATAGAGGAGCCTAGGAATCCGACGATTACGACTAATCCGGGGACAACTGTTTGTGCGGAAGATGTAACAGACTTAGTTTTCACGGTCAATACTGTAAGCACTCAACCTACTGACACGTATCAGTGGGCGATAAATGGGGTAGATGTTACCATAGCAAATGGATATGCTCAAGATGAGACGGGTACTACTTATCAGGTAGATACTTTGGGAGATATAGGAGATGGAGATGTAGTTACAGTTATAGTAACAACAGCTGGTCCTGATTCTTGTCCAAATCCATCTGCTCCTGTAACAATAAGTGTATCTGATGCACCGATAGCAAACCTAACATCGACTGCAGTGGGTGGAGTAATATGTGGTGGATTAGATGGATTTAATCAGCCGTATGCTGATACAGTTACATTTACAGCTGATTTTATTGCCGGTGCTAGTTACCAATTTTTTAATGGTTCTGTACCATTAACACTAGTACAGGTATCTAATGTTTTTGCTACAGATGATTTTTCAATTTACGATACAGATTTAGAATTTGATATAGTTGTTGAAGTTACAAATGCTTCAGGATGCTCAGCAACTGATACAGCTACAATTAGTATAAATTATGTTACTGCAGACTCTATACAAATTGTAGGAGGTGCTGTAACTCAAAATATTTGTAATGCTACTACTCCAACTGCTAATTTCGAATCAGTTGGTGCAGAAGATGCTCCTGATGGCACTAATGATTTTGTTGATGGAGCCGATTACCCTAATGGTGGTACGATTACATATCAATGGGAATCATCTACTGATGGTGGATTAAATTGGAACCCTGTTGTGGGTGCAACAACAAGAACTATGACACCTACTATTTTGTATCAGACAACACAGTATAGAAGACGATCAAGAAGTATATTAAACGGTATAAATACCGTTCCTTGTGATAATTATTCAAACATAATTACAATAAATGTTGGAGGTGCACTTACAGGAGGTGAGGTACAAAGAAATAATACTCCTTGGGTTGATTTGACTGAAACTCTATGTCCAGATACAGCACCACAACTTTTGAGAGTTATTAACGATACTGCAGGTCCAGGAATAGATTATCAATGGCAATATTCTCTTGACAATTCTAGTTGGGAAGACATTACTATTGCTAATGGATATCCAATTAATGCAACAGCTGCAGAATATCAACCAACAGCTATAACAAATACAAGCATTTCTTCTGTTTCTTCATTTACTATTACTAATTATGCTGATGCTAATACTGTAAATGAAGACTTTTATAGAGTTACTATTGGTGCTGACGTATTTACTGTAACTATTGGTGAAGTGTTTGATGCTGCAGAAGTTGGTTCAGGTGCCTCTCCTGTAGATAATGTAGATGAAGTTTTGGCCGTTTTAGAGTATAAAATAAATAATTCCGGATCTGGCATTACGGCAGTTGATAATGCTGCAAATGATAATATTTTAATTACACTTGCACCTGGATCTACGCTAACACCTGTTTATTTAATAAGTGATAACGGAGTTAACGATACTGTTGCAGCATCTGTGTCAGCTTTTACCTATGATGGAGAAGGTAACACTAGATTTTACAGAAGATCCATGACTCAAAATTTTGGAGGTGCGATACTTCCGTTATGTCAAACATTTAGTGATGTTCATACTGTTGAAGTAAATTCAGTAATAGCTGGAAAAGTAAGCAATACAAATTTAGCTATTTGTTATAATACTATTCCTTCAGCATTCACATCTGAAAGAGATGCATACTCTACAAATATTGGGGCTGCTATTGCTTATCAGTGGTTCAGAACAACAGATGTTGCTATGACAGTATGGACGCCTATTGGAGGTGCTACTTTGTCAAGTCTTAATTTTGGAAGTCAACTTACTCAATCTACATCCTTTAGGAGAAGAGCCACAAGTACTCATAATGGGATAGACTGTTTTACTGAGACTGATCCAATAGTTATTACTGTACTCGATGAAGTTGAAGGTGGTTTTATTCTTGCAAATCAAAACATTTGTAGAGAGGTAGGAAGTCCATTAACTGTAGATGTAAATGATTTGTTTGATATTGTTGTAAATGCTGTGGAAACTGATGATGGAGTGAATGATGGAATAAATTATCAGTGGCAATTTTCTGTAGATAATAATAATTGGGATGACGTTATCGCTGGTGCAAGGGCAGACCTATTAGATGGCGGTTTTGCAGCAACATTAAGTATGACTACTCAAATAAGTGCTGCACAACTTGATACTGATATTGAAAGAAGACTCCGTTCAATAGTAGATCCAGATGTCTCAACTGAAGTTTACTATAGACTTAATACTACAAGATTTAATGACGTTAATGATAACGATATTTTAGATTCAGGAGAGTTAGTATGTGATGAGGCAAATTCTGGAACTACAACCGTTACTGTTAGTGCTCAACCTACTTTAGTTCAAACAACTGCGCCTGCAGATGAACAAACTGTTTGTGCAGGTGACAATATAGATCCAATTACATTCAGGTATGGTGGTTCTGCAACTGGTATTAGATTAGTGAATTTACCAGCTGGATTGAATCAAACTCCAGATGCAGCCGCGCAAACTTTAACAATTGATGGTATACCAAATGGAACAGGCTTTGTTAGAGTTGAAACTCAAGGAACAACTTGTGAAACAATAAGACTACAACATTTAATAAGAGTAACCACTGCACCACAGATACCAGATTATATTTTAATTGATGACGTCCCTGGAGGTACCGATCCAATTCCAATTATAGAAGATCAAGACGGAAATATTTATAATGGCCAAATTTATTTATGTGAGCAGGCTTTATCAACATCACCAAGTCCTACAACATTTAGTGCTTGTTACAATGATGGTAGGGTAGCTCCGCTAACGGAATCTTATATCTGGTATATTTCTCCTCCAAATGCTGGAATAATAAGTGCAACTACTGGCTATGTTACTTGGGATGACGGATTTTTTGGTGATGCAACAATTTCAGTGGTTGCAATAGGATGTGACGGAAGTGCTACAGCGACCTTAACAGCAGAAGTGTCTGTAAATGAATTCGATTCTTCAGCATCACAACCTACAGAACCTATTCCTCTTTTAGAGGCTCAACAAGAGAGAATCACAATCACTGGAATACCAGTAACAGGTGAAATATACAATGTAACACTTAATGGGGTAAGATACTCTTTTGAAGTTGGAAACCCCGCCGAAACAGCTGGTGCTGTTGCCGCAGAGTTAGAAAATCTAATTGATAACGATCTTACATCTCCTGTTACCGGTCTTTTCCAATCTGCATCAAGCGCATTTGTTCAAGGAGATTTAAATGGAAATGGATTGAATGATGAAGCTGGTGGACGTCTTGTCATTACAGCACAATATGATGGTGATTCTTCTCCTGCAATCCCGCCAGGAACACCAAGAGGTTATGGAGGAGACTTTAGCATACAGACTAGTGTAACACCAGCACCATTAGAAGCTAGAGCATTCGGATTTATGACCGATTTCCAACTTAATGAGACTTCTACAGAAATATGTGGTGATCTCACCGGATCTGAACCTATCTGTGAAACTACAGCTACTACACCAGATACCCAGTATTTTTCTACTTCAAGTTTTTATGCTAGTATTCGCTATGCGATAGATAATGCGAGTATTATTCCTGGGGTAGGAAGTGTTGCTTCTCCTGGAGGAATAGTTTCTTCTACAGGGGTATTTAGTTGGAATTCAGGTTTTCACGGAACATTTAATATTGAATCTTATGCTACCGGTTGTGATGGCGTAGAAAATCCAACACCTGGAGTACATACTGTTA
>Ga0209603_1000278_pt1 | contig 64262 bp, 61 predicted proteins | sample COGITO_mtgs_1206_FD_184812 | JGI IMG/M metagenome (GOLD analysis project Ga0209603, IMG submission 184812) | Pelagic marine microbial communities from North Sea - COGITO_mtgs_120607 (SPAdes) (version 2) | ecosystem: Environmental > Aquatic > Marine > Epipelagic ...
GCCGCTTTTACTGACAGCGGTCTCACCGATCAAGAGATCAACAAGATCGATCCACTGAAGAGCCGCCCCGTTGGGGTGGCTCTTCGCGTTTTCCCTGTGTATGGGATTGCCCCTCAAGAATCTTGCCGCCAATGGTGCAATTGGACGCCACCACGGCATTCAAGAAGGTGGGACGAATGTCGATACAGCAAACAGTCGGAAACGCATGGATTTTCGACGATCCGCCCGCATCCGAACGACGAGGAACATCCCACCGTGCCAGGGAAGAACGAGCGCAACGTTCGTCATCTCCTCCGCCGCACCGAGTTCATCGACCGACAGTCGCGAGTCGACGAACTGATGGGGTTGACGACGTTCGCGGACATCGTCGACAACATTCTCGGTACCGCAGCGAATCCTCTGCCATCCCCGCCATCGGTCGTCTTCCAGAACACTGGTGAGGACGACAACTGGCGACGGGGTCAAGAACTCGCCCACTTCTGGTTCGATCGGATGGCGAACGACTCGCCGAGGCCGATGCAGGAGAAGATGGCATGTTTCTGGCACGGCCACCTGGTGAGCGAACTCGGCAAAGTTGGAAGCGCCGAGTTGATGCGCGAGCAGATCGATCTGTATCGCAGAGACGGCCTCGACAACTTTCGCGACATGGTCACCGAGATGTCGACGCAGGTCGCAATGCTGCGCTACCTCGACAACAACCGCAACGAGGCCGACTCGCCCAACCAGAACTTCGCGCGCGAGCTGATGGAGCTGTTCCTGCTCGAAGTCGGGAACTACACCGAAGCCGACGTCGAGGCAGCCACGGCAGCTTGGACTGGGCACAGCGACAACTGGCAGACCGGCGAATATGTGTGGCTGGATCACCTGCCAAAGGAGCGTTGGACGCCGATCTTTCATGACAGTTCGGTTAAGCAATTCCTCGGCCGGACAATCAACAGCGGCGGCGATCCTCGCCGTCACGGTGACGAGACCATCGAGGTAATCCTCGGCAATGGCGTGGTGCCACCCGGAGCGGACAAGGCGCACAATCGTGGCAGGCCGACGCGGCTTGTGGCGGCCGAGTTTCTCTCACGGAAGTTGTGGGTCGACTTCGCCAACCAGTTGCCGCCATCGGCGGTCATCGCCGCGATGCGTGATGCCTTCGTCGCTGCCGACTTTGACATCCTTCCCTGGGTCCGCACGATGCTGCTTCGAGATGAGTTCCACGCGGAGGAGGTGTTGACCGGGCTCGTCCGGTCACCCATCGACTGGATCGCATCGCTGCTCTATGCGCTCGACCTGCGTTCGGAAGATGCCACGCCGATGTGGCTGATGGGCAACACAGGCCAGCTGATCCTGCATCCGCCCAATGTCAGTGGCTGGAAGATCAACGGGTACTACGTCAATGCCAGCGCAATGGAGGCCCGCGCGCGGATCGCGCAGGGCTTTGCATGGACCGCTGGCCGCAACTAACGGGACGACGGTGGATACCTCCAGTTCAGACACGGTCGCCTGACGCGCGACGAGTTGATCGCAGCCGGACCGTGGCCGGACTACATCCCGACGATGTCCGACGAACAGGTGGTCGACAACATGTCCGACTTGATGGAGGTCACACTCGCCGCCCCGACACGCGCGCAGCTGATCGATCACTTGGCCGCCGCCGGCCGCTGGGAGCGCTCTGACCTGGTCTTCCTCATCCTGCTCGCCCCTGAACTGCACGTGGCTTGAACGGAGAACCAACATGCTCGACAACGACATCTCCACCGCCAGTGCCCTGCACCACCTCAGCGTTCCCGAAGCAGCATTCGCCACGGGTGCTGACGCCCACGCACTTGACCGCCGCCGCTTTCTGCAACTCGTCGGCATCGGTCTCGGCGCAGGCCTCGTCGCGGGGCGTGGCTCGTCGCTGCTCGACACTGCCTTCGGCAACGGTGACACTTCTCGGGCCGCGGGTCCGATCGGAGCCGGCGATGGCATCTTGATTGTGCTCGGCATGTTCGGCGGCAACGACGGTCTCAACACCGTGGTCCCGATCAACGATAGTGAGTACTACGCACAACACGGCAGCCTGGCGATTCCCGCTGGACAGACCCTGCCGATCAACCGCAATACGGGTCTGCACCCCGAACTGACGGTGCTCAAGGAGTTCTGGGACAACGACCAACTTGCGATTGTCGAAGGCATCGGATATCCGGATCCGGATCTCAGCCACTTCAACTCGATGGCCAAGTGGATGGCAGGTCAGACGACCGGGATCCCCACCTCCGGGTGGCTCGGCCGGTGGCTCGACGGCTACCTGAGCGGGTCGAAGGACCTCTTCGCTGCGGCCGAAGTCGGACACTCGCTCCCGTTGCACATGCTGGGTGAATCGAGCCGGGCAACGGCGATCCCGGCCAGCCGACCGTCGTTCGGCGCCCGTTCGGAGGAGCGCTATCAGCGGCAGTACCAAATGGTTCGCAACCTCAGCGCGTCCAGCACCGACTTCTGGAACCGTCAGATCGGCCAGGCGTTCGTCGACCAACTCGAGGTCGCCAGCGAGATTGCTCCGGCAATCCCCGAGGAACTCCCCAGCGTCGACCTGGTCGCTCGACTTGAGGTCCAGGCCCGGCTGATCAACGCGAACCTCGGTTTTCGTGTGCCGAGCGCCGGATGGGGTGACTTCGACAGCCATGCGGGTCAACCGGACCAACACCCACTGCGAATGCAGGAACTGAACGGGGCGATTCGTCGGTTCTATGAAGTACTCGATCCGGCATGGACAACTCGCGTGACATTCATGACCTTTTCTGAGTTCGGTCGCACGAGCCAAAGCAACGATGGTGCTGGTACCGACCACGGCACGACGGCGCCGCATTTCGTCTTCGGCTCGAATGCCCAGGGTGGCCTCTACGGCGAGCGACCGACGCTCGCTGGTCTCGGCCGGTGGGGTCGCATGGCCCATCACGTCGACTTCCGTGACTACTACGGCAGTGTGATCGACGGCTGGCTCGGTGGTGGCTCGTCCGAGGTCCTCAACCGATCGATCGAGGATCTCGGCCTGTTCGCGTCGGCACCGGGAGGCACCGCCCCGAATGGGCCGATTCCGGATGAACCGACCGGCCCGCCCGGTGTCTCTGTGGTGGCCGGCTCGAATGGATACCGTCCGGCTGTTCGTCTGAGCGTCGAGTCGTAGCCGAACCAGACGGCGGGTTGGTCTCGTCGCTGTCTCACCGCTGAATACCGGCGTTCGATAGCGTCGGCGTCGTGACTGACGCTTCGAGGAACCCCGCCGACACTTCCCGGCGTTCGCAGCTCCTCGCGATCAAGCTTGGGGCCCTCGTCGACGAACATTTCGGCCCTCGCCAGAGTGGAGCGCCTGGTTCAGACGCTGAGACCTTTGCCACCGGTGCAGCGTTGCTGCGCGACGGCGCAGCATGGGTGCTCATCGAAGGCAGCGCGGATCGGTCCCTGGGTGCGGCACTGGTCTGGGCCGTTCGGCGATCGGCAACCCACCTGCATGTCATCGCCGAGCACGACACGGGCCTCCTTGCCCGGCGCGCGACAGCGTTCTCCTTGCCGATCACGGTGTGGTTTGCCGACGGCCGAACACTGCTGCCGGCCATCGCAGAGCCGCTGCCGACGCGTCTCGCGGTGCCGGAGGAACACGAAGCGCTCCGGAGCATGATCATCGAAGCTGGAGCGACCCCGAATGCCGAACATGGTGTCTTGTTCGGGGAAGTTCGCGGCCTCGAAGTGTGTCGGGTCGTTGCAAGTCCGACCACCGGTTTCCTCGGTGAGCTGAGCGACTTGGCAAGAGCGGACGACGACGGGGTGCGTCTCGAAGTCGGCGTGGGCGCCGCGGACCGCGAAGCTTTTCAGATGCTCCATGGCGAGATCCCCACTGTCGCAGCCTTGGCCGACATTGTCTCAACCGTGCAGGCGCACCGATCCACCGGTTCGCCGCAGCACCCACTGAACCGACTGGGCATCGAACGGTTCCTGCGCTGGCAGGCCGAGGAATCACCCGTCCTCGTCGGATGCACGGAACTGGCCCCGGCGGAACCCCCGGTGCCCCGTCCGAATCTGAAGGATCCGGTTCCGTGCGTTGCCCGCGGGGTGCGCACCGATGGCACCCTCGCAAGGGTGGTCTTCTCCAGCGGTGTCGACCTCGACGCGTTGCCCTACGTGGCCGATGTGCAAGCGATGGGTGGCGAGCCTGTCGTGCTGGTGCTGCCAGCGCGCGACCTGCTTCCGATCGTTTCGAAGGTCGCCGGCCTGCTCGAACATCCCGTCACGGTCGTCGGACTGGCCTCGTCCTCCACCTGAACACGACGCGCCCGCGCTCCGGGCTGGGAGTGCCGGCCGACCAGTAGCCTCAGATCACCATGGCTCACCTCGACATGTTCGACCGTCTCCGTCAGGTCGCGGACGAGTACGAGACGCTGGAACACCAGTTGTCCGACCCCGAGGTGCTCGCCGACCCAATCCAGCTCCGCACACTGTCCAAGCGGTACAACGACCTCGGACCGGTCATCGAGAAGTTCCGGCTCCACCAATTGCGCTCGTCTGATCGAGACGCGGCTCGGGAGATGTTGCCCGAGGCGACCGGCGACGAGCGCGAGTTGATGCAAGCCGAAATCGATGAGGCCGAAGCCCAACTCCCCGGGCTCGAAGACGAGCTCCGCGAGATGATGCTGCCGAAGGATCCGTACGACGGCAAGAACGTGGTGATGGAGATCCGTGGCGCTGAAGGCGGCGAGGAAGCCAACCTCTTTGCTCGAGATCTGTATGAGATGTATGACGCCTACGCAGCCAGCAGCGGGTGGAAAACCGAGCTTCTCTCGTCGACGCTGAGCGACATGGGCGGATTCAACGAAATCACCTTCGTCGTGAAGGGGGCAACCGCCTGGCGCTATCTGAAGTTCGAGGGCGGTCCACATCGGGTGCAGCGTGTGCCGGTGACGGAATCGCAGGGGCGGATTCATACCTCCTCGGCCACGGTCACCGCGCTTCCCGAAGCTGATGAGGTCGACGTGTCGGTCGACGACCGCGATCTCGACATCGACGTGTTCCGAGCGAGCGGTCCGGGCGGTCAGAGCGTCAACACCACCGACTCGGCCGTCCGCATCACGCACCGTCCCACCGGGTTGGTCGTGTCGATGCAAGATGAACGATCGCAGTTGCAGAACAGGCTGCGTGCGATGACGGTGCTGCGGACCCGGCTCTTCGAACTGGCTGAGCTTGAACGCCGTGAAGAGCAGTCGGATGCCCGTCGCTCCCAGACCGGGGGAGGTGGGCGCAGCGAGAAGATTCGCACCTACAACTTCAAGGAGAATCGGGTCACCGACCATCGCATCGGGTTCACGATCTACCGACTGGCCGACACCCTGGCAGGCGACCTGCAACCCGTCGTCGACGCGCTTGCGGCCAATGAGCGGTCCCGGCTCCTGGCCGAGGGTGGCGAGAGCGGGCAGTGACAGAGTCGCCTCAATCCGACCCGACGGGCCGGACCGACCCGACGAGCACGGCCGGCGACGAGGACGTGGCCACGACATGGCGGGCGCTCTGGGCCGAGACCAGCAAGGCGATCGACGACCGCCAGCACGCTCGATGGATGTGCGAAGTCGCGTCGTCGACCGAGCCGGACGAGTTCCTCCAATCACTCGACGAAGCGCCGACGGTGCGCATGGTCAGTCACCTCGATGCCATGATCGCCCGCTACCGCACGGGCGAACCGTTGCAGTACGTGCTGGGGCGGTGGGCGTTCCGTCGACTCGACCTTGCAGTTGATCAGCGAGTGCTCATCCCGCGGCCCGAAACCGAAATCGTTGCCGAGGCAGCGCTGGTGATTGCCCGTCGTTTCGAAGTCGAACGGACGATCATCGACCTGGGAACCGGCTCAGGCGCGATCGGTCTAGCGCTGGCCGATGAGCTGCCATTGAACGGCACCACGGTCTGGCTGACGGACGCGAGCAGCGATGCGCTCGACGTGGCTCGCGCGAACCTTGCGGGCGTCGGTCGAGCCGCACCCAACGTGCAGATTGTGCACGGCTCATGGTTCGACGCGCTCCCTTTCGACGTGGTTGCCGATGTGATCGTGTCGAATCCTCCCTACGTCGCCGACGCTTCGCCAGACCTCGAGCGGATCGTGGGGGAGTGGGAACCTGCTTCGGCGCTGTTCGCAGGACCCGATGGGCTCGACGACATCCGGATCATCATCGACGGCGCGTTCAGCCGACTCCGTTCAGGCGGATGGCTCATCCTCGAGATCGGCCACGACCAGGCACCCTCCGTGCAGCAACTGCTTGCCGCGCATGGTTACGCAGAGGCGGAGATCCGAAAGGATCTCAGTGGTCTTGATCGAATCGCGCTTGCTCAACGACCCTGAGTCCAGGCCGTCAGTTTTCCGTTCCTGTCAGACGAAGCGGACGGCAATTTGGGAGAGCAGGGAACCTTCTTCCGGGCTCACCTCGTCATCGACGCCCGCGACCTCGCGAGCCGCTGAGAAGAGGGCAGATCGCAACACGCGGCTACTGATCCGCCCGTCGATCGAGTCGAGGAATTCTTCGACGCTGTCGTGCTCAATGGCGTGACGAGCTTCTTCGATCGCAGGCCGGAGATACTCCTCAAACGCGAACTCGTCGTCTCGCCACTCGGTGCTGATCTCGCGGACGAGTTCGACCTCCTCGTCGGCGATGTCCTGATCGGCGAGCATCACCAGCACCAGCAGTTCCAGGGCGGCCTGGTGCTCGAGGTTGGCGGTGGCGTGGACGGCGACGCCGCGGTACAGCTCGAGGAGGCGATCATTCATACCGGGGCGACGTTAGACCACACGCCCGTCGCCGTCCGTTTCGCTTTCATCCTTCATCCTTCATCCTTGGTTTCGTCCGGGGTTTCATCTTGGGATGGTGACGGCTTCGGCTGTGGTGTGCACGGTCACGCCGGAGATGGAAGTGATCTACGCAGGAAGTCGAGCTGATGGAGCAACAGGTTTTCGGCCACCTGTTCCTGGGGCGTCATGTGGGTGACGCCGACGAGCGGCAACACTTCATGGGTCCGTCCGGCGGCGAGGAGCGCGGACGAGAGCTGCAATGTGTGCGCGGCGACAACGTTGTCGTCGGCCAGTCCGTGGATCAAAAGGAGTGGACGTTGGAGATCGCTGGCGAGCGGAAGTAACGAACTTGCGTCGTACTGCTCGCTCTGCGTGTTGGGGTCTCCGAGATACCGCTCGGTGTAGTGGGTGTCATACAGCCGCCATTCGGTGACCGGCGCACCAGCGATTGCTGTGTGGAACACGTCCGGGCGGCGGAGCACGGCGAGGGCCGCGAGATAGCCGCCGAAACTCCAGCCGCGGATCGCCACGCGCCGGAGATCGAGGTGAGATGTCTTTCTCGCGACGAACTGCAACGCCTCGATCTGGTCATTGAGGGGCACAGTCGCCAGGTCGCCGCTCACGGCGCGTTCCCACACCGAACCCCGGCCCGGTGTGCCTCGCCCGTCCGTTACCACCACGGCGAAGCCTTGGTCGGCAAACCACTGCGAGGCGACGAAGGCATTGTTGGCGCACTGGACGCGCAACGCGTGAGGGCCGCCGTACGGATCGAGAAGAACTGGCAACCGGCCGCCGCCATACGTCGTCGCATGATCGTGAGGGAGCAGGAGCGCAACGCTGAGTCCGGTCTCGTCCGTCCGGAAGAACTGGATGTTGGGTGCAACGAGTGGGGATTCGGCGAACGATTCGATGGTGTGCGCCGGCGTGGTGTCGTTGGCGCTGCTGACCGTGACGGTGGCTCCGGGTTCATCCATCGATGCCGATCGCACCACGGTCGTCGAGCCTCCCTCAGTCATCCAATGCACCCCGGGTTCATCGGTGAGTGCCACAAGCCGCCCGTCAGCGTGGCGACGCCAAACGTGGAGTGACGTGGCGTCATCGATGGCGTTGGCGGTGAACGTGATCGCGTTGGGTGTCGCCGAGAGCACCGATCGCACTTGGAGGTCTGTTGGAGTCACCGGTTGGCCGGAGACCAACAACCGTCGCGCTCCGTCGCGATCCGCTGCGGCGACGAGCGTTCCGTCGTTGAGGAGGCGCGGCGTGCCCGGCACCAACTCGACCCACGCGTCGTCGTAGTCGTGGTCGAGGACCTCGGTTTCGCCGGTGATCTCGTTGACCTGCAAGGTCATGGTGCCGCGCTGATCACGCGACTGGACGTGCATGATGAGACCCGCGGTGGTCCAGTTGACCGAAGCGATGTACGGGAAGAACTCCTGATCCCAATCGACGTCGGTGCGCGATCCGTTTAAGCCGAGGAGGTGAAGCGAGACGGTGGCGTTGTCCGTGCCGGCTGCGGGATATCGGACGGTACGGGAGGGCGTAGCTGGATTGGCAGGGTCGGCGATGTTCCACTCAGAGACGGGCGCGGTGTCGACGCGGCAGGTGGCGATCGTGTTGCCGTCGGGACTCCACCAATAGCCACGGAAGCGGTGCATCTCTTCGGCAGCGATGAAATCGGCGCTGCCCCATGTCACTGTGTCGGGTTCAGCTGGGTCGCCTCCGGCGAGGACGCGCCAGGTTCCGTCGAGCTCGGCAAGACACAACAGTCGACCACTCGAATAGGCGATTCTCCGCGCGGTCGGATCGGGTCGAGGGTCGAACACCGGCCCGGCGACGTCGATCGGACGAGCAAACCCGCTCAGCAGGCCGGCCGCGAACAAACGTCCACTCAGTGCGAATGCAGCGACCTTGCTGGCATGGTCAGTCGCATACGCGGTGATGCCGCCGCCGCTCTCTCGCGTTCGCTCTCGCCGGGCACGTTCCTCAGGGGGAAGGTCACCGTCGTCGTCGGTTGCCAGCAGCATCCGCGGATCGCCGACCAACCGTTCCATCCCCGATGCAACATCGAGTACCCACAGCGCATTCACCGAGTCCGAACCACTGGCGCTGCGCAGAAAGATCACGCGTTCACCATCGGCTGACACGGTGATGTCGCGAGGAGCGCCGAGCGTGAATCGCTGCGTCCTGGCGTGTTGGCGAGGGAAGGTGTCGTCGGCGTCGATCGTGCCGTCGGAAGGCGTCGTGGTCACGGCGCCCACACTACGGAGTGGGCGCCTCCGGCCTCTGACCTTCGATCAGGGAGTGAAGTGAGCAACCGCCTCGGCAACGAGGTCAAAGGCAGCGTCAGCGTCGACATGGGTCAGCACGGCGACATTGGCCGCCTTGCGTTCGATCAGACGACGCTCGTCGATCACGGTCATGCCGCGGGTGTATTCGCCCTGAGTTTCGACCACCACGTGTCGATCGACTCGTTCAAAAAGCGTGGGGTGCGTGAGCGCGAGCACGGCGAGTGGGTCGTGCATCGCTCCGCCCTGCAGGTGGTCCTCGTCGTGGTTGCGCTGGTACATCATCGAGAAGAACACGAGCAGGTCGGCGAGTGTGGTGGCCAGCGTCCCCTCGATTGCGCGTAGCCGTTCGATCCGGGCCGGCGTCGCCTGGAACTGGTGCGTGACGTCGAGGCCCGCCATGATCATGGGCGCACCACTGGCGAACACGATCTGTGCTGCTTCGGGGTCGGCCCAAATGTTGAACTCACCCATCGTGCTGCGGTTGCCGAATGAGCCGCCGCCCATCAGTGAGATCCCGGCGATGCGTTGCGCGATGGCCGGATCTTTCTGCAACGCGTGGGCAATGTTGGTCAGGGGGCCAACCGGGACCAGCCACAGGTTGTCGTGTCGATGGCAGGCATCGACGATGAACTGAACGGCATCGGTTCCGTCGAGGGGCGTGGTTGATTCGGGGAGGGCAGCGCCATCGAGGCCGCTCTCACCATGTACATGTCCGGCATGTTTGGGTTCGCCCACGAGCGGTCGACTGGAACCCGAGTGCACCTCGACGTCGATGTCCAGCAGGTCGCGCATGACCAGCGCGTTGTGGGTCGTGCTGGTGAGAGGGGCATTGCCTGCGACGGTGGTGATGCCGACCAAGTCCGTGTTGCAGGCAGCCACCACGATGGCGATTGCATCGTCATGACCTGGGTCGCAGTCGAGGAGCACTCTGGGGCGGAGTGATGGATCAGTTGCAGCCGACATGACGCCGAGCATGCCAGCTGACGGGCCACACTGTTGGCATGGAGAAACGCTTGCGCCCGGTCGCGTTCGTCACCGACCGACGGGCAACTCGGCTGCGTGCTGGTGCCCTCGTCGCAGTACTCATGCTTGCGGCGTGCAGCGGGGGCGACGATGACGCCGGCGAGTCCATTGCACCGGTGAGTGGCGAGTCGGTGACCAGTGACAGCAGCGAGGCCCTCGTCCCGACGCCCGACGCTGCTGAGGAAGGTGACGGTCAGACCGGCGGTGACGCCGACACCGCACCATCGACCACCGAGTTCGATTTGTCGGCGCAGCCGAGTACACCGGCGATCGAACCGGTTCCCGAGACGGGGGTGCCCGGCATCGACAGCGGTGATGTGTTCTGTCGAGCGTGGAGCGAGTTTGCCGGCAGCTTCCAGGCACTCGGCCTGGTGTCGGCGATTGGTGACCGCGATGAGGCGTATCGATTGGAAGTGATTGCAGCGAGCACCGTGACGGCCGCGGTGGACACGATGGAGGCGAACCTCCCCGCTGAACTCGAGCCAGAGCGCGTTGCGCTGGTGACGGACCTCGCCGGGCCGTTCTTCGGCCGTGCGACATTGGCCGAAGCCGACCTGATCGGCGCTGGTATCGAACCCCCGGTGCTCCGCGCTGTGTGGCTCGCTGCGCTGACTGAGGCAGGCGTCGATGATCCGGAACTGCAGGTTGTCGTGCCTGCATCGATCGATGGAGCGGCACTCGACGCAGCGGTCGCGTCGTTCTCGAATGCGCAACTGAGGATCGTCGAGGATCCTGCCTTGATCACCGACGCCATGATCCCGTTGACCGAGGCCTACCTCGCCGACGTCTGCCCCGACGGAGGAATTCTCTCGGGCAACGACGACATCGGCGGCTGACCGGCGTCTAGACCGAGAGCGCTCCGTCAGGTCCGAGGTGGCAGCCAACGCCGACCCATTCGCCATCACACATCGCGGAGGCGATTGCCGAATCTGAGGACGTGCCCCAGGCGCGACGTCCGTCAGCGAGGAGGCATGACGCCAAGGCTGTCTCAGGTACGCCGTCGCGAGAGAACATCACGGAGTAGGCCTCGATGGTCGCCTCGCCCGCAGCGTCGGCAGGGGATGCGAGCTCGCGCTTCGGGAGCGCATCGACCTCGGCCTGCGGTGAGCCGTGGCGGAACGCGTTGGTGGGGGGAGTGGTGCTGTAGACGCCGAAGGCGTGCTTGGTGGCGTACCCGCCGTTGGCCCACGTGAGGCCGTACTCGCCGGGTCGTTCCCGAAGGTCTTCGACGACGCTCGCGATGGCATGCATCACGTAGTTGTTCCAGGGGCCTCCGCAGAAGGTCAGTCCGCCCGTCCGCGACCATTGACGACCGCTGCCAGGCGTGATGTCGACGCCAAGGGACTGGGCCCCGAGTTGCACCGCCGACGGGAAGCACGAATACAAATCGAGCACCGACACGTCGTCGATGTCGATTCCTGCGAGATCGAGGGCCATTGCGCCTCCGAGTTCGACCGCAGGTGTCCGAGCGAAAGTGTCGCGATGCGAGACGAACGGATGCTCGTGGGAGTCGGTACCGGCGTGGGGGAACACCCACTTGTCGCGACTGACGCCCATCCGTTCGGCGGCTTCGACCGTGCACATGATGATGGACGCGCCCATGTCGACGTCGTTGTTCGAGTTCATGAGCTTCGGGTACGGGAAGCCGATCATCCGGTTGGTGTCGGTGATCGTGGTGATCTCGTCGGCGGTCTTGGACTGTTGGATCCAGGCGTTCGGATTCGCGGCGGCCACGTCGCTCAACCCGGCGTAGAGCTCGCCGAGGAACTGCTGATGTTCCTCAACCGTCCGCCCGGACTGTGCCCGCAGCGCTGTCTCGAACATGGGATAGATCTGAACCGGCATGAAGATGCTGCGGTCGCGCTCCTCCGGCAGGTTCATGTTGAGTTCCTTGCCGATGTATCGCGGCAGGTCGTCGTCGGCCGCCTTCGGCCAATCGAGCGTGATGTCTTGCTTGCGGGCCCGCATGAAGGTCTTGAACGCTTCAGCGCCAGCGAGGATTGCAACATTGACCTTGCCGGCGAGCATCTCAGCAGCAGTCGCGTTGACCAGCGACTGGGGGCTGTTGCCACCCGCCGTCGACTCGGCGAGTTCCACACCCGACTGGTCCGGTCCGCCGAGCCCGAGCCGTCGCGCCAGGAAACGCGGGGCGTTCCGGAACCGCCACCCGATGATGTTGACAACGCGTACCGAGTCGGCGACCGGCGGGCCGTCGAGGCCGGCATCATCGGATGCGGCCAAGACGGCTTGTTCCATCAACTCGATGGGGTTGAGCGCGTCCTCGATGCCGGCGGAGCGTTGGTTGTATTGGCCGACGCCGATGATGACAGGGGTACGGGGGTCGAGAGTCACATCGTGACTCTATGAATCACGTTGCCTACGGCTGCAAGCCGGACGTTTCGTCAAGAGGTGCGCGCCGCTCTGCGCACGACTCCTACACTCGCCTCCGATGGCACGAATCGCAATCGGCTCCGACCACGCGGGCTACGAACTCAAACAGCACCTCATCGGCTTCATGGAGGCCGCCGGGCATTCCGTCGACGACCAAGGGACCCACTCGACTGAGTCGGTCGACTACCCCGAAATCTGCGCCGGCGTCGGACGCACTGTTCGCGACGGCGACGCCGACTTTGGCATCGTTCTCGGGGGCAGTGGCCAGGGCGAGCAATTGGCGGCAAACAAGGTGCGAGGTGTTCGGGCAGCGCTCTGCAACTGTCTCTACACGGCGCGCATGGCGCGTGAACACAACGATGCCAATGTGCTGTCGATGGGTGCGCGTGTTGTCGGCACTGGCGTTGCTGAAGAGGTCGTGCAGATCTTTTTGACCCAAGCGTTCGAAGGTGGCCGCCACCAGCGCCGCGTCGATCAGATCACCGAACTCGAAGCCAACTTCTAAAGAGTCGCAAATAGAATCACCAATGGGGCCAGGCCCCGCTTGCGACGTTTCTCAAACAAGGATCTCCGATGCCCTTCCCTTCTGATACCGATCCCGATACCGAGGTGCAGTCGCTCCTCGAGCGTGAAGTCGAGCGCCAGACCACCGGCTTGCAGTTGATCGCCAGCGAGAACTTCACATCGCCCGCAGTGATGGCTGCCACCGGGTCGGTGCTCACGAACAAGTACGCCGAGGGGTACCCCGGAAAGAGGTACTACGGCGGCAACGCGATCGTCGACGACATCGAACAGCTCGCTATCGATCGAGTCAAGGAACTTTTTGGCGCGGAGCATGCGAACGTGCAACCGCACTCGGGTGCAAACGCCAACATGTGCGTGTACCAAGCACTGCTCACACCTGGCGACACCGTCCTTGGCCTCAGTCTCGACCACGGTGGCCACCTCACGCACGGATCTCCGGTCAACGCATCCGGCCTGCTCTACAACTTCGTTGCGTACGGCACCGGTGCCGAGGACCGCATTGACATGGACAACGTCCGCGAACTTGCGCTCGAACACCGCCCGAAGATGATCGTGGCCGGTACGACGTCATACCCGCGTCGCCTCGACCCCGAGCCATTCAAGGCGATTGCCGACGAGGTTGGTGCGCTGCTGATGTTCGACATTGCGCACCTCGCTGGGCTTGTCGCCGGGGGATCGCACCCGAACCCAGTGCCGTTCGCCGACGTGGTCACGTTCACCACGCACAAAACGCTGCGTGGACCGCGTGGCGGTTGCATCCTCAGTAAGGCCGAGCACGCCAAGGCGATTGACAAGGCCGTGTTTCCTGGCTGGCAGGGCGGCCCGCTCGAACACGCCATTGCCGGTAAAGCCATTGCCTTCCGCGAGGCAGCTGACCCGTCGTTCACGGAGTACGCACACCAGGTGGTCACGAACGCCTCGACGCTTGCTGCGGCATTGGCGAGCGAGGGTTTTCGACTCGTCTCTGGCGGCACCGACATTCACCTGATGGTCGTCGACCTCACGCCGTTCGATGCGGAATTGACCGGCAAGGTCGCCCAAGCCACCCTCGACGAGGCCGGAATCACGCTCAATAAGAACACCATTCCCGACGACCCGCGCAGTCCGTTCGTCACCAGCGGCGTGCGTATCGGTACGCCGTCGGTCACCACGCAGGGAATGACTGAAGCGGAGATGCCGCTGATCGCAGCGTTGATCGCACGTGCGCTCCGCAACGTCGATGACGCTGCCGCGCTCGCCGAGGTCAAGTCCGACGTCGCTGCTCTCTGCGCCAAGTTCCCCGCCTACTAACTCTCCTACCCGTTTGCGTACCCGGTATGTGACGCCGGCGACACACCCTGGGTACGCAAACGGTCATGGGCGGCGAGCCGTTCGCGGAGGGTGCGCGCGACTCCGTATGGATCCTTGGTGATCTCATTCCAGGTGTACTCATAGACGAGGAGACCGAGGTCAGTGAGTTCCCCTCGCCGCTGCCCATCGCGCTCTCGCTCAGCGTCTGAGGCGTGACCGCAGCGGCCGTTGACTTCGATGACGATGCCGTGGTCCTCGAACAGGAAGTCGACACGAGCGATGTGTCGGCTGCCCTTGCGGTGAACGACCTGGGTCCGCGGGCGTGGAAGCCCGGCCTCGCGGACAAGTTCGAGGAATCGCCGTTCGAGCATTGAGTGTCCACCCGAGTCAGGAAGCAGCGCATCGATCGTCCGAACGCCCCATCGTCCCGAACCACGCAGCGTCTCAAGTCGGCGAGCAATGACAGTCGGAGCAGAGAGTTGCAGGCGAACGGCTGAGTCGATGGCTGCCTCGAGGCGGCTACGGGGCGACCTGGCGAGGGCCAGATCGAGAATGGTGCGGGTGGCCGATGTGACTCGCAACCCATCCACGCGCACGCGGGCGCCCATGGGCATCCACTTCGTTGTGTGGACCGAGTCGTGGATGTGTCGGGATCGATTTGATCGCAGCACGGAGAATTCGACCGCGTGATCGGGCGAGCGGTCGAAGCCGTGCGGGACGGCGGCCGCCTCGAAGCTGATCCAGCTTTCGTCACCGAGCGCAAGGAGGCCGATCCGAAGCTGCTGGCAGCGTGTCGTCGGAGCGCCGCAGATGACAAAGACCTGCGGCGCGACGCGCTGCAGCACACAGCGCTGGACCAGCCCGCTGATGATGTCCTTCGTCAGCCCAAGGTCGATCATGTTGCGACGGCTGACGACGCCGTCCTGTTGTCCCGCCAGCTGGGCGAGATCCTTCCGCACGCCTCTGCAGTGGGCTCGGCGACGCCCGATCCGGCCAACAAAACCGTTTGCGTACCCACCAAGTGTCGTATCCGACACCCCCCGGGTGCGCAAACGAGGGAGTGTGAGGGGAGGGGCGCGTAGTATCGGGGCTTGTGCCGACGCTTGGGTCTTACCTCCTGGTGGGAGTGGTGGCGGCGGTGACGACCTTCTGTGTCACACCACTCGTCGGAATGCTGGCCCGACGGCTTGGCTGGGTTTACCTCCCGAACGATCGGACGGTGCACGACACGGCACTGCCTGACATCGGCGGCCTGGCAATGTATGTCGGTTTCGTCGTTGCCTTCGTGACGGCATGGTTCACGGGATCACTCGACGTGTTGTTCGAGAGCAACTCCGAACCGTGGGGTGTGCTCATCGCAGCGACCATCATCTTCGTCGTCGGACTCATCGACGACGTCCGGGATATCTCGGCACCTGCCAAGGTGTTCGGCACGGTGCTCGCCGGTGTCGTGCTCGTCTATTTCGGTGTCGAAATGTTTGCCTTCCGCCTGCCGTTCTACGAAGGAGCGATCTTTCTCGATGAGTCGCTCAGCCCGCTGGTCACCGTGCTGTGGTTGGTCGGCATGAGCCAGGCAATCAATCTGGTTGACGGTCTCGATGGACTCGCGGCGGGCATCGTCGGCATCGGAGCGGTTGCGTTCTTCCTCTACAGCGAACGCCTCGCAACGCTCGAACTGCTCGACACCGCCAACGTTGGCCCACTGTTCGCCGTGGTCGCCGCCGGGATCTGCTTCGGATTCCTGCCGCACAACTTCAATCCGGCGCGCATCTTCATGGGAGACGGCGGGGCGCTGTTGCTCGGGCTCTTGATGGCGGTGTCGACCAGCGTGGTCGGTGGCCGAGTCGAGGTGGGCCAGGAGTCGGTCGGCACGACGTACTTCTTCCTCGCGCCGCTCGCGATCCCGCTTCTGATCCTGGGCGTGCCGATCTTCGACACGCTCTTCGCGATCGTCCGCCGGGCAACGAGCGGACAGGGTCTTGCTTCGGCTGACAAGGGCCACCTGCATCATCGCCTTATGGAGATGGGCCACGGCCACCGACGGAGTGTCGTCATTCTCTGGACGTGGACCGCGTTGCTCAGTGCCTTTGTTCTGTACCCCACGTTGACCGATCAGAACCCGACGTATTTGCCGTTCGGCATCGCGGTGATTGGCATTGTCCTCTACACGGTGCTGCACCCCAGCGTGCGAGCGCGACGCCGCGAGAACGGCACGCCGCCAGACGGTCTCGATCGGCCGGACGTGCAGCAAACGGTCGAGCACGAGCAGCTTCAACTCGACGTGTCAGGCGAGAACTTTCTCACACAGTTGCCGTCGGGGGAGCGCGACCACTAGGTTGTGCATGCGTTCACAAGCGCCGGTTCGTCCTGAATCCGTTGCTCTGCCCTGAACCGCATTCTTCGACTCACACAGACCCATGAAGCTGCTCCCCATCAACACGCAGAAGCGCGTCAACACCGAGGATTCTCTCGGCCATGGCATGGACGCCGTGATCATGTTGGTGCTTTTCTTGCTTGCCGGATTTGGACTCGATCGCCTCTTTGGCACCATGCCGCTCTTCATGATCGTGATGACCGTGATCGGCTCGGTCGGCCTCTTCTTGAAGTTCAAGTACCGCTACGAAGCTCGCATGGACGAACTTGATGAGCAGCGTCGTGGACCTGCGGCACGAAATGCTGCTGCGCAAGCAGCAGCTGTCGACCCGGAGGCTGCTGGATGAGCGCCACCGCTGGCGACGCGTTCACGACACGATTCGAGGGGCCCGCCCCCGAAGTGGCCGTGTCGAACGACATGATCAAGCGTGGGCTCATCGTAGCGCCGATCATCATTGCGATCTGCGGTGTTATCTGGGGCGTCAACGGGGCCTTCTCGAGTGCCTACGCCGTCGCCATCGTGTTGCTGAACTTCGCTCTCGCCGCCGCGTTGATTGCCGGCGCTGCCCGAATCTCGGTCGGATTGATGATGGGCGCGACGATGTTCGGGTACCTGATTCGTCTCGCCTTGATCTTTCTCGCCGTATGGATCGTGAAAGACGCGTCTTGGATTTCACTTCCGGCACTCGGATCGACCATCATCGTGACGCACCTTGGTCTCCTCTTCTGGGAGATGAAGTACGTCGCACTCTCGCTTTCACAACCGGGTCTGAAATCAGATGTCCCGCAAGTGAGTCGCGACCACACAATCTGACCTATCCTCCCACCCGCTGATCACCCATCCGCTGAACCCCCACGACTGAAACGGAAATCAACGTGCTCGCTGAACGTGGCCTCGTCTTCCCTCCCATCAACGAAATTCTTCGATGGCAGGACATCTTCCCGTCCTTCAACAAAGTTGCCCTGATTGCCGTTGCCTCGGCATTGATTGGCATGGCGTTGTTCGCGCTCGCCGCACGAGCTGACGCCAAGAAGGCGCCGACTGGCGCTCGCAACCTCGCTGAGACCACGGTCGAATTCATCGAAGAGGGCATCGTGATGCAGACCCTCGGCAAGCAGGGTCTCGGCTGGACGCCGTTCTTGCTCAGCCTCTTCATCTTCATCTTCCTGTGCAACATCCCCGGCGTGATCCCGATTCTGCAGATGCCCGCCACTGCTCGTATGGCGATCCCGCTGGCGCTGTCGCTGCTGGTTTGGGTGCTATTCATCGGCACTGGCCTGAAGCACCAGGGTGCCAAGTACTTCGGCCACCTCTTGTGGCCTCCCGGGGTTCCCACGCCGCTCAAGCCGCTTGTTGGTGGCATCGAGTTCGTTTCGACAATCTTCATCACGCCGTTCAGCCTCACCGTCCGATTGATGGCGAACATGATGGCCGGCCACATTCTGCTGGTCACCTTCGGTTTGTTGACCGAAGCACTGGTGACCGCGGAAACCCAGCAGCTCCTGCTGGTCCCGACGAGCATCCTGCCGTTCTTCATGTTGATCTTCCTGACGGGCTTCGAGATTCTCGTTGCATTCCTGCAGGCCTACATCTTCACGATCCTCGCCGCCGTCTACTTCAGCAACTCAACCGCCGGTCACGGCGAAGAACACTGATCCGTCCGGATCAACCGATCTCCCACTCATCTCAGAAAGCACACAGGAGAAATCACCATCATGGAAGCACTCAGCGCACTCGTCGCAGCCGAAGAAGCCGGCGCATTTGACCCCGAGGCAAAGAACATCGCGGCAGCAACCAATGCCGGTCTGGCCTACGGTCTCGCCGCCATCGGTCCTGGCATCGGCATCGGCTATCTCGTCGGCAAGTCCGTCGAGGCGATGGCTCGTCAGCCCGAAGCAGCGGGCATGGTGCGTACCACCATGTTCCTCGGCATCGCCTTCACCGAAGCCCTCGCCCTCATCGGGTTCGTGGTCTTCATCCTGGTGAAGTTCGCCTGAGCGAACTCCCCAGACACTTCGTCCAATTCATTCATCAACGCAAGGAGTCGACGTGCTGACAGCAGTCGTCACAACTTCGCACACTGGAAGCGTCGTTCAGGTCAATCTGATCGAAGCCGAGACGTGTGAGCGCACCGATCTTCCCGAGGGAGAGAACACGTTCCCTCTCGGAAGCGAAGGGTGCCCCGAACTCATCCCGATCGCCCCAGAGGGCAAAGAAATCATCTGGGGATTCGGTGCATTTGTGGTGCTCGCCATCGTGTTGCGCTACGTCCTGTTCCCAAAGGTTCGGGCCGGCATGACCGCGCGCTACGACAGTATCCAAGGCGACTTCGAGAAGGCCGAGACGCTCACTGCGTCCGCCCGAGCCGAAGTCTCTGAATACGACGCACAGGTCGCCTCGGTTCGCGCCGATGCCCAGGGTCGTGTGGACGCTGCTCGGGCCACGCTCGAAGGTGAGCGCAACGAACAGCTCACCGCCGTCAATGCTCGCATCGCCGAGAAGCGTGCAGCAGCGGCGGCCGAGGTCGAAGCAGCTCGCCAAGCAGCGAGTTCGCAGGTCGCCGCAGCCGTTTCCGACGTTGCTGCCCGAGCGGGAGAACTCGCTGCGGGCAAGGCACCGAGTGCTGAGGTCGTGACCGCCGCAGTCGACGCGGCAATGGGAGCAAACGCATGAGCCTGATCGCCGCAGTCAACGCATTCATCGCCGCCGAGTCCGTCCCGAACGACGGTGTTGGCTCGACGTCACTGCATCCGATTCTGCCGCCCACCGGCGAAATGATCATCGGTTCGCTGGCCTCCATCATTGTGTTCGGTGCACTCTTCAAGTTCGCCGGACCGACGATCAAGAAGAGTTTCTCGGACCGCACGGCGCGAATCCAGAAAGAACTCGACGACTCCGCTGCTGCAGCGGCTGCCGCCGAGGCCGAAGCGGTGCGCATCCGCTCCGCAAAGGGCGACATCGATGCCGAGCGCAGTCGGCTCTATGCCGATGCTGATGCCCAGGCTGAAGCGCTCCTCGCTGACGGCCGAGAACGACTCGGAGCCGAAATGGCTGACATCGAGGCTCGTGCCGAGGCCGAACTGGTTTCTGCAGCTGGTCGCAGCGGTGACGAGCTCCGTGCTGAGATCGCACGGTATTCATCGAGCGCCATCGACAGTGTCGTCAACGGCACCCTCGACGACGCCGCACAGCAGGACCTGATCGAAGGATTCATCGCACGAGTGGGGGCTTCATCATGAGCGACGCACGTATTCAGGGTTACGCCCGAGCACTTTTCGAGATTGCCCGCGCAGAGGGCACCCTCGACGAAGTCGAAGACGAGTTGTTCCGTTTCGCTCGCTCATATGAGTCGAGTGAAGAACTCCGCAACGCACTGACCGACGATCAGGTGCCCGCTGAGAAGCGCCAGGCCATCGTCGAAGATTTGCTCGGCGGGAAGGCCACGAGCACCACGACACAGCTGGTGTCAATGGTGGTCGGCTCGGGCCGTGGGCGTGAGCTTCCGGCCATCGTCGATCAGCTCGTTGAGCGCGCTGCTGGCTCGAAGTTTCTCACTGTCGCCGAAGTCCGTACTGCTGTCGCGCTTTCCGATGACCAGCAGGCCCGACTCAAAGCGGCGCTCGAAAACGCCACGGGCATGAGCATCAACCTCAAGGCCGTCGTTGACCCCTCCGTCATCGGGGGTGTCGTGGCCACCATCGGTGACACCGTCATCGATGACACCGTTCGTACTCGCATCGACCAGCTGAAGAGCCGGCTCTAAGAGCCGACCCGGATGCCGCACGACTACTCATTTGCTGACTGTTAGGGATTATCAGAATGGCTGAACTCACCATCTCCGCCGCCGACATCGCATCGGCGCTCAAGAAGAACCTCGAAGGCTTCGAGCCGTCACTCGAGGCCCGCACCGTCGGACGCGTCGCCGAAGTCGGCGACGGCATCGCCCGCGTGTCCGGTCTTCCCGATGCCGCCGTCAACGAGCTCCTCGAGTTCGAAGACGGCTCTGTCGGCCTGGCTCTCAACCTTGACGAATCGTCGATCGGCGCCGTTGTGCTCGGCGACGTCGACAACATCGAAGAAGGCCAGACCGTCAAGGCCACCGGCAGCATCTTGTCGATGCCGGTCGGCGACGGCATGCTTGGTCGTGTCGTCAACGCACTCGGCGAACCTGTCGACGGAGCGGGTGACCTCACTGGAACACAACAGCGCCGAATGGAGATCCAGGCACCGGGCATCCTCGGCCGCCAGCCCGTGCACGAGCCACTCCAGACCGGCATCAAGTCGATTGACGCCATGACCCCGATCGGCCGAGGCCAGCGCGAGCTGATCATCGGTGACCGCAAGACCGGCAAGACGGCCGTTGCCATCGACACGATCCTGAACCAAAAGGGTCTCGGCGTAAAGTGCATCTACGTTGCAGTTGGCCAGAAGGGCTCGACCGTCGCACAGACCGTTGACACTCTTCGCCAAGCAGGCGCGATGGAATACACCGTCGTCGTTACGGCTCCCGCTGCGGATTCAGCGCCGTTCAAGTACCTTGCGCCCTACGCCGGTGCTGCGATTGGCCAGCACTGGATGGACAGTGGCGAGCATGCCCTCATCGTCTACGACGACCTCTCGAAGCAGGCTGACGCCTACCGCCAGCTTTCGCTTCTCCTGCGTCGTCCGCCCGGCCGTGAGGCGTACCCCGGCGACGTCTTCTACTTGCACTCTCGGCTTCTTGAGCGCAGCGCCAAGCTCTCCGACGAGAACGGTGCCGGCTCGCTCACTGCGCTGCCGATCATCGAGACCAAGGCCGGCGACGTGTCAGCCTTCATCCCGACCAACGTGATTTCGATTACCGACGGCCAGGTCTTCTTGCAGGACAACCTCTTCAAGTCAGGTGTGCGCCCCGCAGTCGACGTGGGCATCTCGGTGTCTCGAGTCGGCTCGGCTGCTCAGACCAAGGCGATGAAGGGCGTTGCCGGAACGCTGAAGCTCGACCTCGCTCAATTCCGCGAGCTCGAAGCATTCGCCACATTCGGCTCCGAACTCGACGCGATCTCCAAAGCCCAGCTCGAGCGGGGCTACCGCCTCGTTGAACTGCTCAAGCAACCACTGAACAGCCCAATGCCTGTTCAGGACCAGGTTGTTTCGCTGTTTGCCGGCACCAAGGGCTACCTCGACGATCTGCCCGTTTCCGACGTGCAGCGCTTCGAGTCCGAGCTGCTCGACTTCATGCGGTCCAACCACGGCGGTCTGATGGATGAGCTCAAGACTCAGAAGATTTCTGACTCGCTCGCTCCTGCTGTCGATGCTTTCAAGGCACAGTTCGCCGTCTCTGGCGATGCTTCGGGCAACCCGGTCGACCCAACGTCGGTGGATGCCGACGAACTCGGTGCCGCCGAGTCGAACAAGACGCTGGCCACGGAATAACTCCGCAGCCCTATCCACACCGACGACGATCGAAAGATGACCATGTACACGATTTGCGCACTGGGCGCTGAGGGAAGAGCCAGCGATGAAGCTGCCTCCTTTGGCGACCGGATTTGGTCGCAGCAGCGTGGTCTGAGCCGGAGGAATTCATAATGGCAGGTGGAACAGAACGGATCTTGCGTGGCCGCATTAAGGCAATGCAGTCCACGAAGAAGATCACGCGGGCCATGGAGCTGATTGCTGGCTCGCGCATTGTGAAGGCTCAGCAGCGGGTGCAGGCCGCCGTCCCGTATTCCGAGCAGATCACCGAGGTGGTCAAGGATCTCGCAGCTGCTGGAGCATCGAACGATGTGCCGATGCTTGCTGGTCGTGACGAGGTCAAGACCACCTGCTACGTGGCGATCACCGCCGATCGTGGTCTCTGCGGCGGGTACAACGCCGGCGTGCAACGTGCAACCGAAGGTGAAGTCAAGGCCGACGTCCTCGCCGGCAAGGACTACACCATTGTCCCTGTCGGTAAGAAGGCCGAGGGCTACTTCCGCTTCCGCGACTACCAGCTGAGCCAGTCCTTCATGGGCTTCAGCGACCAGCCGAGCTACGAAGACGCTCGCCGTATCGGCGAGTACGTCGTTGACCTGTTTGTCACAGGCAAGGTCGACAAGGTCGAGCTTGTCTACACCCGCTTCATCACCGCTGGCAACCAGGAAGTCGTGTTGCGTCCGCTCGTTCCGCTGTCTGCCGCCACGGTCGCCGGCGGCGATGGCAAGGCCGGCAGTTCCGACGGTTCGGGCGGCGACTACGAATTCGAACCCGACCCGACTGAGATTCTCGATTCGTTGCTGCCGCGCTATGTCGAAGCTCGCATCTATGCCGCGCTGCTCAACGCTGCGGCATCCGAGCATGCCTTCCGTCAGCGGGCGATGAAGTCGGCCACTGACAACGCTGAAGAACTGATCAACAGCCTGAGCATCGTGATGAACCGTGCACGTCAGGCCTCGATCACCTCCGAGATCATGGAGATCGTCGGCGGCGCAGCAGCGCTTGACGGCGGCGATGCCACCCAGGGCTACGTCGACATGGGCGACGACTACTTCGGTCGGCGACTTGATGAAACCGAAAAAGCCTCGAGCGGTTCGACCGCCTAGGTCCCTCCCACACGAAAATTCCGACGACCAGATCTGATCGATCCATTCATTGGATCGCTGTGAAGACCACACACCAGGAGAAACCAAAGTCATGACCATGACAGAGAATGAACTGCAAGACGGCCGGGTCGTCGCCATCGCTGGCCCCGTCATCGACGTCGAGTTCCCGCGCAGCGCGCTGCCCGAGCTGAACTCGGCCATCGAGTTCACGATCACCCTTGAAGGTGAAGAGACCACGGTCCTTGCCGAGGTTGCACAGCAGCTTGGTGACGGTCGTGTGCGTGCGATCTGCATGAAGCCGACTGACGGTCTGGTGCGGGGCGCCCCGGTGCGTAACACCGGCCACGGCATTCAGGTGCCTGTTGGTGACAAGGTGCTCGGAAACGTCTGGAATGTGTGGGGCGAAGCACTCGACACACAGCCCGAGGGCATCGACGAAGTCGAGCGCTGGGACATCCACCGTCCCGCTCCGACCTTCGATGCGCTCGAGCCGTCCGCTCGCATGTTCGAAACGGGCATCAAGGTCGTTGACCTGCTCACCCCGTACGTCGCCGGCGGCAAGATCGGCCTGTTCGGCGGTGCTGGCGTGGGCAAGACCGTGCTCATCACCGAGATGATCAACCGTGTGGCGTCGCAGCACGGTGGTGTGTCTGTGTTCGCCGGTGTGGGCGAGCGGACCCGTGAAGGAACCGACCTCCGCCTGGAGATGATGGAGTCGGGCGTCTACGAGAAGGCCGCCCTGGTCTTCGGTCAGATGGACGAGCCGCCGGGCGTGCGCCTGCGTGTCGCCCTGTCGGCGCTGACGATGGCGGAGTACTTCCGCGACGTCGCCGGCCAGGACGTGCTGTTGTTCGTTGACAACATCTTCCGCTTTGTGCAGGCAGGTTCAGAAGTATCGACCCTCCTCGGTCGTATGCCCTCGGCAGTGGGTTATCAGCCCACGCTCGCCGACGAGATGGGCCAGCTGCAGGAACGCATCACGTCCACAAAGGGCCGCTCGATCACGTCGCTGCAGGCCGTGTACGTGCCTGCCGATGACTACACGGACCCAGCGCCGTTCACCACCTTCACCCACCTCGATGCCACCACCGAGCTCAGCCGTACCGTTGCCTCGCTCGGCATCTACCCCGCAGTGGATCCGCTGTCGTCGACGTCGACCATCCTCAGCCCCGAGGTCGTCGGCGACCACCACTACGGAGTGGCCCGTCGTGTGCAGGAGACGCTCCAGCGCTACAAGGAGCTGCAGGACATCATCGCCATCCTCGGTCTGGACGAGCTGTCCGAAGAGGATCGACTCACGGTGTCTCGTGCCCGCAAGGTCGAGCGCTTCCTGTCGCAGCCGTTCTTCGTCGCGAAGGTCTTCACCGGCCTCGAAGGCGAGTACGTGCCGGTCGCCGAGACGGTTGAGTCCTTTGAAGCCATCATCGATGGTGGACTCGACGATCTGCCCGAGCAAGCGTTCCTCAACGTCGGCAACATCGATCAGGTGCAGGCCAAGGCCAAGCAGCTCTCGGAGAGCTGATCAACACATGTTGTTCGAGCACGCCGGCAGCAACCTGTTGTCGAACCACCCTGTGGAAGGAGCCTGATCATGGCTGATCCCATCATCGTCGAAGTCGTTTCACCGGAGAAGGTGCTCTACTCGGGCGAGGCCGACATGGTCATCACGCGTACGGCGGGCGGAGGCGAGATCGCTTTCCAGGCCGGTCACGCTGCGTTCCTCGGTGTCCTCGTCGAGAACCACACGCGGGTCTTTCAGACCGACGGCAAGGTGCAAGACATTGCCGTTCACCGTGGCTTCGTCGAAGTCAGTGGAAACCCCACGAAGATCTCGTTGCTGTCTGACACCGCGGAACTGGCGGGCGATATCGATGTCGACCGCGCCAAGGCAGCACTCGAGCGCCACCAGCAAACGCTGCGCGCCGAGACGGTTGCCGATGCGATCGCTGACGCTGTAGCTGGAAAGGCCCGCGCTCAAGCGCGCCTCACCGCGACCTCCACCGGCTTCACGGCGTAGCCGCACTTCGTCAGCAGGCGGTCGGGGGAAACCTCATTGCGCGAGCTGGTTCACGAGCGCGAATCAACGGACTCTTACCGGATGCCGGCGCCCTGAGGCGGCGCCGATCAGCGTTCGCACTTCCTTGATGCTCTATCGTCGCCGTCGGCAGTCGAGCCTCGACTGCGACGAAGGAGCGAACAATGGAATTCAAGGTCAAGCCGCTGGTTGCGGAACTCGTGGGAACCTTCTGGCTGGTGCTCGGTGGCTGCGGCGCTGCAGTACTCGCCTCCGACTTCGGAGTCGGCGGAAACGGAACCAGCCTCGGTATTGGTTTCGTCGGTGTCAGTCTCGCGTTCGGTCTCACCGTGGTGACCGGGGCATACGCGCTTGGGCACATCTCGGGTGGGCACTTCAATCCGGCCGTGACCTTGGGCATGGTTGTTGCTGGGCGTTTTGATCCGAAGCACGCAGCCGGGTACGTCGGCGCACAGGTCATCGGGGGCATCATCGGTGCCGCTGTTCTGCTGGGCATTGCCAACGGTCAAGCGGGCTTCGAGATCGGAGAAGGAGCTGGTGCTTTCGCATCGAACGGCTACGGCGACTTCTCGCCTGGCGGGTACAGCCTCGCCGCAGCGCTGATCGCGGAGATCGTGTTGACCGCGGTCTTCCTGGTGGTCATTCTTGGAGCGACCTCGAAGAAGGCGGCCCCGGCCATGGGTGGTCTGGCCATTGGCCTGGCGCTCACCCTCATTCACCTCATCTCCATCCCGGTCACGAACACCAGTGTCAACCCCGCTCGGTCCACGTCGCAGGCGCTTTTCGCCGGCAGTGACCAACTCGGACAACTGTGGCTGTTCTGGGTGGCGCCGCTCATCGGTGCCGCCATCGGCGCGGGATTGCACCGCTACGTGCTGGGCGACACCGAAGACGTCGTCATCGGACACGACCCGTCGGCGGTCTGAGCGCAGAATCGCTGCGCTCCAGCGCCATCGACGCGAACCAAGCCGACAGGGCGGGTTAGCGTCGGTACGGTGAGTGCATGGCTTCCTTCCCGTTTACGACTGCACTCGTCACCGGCGCGTCTTCTGGCATTGGCGCCGAGATGGCGAGGCAGCTCGGGCGGGCCGGGGTGTCGACCGTGCTGGTGGCTCGACGAGGCGACAAGCTCCGCGAGATTGCCGAGCAGTTCGACGGGTTCAGCGTGCTGGAAGCTGACCTGGGAACGGCAGCTGGCCAGGACGCCGTGATGGATGCGGTCGGCAACGTTGAGAACCCGATCGACCTCGTCGTGAACAACGCCGGATTTGGAACCAGCGGTCAGTTTGCCGAACTTGTTGCGGACCGGCTCGGCGATGAGGTGGAACTGAACGTGAAGGCGCTGACTCGAATCAGCAACGCAGCCGCTCGGGCAATGGCGGCCAGGGGTTCGGGATACCTGTTGAACGTGTCGAGCGTGGCGAGCTTTCAGGCTGCTCCTGGCTTGGCGGTGTACGCCGCGACGAAGGCGTATGTCACCAGCCTTACCGAGGCGTTGCACGAGGAAATGCGCGGGACCGGTGTCCACGTCACCGCATTGTGCCCGGGATTGACGAAGACTGAATTCCAGGAACACAGCAACACGACCGAGTACGAAGCAACGTTTCCTGATTTTGCCTGGACCTCAGCGGAGTCCGTGGCAGCGGCAGGGCTCGACGGCGTTGCCAAGAACAAGACGATTGTCGTGCCCGGAGCGCTCTACAAGGGTCTCGTCGTCACGAGCGACATCACGCCTCGGGCCTTCGCTCGCCGCCTGAGTGGGCTGGCGTCGTCCGTCCGTCGCTGATGTGCGTGCCCGCAGCGGCGGAGTCTGAACTCGATCAGCGTTCGTTGCCGTACTGATCGATCGCATTCAGAAGGGCATCGATATCGGTGGTCTGCAGCGTCGTCGACATGCAGATCATGCGGAACGTGTTCATGCCATGGACGGGTTGAAAGCCGATCATACCGGTGCCTTCGGCTTGCATTCGGGCTTTGATCCGCGGCGGCAGGTGATGCAGCTGTGTGCGGACCTGGTCATCGAGGTCAGCTGGGTCACTTGTGGCGAGTGGTCGCAGTTCGGGTGGGACCCAGGCAAACACGACGTTGGTGAACGAGCCGGACACGATCGAAACGAATGCGCCGTCGCTGGTCGCGATCTGTTGGCGGGTGTAGTCAGCGATTGCCATTGCGTGGTCGATACGTGCGGCGAACCCGGCGTCACCGTGAGCCTTCCATGCCAGCCACAGCTTGAGCACGTCGATGCGCCGTGCACACTGGAACGTTCGGTCACCTGAGTCGAACTGAGCAAACTGCTTGTCCGGCTGGAAGAGATAGTCGGCTCCGCCGGCGAAGCACGCCGCGAGTTGCTCGGGTCGCTTGATCAGCAGTGCGGTGCACTGCTGGGTCATACCCATCATCTTGTGGAGGTTCCAGACGAAAGAATCAGATCGCTCGACCCCTGCGAGTCGGTGTGCCTGGCCGCTGGAAAAGAGTGCGGAGCCGCCGTAGCAGCCGTCGACGTGGAACCACATGCCATGTGCCTCGCAGAGGTCGGCGATGGCATGCAAGTCATCGAATGCCGACGTCACCGTCGTACCCGCCGTGCCGATGACAGCGAGCGGCACCGCCCCCTGACGACGGGCGGCCTCAACGGCAGCGGAGAGCGCCGTGGGGTCAATGCGGCCCTCGTGGTCGGTCGCCACCTTCGTGACCTGGTCGCTGCCGATGCCGAGCAACGCGGCCGACTTGGTGGCGGCATAGTGCCCGGACGCGGAGACAAAGATGGCCAGACGGTCGCCATTGCTCCCGCGTTGGGCGATGTCGGGCTGATGTCGATGCCGCGCGAGCTGCAGCGCGAACAGGGTGCCGATACTTCCGCCGGGGCAAAACATGCCCGGTGGCAGGGACGGCATGGGGTTCGAGTCGGCGTCGACGTATCCCGCAAGTCGACCGAGTTTGTGAAGCACGGCGCTCTCCATCAGCGTGAAGACCGGAGCGACTTCAAACGTCGCGCCCGTTGTATTGAGCGCAGCGCCGAGCCAGTCGCCGGCGACCGCGATGGGGTCGGGTCCGGCAAAATTTTGATTGACGAATCGCGGGTGACTGGTGTGCATCGAGTGGGTGATCACCAGATCGATCGCCGCCAGGACGTCGGCGTTGTCTTCCGCAGGAGCATCGTTAGCGAATGCCAGGCCGACCGCCGATTCGAATGTGTCGATCAGCTCCGAGGGTGACGCGAAACTGATGACTGGGTCGGCGTCACGTGGTGGGTTGAGGACGTAGTTGGTGGCGCGATCCGCGATTCCATCGACGAGGTGTCTGGTGGCTTGGTGCATTAGGAGTCAGCCCTGGTATTCGCCTTGAACGTTGACCGTGACGGCAATCTGCTTCTCGCTCCAGATCGGTACCTGGGCCTCGCCGAGGTTCAGCCAATTGACGAGTGCATCCTGGTGTTCAACCCGGAGACGGGCACAGCCTTTGCTCTGGGGCGATGTTGGTACGTTGTTGGCTCCGTGAATGGCCTGCCCGCCGTCGAAGTAGAGCGGCCGGTACATGTTGCCGTTCAGCGGGTTGTCGATGGCAACCGGGAAGTCGGTGCTGTTGTGCCACCCGCCGCTTGCGACCGCCGGGTCGAACCGGAACGCGCTCGAACGCTGTTGCAGCCGAGTTTCGTACCCTTCGGAACCGGTGGAGGTCGGGAACACGTAGGCAAGCTCTCCACTGCCGGAGCCAGCGAACATGATCTGGCAAGTTCGGTCGATGAGGACCCAGCGAGTGGATGCGGTCGCCGAGGTTTGTGGCACGAGCAGCTCGGTTGCCTCGAGCAGCATTTTCTCTTCAGCGCTGCCGGCTGCCATGTCAGCGGTACTTGCGGGAAGCCCGAGCGAGAGTCGCAGGGCGCAGAGTCGCTGTCGTGTGACGGGTCCGGACACTCCGTCGATGAGCAGAGCTGGTGTGCCGAATCCGTCGAAGAGCTTGTTCAGCTTGAGCTGCTGCAGTTCGACGTTCTGCCTCACTGCGGTGCTGACGATCTCGGCATCGGGATCGGTGCGCTGCTCGCCGGTGAGGTCATTGAGTCCGTTACCGACGCACACGTCGAGCGCCTGGCCGGCATCGATGTCAGCTGTCGGCAGGTTGTTCTCGGCGCGGAGCGCGACCACGTTGACGGTCTCGTCATCGAACTGGTCCGCAATCAGACGCAACGAGTCAAATGGTTCGACCTCGACGACACACGCCGGGTCGTAGTACTCGGGTGAAGGCTCGGTGGTGGTGGTCGGTGCCAGCGTGGTCGTTGTCGTGGCGATGGTCGTTGTGCTTGCTGAGACCGCAGGCTGCGTCGACGGCGGGCCCGTGTCCGGGGTTATGGTCGCGTCAGCTGAGGCATCGGTCTGGCGTTCGCGGGCAATTTCGGTTCCGCTGTCGACGGATGCGCTGCACGCGCTGCCGGCAAATGCGAGGCATGCCAACGCGATCGAGAGTCGTTGCGTCCGCATGGGTTTCTACGGTAACGACCCCCAACCGTTCTGTTCCGTCATCAGGGGTGGAGCGCGAGAAAGTTTCGCAGTGACTGCGAACGGCGATGTGGCCGGGGTGCGGTAGGCCAGGGTCAGCCGGCAGCGCGCTTGAACGGGTCGGGCGGGAACGATCCGGCCTGAATACAGCTCGCGGACCACGTCCGCAGCGGGTCGATGATGGCATCGAGGTCGCCGATGGCGTCGATGAGTGGCTGATTGAGCGCATCGGTGCGCGCCTCGATCTCGCGGCGGTAGTCGAGGCCGACATCGGTCAAGGCATGGTCCTGATCAGCAGCATGGATCAATCCGGCGGTGCGGAGGTCGTCGGCAGCATCGGCGATCTGTTCGGCTGACCAGGCACGGCTTGCACTGTACGAACCGAGCGGCATGCCGACGAAGAGTTCGGTGAGCACGTTCATCTTGATCGGGTCGAGTCCTTCCGACAGGCACACCGCGATATGACCGTCACCCCGATGCTCGCGAGCGAGTTCGCAACTCCGCCACAGAACACCGATCGGACTGCTCGGCCAGGGCTGATCGCGCAGACCGGAGAAGAGTGGACGGCCCATGCCGCTGATTGAGCCGACGGCGGTCTGGAGCATGGCCGCGATGCCCGAAACATCGGCGTCTCCCAACGTTTCGGTCAAGCTCTCGATGGTGCTTTCCGCCCGTGCGGCCAACATGACATCGCGGGCGACCGTGGAGCGGCCACGTTCGTACGCGGCTGCAATCATGTCGGGCTGGAACACGGCGAACGACGCGACCACGACGCCGGCTGCGGGTTCGCCGAGCGAGGCAGCGCGACCCCAGACGTAGCTCGTGATGAAGTCCAGGCCCAGTCCGGCGAGCCGTTCGTTCGTTCTCTTCGACCAGATCGAGTGCATCGCAATCGGTTCGATCGCATCGCGCAGACGGCGCGCAGCAGACGCGTCGACGGTCGGCGCCGGTACGGGGAGCGACGTGGGCAGCGGGTGTGCAAACGAAGCAACGGCGTCGGCGTAGTCCATCACCCGAACCTAGGTCGGAGTGCGGGGCGAACTGCCAGCAGGCTCAGGTGCGCAGGGCGACGAGGTATTGCCCGGCGCCTTCTTGAATGTCACTCGACAGAGTGAGCCCGGGCTCCAGGCGGCTGATTCGGTCGATCAGCCAGGCCGCTGTGTCGTCGGCATCCTGTGGACTCGGGCAGCGGCAGAAAATCTCGCGTCCGCCCTTGTTTGCAAGCCGATCGACGGTTTGAACGATCGCGACCGGGTCGATGACAAACAGATCAGCGTTCCAGGAGACGACGGCCTCAACGTTGCCCTTGCCGGTGTTGCATCCACGGTGCGCCAGCCGTTCGGGCAGGTCGGCCGAGCCACTCGACTTCCCCTTGCCCTTCTTCTTGGCTTTCCGATCGGTCATTCGGGCGTCGACGCTGGGACCGCGATCGTCGTTGACCGACATCGTGGCATCGACAGGTTCGTCGCAGATCCAGCAGCGCCAACTGTCTTGCTCGCCGATGTCTTCGAACCTTGCCATGGCGAGTGAGGGTATGCGGTCACGCTGTGCATGGCACAACGTGGCGGATTAGCGCAGGGGTGCGAGGGCCCTCGTGCCACGGTACACAGCAGCCTCGCCGAGTTGTGCTTCGATGCGGAGCAGCTGGTTGTACTTCGCGACCCGATCCGAGCGGCAGGGTGCACCGGTCTTGATCTGGCCGCAGTTAGTGGCGACGGCGAGGTCGGCGATTGTTGCGTCTTCGGTTTCGCCCGACCGGTGGCTCATCACCGAGGTGTAGCCGTGGCGAGTGGCAAGGCCGACGGTATTGAGCGTTTCGGTGAGCGAACCGATCTGGTTGACCTTGATCAGAATCGAGTTGGCCACGTCGGAGTCAATGCCGCGTTGCAAGCGAATCGAGTTGGTGACGAAGAGGTCGTCGCCGACGAGTTGGGTCTTGTGACCGACCGAGGCGGTGAGCTTGGCCCAACCGTCCCAATCGTTTTCGTCCATGGCATCTTCGAGCGAGACGATCGGGTACTTGTCGACCATTTCTGTCCAGTAGCCGGCCATCTCGTCGGGGGAGAGGACCTTGCCTTCGTGGGTGAGGTGGTAGGCCCCGTCTTCGAAGATCTCCGACACGGCCGGATCGAGTGCGATCGAGATGTCCTCGCCGGGCGTGAAGCCAGCCTTCTCGATCGCTTCAAGCAGGGTGGTGATCGCTTCTTCGTTGGACGACAGGTTGGGTGCAAACCCGCCTTCGTCACCGACTGCAGTCGACAGACCGCGATCGTGGAGCACCTGCTTGAGCACGTGATATGTCTCGGTGCCCCACCGCAGAGCTTCGGAAAAGCTCGGCGCGCCGACGGGCATCACCATGAACTCCTGGAAGTCGATCGAGTTGTCGGCGTGGCTGCCGCCGTTGATGACGTTCATCATGGGGACCGGCAGGACGTGCGCGTTCGGGCCGCCGACGTAGGCGTAGAGCGGCATGTTGAGCTCGATTGCTGCCGCCTTGGCAACGGCGAGGCTGGTGCCGAGAATGGCGTTGGCGCCGAATCGGGCTTTGTTGTCGGTCCCATCGAGGTCGAGCATGACCTGGTCGATGATCCGTTGGTCGAGCGCGTCGAATCCGCCGAGCGCATCAGCGATTTCAGTGTTGACGAAGCCGACCGCGTTGGAGACGCCCTTGCCCATGTAGCGGTCTCCTCCGTCGCGCAGCTCGACGGCTTCGTGTTCGCCGGTCGAGGCGCCGGACGGGACCGCAGCGCGACCGATTGCACCCGAGTCGAGTTCGACTTCGACTTCCACTGTCGGGTTGCCCCGTGAATCAAGGATCTCGCGGCCGACGATGTTCTGAATTTCACTCATACTTCGGCCAAGCGTAGAGTGCTGGGGCGAGTCGTGCTGGCCCTGTTGGGAAGTGTTCGATCGCTGGTGCCCGGGGGAGGCGAGAGGAGCGGCGCTGTGGGGTTCAGGTGTCGTCGAGCAGGCTGATGCTCTGCTGCTCGGCGCTGGCCTCCACGTCGGTGACGCTCACGATTTCGTCGGGCGCGTCGACGAGGACGTCGGGAATGTACGAGTCGAGCGCCGCTTGGAGTGACACGTCGGCGCCGCGCTGCTCTGACAGGAACCAGCGGTGCTCGAGGAGCTGGTGATACAACTCGGCTGCCTCGAGCTTGGCGAACATGGACGGCGGAACGCTGGCGATCAGTGGCTCGAACTGCTGGTCGAGCCAGCGCACGGCCACGACGTTCTCCGGGAGCGACCGCAGCGCAACACCGGTGCTGGCCGATTCGACTGCGCGGCGATGCTGGAGTTCGGCGCCAAACGCGCGGATGTCGCCGAGGAGGCGGCGAGCCTGGTTCTCGGTTGTCTCGAGCCCAGTCAGATTCTTGAGGCGTTGGCTGTGGTAGCCGTGTTCGACGACACGCGGAATGTACCGCATCTGACCATCGGCCGGGTTGCCGACGATGTCCATCTCTTCGACGTCGAACCCCAGGTCGTGCAAGCGCTCGAGTCGCTGCTCGATACGGAATGTCTCACCGATCGCGAAGTTGGCGGGGGCGGTGAGTTCGTTCCAGAGATTTGAGTAGCGCTCCTCAAGGAGCTGTGTCGTTTCCCACGGGTCGATGTCGGCAGCGAGGCGGCCACCGGCCTGGAGGTCGAGCAGTCCGCCGGCGAAGTTCTCGGTGGCGATCTGGAGGTCGAACGTGCGTTGACCGTCGCTGAGCGTGTCGTAGTGTTCGCCCGTTTCCATATCGATCACGTAGGCCGATAGGGCTCCAGCGTCGCGTCGAAACAGCGTGTTGGAGAGCGAGCAATCTCCCCAGAAATAGCCGGCGAGGTGGAGGCGTACGAGCAGGCCGGCCATGGCATCGAGGACGCGTTCGCCGAGGTACGGGATCGTAAGGCCTCGACCGAACAGCAGCGTGCGGTAGGGAATGGAGTAGTCGAGGTGGCGAGTAATCAGCATGCCGTCGACGTTGTCGGCCTTGCCGGTGACTGCAGCGACGACTTCGGCGGTGGGGAGACCGTCGTCTTCGAGCTGATGTAAGAGTCGGTATTCCCGCTCGACGAGATGGTTGGGAAGCTCTTTGATGACGTAGCTGACATCGCCGAGTTCGATCAAGCGCACGACATGGCGATGGAGTCCGAGCACGCCGTGCATGCGCGGCAACGACCAGTCGGTGAGCCGTTCGGTGAAAGGTAGGCCGCTGATCAACGGGTGGTCTGACGGATTGGCGAGTTGGAGCCGCACCTGTCGAGTCTGCCCGCTGGGTTGTGATGCCGCGTGTCTCGGACCGGAGTCTGGAAAGAAATTCTCAAGGTCATCGGGCGCAATGCCGATGATCCCTCATGGAACCGACTGATTCGCGCCTGCAGGCATCAGAGCCTCAGAACGATGGAGAGTCTGTCGTCTTCGACATGGTTCCTCTTGAAGAAAGCGCTGTCTTGACTGAGCCGTCACCGAGCGGCGCGCCGAGTGGGCTCCCCCTCGATGTTGTTCCCGTCGTCGACCCGTCGGCAGGGCTACCGTTGACTTCGCCCGCTGTACACCCGTCGGTCGGCCCGGTCTCCCAGCTCGAAGCAGCACTCGGCAATGCCGCTGCACAGGCGGTGCAGGCTTCCCCCGCTGTTGTTCCGGCCGATCCAGCCGCAGCGCCTACCCCTGCCGCAGCACCCGCTGCGCGGCCTGTTCGCCCACTCGCTCCGTCGAGTCCCATCACTCCATTCGCGAGCATTCCGATCGCGGTGCCGACCATTGACCCGTTGCCCGAGCCGATGGCCCGGGTTGCTCCGACGACGGCGCAGCCAGCGCAGCCTCAGATTCGCGTCAATCTGCCGGCCGACGCTGGTCTGAGCCTTCCCGTGCAACCACGGCCCGCTGGCGAGCGAGGCACGACGTCAGTCTCGGCTGCTCCGGTCGGAACGGAACTCCCCACTCGTTTGCCGATGCTGCCGTTGCGCATGCTCGCAGTCGGTGGCACAGCCGGCGCGATGCTGCTGTTTGCCTGGCAGTCAGCACGCGTGATGAGCGCACAGGATCGCCTTGCATCTTTGTCGATGCTGGCGATGCTCGTCGCGGCGATCGCCGCAGCAAGCGTGGTCATGTGGACATGGGTGGTCACCGAGAATGCTCGACGCCTCGTTGACCCGGCGCGCACTCAGGAACTCCCTGATCCGAGCTACGCGGCGATGACCTGGTTGGTGCCACTGGCCTTCATCGCCGGCGCAGCCGCTGCGGTCACGTACCTTTCCGATCGGTTCAACACGCCGTCCGAAGGAACTGAGTCCTCGCTCCCGTTGATGCTCGCCCTCGGCGCCATCGTGCTGGCGCTTCCGCTGATGTACTCCCCGGTCACCTATATGAGCGGGGTGGTGCGCAAGATCGGAGGCCGAGGAATTCGATTCGCCGAATGGATTTCGGTGCCTGTCGTGCTCTCGGCCGTCGGCGTTGCGATGATTGCCGGTCTCCGTGTCGGCGGAGCGTTTGGTGACGATGTTGAGGGTCTCGCCCCGGCGTGGGTCATCGGCGTGGCAGCAATTTTGCCAGCCGTCGTGGTCGTGGCGCTCGGCTGGAGCGCAGCTGCGGCTGTCGAAGCAGATGTCGAGCGCGCCTTCGACCGTCGGCTTGGTGTGCCGACGGCGGTGTCGAAGCGGAGGAGCCGTTCCCTCTCACTGACAGCCGGTGGCGGACCGAACCACAAGGCACTGCGCCAGCACGGCTACATCAATCAACTGCCCGGCACGCATGTCCTCGGCGTTGCGATCACTGCCGTTCTCGCGGGCCTCAGCCTGCTCAGTCTCATCGGTGCGGTCGTGGTGTTCTTGTTCTGGCAAGAGACACAGGACGGCGTTCTCCTGCCGGCACAAAGTGACCGGGCATGGGACGTCGTATCGCTGCTCCATACGTTCGAACGCAACGTTGCGCTTGGCCTACTCGCGCTCGCGATGATCTGGTCGTTCCTGGCCATCACCAATATTCGTCTTGCCTCGATGCGCCGACGCAATCCCATCTTCGCCGCTGTGGCGTGGACGATCGCTGCCGTCGGTGTGTCGATCACCGGTGCTGGCTTGGTCGCTGACGGTTCGGTCGGTGAGGTGATCTTGGGGTTCGCAATCCAGGCGTTCTTCTTGGCCATCCCCGTCTTCCTGTTGTATCGCGGTGCCGGCTCGATCGGGGCGCGACGCCAACTGCTTCGGATCCTGTGGGCGATCGGTGTGGTGTTGCTGGTTCAGGTGCAGGGTCTCGGCGACCTGTGGACTGCTGATGCATCCGTGGAGTCAACCCAGGTTGCTCGGCTCGCCGGATACCTGGCAATCGGCGCCATGTTGCAGCTCCTCGCAATGTTCGCCGCCGCCGGTGCCATGCGTGCACTGAGCGATGCGACGACTCACGTGGCGATGCGCCACAATTCGCTTGTCGCCGAGGGTCGCCAGACCGAGGCGTCGCGATCTGCGATGTCGTCAGCGCCTCAGATCGGCTGACCTGAGATCTGAGGGGCGGGTGGCTCATGAATGATCCGAACTGTCTGATCCAGAGCCGCCGGCGTTCAGGCCTCCATTTGACCAGTTGCCTGTAGATCAGCAGCCGCTCCCGCCGCGCCAGGATGATGGTGCAAACGTCGCCGTCTCGTCAGGACCGCCCCTGATTCCGCCGCTCCAGACGACGTCGCCGATCGATTTCGTTGATGCTGCAACTCACCCCGCTGTCACTGTTGCAACCGTTGCCTCTGTGACGTTGTCGGCCGCATGGCAAACGAATGACGATCCATTGGACTTTGTGCCGCTCCGGTCGGACCCGCCGCCCGCGCTCGTCCCCACCTGGTGGCTTCGCTCGGCTGTGGTTGTTTTTCTCTGCGTCGTGATGGGTGCGATGCTCTGGACTGAGTATCAGGGAGCGTCGAGTGATGTCGTACTCTCGGCGGCGGTCTGGGCTGCTCACGGGCTCGCCGGTATGCCGCTTCTACTTTGGAGTTACTTGGCGATGGGGAATGTGGGGCGAATCGTGCCAGGATCGCGATATCAAAGGCGCCCGAGTGGCTCGATGGCGGTTGTCCTGTGGCTGTTGGCTGCGGCGGCTCCTTTCGGAGTGATCGCCGTGGCGCGTTGGCTCGATGAACGGTTGAACGACTCCGAGGATCTTGCTGCGGTGACGATGTTGGTCGCGACGGTGTTCGTCGGTCTTGGGTTGATCTGGCTGCCGTTCGGATACCACTCGCGGCAGGCATCTCGTGTTGGTGCGCCCCACCGGGTCATGCTCCGGTGGTTCTTTGCGCCCGTGCTGTCTGGTGTTGGCGCGCTCGTCGTGGTGTCGGTCTGGCTCGGTGGTCTGCTCGCCGCGGATGGACTCGAGACGTCTGAACGACTCCTGCAAGCCGGTGTCGTGTATGCCGTGCCGATGTCGGTGTTTGTGTTCTCGACCTGGCGAGCGATCACCGTCTTCGACGAGGTGATCGACCTGCGGTGGCGCCGCTGGCGTGCCGAGTGGGAGCAAACGCTCGGGAACCTGGCTGCACTGCCCGTCCCCGGTCCAGAGAATTCCCCCGAGATCGACAACGTCCACGACTCCTAGGCTTTCGATACGAGCGGGTCTGTTGTGCTCGGGTTGAACACGGCCCGCGTCGTCAGTTCGGTGGGTTGCTCACGATGAGTTTCGCTTCGTCCCAGAGCCCATCGAGGATCTCGAGATTGCTCGTCCGCAAGTCGATCGACCGTTGTGCCGCCAACTGCTCGACCGATTCGAAACGTGACCGGAACTTGTCGCTGGCTGCGCGTAGTGCCAGCTCAGCATCAATGCCGAGGTGTCGCGCCACGTTGACAACGGCGAACAACAAGTCACCGAGTTCATCGGCTGCAGCGTCGTTGTCGCCCTGCCCGACTGCTTCGCTCAGCTCACCGGTCTCTTCGACGATCTTCGGAAATGCTCCGTCGATGTCGGGCCAGTCGAAGCCGACCTTCGAGGCCTTGCGTCCAACTTTTTGGGCATACGCCAGCGACGGCAGTGATCGCGGGATTCCGTCGAACACCGACGTGCGGTTCTTCTCGACGCGTTTGATCTCGTCCCAGTTGCTGAGCACGGTGTCGGTGTCGCCCGCATTGGCCATGTCGCCGTCCTTGGGCCCAAAAACGTGCGGGTGTCGGCGAACGAGCTTGTCGTGCACGCCCTGCGTGACGTCGGCGATCGTGAATCGACCTTGTTGCTCAGCAATCGTTGCGTGGAACTCGATCTGAAACAGCAGGTCGCCGAGTTCCTCGATGAGGTCATCGTCGGTTGCAGGGTTGTCGGGATCGAGCGCCTGGAGTGCGTCGACGACCTCGTAGGTCTCTTCGAGCAAGAAGGGGATGAGGGTCTCGTGGGTTTGTTCGATGTCCCACGGGCACTGCTCGCGCAGCGTCCGGGTCAGCTCGTGGAAGCGCACGTATTCCTGCCCGACGGGCGCTGCGAGCTGCGGGATGTAGATCGAGGTGAGGTGATTGGCCTCGATGGTCTGGTCGAGTTCGGCCCATGTCGTGTGGAGGATCTGTTCGTCGTCGGTCCCGAGCGCGTGCAAGATCACGACCGGGTCGGCGCCGTCGGCACCTTCGACCGCCAGCTTGATGTCGCTCAGTACCCAGTTGGCATGAGTGTGGGCGACGAGGAGGGGGCCGCGTTCGCCAGCCGCAGCGGTTGCGAACTCGTGGCCGTCGACGAGCCGGACGCTTGCCTCGACCGGATCGATGCCAAGCCGGGCCCACGCGACATCGAGAAACGACATCGCCGGAAGGATCTCGACTTCGATGCCCTCATCGTCCGATGCGCGTTCCTGTAGGTAGCGCACTGTGCGTTCAAGTATCAGCGGTGAACCGGGGACGGCGTAGAGGATCTCGCCGTGTTGGCGCGCGGCCTCGATCAGGCGATTGGTGATCTCGACGTACACGTCGTCGAAGGAATCAGCGGTCTCGTAGAGGTCGTCGTGTGCGGTGGCGTCGGGAACAAGATGAGCCGAGGGATGCACCGAGGTGCGCAGATGCCTGTGGGGGATGCGGTCGATGGCGACGCGTGCCTCATCGGTGATGTGCTGTGTGCCGCCCGGACCGAGACCGACAACAACGATGCGGGCCGCGGTGTGGGGTGAGGGCATCGGCGATGTCCGGCTCAGACGAGCGGAATGACTGTGGCGGTGGCGTTGTCGTAGGTGCCGATTTGCGGATCGACATAGACGTCGAGGCCGAGGGAGTCTGCGCCGAGTGCTCCGGCAACGATGGGCGTGTCGTCGGGGCCGAGTTCGTTGTATGGAATGAACCGGCTGACCACATAGAGGTCTCCGTCCGGTGCGGCGTCGGGAATGATGGCGGTGGCATACGGCTCATTCGCATTGAGCATGGTGATGGAGTCGGCGAGTGGGTCGTCGACGCCGAGCGGCAGTTGGGTGATGGTTAAGCACCCAATTCGACCGTCTGACTGAGCGAGCTGGTCATTCACATTGAATGAGGCGAAGAGGTCGGCAAAGTCAGCGCCACTCTCAAGCTCCGCGATGACTGCCTCTGCATCGGCGGGGGTGGACATCCCGACGGCCTCGACACAGATACTCCCGCTTTCGAAGACTCCGTTGGCATAGCCGGAAGCGGCGAGAGTGGGATCCGATGCCTCACTCACGCGTTCGGCGATCCAGCCGCTGACTTGGCTACGGGCGATATCGGCGCTGGCAAGCTGTTCATCGGTCGCGCCGAGTTCTTGTAACTCGGTGACGAGTTCGTCGCGGCTGTACTCCGCGTCGTCGACTCGCGCCGCAAGATCGTTGTCGGAGAGCGTGGTGCAGCCAGCGGTGAGGGTGGTAGCAGCAAGAACAAGCAGGGTGATCGGAGAGCGGCGCTTCACCACCCGAACGATACAAGGACGACTTGGTGCCAGGCACCAAGTCGTCCTCTTTCAGCGATGATGCCGTCGATCAGGACGACTTGGTGCCTGGCACCAAGTCGTCCTGATCGGGGGCTTCGACGAGATCGCGCAAGAACTTCACGAGGAAGGTGGCGGCATCAGCCTTCGTGCCGTCGGGATTCCAGCGGGGGATCGGCACGACCAGTTGGCCAAGGTCTTCTTTGAACTTGGCGCCCTTCGACAGGCGTCGCAGCCGCATTGACTCGCTCATCTTGAGTTCGAGCGGGCTGAGCTTGGCATCAGTCGCCGAGATCTGAATGTCGCGCAGACCGAGCCGGTGACACTCGGCGCGCAGGTAGCCGACCTGCAGCAGGGCTTCGGCTGGCTCGGGGAGTGGGCCGTAGCGATCTTCCCATTCGGTGCGAATGTCGTCGACCTTTGCGTCGGTCTCGACGCCGGCCAGCCGGCGGTAGGCCTCGAGCCGCAGCTCTTCTTTGGTGACGTAGTCCGGCGGGAGGAACGAGTCGGTCGGCACGTCGAGTTTGATCTCGGCGGGGGCGTTCTTGGGCGGCTCGCCTTTCATTTCACTGACCGCTTCGGTGACCATTTGGCAATAGAGGTCGTAGCCGACCGCTGCGATGTGCCCGGACTGTGACTCGCCGAGCAGGCTGCCCGCTCCGCGGATCTCGAGGTCGCGCATCGCGATCTTGAAGCCGGACCCGAGTTCGGTCGACTCGCCGATGGTCCGGAGGCGCTCGTAGGCCTCCTCGGTCAGCACCTTGTCGCGCGGATGGAATAGGTAGGCGTACGCACGCTGTCCTGATCGGCCGACCCGCCCGCGCAGCTGGTGCATCTGGCCAAGGCCAAGCAGGTCCGAGCGTTCGACGACGAGCGTGTTGACCGAGGGCATGTCGATGCCCGACTCGATAATTGTCGTGCAGACGAGCACGTCGTACTGGCCGTCCCAGAAGTCTTGGACGACGGTCTCGAGGGTTGCTTCGTCCATCTGGCCGTGCGCGACGGCGATGCGGGCCTCGGGGACGAGCTGGCGGAGTCGCGCCGCGGCAGTGTCGATGGAACGGACCCGGTTGTGGACCCAGAAGACCTGCCCCTCCCGCAAGAGTTCGCGGCGAATCGCCTCGATCGCCACGCGTTCGTCGTACTCGCCGACGAACGTCAGAATCGGTTGGCGTTCCGCCGGTGGTGTCTGGAGCAGCGACAGGTCGCGGATGCCGACGAGGCTCATTTCGAGGGTGCGCGGAATCGGGGTGGCGGTGAGGGTGAGGACGTCGACGTTTGTCTTCATCTTCTTCATTTTCTCTTTGTGCTGCACTCCGAACCGCTGCTCTTCATCGACGACGAGCAGACCGAGGTCCTTGAAGTTGATGTCCGCGGCGAGCAGGCGATGGGTTCCGATGACGCAGTCGATCTCACCCGACTTGACCTCGGCGATGACTTTCTTGGCCTGGCTGGCGGTGAGGAATCGGGACAGCACCTCGACTCGAATCGGATAGCCCGCGAACCGGTCGGCGAAGGTGTTGCCGTGCTGGGTTGCGAGCAGCGTGGTCGGTGCGAGGACGGCGACCTGTTTGCCATCTTGGATGGCTTTGAACGCAGCGCGGATCGAGATTTCGGTCTTGCCGAAGCCGACGTCGCCGCAGACGAGGCGGTCCATGGGGAACTCGCGTTCCATGTCGCCTTTGATGTCATCGATCGCCTTGCGTTGATCCGGTGTCTCGACGAACGGGAAGGCATCTTCCATCTCGGCCTGCCAAGGCGTGTCTTGCGCGAAGGAATGACCCTGAGCGGTGACACGCTGCTGGTAGAGCAGCACCAGTTCCTGCGCGATCTGGCGGACCTCGGACTTGACGCGACTCTTGGCCTTCGCGAATTCCGACCCACCGAGTTTGTGGAGGGCAGGTGCCTCGCCGCCGACGTATTGGCGCAATGAGTCGATCTGATCTGACGGGACATACAGCTTGTCGCCGCCCTTGTACCCAATGAGCAGATAGTCGCGTTCGACACCGCCGATGGCCCGTTTGACCATGCCTTCGTACTTGCCCACGCCGTGCTGATGGTGCACGACGTAGCTGCCGGTCTTGAGGTCTTCGAACGTTGATGCCGCGTCGCGCTGGGGTTGGCGGCGCGCCTTACGGTGGGCCCGCCGGCGGCCGGTCAGGTCGCTTTCGGCAACGATCGAGATCTTCGCGTTGGGCAACGTCGCGCCTCGGTGCAGGGGCGCCACGACAATGTGTCCGCCGGGACCGAGGCGCAGGACGTCGTCAGGGTCCGCTGGCTGCTTGCGGACGGGGAAGTCAAGACCCTGGTCGAGCAGGAGCGAGTGAAGCCGGTCGGCCGAACCGGAGCCGTCGGCAGCGACTACGACGCGGTAGCCGTTGCTGATCAGCTGGGCCAGACGATCCGTGAGACCCGAGTCGTCGCCGCCCACAGGTCCCCAGCCCGACGCTTCGACGACCGGTGTGGCGGGAGAGTCCGGCGTGGAGTCGAGTGACCAGAAGCTCGCTGTGTCGCTGGACAGCAACGTTTCCGGATCGGCGTGCAGCCGCGGGAACGACTTGTCAGGGTCGCGCGCCCAGGTCCCGGCGAGCGTGCGAGCGAGATCGTCTTCTTCGGCGATGAGGTCTTTGGCTCGATCGAGCATGCGCCGAGGCTCGACGAGAAGTACCTTCGCGTCGGCGGGCAAGACGTCGGTCAGCAGACGGTCGCTGTCGATCAGCCATGGCAGCCAGCTCTCCATGCCATCGAAGTGGGCTCCTTCGGCCAACCGTTCCCACTGTTCGCGACCCCACGGCTCGCTGGCCACCAGGCCGGCAGCTCGTTCGCGCACATCGTCGGTCGGCATGAGCTCGCGGGCTGGAAAGATGGTCGCCTCGGCGAGGTCGTCGGTCGAACGTTGGTCGTTGACCCCGAAGCGTGTGAGTCGGTCGACTTCGTCGCCCCACAGGTCGATTCGGATCGGCGCATTAGCCGTTGACGGGTACACATCGAAGATGGCGCCCCGCCGCGCGAACTCGCCGCGATGCTCGACCAGTTCCTCACGCCGGTAGCCGAACTCGACGAGTTGTCTGGCCAGTGCCTCCGGGTCGATCTCGATACCGGGCCGGACCTCGATCGGCTCGACCGTGGTCGCCCCCGGTCCCAGTTTCTGGAGCAATGAGCGAACTCCGGCGACGATGATCTTCGGCGCTCGGTCGCCACGATGCAGTCGCCACAGGACCTCGAGTCGTTGTCCCATGGTCTCGACGCTTGGACTCACCCGCTCGAATGGGAGGGTCTCCCAGCCGGGAAACATGGCGACGTCGCCAGCAGGCACGAACTGAGCAAGGTCATCGACGAGCTGGCCCGCCATTGTCCCGGTGGGGCATGCCACAACCAGGGGCCGCCGACTCGACAGGTGAGCGAGCGCTGCGATGGAAATCGGACGGGCGACCTCAACGACCGCGAGCCGTGCGCTGGGATCGCCGAGGGCACGGGTCAGGCCGGGTTCATCGCGGAGCAGTCCGGGCAGCGATTCGAGTGGGGCGTGGCTGTGCTCGGTGGGAGCCGTGCCAGGTGTACCGGGAAGCGGCGTCGTCATCGCTTGACGTTGTATCGCTGCATCGCGGCATCTACCCCGTCGGACACGATCATTTCCACCGCGTCGGCGGCATCGGCGATCGTGACGTCGAGGAGTTCTCGCTCGCGTTTGGGAACCTTCGACAGTACGTAGTTCTTGCCGGCACCAGATGGAGGTTTGCCGACGCCGATGCGGACGCGGATGAAATCCTGTGTGTGTAGGTGCTGCTTCATCGAGCGCAGTCCGTTGTGCCCGGCGAGTCCGCCACCGACCTTGACCTTCAGTTCGCCGGGCGAGAGGTCGAGTTCGTCGTGCACCACGATGATTTGCTCAGCGGTGGCGATGCGGAATCGGCGGACAAGAGCCCCGACCGCCTGGCCCGACTGGTTCATGTACGTGATGGGAAATGCGAGGACGACGCGTTCGTCACCGTCGGGCCCGCGAAGACGTGTTTCCGCGAGCAGCGCGTTGTCGCGGCCGCCTTTGAGTGTCGAACCCGTGCGTTCGGCGAGCACCTTGATGGCATCTTCGCCGACGTTGTGGCGCGTGCCGACGTATTTTGGGCCAGGGTTGCCGAGACCGACGACGAGCCAGTCAAACGGATCGCCCTTACCGACGCGTCCAAAGAGGCCCATGTCAGTGTGATCCGTCAGTGCAATCCGGATAAGGATGAGCGGTGAGCCGAGCCGAGTGGCTCGCTAGCTCATTCGGAGTCGTCGCCAGCGGAGTCGCCGGCTGCGTCGCCCTCGTCGCCCTCTTCGGCTGCGGCTTCGGCTGCGGCTTCGGCTGCGGCTTCCTCGGCGTCGAGCACCGGGGTGCGCATCGTGAGGACGGTGACGACCGGGAACTCCGGGTCGGCAGCGGCGGTGACGCCTGCGGGCAGCGGGATGTCAGCGACGCGGATGGTCGTGTCCATGTCCATGTCGGAGACATCGATGACCACTTCGTCGGGGATGTTGCGCGGTGTCGTGACCACTTCGAGTTCGGTCATCGTGAGGTCGACGAGTCCGCCTTCGGCCCCGACGGCCTTGGCTTCGCCCTCGAGGCGCACTGGCACGGCAACGGTGACTTCTTCATTCAGGTTGACCTGAATGAAGTCGATGTGCTGCACATTGCGCTTCACCGGGTGGCGCTGGATGTCCTTCACTAGGGTCGGGTACACCTCGCCGTCGACGGTGAGGTCGAGGATGGTGTTGAGGCCAGCGGCGCCGGACAGTGCAACACGGAGGTCGCGACGAACGACGGTCACGCTGACTGGGTTCATGCCGTGTCCGTAGACGACGCCGGGGATGCGATCCTCGGCACGCAGACGGCGCGCTGTGGCGCTCCCGGTTGTGCGGCCAGATTCGGCGAGAAGAACGGTCTCAGACATGGTTTTCGGTCCTTGATTCAGGTGGAGATCTCAGGTGACGCCCAGAGTGCGCGTCAGTACAGCAGGCCGCAACGCTATCGCCCGCTTCTCCCATCCCCTCGCGCGCTCACCCACTCCGCTCCACACCCCACCCCCGTCCGAAAAGTGTGGCCCCAGCGTCGGTCAGCGACGCTCAACTGTCATTTTTTGGGACACGGGTGCGGACCGCTGGGGCTGGCGCTCGAGACCTGGCGGCTGGGGCCGGGGGCACCTGGGGCGACAGCGGCAGGGGGGGGGGCTGCTAGGAGAGGTTTTCGCCGTCGAAGATGTCGCTGACACTGGTGTCGTCGAACACCGCGCCGAGCGCTTCTGCGATCAGCGGCGCAACCGAGAGGATCTCGATGTTCGGGAGCTTTCTCGGGAGGGAGCGGCAGCGTGTTGGTCATGACGATCTTTTCGAGCGGGCTGTTCTTGAGCCGATCGATGGCCGGACCTGACAAGACACCGTGAGTCGCCATGGCCCACACGTTCTTGGCGCCGCGCTGCATCAGCAGCTCGGCGGCGGCAACGATGGTGCCACCGGTGTCGATCATGTCGTCGGTCAGCACGCAGGTGCGCCCTTCGACGTCGCCCATCACCTCGGCGGCCTCGGCCACGTTGGTCGTGCCTTTTGGGCGGCGCTTGTAGATAAAGGCCAGGTCAGCTCCGATGTCGCCGAGGTGCTGGGCCATTCGTTCGGCCACTTTGATGCGCCCAGCATCGGGCGACACGATCACCGGTGCGGTTGAGTTCTCGCGGACGTATGCCTCGAGCACGGGCATGGCGGTGAGGTGGTCGACCGGACCGTCGAAGAAGCCCTGGATCTGACCGGAGTGAAGATCGATCGAGATCATTCGCTTGGCACCAGCGGCCTTGAACATGTCAGCGACGAGGCGTGCGGTGATCGGCTCGCGTCCAGCGGCCTTGCGGTCTTGGCGGGCGTAGCCGTAGAACGGGACGACCGCCGTGATGCGCTTGGCCGATGCACGTGAGGCAGCATCGATCATGATCAGGTGTTCCATGATCGAGTCGTTGACCGATCGATTGTCGACGCCGTAGTGGGTCTGCATGATGAACACGTCGGTGCCGCGCACGGATTCACCGAAGCTGCAACGCACTTCACCGTTGGCGAACTCGACGAGATTGTCGCTGCCGACTTCGATGTCGAGATGCTGGGCCACCTCCTGAGCGAGTGCAGGGTGGGTACGACCCGTGTAGAGAGCGAGGCGCTTGGTGGTGACCTTTTCCATGTAGAAGTCCCAGGTGATTGTGTGGTCGGGTGGCGTCGGGGACTACCCGACGGGGGCAGTGTAGAACGCGCCGGTCGTCGCGTTCGAAAGGACTGCGGAACCCGCAGGCAGATGCACATACGGACCGACGACGGCGTCGTTGCCGATCTCGGCGCTGTGGCCGACGCTGTGTTCAACGACGGCGCCGGTGCCGACTGTGCAGTCGGAGAGGCGTGTGTCGGGGCCCAGCTCGCAGCCGTCACCGATGACGGTCGATCCTTGCAACATGGTGCCGGGGTACAGCGTGACGTCGCGACCGATGGTGACGTTCACATCGATGAACGTCTGGCGCGGGTCGAGCATCGTGACGCCGTTGAGGAGCCAGTGGCGGTTGGTGCGGTTGCGCAGCTCACGTTCGGCGAGCGCAAGCTGCCACCGGTCGTTGACGCCTTGGGTCTCGGCAGCATCGGCCTGCACCGCGCCGACACGATGGCCCATGCCGGCCAGAGCAGCGACGACATCGGTGAGGTAGTACTCGCCTTGAGCGTTGTCGGTGGTGAGGTTGCGCAGCGCCGGGCCGAGCAGGTCGCGGCGGAAACACAGGATGCCGGTGTTCCACTCTTTGATGTCGAGTTCGTCGGGCGAGGCGTCGCGCTGTTCGACGATGCGAGCGACCTGGCCGTCTTTCTTGCGGACGATCCGGCCATATCCGGTCGGGTCGTCGAGCACGCTGGTCAGGAGGGTGCACGCGTTTTGGTTGGCGACATGGGTGGCGACCAGCTCGTCGAGCGTGTCGGCCTCGAGCAGGGGAGTGTCGCCGGGCAGGATGACGATGGTGGCGTCGTCGTCGTAATCGTCGCCGTCGAATGCCGTCATGCCGATGGCTGCTGCATCGCCCGTACCGTTTTGTTCGAGCTGCTCGACGAACGCCACGTTGGCCCAGGCCGGAGAGCGCTCGGTGACCTTTTTCGTGACGGCCTCAGCCTGGTGACCGACCACGACGGCGGTGCGAGTCGGCTGGAGTTTCTCGAGCGCGTGGATCACATGGACCACCATCGCCCGCCCGCAAATGAGGTGGAGTGGCTTCGGGCGACTCGATCGCATGCGAGAGCCTTCCCCAGCAGCGAGGACAATTGCGGAAACACTCATGGTTCCGGGGGGAGGAATCGAACCCCCATTCTCGGCACCAAAAACCGCTGTCTTGCCGTTAGACGACCCCGGAGTGGATCAGTCGACAAGCTACCGGAGTGGGCGGTCCGCACAACCGATTGGGTGCGTTGAGATGTGAGTTGCTCGGTGCCCAGCGCAGAGTGACCGCTTGGGAGATGGGACCGGTAGCGTAGTCGGCCTTATGGGTTCGTTGATTAAGAAGCGTCGCAAGCGTATGCGGAAGAAGAAGCACAAGAAGATGCTGCGCCGCACGCGTCACCAGCGTCGTAAATAGTTCGTTTCAATCCGCGGTCGGGTGCTCAGTGCGCTTGATTCGTGGCCACATCTGACGGCACCACGTGTGCCACTACAATCGCTGCGCCCTTGTCGACTAAGTCGATGAGGGCGTTGCTGTGTTTGCCCTCGGTGAACCAGGTGGCACCGCTCCCTGCGAGTGTCGGCGCTGTGCCGGTCCGTTCGGCGATCGCATCGCGCCACCGTGCCAGCTGTGGTTCGACTGCAAGTGCTGCGGGTTCGAGGTCGTTGGGTCCGTCGACGGTTGGGCCGCCGAGGTCGTCCCATGCTCTGTACGCGGCTGGAGTGCTAACCGCAAGCGGGGGAATGATCAGCGTCACAGCCTGGTCGATGTGCGGGAGTGGTTCGATCACTTCGCCGATGCCGGTCACTCGCGCTCGGCCCCCAATGAGGCAGAAGCTGATGTCGGCTCCGAGATCTGCGGCCTGTGCGAGCGACGCAGCGTCGACGGGGTAACCGGCCCAACGGAGCGCAGTGGCAGCGTCGGTGGAGCCGCCACCGAGCCCACCGCCGTGCGGAATGTGCTTGTCGATGTTGACGTGTGCAGACGTGTTGCCGAGGGCGAGTGCACGAGCGACGAGGTTCGAGTCGTCGGTCGGCACGCCGTTGGAGAACGGCCCTTTTGCCGAGAGTCCCGATCGGGATGGATCGAACGTGAGGACATCGTGCAGATCGAGGCTGACCATCTCGGCATCGATGAGGTGGAAACCGTCGTCGCGCAGTCCGGTCATCTTCAGTGTCAAGGTGAGTTTGGCGTGCGCTCGCCATGAGCCGGGGGTGCCGATTTCAGCCATTGACGATCGCTGCCAAACGAACCCACGCATCGACGTCGAGTTCTTCGGGGCGGGCGGTGCCGGCCACGTCGGCCGCCTCGAATTGTTCTGCCTGGACCACGTCGCTCAGCGACTTGCGCAGCATTTTGCGCCGTTGACCGAATGCGGTCTTCACGAGCGTGAAGAGCTGCTCGGGATCGGCTGCTGCGAGATGATCCGGCATCGGACCGTGACGGGTGATCTCGACGAGTGCGGACTCGACGTTGGGCCGGGGAACAAACACCGCTGCGGGCACGAGGCCGACGATTCGGGCCGACCCCCAATACGCGGCCTTGACGCTGACTGCGCCGTAGCCCTTTGTTCGAACCGGTGCGGCGAAGCGCTCTGCGACCTCGCGCTGCACCATGACCAGAATCCGTTGCACCTGTGGGACCTCGTCGAGCAGATCGCACACGAGTGGTGTTGCCACGTTGTACGGGAGGTTGGCCACGAGGACCCACTGATGATGTGGGTCGAGCGTGGAGCTCCAGTCGAGGCGCATGGCGTCGCCTTCGATCACCTCGACGTTTGGTCGGTCAGCGACGATCTCGCGCAAGACGGGCACGACCCCTCGATCGACCTCAAGCGCGGTCACCGTGGCACCGGTGTCGGCTAGGGCCAGCGTGAGTGAGCCGAGCCCCGCACCGATTTCGACGACTCGGTCGCGGGGCCCGACGCGGGCAAGGTCGGCGATCCGGCGCACGGTGTTCGGGTCGGCAACGAAGTTCTGCCCCAAATCGCGCCTCGGAGCGAGCGAATGCTCCGCGAGGAGATCGTTGATACGCGGGCGTGAATGTGTCACGACGGGCTACAGACGGATCTGGACGGGGATGGGCGCATCGGTGAGGTCAGCGAGCGTCACGAACTGCGCGGTCTGGAGAATGATGCCAGCGATCTGCGTTGCCGGAGCGAGCGTGACGCGGCAGGTGATTGACCGATTGTTGTCGAGGTTGGTCACGGTGACCAGCAGCCCGTTGGTGATGTTCTGAGCCAAGCAGACGTTCGTCCCGGAGAGGTTGCCGAAGGTGGCGCGAGTGATGATCGCCTCCAGGGGATCCGCGTTCGGAATGGCAATTTCGGCGATGCCACCGACTGCAGACATCGGGCCGTCAAGAAAGATCGGTGTTTGTTCGATCACTGTCGGCTCACTCGGGAGATTTGATTGTTCAGTCCCCGAATCGAGAGCGACGGCGTCGCCCGACGCCGAGTTGGGGGTCGTCGACGCGTCGTCGCGATTGAACCACCACAACGCGGGGAGGACCAGCAAGCTCGCGACCACTACGAGGAGGAAGCGTCGTCGGTCGGTGTCGTCGAGGGCCACAGGTCAGTCGTCAATCGTTCGGCAGTCGTAGGCCACCGGTCGGTGACCTATCACCCCGCTACGTCGTTACCGAGCGTATCTGGGTAGTGCGGTCAGGTGATGTCGGGCAGCACCCGGCGCGTATTGGCCGCAGTGTGGGTGGCGATGCTGCTGACGGGGACATCGCGCAGGTCGGCGATGAACTGGCCGACATGGGGCACCCACGCGGGCCGATTCTTCTTGCCGCGTTGAGGAACCGGAGCGAGGTACGGGCTGTCGGTCTCAACGAGCATCGAGTCGAGCGGGCACAGTTGAGCAGCCTCTTGCACGTCGGCGGCACTCGGGAACGTGACGATGCCGGAGAACGACAGCACGGCGCCGCGTTTGAGGCACTGGCGCGCTTCGTCTGCTCCACCGGTGAAGCAGTGGAAGATCGTGTGCTCGGGGATGCCCTCGGCGTCAAGAATCTCGAACGTGTCGTCCCAGGCATCGCGAGTGTGAATGACGAGCGGCAGCTTGCGTTCGCGCGCAAGCTGAATCTGTGCTGCGAACGAGATTTTTTGGATGTCGCGCTCGGAATGTTCGTAGTAGTAGTCGAGCCCGGCTTCGCCGACGGCGACGATGCCCGGTGTGTCGAGGAGGTCAACAATCGTGTCGACACCGTTCACCGCGTCGTGCGGGTGAAGACCGACCGTGGCGAAGACGTTGGCATGGCGGCTGGCCACGTCGATCGCAGCGAGCGACGTCTCACGATCACAACCAACGGTGACCAATGTTCCGACGCCCATCTCGGCAGCCGCTGCGACCGCGCCATCAGGTCCATCGGGGATGCCTTCGTCGTGAATGTGGCAGTGCGAGTCGATCCAGTCGAGCTGGTTCGGGCTCATGTTTTGATGCGGGGGAACAGGGCGTCGCCCTTGGTGACGATGGCACCGGGGGCGTACTGGCCCCACGTGGCGGCGTCGGGGAGACGTTGGTCGATGACCTTGCCGGGCATTCCGATGCGTTCCCAGACGGCCTGGGCGGTGTCGGGAATCGCGGGTGAGCACAAGATGGCAACGATGCGCAGGGCTTCGAGCGCATCACCCATCACCTGGTCGACGTCGGGTCCGGGCTCTGCCTTCCACGGCTCGTGCGTCTCGAGGTGCCCGTTGGTAGCGCGGATGAGTGACCACGTGGCGTCGAGGGCCTTGCTCGGCTGTACTTCATCCCACTGCGCGGCAGTCTGCTCGAAGGCGGTTGCGGCAACCGCGCCGAGCGGGCTGTCGGGGTTGGGAGCGGTGCCGAGGCCGTTGCACTTCTTGGCGGCCACCGTGGCTACGCGGGCTACCAGGTTGCCGAGATTGTTGGCGAGGTCGGAGTTGTACCTGCTGACCAGGCCTTCCCAGGTGAAGTCGCCGTCGTTGCCGTAGGCGGTGTCAGCGAGTACGTAGTAGCGGAATCCGTCGAGCCCGATGTCGTCGATCAGGTCAAGCGGGTTGACCACGTTGCCCGAGGTCTTGCTCATCTTCTCGCCGCCGCTGAGGAGCCAGCCGCCGATTGCCCAGCCCTTGGGCGGTTCCACGCCGGCGGACAGGAGCATGGCGGGCCAGTAAACGCAGTGCTGGCGGACGATGTCTTTGCCGATCAGGTGGTAGGCGGCGGGCCACCGCTCGGTGTAGTCCTGTGACTCGCCTCCGAATCCGACCGCAGCGAGGTAGTTGGTCAGTGCGTCGAACCAGACGTAGGCGACGTGCTTGTCGTCCCACGGCAGCGGGATGCCCCAGTCGAGCGAGGTACGGCTGATCGAGAAGTCGCGCAGTCCGGACTTGATCAGCCCAATTGCTTCGTTGCCACGGTGTTCGGGCTTCATCGCCGTCGGGTGCTTGGCGTACCAGTCGAGGAGACGGTCTTCGAATCTTGAGAGGCGGAAGAAGTAGTTCTCTTCCTCGAAATACTCGACTGGCCGTTGGTGAATCGGGCAGAGGTCGTCGCCGTTGGGCCCACTGACCAGTTCTTCGTCCTGGTAGTACTCCTCGCACGCGACGCAGTACTTGCCGGCGAAGGTGTCGAGTTCGATGTCGCCGGCGTCGTAGCACCGTTGGAGGAGTTCGGCGACGGCTGCTTTGTGGCGGGGCTCGGTCGTGCGGATGAAGTCGTCGTTGGTGATGTTGAGGCGGTCCCAAGCCTTGGAGAACTTCGGTGCGATCGAGTCGGTGAATTCCTGGGGGGTCATGCCCGATGCTTCGGCGGCCTGCTGGATCTTGAGGCCGTGCTCGTCGGTGCCGGTAAGAAACGTGACGTCGTCGCCGAGCAGTCGGTGCCATCGGGCGAGCGCATCGCCGATGATTGTCGTGTACGCGTGGCCGAGGTGTGGCTCGGCGTTGACGTAGTAGATGGGAGTCGTCACATAGAACCGGGACACCTCTGCACGATACCGTCAGCGGGATGAGCGGACCTGCAGGGATTATCAACGCGTTCGCCCAGGCGACGGGCGTGCTGCCGGTCGGCGACGATGGGGCGGGCCGGTACTCGGCTGAGATTCATCCAGGATGGGACATCGGTGGCAATGCCAACGGCGGCTATCTGATGGCGATTGCTGGGCGTGCCATGACCGAAGCGGTTGGTCGTCCGCCGGTGTCGCTGACCGCGCATTTCCTGCGGCCCGGACCTGCTAGTCCGTGCGAGATCGACGTCGAGGTCGTGCGATCGGGCCGACGTCTGGCGACTGCTCGGGCGACGATGATGGTGGAAGGCAAGCCGACACTTGAGTTGCTGGGGACGTTCGGGGAGCAGGCCCCCGATGACGGGCCGAGCTACCAGCGCGAGGGGCCGGTCGAGGTGACGCCGTTCGAGGACTGCGCGCCGATGCAGCCCGCCGCCGAGAGTGGTGGACCGGGTTTGATGGATCGCCTCGCGTGCCGGGTGCACCCGCAGGACGATGGTTTTCGGCGCGGTGAGCCGACGGGTGACCCAACGGTGCGCGGTTGGTTTGCCTTGGCCGCAGAGGAACCGATCGACGCGATCGGATTGCTGCTCGCGGCTGACGCGTTCCCGCCGCCGATCTTCAACTCGGATATCCCGATGGCCTGGGTGCCGACGGTTGAGTTGACCGTGCACGTGCGCGGGACTCCAGCGCCGGGCCCGCTCCGCGTGGCGTTCCGCTGCCGGTTCATCCTCGACGGACTACTCGACGAAGAGGGCGAGATCTGGGACTCGACGGGTGCGCTCGTCGCGCAGTCCCGCCAGTTGTCGCTCATGCCCCGAGCAGTGACCCCCGACGCTTGACGACGTCACTCAGTCCAGGGTGAGTTGGTAGACGTCGCGTTTGGGTTGGCCGGTCTCGGCGGCGACGTGGGCGGCGGCATCGCGCTTGGACAGGCCGCTCTCGATTGCCGTTGTCAGGAGCGCCCGAATGTCATCCTCGGTTAGGGGGGTGTCGTCGAAGGGCACACCTTCGATGACGAAGACGTACTCGCCACGTGGTTCGCCGATGTCGATGGTGCCGAGCGTGCCGCGGACAACTTCCTCGTGCAGCTTGGTGAGTTCGCGAGTCACGACGACCACTCGGTTGGGTCCGCACACGTCAGCAAGATCGGCGAGTGTCTTCAGCGCCCGGTGGGGCGCTTCGTACAGCACGGTGGTGCGACGCTCGGCGGCAACATCGGCGAGGCGGGCGCCGCGTTCGCGGCCCTTGCGTGGGAGGAAGCCGTCGAAGACGAACCGTGAGGTGTCGAGCCCGCTGATCGTCACGGCCATGATCGCCGCGCTGGGTCCGGGCACCGCGCTGACGGCATGAGGCGAATCGACCACGGCGCGCACGAGGCGTTCACCGGGGTCCGACACGACGGGCGTGCCCGCATCGCTGACCACGGCGACGTCGCCGCCGTCGTCGAGCACGCGCAGCACACGATCGATCAGGTCGTGTTCGGTGTGCTCGTTGCACACCGCCATCCGTTTGGCTTTGATGCCGGCGTGATGGAGCAGCAGACCGGTGCGTCGAGTGTCCTCACAGCACACGAGATCGGCGGCAGCCAGTACTTCGATGGCGCGTGGTTGCAGGTCGCCGAGGTTGCCGATTGGCGTGGCGACGAGCCAGAGGGTGGCGGTCATCGTCAGTGGTCCTGATCGCGTACTTCGATGACGTCGCCGACGCGCAGACCCCACCGGTCGAAGGCTCCAGCCTGCGCCTCGATGACGATCTGGGCATGCCGCACCGGGAGTCCGATGCGATGGCGTGACATCTGCAGCGTCTTGAGCACGACACCATCGGCGTCGACGAACGCCACGTCGATCGGAAACTTCATACCGAGCGTGTGGACGGCACGGCACGGCCGGACGACCAGTGCGCCTTCGAGATGGGTGCGGCCGAGCAGGCCTCGCCGTCGATCCGACCGGTTCTCGGCGATCTCTGCAGAGGCGAACACTCGAGCGTCGCTGACCAGCCAAGCCATGGCCTCAGCATGCCATATCGCGGACGCGTTTGAACGCTGCTGGAGGCATCGAAGGGACGCGTCGCCACATCGTGCGATACGGTCCGTCGGGTGGCCGCTCACGATGGATTTTCGCTGCGTGGCGTGGCTGCGGGCCCGGCTGAGGCACTGATTCTGCGTGACATCACGGTCGACATCCCCAACGCAGGAATCACCGCAATCGTGGGCCCGTCCGGGTCGGGCAAGTCCACCCTCTTGCGGTTGCTCAACCGTCTCGACGATCCACTCGCCGGCGAGATCCGGTTGCGGGGCCAGCGCCTCGACGAGCTTCGGCCAGATGAACTGCGCCGCCAGGTGGCCATGGTGTTCCAGCGGCCGCCACTCTTCGCCGGATCCGTGCTCGACAACTTTCGGGTCGCGATGGCCGACATCGACGAGGATCGGGCGCTCCACGTGCTCGATCACGTCGGGCTCCCCGCCGGGCTGCTCCACCGCGAGGCCGCTGACCTCTCGGGTGGCGAGGCACAACGAATGTGCGTCGCCCGCGCGTTGCTGACGCGCCCGATGGTCGTTCTGGCTGACGAACCGACTGCAGCACTGGACGGCGAAGCACGAAACACCATCGAAGAGCTGGCACAACAGCTTGCTGACGAGGGGACGCCGCTGGTCTGGGTCAGCCACGACACCGCCCAGCTGCGACGCCTTGCCGATCACGTCTTGGCGATCGTCGATGGACAGGTCGCAGCATTCGGACATCTCAGTGACCTCGATGCGAGTGACGACCCTGTCGTGCGCAGATTGGTCGGTGCGCCGTGAGCGCTGCTGCTGAGGCTGGCGGTTCGATGCTGGCATCCGCGGCCGCGCGTGCCGACATCGGGCTGGCTGGCCTCGCCGCGTCGGGCGTGCTGATTCTGGTCGCGGTGCTGATCTCGCTGTGGCGGAAGCTCGATCTCGAGCGCTCGCTGCTGTGGGCTGCGACGCGTGCGCTCGTGCAGCTCCTGATCGTTGGGTGGGCACTGCAGCTGGTCGTCGGTCCTGACGATCCGCTGTTCTGGTCAGGGCTCTGGCTGGTGTTCATGTTGCTGTTTGCAGCGTGGACCACGTCGCAGCGCGCTGCCGGAGTGCCTCACGTGCTGGCTCTCTCGCTGCTCGCGTACGCGTTGTCAGGCCTGGTCACGCTGGGCGTGTTGTTCGGCTTTCAGGTGTACGAGTTCGAGGGTCGCACCATTGTTCCGCTGGCCGGCATCGTCGTCGGCAACTCGTTGGCGGCCACGGTGTTGGTGTCGCGTCAGTTGCTGGTTGCCGCAACTGAGCAGCGCGACGTGATCGAAGGGCGGCTCGCACTCGGCTTGTCCGCTGCCGACGCGTTCCAACCGCATCTCCGCCAAGCCTTGCGCACGGCGCTGGTGCCACAGATCGAGACCACGAAAGCGGTCGGCATTGTGGCGCTGCCCGGAGCGATGGTCGGCCTGATTCTCGCTGGCGTTGATCCTGCCGATGCCGTGAAGGTGCAGATCTCGGTGATGTACCTCGTGCTCGGCAGCGTCGCGGCGACCACAACGGTCATGAGCATCGGGATCTCGCGCGAGTTGTTCTCTCCTGCGCAGCAGCTGCGACGGTTTCGATCCGACTGATTCGGCCGATTGGGCGACGTCGTTGGCCGGGAGGCCGCCGGGTGGGCCGGACCGCCGTTAGCGTAACTCGCCGCATGGAACGTTTTGGTTTGGTCGGACTCCCGAACGCGGGCAAGAGCTCGCTGTACAACGCGCTGACCGGTGGTGGCGCGCTTGCCGCGCCATATCCGTTTGCCACCAAGGACCCGAACATCGGGGTCGCAATGGTGCCTGACGAGCGTCTCGATCGACTCTCCGTGATGTCGAAGTCGAAGAAGACGGTCCATGCTCAGGTTGAGGTCGTCGACATCGGTGGCCTGGTCGAAGGTGCAAGCACCGGTGAAGGTCTCGGCAACAAGTTCCTCGCCAACATCCGGGAGGTCGATGCAATTGTTTTCGTGTTGCGTGCGTTCGAAGATGACGATGTGGTCGGTCCGTCTGACCCGATCGAGCACCTGCGCATCGTGGAGATCGAGTTGGCACTGGCCGATTTGGAAACAGTCGAGAAGCGGCTCAAGCAGACCCAGCGCGCTGCGAAGCTCGACAAGTCGATGGTCGCTGAGACCGAGGCGCTGCAGATTGCCTGTGACCAGCTTTCCGAGGGTCTGCCGCTGTACCGGGCCGGGTTGAAGGACGATGTCAAAGAGCTCCTCGCCCCGTACTTCCTGCTGACTAATCGCCGAGTGCTCGTCGTCGTCAACGTCGGCGAGGCCGACATTGAGTCGATTCCGGAGAAGGAAAATTTGATCTCCGACGAGTTCAACAACGCGGGTGACAACGTCGAAGTGATCGGCATGTGCATCCAGATGGAAGCCGAAGCCGCTGCCATCGAGGACCCTGACGAGCGCAAGGAAATCCTGGAAGGATTCGGCCTCGGCGAGGGTGCCCTGTTCCGGATGGTTCGCAGCGCCTACCATCTGCTTGGCCTTCGGACCTACATGACGACCGGCGAGCAGGAGTCGCGAGCGTGGACCTTCCATGAAGGCTCGACGGCGCCGGTGTGCGCCGGACGAATCCACGGCGACTTCCAGCGCGGGTTCATTCGTGCCGAGGTCATCCAGTGGGACGAGCTGCTCGAGCTGGGGTCGTGGAACGCGGCCAAGGACGTCGGCAAGATGCGCGTTGAAGGCAAGGACTACATCGCGCAAGACGGCGACGTCATGGAGTTTCGCTTCAACGTCTGAGCGTGGCGGTACCGGCGTGGTCGCCCTGGTTGCTGGCCTCGAGCCGCAGTCGGGCCGTGTCGGCGTCCCAGGCGTAGACGATTGCGGTGTTGGCGATGAGGTCATGGAGTTCGTGGCGATCACGGCGGACCAACCCAATCAGAAACCCGATGCCGAAGAGCACGAAGCTGAGCGGAAACATGAGTGTCCGGAGCGCGGCGTGACGGTCGTCGAGCTTTGAGCCGTCCGCTCTGACGGCTATCAATCCGAGTATCGCCTTGCCGATGGTGCGTCCCGTCGCTGCGAGTTACGATTCGGCCATGACACCCGAGGCCGCACTGTTGCGCGTGATTCACTGCCTCGACCGCGCACGGGAGTCCGGGTTCAAAGCCAAGGCCTTCGGCAGAGCACTTGATGTCGTGCGCACCACGCCTGCCGATGAGATCAAGGCCAGGGTTCAGAACGACACCCTCCAGGAACTCGACGGAATCGGCAAGTCAACGGCGGCGGTGATTGCCGATGCCATCGAAGGACGCGAGTCGACGTACCTGCGCAAGATCGAGGCCGAATCGACGGTTGCGATCACTCCTGCGGGCCAGGTGTATCGGGACGCGCTGCGCGGCGACTGCCACCTGCACTCGACGTGGAGCGACGGCGGTGCGCCGGTCGAAGCGATGGCGGCCACAGCCATGACGATCGGTCACGAGTACATGGTGCAGACCGACCACTCGGCCCGGCTCACCATCGCGCACGGACTCAACGAGGAGCGGCTGAGCGAGCAGCTCGACCAGATCGCCGAGCTGAACGCGGCGATCACCGATGCGGGCCACGACTTCCGAGTCCTGTCGGGCATGGAGGTCGACATCCTGGTCGACGGGTCACTTGACTTGAGTGACGACTTGCTCGAGCGGCTCGACGTGGTGGTTGCGAGCGTGCATTCGAAGCTGCGCATGGACAAGGCGCAGATGACGGAGCGCATGTTGCTGGCTGTTGCTTCGCCCCATGTCGACATCCTCGGCCACTGCACCGGCCGCATGATCGGCAAGCGTCCGCCGAGTGACTTCGATGCGGACTACGTGTTTGCCGCGTGTGCGCAGTTCAACACTGCTGTCGAGATCAACTGTCGGCCCGAGCGGCTGGACCCGCCTCGAGAACTCATTGACCTTGCCATCGAGTACGGCTGCTGGTTCTCGATCGACTCCGATGCACACGCAACGGGCCAACTCGAGTGGCAACCGCTCGGGTGCGACCGCGCAGCCGAACGCAACGTGCCGATTGATCGGATCCTCAACACGTTGCCGGTCGATGATCTGCTGGCATGGACACGTCAGTCAGCAGTCGCCTGACCCTGACTTCGTTCGCGTCGTGCGCCCGGCCTTGTTTTCGGGAGGGGATCAAGCTGTTCGGTCAGTCAGTGCTCGCGGCGAGGTGCCAGGATGGCTCAGTGACAACGAACGAGGCCAGAGTTGAGTGGTTGACGATTGCTGGCGACCCGGAAACGTGGCGCTCGATTGGCTTGACGGTGGGCGGCGATGGGCTGATCCCACTGTTTGGCACTGGTCTCAAGGTCGCATCGCCGACCGGCGCTGACGACGCCGGCATTGTCGGTTGGGGCCTGAGCGGGATCGAACCCGTGCCAATGATCGCCGGGCTGCCCGTTGATGTGGTCGACGCGGCGCCGCCGTCGTTTGCCGACCACGCGCTGGGGGCGGCCGAACTCGATCATGTCGTGATCATGACGAGCAGTCTGGAGACAGTGTCGGGCGCGGTTGCTGACGCAACAGGATGTGCACTGAAACGCACCCGTGAGCTCGGAGCGATCACCCAGGGATTCCATCGGATCGGGCGCGGTGGCCTGATTGTCGAGATCGTGGAGCACCCGGACTACGACCGTGATGAAGCGGAGTTCTGGGGGCTCGTGATCAACGTCGATGACCTCGACGCAGCATGTGCGCTGCTTGGACCGGAACGGGTGAGCGAGCCGAAGGACGCGGTCCAGCCTGGGCGGCGAATCGCCACCATTCGGTCCGAAGTGGGCCTGGGAACCGCCGTTGCACTGATGACGCGCGACAATCTCTGACCTCCGACGTTGCCCGTTCAGCTGCATGGCGGTTGGGGGTCGGCCGCGCGAGCCGTAGCATGGCAGCCCTATGTCGAAGAAGACCAGCAAGCGCAAGGCCCGCCTCCGTCGTTCCAAGGCGAACCACGGCAAGCGGCCGAACATGGGTCGCTGACCGCGCCACCGACCATACATCTCGCTGCTTTGCGGCACTTCTGAGCGCTCGCTCGCTCGCCACTGGCGATGTGACGGGCGCTTCGTCGCGTCCGGACCCAAACGAGTGCCGATATCCCGTCTTTCCGAACGCGCTGGCGGTGATCGCGTTCGCGCCTTGGATCTCGGTGCGCTCAGGGGCGGAATGCTGTGCGCTGCTGCCCGAGGTTGACGCCTCGAGGTCAGTTTTCGCGGCCGATGGTTTGGATCTCGTCGACGTCGTGGTCGAAGTTTGCGGTGCCGTCTCGTTTAACTCCACATCTCTCAACCTAGAGAGTCGTTGTCGCCGGAGCAAAACCTGGGTCTAGCAGGAGAAAGACTCGACTCTGAGCCTTAGAACAGATCGGGCTGGTCAGCGAGCAAGGGGGCGATCTCGTCCTTTTCGGACAGTGTTGGCCCAGTGGCGGGAAGTTGCCACGCAACGGCGAGGTCGGCGTCGTCCCAGCGGATTGCGCGTTCGCAGTCCGGTGCGTACTGGCCGCTCGCCTTGTAGGCGACACGGGTGTTGGGTTCGAGCGTGCAGAAGCCGTGGGCGAAGCCAGCGGGAACGAGGAGCTGGTTGGCATCCTGCGCGGTGAGGGTGACGGCGACGTGCTTCCCGAAGGTGTGCGAGGCGCGGCGGATGTCGACGGCAACGTCAAGGATCGACCCGTGGATCACCCGGATGAGCTTGTCTTGGGCGTGTGGCGCTGTCTGATAGTGCAGGCCGCGCAGTGTGCCGGTCGGTGCCGAGAAGGACTCGTTGTCTTGCACGAAGTCAATGTCAATACCGGCGTCGCGCAAGGTGTGTTGCTTGTAGGTCTCGCTGAACCAGCCACGGTCATCTCCAAAGCGTTTCGCGCGGATCTCAACAACGCCGTCGAGCGCGGTTTCGATGAACTCCATGACTACTTCTTCAACCCGACGCGCTCGGTGGCTTGCGCATCACGGAGTGGCTGCCACCAGGCCTGATTGTGGAGGTACCACTGCACGGTGCTGCGCAGCCCGGTGTCGAAGGTGTGCTTCGGCTCCCAGCCCAGATCGCCTTGAATCTTGGTTTGATCGATGGCGTAGCGCTGATCGTGACCGGGCCGATCGGCAACAAAGGTGATGAGCGAACGGCGAGATTCGCCGGAGTCGAGCGGGGCAGCGAGTTCGTCGACGAGGTCACAGAGCGTCTCGACCACTTCGAGGTTGGTGCGTTCAGCCTTGCCACCAATGTTGTACGTCTCGCCTGGTGTGCCTTGCTCGACAACGGTGACGAGCGCAGCGGCATGGTCTTCAACGTGCAGCCAGTCACGGATGTTGTCGCCCTTGCCGTACACGGGCAGCGGCTCGCCATGCAGGGCGCGGATCGTGACGAGCGGGATCAGCTTTTCGGGGAAGTGGAACGGCCCGTAGTTGTTCGAGCAGTTGGTGAGCAACACCGGCAGGTCATAGGTCTCGCCCCAGGCTCGCACCAGATGGTCGGAACCGGCCTTGGACGCCGAGTATGGGGAGCGTGGGTCGTACGGGGTGGTTTCGGTGAATGCGGGGTCGGTTGGACCGAGTGATCCGAACACCTCGTCGGTCGAGATGTGGTGAAAGCGCTGCACGCCAGCAGCGCGAGCGGCCTCGAGCATTGTGAAGGTGCCGATGAGGTTGGTCTGCACGAACGCAGCGGGGCCGTCGATGGAGCGGTCGACGTGGCTCTCTGCGGCGAGATGCATAACGACATCGGGGGAGTGGGTGGCGAAGACTTCGGTAATGCGGTCGGTGTCGCAGATGTCGGCCTGCTCGAAGGCGAGCCGCGGGCTGTCGGCCACCATCTGCGTCGAACCTTCGGTGGCTGCGTAAGTCATCTTGTCGACGTTGACGACCTCGCGGTCGGTCTCGTTGATCAGGTGGCGGACGACGGCAGAACCGATGAAGCCCTTGCCGCCAGTCACCAGGATCTTCATCCGTTCACTCATCGCGGACCGCCTTCGAGCAGATTGAGCAGGTACTGGCCGTAAGTGTTCTTGGCCATCGACTCGCCCGCAGCTTGCAGCGTGGCGGCGTCAATCCAGCCCTGTTCCCAGGCGATCTCTTCGAGACACGCAATCTGGCTGTTCTGGCGATGCTGGATCACACGCACGAACTCGGACGCCTCGACCATCGAATCGAACGTTCCCGTGTCAAGCCAGGCAAAACCACGGTTCAGCTGCTCAACGTTCAGCTCGCCCCGCTCAAGGTAGTAGTCGATAACCGACGTGATCTCGAGTTCGCCACGCGGCGAGGGCTTGACCAGCTCGGCAGCCTCGACGACGCGCTCATCGAAGTAATAGAGCCCGGTGACCGCCCAGTGGCTGTTCGGATTCTCGGGCTTCTCTTCGATCTTGGTCGGCCGGCCCTCGGCGTCGAGGTCGACGATGCCGTAGCGCTGCGGGTCCTTGACGTGGTAGCCGAACACCGTTGCGCCCGACGGGCGGGTAGCGGCTCTGGAAACGAGCTTCGAGAAGCCGGCGCCGTAGAACAGGTTGTCGCCGAGCACGAGCGAGGCACCTTGACCATCGAGGAAGTCAGCGCCGATCAGGAACGCCTGGGCGAGTCCGTCGGGCGAGGGCTGCGTGGCGTATTCGAGCTGCAGACCCCATTGCGACCCGTCGCCGAGCAGACGCTCGAACCCGGCGCGGTCTTCGGGGGTGGTGATGATCAGGACCTCGCGGATGCCGGCCAGCATGTGGACCGACAGCGGGTAGTAGATCATCGGCTTGTCGTAGACGGGCAATAACTGCTTCGAGGTTCCGCGTGTGACCGGATGGAGGCGCGAACCAGTGCCGCCGGCGAGAATGATGCCCTTCATGGTGGAAGAGGGTAGACGTGGTGGAAGCGGATTTCGGCTATATTTGCGGAAGGGCAAACGGAGCAGAGCGGCTGCCCGAACGACCGGAGCGCTCAGTGGGTGTCAAAGGTGGCCAGGTGTGCCTGCCCCTCGTCGCAGCCCTCGGCGAGGGGGCACCAGCGGCAGCCACTGCCGGGTCGTTTGGCCGGGGGACGGCCTTCCGCGCCCAACTCGACCATGGCGTTGATCCCGTCGAGCGTGCGCCGCACCGCTGTGCGCAACAAGCGTTCGCTGACATCCTCGGTCTGGGCCTCGCCCGCATCAAGATAGAACGTCGCCAGCTTTCTTGGTGGAACGCCGCGCACCAGAGTCTCGACCAGTGCGTAGAACCCGAGGTCTTGGCGGTGCCGAGGCCCCACTCGTCCCGTCTTGAGATCGATGATCACCTTGCGGCTCTCATTGCCGGAAGGTCGACCGATCATCAAGTCGACCCGAGCCCGAAGAAGAATTGGACCTGAAACGGGCCACTGCGCGGCGGCCTCAGTCACGGGATTCGCGCGCCGATCAAGCGGCGGGAAGCTCTCAACGAACTTGGTCACCCGTTCAGTCGACAGGCCTCGGGTGTCGGCCTCGTCGCCTTTGTCGAGAGTGGCGATCCAGATCCCGATGCCCCGGTCCTCATCAGCGAGCCGCGCCATCGCCTCGTCGACGAGGTCCGTGGGGGACGGTTCGCCGCTCCACCCGAGCAATAGCTGAATTGCCCGGTGCGCGATCTGGCCTTTGGCGGTTGCCGGTGTCCACTCGAACTCGTCGGGCGCAAGAAAATGTGCCTCGCAATCGAGGACAGAGGCAATGCGGTGCTTGGTGACGAAGAGATCTTGACCGTCGTCGAGCCGGGCGGCGAAATGATCGAGTGCGACGCGCATGTCGGTGCGGATGTCAGCAACCAGCCCTTCTTCGAACACCAGGGGCTTGCCGCTGCGTCGGAGTGCTTGGAGTGTCTTGCGTTGGATTGGTGTGAGACTGGTCAGCGCATCGGGGCTGGCTGTGTTGTCGGCCTCGGCGCTCACGACGTCAAACTGTACCCAACTCCTCTGGATGCTCGGTCTCGCCATGGGTTGGCGAATAGTTCCGAGAGGTCCGGCACAGCTTGACGCATGGTGGGTAGCCTCGGGCGCGCATGATGAAGCTGCGGATGGCCGACATGATTGTCGACGCGACCAGTGTATTCGCTGGTGCCGGAATTGCCGATCCGCCCAGCGCCGTGGGGACCGATTCGATCATCGACGTGCCGCTACTGCAGTTCAAATAACCGTGATATTTCGTAAACCGTTGCTGTTGCGCCGCGACACTCATCTGACCTCGCTCGTCGGCTCGTTATGAACCGCGCCATCATCATCAACATCGTCGTAGCGATCGGTATCGCCGGGTTGATCGCAGCCGTGTTCGTCTTGGAGAGTCGCAGCGATATCACGCCGGTGACCACCACCAGGCCGACAACCACCACCACCACGCCGACAACCACCACCACGCCGACAACCACCACGACCACGACAACGACCACCACGACGACAACCACGTCGACCACGTCGACGGTGCCGCCGACCACCATCGAGCCGCTCCCGCGAGACGCCTACGCAGTGGTTGTCGTCAACGGATCAACGGCAGGCGAGCGCCTCGAACCAACAGTCGACCTGCTCATCGAGCTGGGTTACACCGACGTGCGCGGTCTCGTCGGCGCAGTCCGGACGGTCGAGACCGTCATTCACTACGCCGACGGTGACGTAAACGCTGCCGACCGGATGCGAGCCGACCTTGAACTCGACGTAGACCTCGCGCCTCTTGACGAAGCGCCACCAGTTGCAGGGCGTGACGACGCCCAGCTGATGCTGTACCTCGGTGGCAGCTGACAACACCCGAAGACACAGGCTGGCGTTACTCGCTACCAGCGAGCCGTATTCCGGTAGCAGATGGATCGCATGCGAGTTGCAGAAGAATGGCGGCGTTTTGAGCGGTGAATGGCCCCTTTTGATACACCTGCGCAGTCGACGGCCACCAAGCGTGGCGTGTGTCGAACTCGGTGGGCGGAGCGGCGGATTGCTGGGTAGGACGCGCCGGGAATGCTGCAGGCGCAGCGTCGGGTAACTCTGTGAGCGCGCGTGGTCATAGTGAGGTTATGGAGTTCGCCTCAACCGTCGAGTTTGCCCATGCGGCACGCACGCTCAGTCGTGCAGCACGCAGTCTGGGCCTCGACGCGCCGAGCTATCGCTGCCCGCCACGGCTCGTCGGTATCGAACGCAGCATTCGGCGACGCCCGAAAGGTGCAGTGGTGTCCATCCGGGTCAAGAATCGACCCCTCGGAGCAGTCCTCGCCGACATGATCGAGGGAGTGATCGTCGCAAACCGGCTCGTACCGCTCCATGCCGACCGCGTACGGACCGACCTGTGGGCCGTGATGACCGAGGGTGCAGAGATTCAGCTTTCGAACAATGCTCGATCACACATTGCGCGCGGTGCAGCATGACTCGACCGATCGGTGGTCCGGAGCGCGCTGCTGGTGATCGCCACGCCCGACGAGGCGCTTGGTCCGCACCGATGGTCGTGACTGGTCGTGGCCCGACCTGATCGACGG
>Ga0209603_1000280_pt1 | contig 63740 bp, 56 predicted proteins | sample COGITO_mtgs_1206_FD_184812 | JGI IMG/M metagenome (GOLD analysis project Ga0209603, IMG submission 184812) | Pelagic marine microbial communities from North Sea - COGITO_mtgs_120607 (SPAdes) (version 2) | ecosystem: Environmental > Aquatic > Marine > Epipelagic ...
CTTATTTCATTATTTAAATTCTTTCTATTCTTTTTATTTTTATCAAAAAAACTATACGCCCAACCCTGAGTAATCTCATCCCAGTTATGATTTTCCCCCCAATATAAACTATCTCCCCAATCACCATCATATGCATGGATTAAATCTGTTTCTGTAATCGATGAAATAGCTGTGATCGTAACATTATCAGTTAGACTGAATTCGCCTCGAATTGAAAGACCTTTGGTTAATTGACTATCCTCCCCTAAGGAATCAGAATATGTATTAAAATTCATATTATTATCTGGAGCCCATACATCATACCCATTTGATAAATCCGCATATAAAAAAGTTCCTAAAAAACTAATATTAGGAGACGGAAAAAATTTTACTTTAAGACGAGCAAAAGACTCCTCTTTTTTATTTGAATTAGAGATGTCTAGACTTTTATTTTCCCTAAAACCATCAGAATAGTTTACAGAGCTCGATAATCTTAAAAATAAATTATTTTTCAGATTTATATTTAGCATAGAACTAACTGATCTTAAATTATCTGAACCAAAGCTAAGCGATGTTTCTAAACCAAGATTTCTACTAGGGTCATTAGATTTGATTGCTATAAGTCCAGCTAAGGCATTTGAACCAAAGGTTGTAGATTGAGGTCCTTTAAAAATTTCTACTTGTCCAATATCAAAAAGGTGCCCTAGCATTCCAAGCCCACTTAAATCCATGTCGTCAACTGAAAAACCAACTGAAAAATTAGGAGGACCTTCACCAAAATAATGACTGCTTTCACCAACGCCTCTTATTTGAAAATATCTTGGTCTACTAGAACCTCCTGCCCAGTTTAGATTAGGAACTTCTTCTAAAAAGGTTTGAAGGTGAATATCTGCATTTTCTCTTATTTTATCTTTTGTAAAGATAGTAACGCTTTTTGCTGACTTATAAAGATTTTTTTTGTTTAGCCCAGATGTAACGAAGATTTCTTCGGTTTTAATTATACTTGGAATAAGATAAATGCCAGTATTCTTTAAAAATATGTCTTTCCCTAAGCTTAGTTTTTTAAAACCGATATGCGAAAATTCAATATCTTGATCCACATTATATTCAATTTTAAATACTCCGTCTTTATCAGAAGTCGTTCCTTTTTGGCCAACTAAAATATTGACACCTTCAATCGGTTTGTCATCTGCTTTATTCTTGATGACTCCTACCACTTGAGAGTTCACAAAAGAAATAAGCACTGTATATGATAATAGTAATTGTGTGAGGTTCATACTGTCTCCCTACGCTGGCATTATCCAGATCAGGTCAATGGGTATAATCTCAGCTACTCGATCTGGATCAGAATAGCACCCCTGACTTGATTAAAATTAATTATTTTAGACTCTTTTTCAAAAACCTTTTGTATTATATTATTTAAGAACAATCATTAAATTTTTTAAAAATAAGAAGGATCTGAATGTCTAAAAGATTACCAGAAATAACACCAAAAGCCATTTTTTTAGGAATTTTACTATCTATGATATTAGCAGCGGCAAATGCTTATCTTGGATTATTTGCAGGCATGACAGTTAGCGCTTCAATTCCTGCAGCGGTTATTTCAATGGCAATTTTAAAGCAATTTAAAAATTCTAATATCTTAGAAAACAACATAGTTCAAACTGCAGCTTCTGCAGGAGAGAGTCTCGCTGCCGGTGTTATTTTTACTTTACCAGCTTTAGTACTTATGGGTTATTGGGGTGATGGATTTGATTATTTAGAAGTTGCTAAAATTTCAGCTATTGGTGGTGTTATTGGGGTATTATTTACAGTTCCGCTTAGACGGGCTTTAATTTTGAAAGCAAAATTAAAATATCCCGAAGGTGTTGCTACAGCTGCAATTCTTGAGGCTGGAATGAAAACTAAATCAAATGGTTCAGATGATGATTCAAATAATATCAATATAATTGCTTTTTCCTCAATCTTAGGTGGTACATTGAAATTATTAGAGCAGGGTTTTGGAATGTGGAAAGCAACAATCCAAGGTGCAACCGTATTGACAGCGACAAGAGCTGGAAATGCTGTTGGTGCATCTATTTTTAGCATAAGCACCTCAATTTCGCCTTCTTTGATATCTGTTGGTTATATTGTTGGTAGAAATATTGGTATATTGGTTGTTTCTGGAGGTTTATTTTCATGGTTAGTTGCAATTCCAATTTATTCAGCAATTTATGGATTTAAAGGGGAAGCAACCTCTGCTGCAGCTGAAATCTGGAATTCTCAAATTCGATACTTAGGTATTGGGGCCATGGTGGTTGGAGGTGTGTGGTCTTTAGTTGAATTATTTAAGCCAATGATTCAAGGTATCAAGGCGAGCATTGATGCTTTAAAAATATCAAATAATACTAAAAATGTTCCCCTTGAAGAACAAGACTTCCCTATAAACTATGTCGGGTATAGCTTATTAGTTTTGTTAATACCTGTATTTTTACTTTATTTAGATATTCTAAACGATATAAATATATCTATTTTGTTGACACTCGTAATGATGGTTTTTGGGTTTTTATTCTCTTCAGTTGCTGCTTATATGGCTGGAATAGTTGGTTCTTCTAATAATCCTATATCAGGAGTTACTATTGCAACAATACTATTTTCATCTTTCTTACTACTCCTTCTTGGTAAAGATTCTATAGCTGGAGCATCTGCTGCTATAATGATTGGAGCTGTAGTTTGTTGCGCTGCGGCAATTGGTGGAGACAATTTACAAGATTTAAAGACAGGTCATATCTTAGGCGCAACACCTTGGAAACAACAAGTCATGCAGATAATAGGTACACTTAGCTCGGCATTAGTCCTTGGTCTTGTTTTAGATATTTTACATACAGCTTACACAATTGGTTCACCCACTTTATCGGCACCTCAAGCTACATTAATGAAATCTGTTGCCGAGGGGGTTTTTAGCGGTGATCTACCATGGCTTATGGTTGGACTGGGTTGCATAATCGGTTTAATTATTATTTCAATAGATTTAAGACAAAAAAAAAATAGATCTAATTTTAGAGTCCCCATTCTAGCAGTTGCAGTAGGTATTTACTTACCAATTGAATTAACCATTCCAATATTTATTGGAGGTATGATATCTCACTTAAGTAAAACTTCGAATGCTAATGAGACTAGCAAAAGACGAGGACTTCTTATCGCTTCTGGACTTATAACTGGTGAAGCTCTAATTGGAATTGGAGTTGCATTACCAATTTTTATTACTAGTAATAAAAATTGGTGGCCCAAAATTACCGGCTTTGAGTTTTTAGGACCGGTAATATTTATCGGGGTTATATTTTGGTTATATAAAGAGGTTACTAAATAATATCTAATTTTTTATTACTGTTATTTTTTCCATGTGTGTAGATCCACTCTGTCCATAAATAGCAATTAAATAAACACCGCTAGATACAAGTTCACCGGATTGATCCTTACCATCCCAAATTAATTGATCTCCATCGGCGCTAAAACCCTGTGTTTCAATATTTCTGACAATTTTACCATCAAGCATCATTATCGACATCGAAGAATTATATGGAAGTCCATTAACTTTTAAGGAACTATGGAAAGGTATTCGGAAAGGACTTGGGAATACTTTTAATTTACTATAATTTAATTTTTCTTTTCCAAATGGTGTTCTCAAAACACTAATACCTTGACTGGTAGCGATAAAGACCAAATTATTCATTGAATCAAAATCAACATCCCTTATTTCATCCGATAATAAAGAACTATTAGAGTTTCGGATACCATTTATATCAGGCCAATATGATGTATTTTCACTTAAAACGTGAATACCTTGAGATGCAGAATAAATCCAAACATTACCCTGTTCATCAATTTTAATTCCGGAACCACTGCCAAAAGAAATATTTGGATAAAATGAATATGGATTTTCCCTCAAAATTGGGCTAGAGCCTTCTTTAAGATCATAATAGTCTAGACCAGATGGTGTAAGAAAATACATCCTATCATTACGCCCCATTGCAAGCGACCATACAGTTTCATCAAATTTTATAATGTCATAACTGAAAATATCCGAACTGCTAGGTTCTCCAACATAATTAATAAGACTAATACCACCATTTGGATAAATACCCAGATTTGCCTCCTCAGCTTGAAAGGAAGATATCCAAACTCTATTCCATGAATCAAAGTCAATGGAAATAGGAGATTGACTTATCTTAATATTATTTACTGTGGATTCAAAGTGATTCCATTCTCCATTTAAAGACCTTACATGAATAGGCTTATTACCATTAGTGCAGTAAGGATTCGCGACCCACATATTGCCATCAGAATCGAACTCAATATCTAATACTACCTGGTAAGGAACTGAATTTCCCGAGTTAGTATAATAACTTAAAAATGCAGTATCAATAACAGTCACATTTTGTGGATTATCAATATCGATTATTATAATACCTCCACTACTCCTAGGAGGATTGCTCTGAAATACCCTAGAACCTCTTATTGCGCAATAAATTAAGCCATCAGGGCCCTCTTCAATATCTGATATATACTCCCCAAAATCAAAAGGAATAGTGTCTGCGATAAATAAATCAAAATTATAATTATCATTAATATGATCAGATCCAGGTTTTGTAATCTCCAAAATATTCCTCCAACCTAATTCACTGTAAATTGATAGCCCCTTACTGCTACCACATACTAATCTTCCATCATCCAACAATTCGATTGAAGAAAAACTATTTGTTGCCGGAGAATTAGGAACAAAACTTGAAAAACTTGTATCATCATTGATAATAATAAAACCATGATTTGTTCCAGCATAAATAATATTTTCATTTTCAAATATACTGGTAACAACTAAACCAATTTGAAGGAGATTATCATTTCCCAATCTTCTTAAAATTATTTTATCTCCGTCAACTACCAATAAACCATCTTGGATTATAAAAAAATTTGATATACTTGTTAAATTAAAGCTAAGGTTGATCTGAGTAATTTCTTCATTGAAAGTATTAATCTCATAAAGTTCGCTATTGGATGAAAATAATATTTTATCAGATTGCTCTCTAATAGAAGAAATTTGAATATTTTGTGAATTAATTACAGACGACCAACTAAAAGGGTCTTTCAAATTATTCAATATCTTCGAGTACAGAAGACCTGTATCAGATCCCAAATAGATAGTGGAATCAGTAGCTAAAAAGCAATTTAATGATCCGGTACCAATTGGAAAATTTGTATAACTGTCTATATATTGCCAACCATCATCATAGATAAACTTCATAATACCATAATCTTGCCCGCTTTTAAAAAGAGTCCAACAAAATTGATTTTTAATTTGAATATCTAAAATCTTTGTTAGTCCAAAATCGAAGATCTTAACGGATTGACCTAAACTAGGATTATAAACCTGTAAAAATCCATTTGGGGCATTTCCTCCAATCCAAAGATTTGAGTTTAAATCAATTGCTAAGGATGTCAGATTAACACCCTCCAAACCATTTACTGTTGTAAAGGTTTTATATTCGTTATTTTCTAAAACAAAAAGCCCTCCATCAGTGGCTGAATAAAGAATATTATTCAAGGAGACTAAGTCATTATTATTTAGAACAGAGGTAAGTGATTTCCATTGACCATTTTCAACTTGGCCAAAGCTGATGCCTATAATTTGTAAAAATAGTATTATTAAGTATCGAAATATCATTTAATAAACTACATTAAAAGAATAAATGATCAACTGATTTTATATAAATTAAAATTTAGCTAAACCTTTTCCTTTTGTATTTAATCAAATTTTAACCAATTTCAGAGATATGAAACGATATATCATTATCTTTTTTTTAACAGCCTTTTGTTTTTCACAGAAAAAAATTCCATTTAAAATTGATGTAAGACCAAGGGTAATTGATGGTGCAAAAATATTAGTTAATGTTTCGATTATAAATAATGTTGGCAGACCAATTGACTATTTAGAAGGTTTTATTTCTCAATATTCAGGCGACAATGTTTTTATTGATGAGAAAAGAATGGTTTTACTTTATAGTTATGAGCCAGCACTTCAAACTGGCTATTCTTCTTATAAATCAGTTTCATACAAACTTGATGAGGTTAAGCCATCTAATTTTAAATTCAATATTTCTAAAGTGAAATTTTTGGGAGATTCACGTGTTTTTTCCTGGCATGCGAAAGCAGGTTTTATTCGTATTGATTAGTATTTCTACTATTGTATTTAATAGCCTTTTGCTCTAAAAGTTTGCTGTAATTTAGAGTATCCAAATCGAGCGTCAGGTTATTAATCCATTTCCTGGATGAATTAATGTAATTTTCAATATTTTTAATAGGTATTCGTTCTGCATACATATTAGAAATAATTATTGCATTTGCAACAGGAATATAGCTATTCATCGGATCTTTGTAAAAGTAATCCAAATTTTTTATTAACTCTCTATTTGATAAATAATCTACAGTCTCTGAAAAAACATTATCTGCAATAACTTGATCCTCAGCCCATACTTTTAAATAACTGTACAATCTACCATCTAGAATACCATGAAGGTAGGCTGTTTTCATTCTAAATATGATTTCTGTGTCATAATTTGAGCTTTTAGGAATTTGGTTCCAATCTAAACCATCCCAAAATAATTTATTTTGCTGTCCAAAAGAAAGTGAAAATAAAACTAACATTATAGATATATATCTTATACGCATATCGTAATATATTAACATTTATTAGTTACAGTGGTTTTTACATTTACAAATTCTAAAATCCCATTGATAGACAACTCCCTTCCAAAACCAGAATGTTTAATACCCCCAAATGGTAACCTAGGATCTGATTTAACAGATTCATTAATATAACACATCCCAACATTTAATTTTTGATTTGCAATTTCTTCAGCTTTCTCGATATTCTCAGTAAAAATTGCAGCTCCTAGTCCATATTTAGATAAATTTGCTAGTTTTATTGCTTCTTCTTCACTCTTTGCCCTAACAAGTGAAAAAACAGGACCAAAAATTTCTTCATCAAAAGCTATCATTCCAGGGCGTACTTCGCTCAGAACCGTAATTGGATAAAATGCACTATTGGGAGTTGTTATAAAGCCACCCATTAATAGCTTTGCTCCTGCTTTAATTGAGATTTGGACTTGATTTTCAACGTTATCACGTGCTTCAGCTGATACTAATGGTCCTATATCAACTCCAACTGTTGGATCGCCCAAAGTTTTTTGTTCTAATTTTCTAATAATTTTCTCTACAAACTGCTCATATATTTCATCAACTACAATTATTCTTTTTGCTGAGATGCAACTTTGACCAGCATTTAAAAGCCGGCCTTCAATGCATGATTGAACAGCATTATCTAGCCTGGCATCACTAAAAACTAAATAAGGATCATTTCCTCCGAGCTCTAAGAGAACTTTTTTTAAAGCAGATCCAGCAGTTTGAGCAACTGACATTCCGCCCTTACTACTACCGGTAAATGATACTGCGGATACAAAAGGATTTTTTATTAGATCGTTCGTATCTTCATTAGATAGTCTAATGTTTTGATAAATATTTTTAGGCGTATCAAGTTTTGAAAATATCTTTTCAATTAAGCTTGCGCAAGAAGGAACAAACAATGAATGTTTTAGAAGTACTGTGTTCCCTGATAATAAAACTGGAATGGAAAATCTAAAAACCTGCCAAAATGGAAAGTTCCAAGGCATAATTCCTAGTATCAGTCCTAACGGTTGAAACGTAACAATACTTCTATTATTATCAAAGTTAACTTTTTTATGTTTCAAAAAAGATAAGGCGTTCTCAAAATAAAAGTTACATAACCAAATACATTTTTCTATTTCATCTAAACCTTGTTCAATAGGTTTCCCCATTTCAAGTGCCATCATTTTTGCATATTTAATTTTATTTTTATCAAGAGTAACTGATAACATTCTTAAATAGAGAACTCTTTTAGATAGAGACGTAGCTTTCCATTCCTCTTGAGATTTTAAAGAAAGTTGGATTTTTTTTCTTATTTGATCTTCAGTATGAAATTTAAAAGATTTATTCTTTTTATTATTTAAGGGATTGATTGAAAAGAAATCCATTTACTTTTTTTATTTTAATTAAAATTTTTAAGAAAAATTACAGACTAAGTTTTAATTTTTGATTTTATTTTTAGCGTATCTAATAAACTTTTGGGATAAATGATATTTTTATCATTCAGCGGAATAAGGGGCAAATTAATTGAACTTTTTGAAGCATAAGAATTATCATTTGTACGATTATTTAGGGCTTCGAAAGGTCCTTTATCTTTAATTTTTAACAACTTCAAGAGAATATAATGGCCTGTTCTTTTAGGTATAATTAGAGAAAAAATTGTAAGGAAAACGAGTTTTAAATCTTCAAAAAAGCCTTTTTTATCCAGATAATATTTATCTAGTGCAATTTTTATTTTAAGAATATCATCGTATGGATCTTCTTGATCAATCATAGATAAAATTTCGGCTTCGTTCCTGAATAAGATTGATGAATAACCGGAAAGTCCTGGTTTGATCTTTTTCAAGAAATCAAAAGTTTCAGGATTTACATATTGAGGAATTTCAGGTCTGGGACCAATAAATCTCATATCTCCTTTTATTATATTAAATAGTTGTGGTAATTCATCTAATTTCGCTTTCCTTAAAAAAAGACCCCATTTAGATGTTTTTAAATTTGTTTTTTTTGAAAAAAGATTAGGTTCTGTTTGAACATTTTTTAAAGTTCGGAACTTTAATATATTAAAATGCTTAAAATTTTTCCCAACTCTAATTTGTTTGAAAATTATAGGATTCCCTTGAAAAAAAAAGCTAGTAAGTAATATTATTAAGAATAATGGAGAAAGAATTATTATTAAAATTAAAGCAATTAATCGAGAAAAGATTTCCATAACATTTAATTTGAGAACATTTAATATTTTTAACAATAAAAAAAAAAATTTTGTGATTAATATCACCAAATAAAATTATTTAAAATGAAGTAGTTTAAACTGAATATTTTTCATAAACGTATTTTATGGAATCGACAATATAATCTACTTCAGAATCAATCATGAGAGGATAAATCGGTAGTGAAATGATCGAACTAAACAAATAGTTTACGTTTGAAAAATCGCTTTGATTTAACTCGTAATTTTCTTTGTAATAAGAAAGCATATTGATAGGTTTATAATGAACCGCTAAACCTATGCCTAGTTTATTTAAGTTCTTTATGATTTGATTTCTAGAGATCTTCCATTCATTAAGTTTAATCTTCACAACAAATAAATGCCAAGCGTGCCCGTTAATTAATTCAGGTAATTCAAGACCTTTAACATCTCTTAACAGAGCTATGTATTTTTTTGCTATCTTCAACCTTTTCCTTTGCCATTTATCAATATTTTTAAATTGCCATAGACCAAATGATGCTGAAAGGTCAGTCATATTATATTTATACCCTAGCTCAGTAATATCATATTCCCATTTCCCCTTATCTTTAAATCTATTCCAACCATCTTTAGTTATTCCATGAAGAGATAACTTTTTTACTTTATCTGCGATTTCTTTATTATTTGTAGAAACTGCACCACCCTCTCCCCCAGTGGTTATATTTTTATTTGCATAAAATGAAAAAACGGAGGCATCGTCTGTGTCTCCTATCTTATGGTTCTTGTATTTTGTTTCTAATGCATGTGCTGCATCATCTAAAATAAAAACTCCATATTTTTGAGAGAATATCTTTAATTGATCTAAATTTACAGGCTCACCTCCATAATGCATCGGAATGATAGCTTTAATTTTAGTGTTATTTTTCAGTTCATCTTCGACTTTGTTTAAATCAAAAATGAAACTTTCTTTGCTTGAATCAATCATCCGTGGTCTCAAGCCTAAATATTCACCGCATTCAATAGTAGATGCAAAAGTTAACGCTGGAAGAATAAATTCGTCACCTTTAGAAAGCCCCTTTGCTAAAAGTGATAAATGTAACCCAGCAGTACATGAATTTAATAAAATGACATATTTACTATTAAAATAAACTTTTAACTGTTCTTCAAAATTTTTTACAATACCACCAGTTGTCAACCAACCATTTCTAATTGAATCCGAATAGATCTCATCTAGACTTTCAGGTGTATTCGGTCTGTGAAAAGGAATCTTCATAAAGTGGTAAGTATGTTTGCATATATGTCAAAGCCTATTTCAAGAGATATATCAGGTTTTGTACTAGAATTAAAAGCATATTCATTATTTAAAAAAATTGAATATTTTTTGTTGTACCAAAGTTGTGTTTCAGATCTTAAAAAGGTCGTTATCTCTCTTCCCTCGGATACATCATAATTGAAATTATATGAATTATATGGTTTGTTTAAAATACTATTATTTCCTTGCTCTTTTCTTCCTAACTGAATACTTATAATTAAGTTTTGATTAATCAGGCTGCTAAGACCAATTTCAGTAATTTCAAAATCACTACCTAAAAAATGGCCTAAAGGTTTGTTTCTTTGAACAAAATTATTACTACCATCTTCATGTCTAAATGTATTCTTTCCAATCATGGCTCTAGATAAGTAGGTCGAAACTATCCGACTATTTGATTTGAAAATATTTTTTACAATCTTAAAAGAATATGCATTAAATCTTTCTTTACCATCAATTAATTGAGATTTATCAAGAATAAATTCATCGAACATATAGTTAAATGAGAATCTATTTTTTTTTGGACTTAGATAGTCTATTGAGATTTGCCAAACACCATTCCCTGAATCATTTCCTTCTAAATTTTGTCTTTGATTTAATTCAATTTCAAGGTGTGTCGAAATTGGATTTAAATAAGCATAATCCAAATTTCTATTTTCCCCTGAGTAAATTATTATTTCAGATAAACCAATAATAAAATTTTTGTTATTTTTATATTCAACACCTCGACCATTAATATATCTATTATTTTGCGATGAATCTGACTCTAGATATCCATGAAAATATCTAACTCTTAAATTAGAAAAATTTAAGTCAATCATTCCATAATCATAAGCAGGAGAAGTTTCACTTACAGCTAATTGAATGTTATTCCCAGCTCCCCAAGATTGCCTTCCTCTACCAAACTGAAACATAATCCAATCTCTTTCAAAAGTAATACCTGAGAGATCAGTCTCTCCTGCACTAAAACCTCTTCTTTTAATATCTCTTGGGACACCAGTGAACCTATCAACCGAGTTAGGATTTGTGACAATCCGCGGATATAAATATCCATGAAAATAATTTTTAAACGTAAAATGACCGTAAGCATAAAGAACTTTATTCTTATCAGAAAACTTTGCTCCAAATCTTGATCTCACCATTAAGGAATCACTTTTAAAACCATCAGAATCATACCTTAAAGGGCCAAAAGTTGACAAATCTCCCCAATTATCACCCGAATCATTTAATATCTTATCTTGTTTAAACTCAAAAAATTCATTTGGAATTTCTTGAGACATAAGAGTAGTCATCATGATAAAAATCTTATATTTTACAAAATAATTTTTTGTTAAAATGAACATCTAGTGTTTTATTTGATCTCTGTTTAAAAAGAGAATGTATGAATCCAATAAGTGTCCCCAATCCGTATGAAAAATGCATAATAAAATATGTAAAAAAAAGAGAAATCCAGCTGATTGGGAAAAAATTGTTTTTGACGGTATACTTCAAAGAGAATGCCATATTAAGTGCAAAATATATAATCATTACCAGTTCTACTAAACTATTCTGAATATTTAAGTATCTTAACATCAAAAAAAACAATAAATAAGATACAAAAATAGCTGGAATTAGATGTCTGATTGAGGCGATCGATCCCCTTTTTTGCATTACTCTGACTTTATAAAAACCATATTGAAAATATTGTTTTGCAAAACTTGATAATGAACTTCGAGTATAATATGAAGACTTAATTGTCGGATCTATCCATATTTTCCCATTATTCTGAATTAAGCGAAAGTTTAGTTCATCGTCCTGGTTTCTAATTAATTCTTCATCATATCCACCATTTTTTTTAAATACAGACCTTTTATATGCTCCAAAAGCGACTGTATCAACATATCGACCTTTTGATATACCCTTCCTGAATGGCACACCACCAGATCCAAAATCTGATGTCTGGGCAATCCTTATAATATTCCCAGTATAAGAGCTGCTGAGGTGTTTAGTCGGCCCACCGACGCAGTCTGCATTAACCTGATTAAAAACTTTAATACAATTTTCTATAAAATATTCGTCAATTTTAGAGTGCCCGTCTACTCGTATTATTATATCTCCTTTACTAATTGATAAGGCAAGATTAAAACCAACTGACACAATTTTTTTTTTATTGTCAATTAATTTTATTCTATTGAAGTGCTCTCTTTTCTTTTCAATAATATTTCTTGTATTATCAGTTGATCTTCCATCAGCAATTAAAATTTCAAAAAGGCGAGATGTCCTCTGAGTAATAATTGAATCCAAAGTCGCTTCAATCGCTTTTTCCTCATTGAAAATAGGCAATATAAAAGAAATGTCAACTTTAGTGTTCATGAATCTCTGAGTAAAAGTGTTTAATCTTACCAGAAACGGGTCTTTTTATTTTATCGACTCGATTAATGATTAATGTTAGATTGGGTTTAAGATGTTGCTCAAGACTCTGTTCTAATGATTTAATCTCTGTTTTTTTGAAATTACGGTCCATTATTATATCAAAAACAAAAGTATCTATTTCTGTTTGCCTTATTATAAATTCTTTTATAATTCCAGTTGATTCAAGTAAAGATCTTGAAATATAGTAAAAAGTGAGTCCCGGTGATATTTTACCATTTGATAATAAAATTGTATCGTTTGTTCTTCCAATTAATTTTTCTAAATATACTTTATCATCTTCAACCGATAATTTTCCTAAATCACCAACTTTATATCTAATAAATGGCATTGCCTTATTGTAAAGATCTGTTATCAATATTTCTCCTTCAACCTTGTAGGGTAAAATATTTCCTTGTTTATCAATCATTTCTATAAATTGAGTTTCATTTGATAGTTCCCATTTATTATTTTTATTTTCAAATGCAACTATCCCCCCAGCTTCCGAAACTCCATATTCATTTATTATAGGGACCCCAAAAGCATTTAAAAGAGTTTCCCTGTCTCGGTTTGAAAGCATTTCTGAGGTAGTTATGCAGATACTAAGACTACTACATATGTTTTTTAGTTTTACATCTTTTCTCTTCAAAAAATTTGCAAATAAAATCAAAGAATTTGTATATCCGTAAATATATTTTATTTTTTTTATTAAAAATAATCTTAAATATTTTTCACATGAATCATCTGAAAGGTCAAAAACATTAAATAAAATACGGTTCATTAAATGATCTTTAATCTTTTCTTGTATCTTTGTCATAACCTTGTGTGATCTACCATAAAACCTAGCTTCCTTTGAACGGAGCCCCAAGTTATACCAACTATATCGGTCGGCGGTAAGTGCCCATGTCATTGAATGAGAAAATTTATTTTTAGCGTAAAAAAAAGGTGTACCAGTTGAGCCTGATGTATTTGCAATATAAAGGTTTTTTTTACTGTACCCTTTTGTTAAAATATTATCCCAACTGTTTTGATAATCTTTTTTTCCCATAACTGGTAAGTCTTCCCATTTGTCCGGAAATATAGGACCTACTTTATTTCTATATATTTTATTATGAGTAAAATGAAAGAAAGCAATATCCCACTTTATCTTTCTTTGCCACTCTGCAGATTCGTCAATCGATAACAACTTATAGTCATTTATATTTTTTTTTGCTTTATAAAAGTTATATCCTAAAATTTTCAATTAAACGTCTCTTCCTAATTTTTATTTTTGAATTATTAATTATTTTTTCTTTATTACACATAAAAAATGAGATTTAAGAAATGAAATTTTAGTTAAGACTGGATATAAAATAGATGTTATGATACCTAAATTTCTAGCAATTGGAGGAATTAATGTAGTTTTGGAGTATTCTATTTCCATGCCAGGGAAAATTCGAAATATCTCCTTTTTATTTAATCCAATAATATTTCTATTGAAAGGATTATAATACCTCAGATCATAGTAAATAATAAGGCCATTTGATTTAAGGACTCTTTTTGCTTCTATAGCAATTCTTTTTCTATCATTTGAATCGAGAACAGAGGAGAACAGTGTGAAAATGATAATACAATCAAAAGAGTTTTTCGGAAATTTTAATTGCCTTGCATCCATTAATTTAAAACATATTCCTGGAAAACTCTTAACTGCGTTTTTGATAGAATTTTTTCTAATATCAATTCCAGTTATATTTTTTTTTCTAGCACCAATATCCAAAAGAGTTCCTGTGAAATTGCCACCTGCACATCCTAAGTCTAGTATTTTATTATTTTTAATATCAAAATTATTTTTAATAAAAAAACCTTTTACTATGTTATGACGTTCTTCAAGAGAAATTTGATTACCAATATTTTTATTTGACCATTTTTTTAATACCTTTTTATTCGAAAGGTATTCTTGATAGACGTATTCAATTCTATCTTTTTCTAAATTTTTATCATTCTTCATCTAGTTTAATTATAATAAAAAGTTGAGTATAAATCATTCCAAATTTTATAAACTATATCTGGATTAAATTTTTTGCTATGATGAAAAGAATCTTTTTTCATTTTTTCTAACTTAGTTTTATTTTTTAAAAGATCTACTACTGTTTTTGCAAAAAGATTTTTCTTATTGAAAGGTATTAAATATCCTGTTTCTCTATCTTTTACAACTTCGGGAATACCTCCAACCTTAAATGCAATGACAGGTACTGAGGAGGCCATAGCCTCCACTAATGAAATACCAAAACTTTCGTACCTTGTTCCATGAATAAGCAAGGTTGACTTATTCATGATTTCTGGCATGTCATCATTTGGAACATCACCAAGGAAAAAAATGTTTTTATATCTATTATTTATAATTTTTTCTTTTAATTTATGTTCATTTTTCCCTGACCCTGCTATCCAAAGTTCAATATCTTGAAAAGTTTTTTGCACTTCTATAAAAACATCTATTAGTATTTCATGCCCAGAATAATTTTCGATTGCCTTTGCAATTAAAAGAATAAAGTGGTTTGATGTATTTTTAACTTTATAATCATTAAACTTTTTAATTCCAACCATATGTGGTATTGTCTTAACAATTAATCTAGCATCAAAATTCTTAATCTTATTTTTTAAGATTTTGGTTGGTACTATTATAATATTTGTGAGATAGAATGGCATTCTTTTGATAAAGGACCAAGTTTCAAACTCATCTATTGCTTTGCCACCAACAAAGTTTAAAACCACTTTTTTATTAAAAAGTCTTGAAATAATAATAATCGGTAAATCTTTTACCCAAAGAGCATTACCACTGGCTGAAATGATGTGAACTATATCAGATGAATAAATTGTTCTAATAAACTGTATATAGAGATATGGAATAGGTAAAAGACCCTTTAGGCCACTTTCAGTTTGTTGTTTTATAACTTTATGTCCATTTTTTATAAAAGCATCGTATAAAGTAAGCCCAAGGGTGCTCATTCCACCCGAATAAGGTGGGAAAGGGGCAAAGATAGAAATTTTTTTTCCCATATTTTATTTTAGAAAATCATTTTTTAAATAAAATTTTGTCAATTCTTCTATTTTATTTAATAGTGAGTGTTTGTGATTAAAAGTTGTGTTTTTGTCTAGTTTCGCACTACTAAAAATAGTCAGATTTGTTAATTCGTTATATCTGCTTGAATTGAAAGGTAATTTGTATTTTGTTAAGTTTTGAGAATAATCGCATATAGTTGAAACAGATAAACCTAAAAGTTTTGGTAAACTGAGTTTAGGACTTTCAACTTTTAAACTTTTAGATATTCTGTTAATAATTGAATAAAGTTCTACAGAATCATTAATTATAAAATCATTATTATACTTATTTTTAATAAAATAAATAATACATTGGCATAAGTCTTCAATAGCAAGATAGTTCGTCTTGATTTTTTTATAATCTCCAAAATAATAGAAATAACCTTTCTGAACACTTTTCACCAAACTTAAGAAAGATTTTTTTTCAAGGCCAATAACATCTGTGGGTCTTATAATTGTAAAGTCAATGTTATTATTTTCACAAATTTCACGAATGAAATTTTCAGCAGCTAGTTTACTTATTCCATAAGGATTAGTTGAGTATTCATCAAAACTTTCATGGATAATTTTATACTTTTCAATATTATAAATCGATACAGTACTTAAAAATATTATTTTTTTTACACCAGATTTTATAGCCGCAACAACAAGTTTTTTAGTACCTAAAAAATTCACTTGCCACATCTTATCCGTATTTTTCTTTTCAGCTGCTAGATGAACTAAAATATCAATTTTATCATGCAATATATTTTCTTTTTCTAAGTCCCAATCAATAATTCTAAAACTATTGGAGTATTCTTTGGGTAGAACTGATGTATCTCTACTTGATAAAAAGATATCATAACCTTCATTTTTAATTGAATTGTATAGATTTTTACCGATGAAACCAGATATACCAGTGATGAGAACTTTTTCTTTCATTTATAGATTTATATGTATTAAATAATTTTAATATATTCTTTAATAGTTTTATCCCAATCATGTGCATTTGCCCAATTTTTAGATGCATACCTAAAATTTTGATAATCATTCATTATTTGTACGATCGCTCTTCTACAATCAATTGGGTTATGATTATCAATTAGAACCCCTGTCTTCATATTATTAATCGCATTCTCAATGCCACATCCTTTTGATCCTATTGCAGGTAAGCCAAAATAATTCGCCTCTAAAATAGCTATGCCAAAACCTTCAATATCTCCATTTGGTAAATTTTCACTTAGCATAAGGAATATATCACATTCTTGAAATAAATTAGATAATTCATAATCTTCTAAGTATCCATAAAAATGAATAGAGTCAATTACGTTTAAAGATTCTGCTAATTCAGTTAATTCTAATTTAATATTATCCGGTCCTACCATGTGATAGCTCACATTCTCAAAAGATTTTTTTATTTCAGGTAATGCTTTTATAACATTGTGTTGCCCTTTTCTTTTACTAAGAGAACCTAAAGTGAGCAAACGCAGATTTTTATTTTTTCTAATTTTACTTATTTTTTTAAACTTCCCAAACCTCTTTATATCAACACCATTATAAATAATATCGAGTTTATTTTCAATAATTTTATCTTTAAGCAAACTGCCTGAAAAATCAGAAACCGCAATAACCTGATCATACTGATTTAAAATATAATTTGAAATATATCTAATAAAAAAATTTCCCATTGAATTTTCATGACCATGGAAAATTAATATGGATTTTATATGAACTAACTTACTTAAAAGACCGAACACAATAAAGGGTAGCTGCCCTGTACAAATAACTGTTGAATTATTTGATCTTAGATACTCTTTAAAGAATAATTTTATAATATTAAATATTTTAAAAAATTTAAAACCTGAATATCTAAAAATTTTAAACCTTTCTTTTTTATCAAATTGGGCTTGATTGCCTTTGTTGTTTTTTGGAGCGATAACTGTTACATCAATGTCATTTTTATATAAATATTTTGAAAGGTTATACGCATGACTACCAATTCCTCCAGGATCAGGGAGAAATTCAGATGTTATGACCAATATTTTTTTTTTAAAAATCACTATTTAAATATTATCAAAGAATAGCATCTTCATCATTAGTTGTAATAATCATAGAACTTATTGCAATAAAAACCGGAGAAACGAATGTTCTCATGCCTGAATGCATCATTGTACCGATTCCAATTAAAAACAATGAAAATAATATTGCATTTCCAACTGTTTTTCTCGTCTTAAAAACCATTTTTATAAAGAAATAAAAAAGTATCAAAATATAAAATAGACCAAAGATACCATGCTCCGCCACTAACCTAGAAAATTCAGTGTGCGAAGCAGCATAGCTTATTCCACTATCTCTTAAAAATTTAGATGCTCCTACACCAGTTCCAAAAATAAAATTCTTACCCCAAAGTCTAAAGTCAGATTTTACCAATTCATACCGACCTGTAGTCATAGTATTTAATGTCCTTACCGCTTCTCCATCTAATGTTTTTTGAGTTTCTCCTAAGTATCTATCATTAATATTACCTTCCGAGATAATGTTAATTAATAAATATGAACCAAATACAAAAAATAAGCCAATTCCAAAAAATGTAGTAGGTTTGAGTTTTCTATTCTTTGCAATTGCATGATAATTCTTAGATAATTTTAAAAAAATATAATAGATCAAAATACAAAAAAGGCCTACTACCATTCCTCCTCTTGAAAATGATAAAAATCCCTGATATGCAAAAAGAGCTATAAATAAACCATCAATCCTATGAGAATTAGAGAACTCTTTTTTATTCATCCATGCATAAAAACTTAAAAACATTCCGATTCCTAGAATAGTAGAAACTTGGTTACTTCCAAAACCAGCAGTAGCTTGAAAATTAGCATTTAAACTAAAATTAAGTGTTGAAATATTTGGTGTAAGAATTGTAACATAGACAAGCATTGTTATTGATGAGTACCAAAGCGAACGAAGATATGAATTAAAATGATTTTCATTAATTCTAGTTTTCCCTAAAATAATCAATAAAAATGCTATTGAAAGAGGACCCATTAGATTATAAACCAGAAGACCAAAGGATACTCTATTACTTAAATCAATGATAGAGCCTGGAATTAATATCAAAATCATTAAAAACCCTATAGGCTTTTTAAATTTAATTTTTGTAGTAAGTAAATAAAAAATAAAAGTAAAAGAAAATAAATATTTACTCAATTCCCACGGAATATAAGGACCACTTTTTAATATTCTTGCAAAGACTTCAAATGAGGAAAGATATATTATTAATGGTAATAAGTAAAAGCTTGATCCCCTCAGTATATAATCAGAAATTATTTTATGAAGTGAAATGATTAAAAAAGAATAAAACCAAATAATAATAATTTGTGAAAAAAAGATGCAAGAGTAACCTAATAGAAGGTGGATTAAAAACCATTTAAGTTTTTTATTTTCGGAGTATAAATCTTCAATCATTTCTTTTTGATTATTTGATTAATTGATTTGATATAATTGTCATATGAAAATCTATTAGATGATTTATTACATTCTAATGACATTTTTTTTAGAAGTGAACGATTATTTTTTAAGAAAATGATTGCATTGAGAACATCGCTGACGGTATTTTTTTTTAATAAAATACCGTTCCCCTCATTTATATATTGCCCTAAACTCCCGACATTCGATACGACGGGGACGCATCCATAGGCTCCGGCTTCAGCTATAACTTTTGGGAAACCTTCAGAGAATGAAGGTAATATAATAATATGAGAAATTGAATAAATTTTATTCAGTTTTTTCCGGATGACTGATCCAGTGAACTTGATTTTTATATTATTTATTTTTTTTGCCCTCTTTTTAAAAAAATCTTTTCTTGGCCCATCTCCAACAATATATACCATTTCAATAAAATTATTATTTTCAAGATCCTCTAGTACTTTTAAAAAGATCTCTAAACCTTTTTTATCAGATAATAAGCCAACAAAACATAAAATTAGTTGTCCTGAAAAATCCTTACTTTTGGAAATAGATCGTGATTGAGAAATTTCACTTTTAGATAAACAAGGGTTATCTAATGATAAAATATGATTCTTTTGTCCTTTCCATTTTCCATTGATCGTAACAATAGACTTATTAAAATTATTTTTAAGCCAAAATCTTTGAATTTTGTATGATAGAGGTGGCGTCTTAAAATTCCAATCTCCAGCATATTTAACCCAATATTTTTTTTTTGAAAAATATCTTAAATATGGCAAAACGTAAATACCCATATTTGTTGGCGCTCGGAATTGTACCCAATCTGAGGATTTACAATATCTATTTATTAAGATTAATTGGCTACTGATACCACATAAAATATCAATTTTATTAAATAAACCTTTGCCTCCTCTCGGTTTAATGGGTATCAATACAACTTTATTCGAATTATAATTTTTGGCTGAAGCTGGTGGATTTGAATTATATAATGGTGCTATATGATTAATTTTAGTAAATATTTTGGATAAATAATTTATTTCAGTAATAGTTGGACCCCATCCATAAATTTGTTTATTCGATTTATAATGAGGTGTATGGGATATTATTGTTAATATCATTACAATATAACTTTAAATAGTACAATAGTTTTAAAGATCATCTATAATTGATTCACTTTTCAACATTTTCTCAGAAAATTTCCATGATTGATAAACCTTATAAATAATAATTGGATAAAATAATATAAAAACTACGATACTAAAAAGATATCCTATTAATCTACCCTTAATTCTATAAGGTGATAAAGAAAATGGAATTGTCTGTAATAAAGAAAAAAAAGCATTGGTATCTCCCCAGTATTTTCTGTAAAAATATAATACACTAGGAATGGGTCTTAGGCTTAATAAATTCATAGGCCTTAAACCATCCCAACTGCCCATTTCTCTTAATCCTCCTTTTTTCACTTTTAAGTGAGTTCGTTTTGATAGTGGATTATGGATGCTCTTGAATCCTTTTAAATGTGCTCTAAGGCCGAACTCTCCATCACCCATTCTCATTTTCTCAAATTGTAGATCAAATAATCCACACATTTCAAAAACATGTTTTTTTATTAGAACATTTCCAGTATCCAATTGATCCGCAGTTCTAAAGTAATTATAGTTTGAAGGAACAGGGGCTCCTATTTTAGAAATTGATATACCGGCAGATATATCTGCATCAAAATAATCAATACATTTTAAATGATCAGATACCCAATTTGAACCTATAATTGAATCATCATCTAAAAATAAGAAAAAATCACCAGAACTGTTTCTTATGCCTAAATTTCGAGCACTCCACAATGCTCTATTTTTTTTTTGAATAACTTTTATCTTCAATTGATAATTTTTGTAAAAGTTGGTTCTAAACGGTTTACTTTGATCTATAATAATCAGTTCAAAATTTTTATAATTCTGTTTTTGTAAATCTAAAATTACACTTTTTAAATATTTGTATCTATTTAATGTTGGTATAATAATACTTATCAAAGGTTTTTTCTTTATTAACTTCGATTTAAAAGAGTTATAGTCCTGATAATTAATAGGGTTGTTAAATTGTAATTTTTTTATATTTTTTGTTTTAAAAATTGAATAAAAATCATCCATTTGAACCTTCAAAGAGAGAATCCTTAATAATAAAACGTAATATACCCAGATTTTTTTATACATTCTTCTTATAAAGATATATTGATCTTTAATAGTTATATCATAATTAGCATCTTCTAAATTAATATAATCATAGTTTTTGTAATCTTGAGTAATGAACCCTCTTTTGAGAAGCTGATATCCTACATCTATCTCTTTTAAATACCTACTATTGTAATCATGACAAATATCGAGTTTATCGATTATAGTTTTATCTAAATTTTTATAATTAATCCAACTCTTAGAATTATTTAAAAATATATTAAAATACCAGATAGGTTTTACAATTTTTATAATAGAACTATTAAAAAAATGTATTCTCTTTACTTTTGAGTTCAAAATCAGTTTCTAAAATGAAGGATGTTTTGTAACAACCATGAAGGATTCAACTTTTCCAACCATAATTCCCTATTTTTTTTTTGTTGTTTTTTAAAGTTAGAGTCAGAGATATTGTTGTGAAAATTTAAAATAATTTGAGGCAAATTATTAATATCACTCCAATTAATTTGAATAATATGTTTCTCCCAATTTATTTTATCAGTGAATGGTAAAAGACAATCTGTGTCAATAAATATAGGTATTCTCCCCATCATAAGTGTTTCATATAATCTTATTGAAAAATTTCCAGTTCCTCTAATACATATTATATAATCGGAACTTAAAATGTTATCATAATATTCTATTGTAGTTCTTTTTTTTTCATCTAAATTTTTAAAACCAGCTCTGTATTTTTCTCTATAAATAAAATTTGTATGTAAATTTTTATTATTCTCAATATTTTTTAATATATTAAATCTTTTCAACCCAGATTGAAATAATGGTTCGTAATCTTTCCGAAATGGATTTTGAAAAAACCTTTTAATGTTTTCAAAAAAAAAATTAAATGATTGTTTGATATAAACAAATTTATTTGAAGTTGCATGACCACAAAATCCTATTCTAGGAGCTAAAGACTTTTCTCTAATAAGAATCTCATCAGTTTCATATATTTTTTTATACTGATCTGATAAAGAAGCAGGAAAACCTTGGTTTTTTAAACTTAAAGAGCTTCTAAATCCACTCATTCTAAAATAAACTATATCATTAAATTCAGGGAACTCCATACCAAAGTCCCCCGAGATTATACCAAAACCAGGAATTTTAAAATTTTCACAATATCCATTATACTTTTTAATTAAATAAATCATTTTATTTTCATAATAATAATTAATTGGCATTGGTATACACAATACATCAGATTTTTTTAAGTCAGTTACAATATTTATTCGATTTAAATTCCAATTATAGTAACTATTATTATTTACCCATTGCCCATTTTGGAAAAAAGGTTTTAAAATAACAAAAAGAGATTTTTTATTAAGAATGACCTCTTTGTCTTGTGGTATAAAAATATTCAATTTTAATCTTTGTAATGTTTATATGTAAGTATTTTTTAAATAATAAGTAGTGATAATAGTTTTAAAATAAAATAGACTTGTTTTACTCCCAATTAAACCGCTAAATCCTGTTATAAAAACAATCTTTATTTTTTCCATTATTTTATAACTCTCATTCTAAATTTAATTTTGAAAAAAAGAGATAAAATATTGAGATTGGTTTTTAATATCAAAATTTTTTAATACGTGCAGCTTCGCATTTTTTCTCATCTTATCTAAATCTTCATCTTTTTGATTTAATACATATTTTATTTTTTGGTACAATTTAAGAGGGTTTCTTTTTTCCACAATATACCCCGTTTTAAAATTTAAAATGTTTTCACTCAACCCCTCCGCATTGGATCCAATACAAATTAATTCCATACTTTGTGCTTCTAATAATGAATTGCAAAACCCTTCCTGAATACTATACTGTAAATAGATATCAGATTTCCGATAAAAATCTTTAATTTTTTTATGTTCAAGGTGTCCTATAAAATTCACATTTTCATTTAATTTAAGTTGATTTCTAGCAAACTTAAGCCTTTCTAATTCTGGACCATCGCCAATTATATCATAATGGAAATTATAACCATTAATTTTCAAGATTGATAAAGCTTCTAAAGTATATTCTAAGCCTTTTTTCCAGTGCAACCTAGATACAGTTAAAAATTTTAAAGTATTATTAAATTTTTTATCATTTGTTTTTTCTAATGAAAAATGGTTTACATCAATTGCTGGGTTAATAATCATAGTTGGTATTTTTAAATTTAAACCCAACTTTACGGCAGTAGATAACAAACTATTTGATATAGAATGCACCTTATCTAATTTATCCCAAACACCAAAATAACAATCTCTATTTTTCAAGGGATATATTGATATATCATACCCTCTCAAACTAATTGACATTTTAGCTCCAATTGCTTTAGCTACATTTTCTCGTCTAATTACTGTGGAGCAAAAACAAAAATGAATCCAATCCAAATTAGTGCTTATTAAATGTGAATTAATATATAAATTTTTAAAAGACTCTATTAGTCCAACCCCATCTTTTTTTTCAAGTTTTAAATATCTAATTGACTTTAAAGGATTTTTAATAATTAATTTTGATAAGGATGTAAAAACCTGCACTAATCTTATAAAAAAGCTATTTGATAACTTGGGATGACGGATTAATTCGTCATGATAATCACTCAATTCTCCACGTCCAAAAAGTATAACTTTATGATCACTTTTTTTGAGACCATGTATTTTAGATAAAAGAAAGGTTTCAGAACCTCTGGGAAAACTAGTAAATATTAATCCAATCTTCATTTAATAGGTATAAATGGAATTTCATCATTTTTAATTGCATATTTTTGGCTTTGATATCTATAAAATTTTTGGAAAAAAAATCTTGAGAAAATGCTTTTAAAACTTTGAATTAGAATTGAACAGAACTTAAGTATCTCATCAGATATATTGTTTACAGTTTGAGTAAATATATAATTAAAAATTTGATTCCAACTAAATTTATAAAACCAAAATATTTTTTTTATTGAATCCGGCTTTCTTTGTTTGTAGCTAGTTAAGTTCATTTTTTAATACACTTAAATACAATTGCTCCATTTTAGTTCCTAGGTTATACATAGAAAATTTATTTCGAATATCAGACTCAGCTTTATTAATTATTGAAACCCTATCTTTTTTTGATAGGTTAATTACAATTCTCATTCTATCAATTAACTCCTCTATTTCACGGGATCTATAAAGAAACCCATTTTTCTCATTTCTAATTACCTCGGTCATACCACCACAATCACTACTTATTACAGGTATACCAAGCCCCATTGATTCTATAACAACATTAGCGATTCCTTCTTCTACACTAGGAAGTAATAAACAATCAGAATTAACTATTTCTTCATATATATCATCTTGTTTATAAAATGATTTCAAATGAATGTTATTTGAAAGACCCAAATCATCAATTTGATATAGAATTTCTTCGGAAGGGTTGTCTTTTGTTATGATTGTATAATTTATATTATTTCCTTCTTCCAAAAGTCTATTTACAGCTGATATTGAATATTGATATCCTTTCTTCCAGTGAAACCTCCCTACTGATATAAACTTATAAGAATTATTGAATTTTCTGTCTTTTTTTTCAAAGCTAAAACTATCCATATCAAATGCAGTATAAATAACTTTTGTTTTATCTTTTATATCAAAATAATTACATGCTTCTTTTAAAATTGAATTTGAAACAGCATGAAAAGAATCAACTCTGGGGAAAAAGACTTTATAATCATTTGCTAACTTTTTATCAAAAATTGGTGAATAGTTTATATGAGCTCCTCTTAAACTTACTATAATTTTTATTTTAAATAATTCATTCAAAAAAAACCAAAATTTCAATGATTTGGCCCACTGAATATGAAAAATATCAGGTGAATTATTTATTACTGGAACTACTTTATTTAGCCAAATAATTATATTTTGATTAATCTCATCTCTATTTTTAAAATAAAATTTTAAAAGTTCATAAAAATATTTTGGTTTAAAAATAAGTGCAAAGGAAATGATTTTTATAAAATTATATCTTTTTTTAAAATAATTTTTAGGTGTCAAAAAATAATTAACGTGAAAATATTTTTGAGGTGATTTTTCAGATTCATTCCCAAAAATATAAACTTGAATACTACTATTTGATAAAGATTTAATCAAGTTCTCAATAAAAACTGTACTCGGAGAAGATCCTGAATAAATAGCTACTTTATATTTCATTTTTTTTTTGATTAGACCAAACTGAAAGCGTTAATAACATACTGACGATATGACTATAATTCACTTTATCACCATCGCTGAACTTCTTATAATATTTTAACACTAGATCATTTGGGACTAGATGGTTAAAACTAGAATTATTAAATAACCACTTTTCAAGATATTTTTTATTTTTTTCATTTAAAAATTGAAGTTCCCAGTTCCTGATAATTGGTTTTGGCTTTTTGAAAATTTCATGTTTAATATTTCTTTTAAGAAGTCGAAAAACTCTTCTTGGGAAATATAATGTTTTAAATAATTTATATTGGTACAGGTTAAGATCATACGCTTGCCATGGAATTTTAGCTAAAGAAGGAGACTTCTGTTTGATATAAGCAATTTGTATCTTTCTATTTTTTAAATAGTCTTCTGGTATACTACAGATGAAATCACAGATTCTTTCATCATGATATGGTGCGAAAGTAGGAATGAAATGATTAAATATTTGAAGATTAGTATTGGTCCAATTTTTAACATAATATTCTGTTTTTATAGCTTTAATCTTACTTGAAGGGTTTTCTATGTTAATTTTATTAATATGGTGATCAATAACCTGATTTATATAATTATTAAAATCTCCTTCAATACTCCAAAATTGCCAAAAATCTAGTGCAAAATCAAAACCACTTTTTTTAATAATATTTTTTATTATAAAATCTCTTTGACTATCTTTTTCTGAAAATTTATTTATTGAAAAGCTCTCAAATAATAGATCTCCCATGGAGCCTGATAGTAGTATTTCACCCATCTTTGATACTTTTTCTAAAATAGCCATCTGCCTTGGGTGCGTGAATTCGGCTCTACACCTATTTATATTCGCAAGCTCTTCAATTTTTTGCCATAAATATCCTTCTTTAATTATAAACTTATGAAATTCCCAATCAAAAAGTTTTGCAATTTTTTCAGCATATTTAGTTTCAGAGATTCCATGTTCAAATTCGTATGAATACGTTACAATATCTTTATTTTTTCTTAAAGCAGCAGCAATTGTTCTTGAATCAAGACCTCCGGATAAAGGCAAAACTACTTTTTTATTTTTTATTTTTTCATCTAATACAGATTCAAATAAATCACCAAATTCATTGAGTGCACTTTTAAAAGAAATATTTCGAGGTTCATAAAACCATTCAAAATTTGGTCCGAAATTATTGTGATATATCTTATTTTTTAGGAATGATTTTTTATTATTTTCAAAAAAACCTGTCGCAAACCAATGAGAAATTGCCTTATAATCAATATTATCCATTTATTTTGATCTTTTAATATCTATAAAGTATTTAAATAAACATCTTCATGCTTTTTTGCTTCGACCATAATATCATAATTTTTAATTGTATGCTTAAGTAAGAGTTTATCTTCAATCTTGTCTTCTTTAATTAATTGTTCTTCAATTCTTTCTTTAAGTTGGACCACATTACCTGGTTCGAACATATTTTCTGGGAAATCTGATAAAATATTATTAATTCCGCAAACATTACTTCCAAGAACTTTTAGACCACATGCGAGTGCCTCTAATAATGCTACTGGACATCCTTCCCTTCTTTTAATATTTAAGGTAGGTAATACAAATAAATCACTAACTGATAAAAATTCTTTAACATTATTTACTTTTCCCGTAAAATGTATGGCTGATTTCTTACCACTTTTATTTACTTTATTTTTCAAAAACTCTCCATATTCATTATCATTAAAACCTATAATAAATAAATTTACCGAATTAAAAAATTTTGATATTTGTAAAAATGCATCAATTAATATTTCAACTCCCTTAACAGGATGTAGGTTTGCAACGCATGTGATAACTTTATCAAGTTTTTGAATACGATACTTTGTTAAAATTCCTTTATTTGGTGCACTGGGGAAAAATTCTTTTGTATTTACGCCTCTTGGTACTAGTGTAACTTTTTTACTTTTTGGAAAAAACTCTTTTATCATTTCTGTATTTTGTGCTAATATATGTTTTGAAAGAAATGTTCTTAAAATCCAAGAATTTTTTGATTTTCCACCCCAATTCATATTTTTTTTTGTATATACCCATGGAATGCCAGCTATTTTAGCAGCTAACGCCTCTGAATAGTCATCACCGTAATGAAAAGAGTGAATTATATCAACATTTAAGCTTTTTAAATATTTAGCTAAATAAAAAGTTTCTTTGATTCCTTTATATCTGGGAATCATTACAACTCTTGTTTTCTTTAAATAAATTGGTATTCCTGAATCCTTAACAGTCTTAAAAAATAAACCTCGTGGATGATCACAACAAATATAAGGCTCGAATTTTTCAGAGTCTAAACTTTTAGCAACATTTAATAACGCTTTCCCACTACCGGCTGTATCAAAATTGGGAATAGTGTACAATATTTTTATTTTGATAGGTTATTTCTCCATATAAATAATGAATATATTGTGAACATTGGCCATTTATTATCTTTTCTTTTCTCCATGTGATCATTTAACAAATTTTCGAGTTTAAATTTATTCAATCCAAAATGATCAATCAAATTTTGATCCATTAGAACTTCAGTAAATTTTTTCTTAAGACCTTTTCTTAACCATTTTGTCATTGGAACAGAAAACCCTTTTTTCTTTTGTTGTAAATGAAGGTTTTTATAGTTCATTGAAATAACTTTTCTCAAAATTGTTTTATTTTCGGAATTATTTTTAAAATTTAAAAGTGGATCGATTTTTAATGATGTCTCTAAAAAAAATTTACTTAAAAAAGGTACCCTTAATTCTAAAGAGTTATGCATGCTTGCAATATCAACTTTTCTTAGAGTTTTTTGCATCATTCCATAAAATTCAGCATACCGCATAGAATGTAATAATTCTCTTTTATTTGAAGGATTATTATAGTCATAGATATTAAATGCATCAGGTATTTTATTATCAATTAGATCCGGAAATATATCATCTAGTAAATTTGATTTGAATCTCCTTTGGAGATGAAAGTGTGCATCACCACAAGAGTCAAATAGACTATTACTATTAATATGTGAATTATTCCAAAAGACTTTATCAATCCCGTAAATAAAATATTTTAAAAGATACGGTAAACTTTGAATTCTAAAGTTTTTAACAATAGAATCAAATCTTTCATAGCCAAAAAATAATTCATCAGCACCATCACCCGAGAGGGCAACAGTTACATTCCTCTTTGCTATTTTTGAAATATATTGTGTTGGAATTAATGAAATATCAGCGAATGGTTCTGTAATTGAATCATCGATTTCGCTCATTATTCCAGAAACAATACCTGAATCCAATTTCTCAATGTAATGTTTTAAATTTAAAGTTTCAGCATATTTTCTAGCATCATTCGACTCATCATGAGTTTTACTATTACTTCCAATAGTAAAAGCATTTAATTCCTCTTCAGTATTCTTTTTTGCTAGAATACTAATTAATGTTGAATCAATACCACTTGAAAGAAGAACACCTAAGGGGACGTCTGAATGCATTTGATTTTTCACTGAATAATTAAGTGATGATTCAATCTTATTCATTGCTTTTTTTTCACTGAAAATTGTTGGTGAATTTTTTTTAGGAAAGACCCAATATCTTTTACTCGATTTTACACCACTCAAATCAAATGTAATAATTTCACCGGGTGAAACCTGGTAAGTATTTTTGACCAATCCAATTGATGGAGGAATAAATTGCTGAGATAAATAAAGTTTTAGAACACCTGAATTGTATGAATTATTAGAAAATTCAGGATGTCTGACTACTTGGTTATATTGACTAGCAAAAATAATTGTGCTTTTATTAAAACCGTAGTGCAATGGTTTTATACCAGCAAAATCTCTGATTAAATGTATTTTTTTTTTTGAATTATCAAACAATGCAATTGCAAACATTCCATCAATTAATTCTAAAGTTTTCATAATACCATAATATTGAAAGCAATTTATCAAAACTTCAGAATCGCCTAGACCATTGAATTTAAATCCATTAGTTTCTAATATACTTCTTAACTTAGAATGATTGTATATCTCACCATTATATACCATCAAATATCTTTTACTCTGCGAAAAGATTGGCTGGTCTCCACTTTCTGTAAGATCAAGTACCCTCAACCTATTAAAACCAAATTGAAGGAAAGATCCATTTGTGTAATAACCTTGGTTATCAGGTCCTCTATTTTTACTTAATTTAAGTAAATCAAAAAAAGTTGATTTATTTGTAAGTTGTTTTTTAAAATTAAATTCACCAAAAATTCCGCACATAAATTATTTGAGCCAGTTAATTATATTTTTCACAACTATCCTAAATAATTTTTTATTTTCATTTTTAAGAAAATAAAAATTTTTTCTTTTAAGAAAATAAAATAAAGAACGAATATATTTTGAAAAATAGTTAAGATCTCCAGTTCTGCAAAAATATTTTAATGAATTTATCATTAGTTTATAATTAATAAATTTTCTGTATTGTGGATGAAGTTCCCATAATTGTAAAAATTGTAAATATTTAAATTTATTAATTCCTCCAGAACCGTCCTCTTTTTGTCGGCTTAGACCTTGAGGATTTATTCTATAACAAGACGTTTTATCAATATCGTAGTAAACCTCGCTATTTTCAAAAAATATAGGCATAAGTAAAGTATCTAATCCCCAAGAGGTACATAACATTGGATGTTTGAACAACTTGTTCATATACTTTTTAGAAAAAAAAAATGTACTAATATGGCTAATATGATAATTTTGGGAATCCACTTTCTCGATGTCTACTTTAAAAAAGTTAGTATTTGATTTCAAATCATTTTTTGGATTTTCAAATATTTTATTATTATAATGATAATAATTACCCAGAACTATATCAATATTATTTGCCTTACATCTGTCATATTGTTTTTGAATTTTATATTCATCTATCCAAAAATCATCTCCATCACAAAAACTAATAAAATTACCCCTAGATTTATATAAATTATACAGCACATTAAAACGACCTGTTTCCATATCATTTATAATGATATTATTTTTTTTGTTATGCAGAAAAAGGCTTATTCTTTCAGGATAATCTTCAGCATATTTAATACAGATATTTCTGGTATCATCACTAGACGGGTCTTCACCTATTAAAATTTCATAATCAAAATTTGTTTTTTGATTAAGTAAACTTTCGATACACTCACTTATATAAGATTCATGATTGCATGCTTGTACACAGATACTAACTAGAGGATCATTAATACTACTTATTTGATAGGTTTCTACAGGTAAACGCTCGTACTTTTTTCTAAATTCTGAAAATTTCAAAATATTATTAATAAAATTATAGAAGAAATATAATTCTTTATAATGTTCTCGTTAGATGAATTAATGAAATTCATTTCAGGTTAAATACTTACTAAGAACTGTATTATTTATATCTTTTTTAATAAAGTCAACGATTTCATAAGGTAATTTTTTTTCCCAATCGTTATCATTAATTTTTTTTTTAAAAACACTGTAGTCATTATTAATATTTATACTTTTACTTTTCTCAATAAATTTTTTTGTTTGATCTGTATATTTAATATTTGAAAAATCAAATATATTTTGAACTTCTTCATTTGTGTTTTCTAAAAGGTTTTTATAATTAAGTAAGTAAAAATTTTTATTTTTATTTAATTCTTCAAATAAAAGTGCTGCCTGTTTCCATTTATCATAACCAAAAAATTCTTCTTCTCTGTTTAAATTTTTTTTTTGACCATTTTTCCATTCGTCCATTACCCTCCAGTTTTTTTTAAATTCATTTTCAGTATTGAACCAAGAACATAATACAGAAAATGGGTTTCTTATTATTCCAATTATTTTAATGTTATTATATTCATTTAACATATTTTCAATAATGTTTATATATCGAACATGTTTCATAACGATGTGAGTAAGATCTCTTTTTTTGAATTTTAAAATAGATTTTTCTGATTTATTAAGCATACCATTGATAATAAATTCATCATTTGTTTTAATAATTTTATCAAGAAAATGTACTATCTCTTTTTTTGTAGATTTTTTTGTTAAATAACCCTTAAAGGGAAAGGAGAACAATGGTTGAAAGCGATATAGAGTATTCGGTGAACTATTGAAGATTTGTCCCAGCCAAGAAGTGCCAGACCTTGGTACACCCCAAATTCCAATATTCTCTAGTCTTTTGGTTTTTGCTATCATCTTAACCAGGTTAATACTCTTATTTAAATTTTTAAAGTTATTCTAATGTGAAATTAGATAGTTCAGCTGCTATATGTTCTGATGATTCCTTCATCATCAAATCAACAACAGATAACGGTTCATTGATATTAGGTTTGGGATAAAGATCTTTATTATTCTTGGTGTAGTATGAATTTAAGAATTCTAATTCAATTCCATTTTTTGCAAATTCTTTTTTATCGTATAAATTTTTACCGCCAATCGGATTTACATACTTTTCGCAATTTATTTTTTTTAAAATACTTAAAATTCTGTCCTTACTTTTTAAAACTGGATTATTAGTATCTATACTTGAACAGAAAATTATTTTAGTTTTTATATTTAAATATTTGCAAATAAGCATTATTGAGTTGGCCAAAAATTTATCTAATCTTATTTGATCATGACTTAATATTAAATTTATAATTTTGTAAACATCCTTAAAGTATTTAAAGTTTTGATAGGACTGAGTAACTTTTTCTAGAATTTTTTGATTATAATTCGGCCAGTTTTCCGATAAATATCTTTCATTAATATTTAACGAAGACGAGCCTTTCTTTAAAGGGATAGATATATCAATTAATTTCCCATCTCGGATAATTTTATTTCTGTTAATCCAACCTTTTTTTGTATACTGTACATTATCATATAGAATTACTAGGTCTACGTAATTAATAAGTTGAAAATATCCTAAATATGGTAAAAAATAGGGCTGAATTATCGTAATAGATTTCATTAAATAGCTTTTAAAATTAGTTTTGTAATTTTATTTTGATCACTTTTCTTCAAATAATGATGTAATGGTAGGCATAATATTTTCCCTCCTATTTTATTTGAATGAGGGGTGTTTTTTTCCGTTTTAATATATTCCAAACTGTTAATTAAGGGATAAAAATACCTTCTTGAAATAATTTTATTTTCGAGGAGTACTTTTTGAATTTTTAATGTGGTTTTGACATCGGGGAATATTAATGGATAATATGAATAATTATATTTAGTCATTTTATTATTAAGCTCTTGTTTTTTCAGAGATATCGAATTTTTAAATAATATATTATCATAATATTCAACTTGCATTTTTCTTCTTTTTAAAATTTCTTCAATATATTCAAAATTAGCAAGCCCTATAGCAGCATGGAATTCTGAATTTTTACCGTTCACACCTATACCTTCAAACTTTTCAGGTCCATTATGGCCAAAATTTCGCAATAAATCAAACTTCTGTTTTAATTGATGATTTTTAGTAAATAGTACTCCACCCTCGACCATATGAAATATCTTAGTTGAATGAAGACTCAAGATACTAATGTCTCCATAATTGAATATAGATTTCCCCTCATATTCAACATCAAAACAATGTGCTGAGTCAAAAATTAATTTTAAATTATTATTTTTAGCAATCTCAATTATCTCGTCAATTTCACACGCATTACCAAAACAATGTGTCACCAAGATAGCTTGAGTATCTTTATCAATTAATTCTTCAATCTTTCTTGGATCAACATTTAATGTATTAGAATTAATATCGGCAAAAACAGGTTTGCATCCCTCCCAAATTATAGATGTTGATGTAGCTACATAACTAAATGGTGTTGTAATAATTTTTTTTTTAAGATTGAGAGATTTAATTGCGATCTGTAATGCCATTGTTCCACTACTGACAACACTGATATTATCAATTTTAAAATAATCTTTTAGCTGATCTTCGAATTTTTGCAATAGAGGTCCATTATTGGTTAACCTATGTGAATTCCAAATTAAATCAAAAAACCCATTAGTCAATTTTTTAGGTGGTAAAAATGGTTTGCTCAGCTCAATCACTTTTATTGTATCAACTTTTTATATAAAGAATATAGTTTTTCAGATTCAATAGAATTATCAAATTTTTCATCAACAAACTTAGAACAAGCTTCCGACATTAAAGAATATTTTAAGGGATTTTTATTAAGTTTTAAAAAAGATAAAAGGATTTTGTCAATTTTGTAATAATCCTCAATTATACCAGTTACATTATTTTGAACAATATCTTGGATCCCACCTATTTTACTAACTATAGGGACTAAGCCATGTTGCATCGCTTCTAAGATTGCAACACCTAATGATTCTGATAGGCTCAATTGCAAAATATAATTATTAGAGATCAATTCTTTTCTCATCTCATCATTTGACAAAGTTCCTTTAATATTAATTACGTCTGATATACCCAACCTATCTGCTAAATAATATATCTGACTAGAATTTAGATTATCTCCTTTACCATATATATTATATTCAATATTTGGAATTGATTGACGTAATTTTTTAATAAACAGAAGATTCCCTTGTATATTTTTTTGCCATGTGAATCGATAGATAGATATAATTCTTACTTTTTTATTTTTCTTAATCTTCTTTGGAATAAAAATATCTTTCTTTTTTGATAAAGAGGCTGGTATGATTGAAATTTTTTGATCCGGTAAACCCATTTTTATTGCATATTCTTTTTGATCTCTACTTTGAACAATAAATGCATCAATTCCATAACCTTTGTTACTATAAAATTCTTTCCATCTCTCGCTAACCCATGGCCACAAATAAGTGTCTGATCCTCTTAATGTTATTATAATTTTAGGTCTATTACTTTTTTTCAATAGAGTTAAAATAGATGGAAATAAGTAAGATCTCTTTAAATGTAGAATATCTACTTTATTTTTTTTCAACCAAATATAATTATAGTAGTTTTCATAGTCTGTTTTGGAAAAAATAATAGAAAAAAAATTACTTTTAAATTTATTTGGAATTTTATTTTCATACTTTTCTTCACCACTGAATAAGTCAATTCTTATATTACCGTATGTATTTTTATAATTTGTAAAGGTATCTTCAATATAGGATTGCCAGAAATCTACTTTTTTATCTAATAACCAGCTAACTTGCATATAGTCCTCTTAAGAAGTATTTAATCCTTCTTAGCTTGTAACGAAGATATCCCATTTTATTTTCAGTGATGATAGCTTCGATGGAGCTATTAGTTTTTCCATACTCTAGTGCTTTTTGAACGTGCTCAAAAGCCTTTAGCCTATTACCATTTGTTTTATAAGACCTTGCTTTTAATTCATGAACTTTAAAAAGAGCTTTGTTTTTACGATTGTTTTTATTAAAAAAATCAGGGTGCATTTTAATAATTTTTTTTACATTTTCAATTCTATCATTGGAGTAGAAAGAGCCCACACTATTTTTCCGTACCCTTCTTTCATATATTATTTTATTTATTTGAGAGCCGATAATTTTTTTTTCATAAACTTTTATCCAAAAATCCCAATCATTATTATTGATGAGCTCCCTTGTATACCCACCAAGTTTCCAGTATAAATCGGTGGTGATAGGAGATTGACCAATAAAAAGTGGTTTTTGACATAACATTTCAGGATTATTATATGGTTTCCTTATAAAAGACTTATTTTTATTAAAATATAATGAATCTCCGTAAATATATTCAGAAGACTTATCAATCTTCATTTTTTCATCTATTAATTTTAAAGAATCAATTGGCAATCTGTCATCACCATCCAAATGAAAATACCATTTTGTTTTTGTCATTTGAATAGCTTTATTTCTGGTTATATATGGTCCTTGATTATTTATGAAAGAATATTTTGTGAAGTTTTTATGATCAATTTTATCAAAAATTTTTTTTGTTATCTTATTTGCACCACCATCCAATACTAATACAGCTTCCCAATTTTTAAAAGATTGATTCACAAGAGATTTTATTGCCTCCTCCAAAAGAGAGCCTTCTTGATAAGCAGTTATACCAACAGTTATTTGATTCAAAATTTTATTGTAATAATTTTTTATCTTCAACGATAAATGAAAACCCTACATGACTATATTGCATATAGGGTAACAGTTGAAATGGTAAATTTTCATCAAAAATTTCTAACATTGCATTTCTATTTCCAGATATTGAATCTTTTGTGAACATAAAATAGTCATCAAAAGCAATTATCATTCCATGCTTTAGCCTCGAAACTAAAAAGGTTAAAACTTCAAATGTACTTGAATAAAGATCACAATCAATATATGCAATTGATATGTCATTCGGGAGTTCAATAGAATTATCTTTTAACGAATTTTCATAATAACCTGGTATTATTTTGTATTCATCTTTAGGAATTTTATTAAGTTCACATTTATTAATAAATTCGCTTTTACTCATGTTCATAGCTCCCTTAGACCAAGCAGGATGTTGGTCTTTTTTATCTCTTTCAGCAGGGAGTCCTTCAAATGAATCAAAAGCCCAAAACTTCATATCTAGGGATTGTCTTCTTTTCTCTGTATGTGCTAACTTAAAAGAGGTGCCACTAAAACAACCAAATTCAGCATAATCTCCTGAAATATGATTAGCATTTATTAAATAAAATGCATTATAAAAAAAATGATGCCTAGTGAGTTTATTATTAAGTCGTTTATTAAATGGATCTTTTGAAAGAATATCTAAAAACTCAGTAGATATTATATTGTGCCTGATTAATAAATTTTTAAAATGTTTTTTAAATCCAAACATTATGTTGTCCTCATTATTTAATTATTGCAAGACCTCTTTCTAAATTTATATGATCAAATTTAAGCTCAGGGTAGAGTTTACTCCATTGGTCTAGTATCATCTTTTCATCTTTTCTTTTTGAATCATCCACTAAAATCTCAAAATCATCACTTAAATATTTCTTTAGCAATGGTAATGCTGGGAATCTAGATCCTTCTTTACTTGAATGAGTTGGCGGTCCGTCAACAATCATCAAATCGATTTTTTTTTCTATTTTCTCATAATCTATTGAATACCAATTATATTTTTTATCATTTATCTGTATTTCAGATAATGGTGAAAAATTACAGACACAAACTTCTTCAAGCTTATGAATTTTAATTTCATCGTTTGTTTTTTCATATTCACTTTTAAGATGTTCGACTGAAATTAATTTACCAAATCCATTTTTTTCTAACGCTTTGCCTATGATAATTGTCGAAACCCCACTTCCCAACTCTAAAACATAGCGAGGTTTTAAGATAAATATTTTCCTTATAATTTCACTTAAAAGATCAGGACTACATACAAACCCATTAAATTGTTTTAATGGTATACTAATATCAAGACAATTAAAAATACCGATTAGGGATTCAATCCTTTTTTGATTAATTGGAATTTGATAAAGCCTTTTTTTAATGTTAATTGTTCTATCTCTACTTTTTTTATAAAGTATCCATATTACTAGAATTATAAATAATGATGTTATTGATTGTAATAAAATAAGTAAGAACATAAAATATTAGAATTATTTGAGTATTTTTATTATTTCCTTTTTAAGATCTGAAAACCAATTAGATTCAAAATAAAATTAATTAATTTAAAAATTTTAGAATGTGTGTTTTTTGATTCATAAAAAATGTTAGGTGAAGATTCAGTGTTTGTTTTTGTAATATGATGTTCATATTTATTTAGCAGCTGATTAATATATGTTTTTAAAACAAACTTGCTTTTTTTTGTTCTTTTTCTTTTTGTATCTGAAAATGGAGAGCAACATATTAAATACATATCTTGAGTTAAATCATAAAGGACTACATGATTTTTTGCTATATAATCATGATCTCCACATGAATAAATATCTTTATTAATGGCTGCTAAACCTATTGCAATATTAGGTTTTCTACACTTGATACCAATATTTATTTTATTTTTTTTTAGAGAATATTCGTGTCCATATGGAAAAGAAATAATTCTTCCTTTATATTCAGAATAATCATTTAAAAGGTTTATGTACTGAGCTGATATAGCATCATCATCATCTAACCTCGCAGTAGCATAATTTTCACCATAATCATATTTTTCGACTTTTTTAAAGAATTCTTCAAAATTATCCACTGGACATATTTTTATATTTTCATAATCCGTTGTTAATGTAAAAAGCTTATTGGAATATTCTTTTTCAAGCTTAGATGAAAAATAAATATGCCACTCCCAGTTTGGATTTTTTTGTAGTAAAACTGATTTTAGAGTTACATTTTCAAAAACATTAAATTTAAAATCCATTCTTTCTTTGCTGAAAAGTATTTTTTGATATGTATTATTATTATTGTTTCTAGTAATCTTGTATCCATGATAGTTGTGGTCATATATACTAAACCTAGTGATAAAAAAAGTTTTCATTGAATTTATAAATACAAAATAATGGTGAATATAATTTTTAAATAGAAAAAAATAAGAACATCATATATCTTTCTCAATTTTTGATTTAGTAATAAATAAACCTTGGCCCTTAAATTTTATTTTTCCAGTATCGTAAATATCTGATTCAATTACAGTTAATGGCGCTATGTTCTTTAAATAACAAAGTTCACCGTATAATAAGTCTTTAATGTACAAACTAACCATATATTGATCTGGGATCCATAATATTTCTTTAACAATAAAATTAAAACTGAAATTATTATTTTTGCCATCATATGATACACTTTTTAAATTAAATTCATTTCCAAATGTGGTTAATGGATTAGCATTTATTGAGTGGATTACAAAATTAAATAATAGATCTCTTTTTTTTATTTTATGATCTATCAGCTTGATATTAATTTTAAAATCAGAACCAATAGGTATTGTATTTGATTTTATATATTTATTTTGCTTCTTAAAATAAAAATTTAAATCCTCAATAGAAGTGCTCTTATTAAATCCTAAATTTTTACTTTCTATGTTTTTTCTAAAACTAAGGTTTTGATTTAAATATTTTTCAACAGCAATTTTAGTCTCACCTTCAAACTCTATCTTGCCTTTGCTAAATAAAATTGTCCTTGTACAATTTTTTGCTATTGCCATCATATTGTGAGATACAAATATAATTGTTTTACCATTAGAGGATATATTATCAATTTTTCCCATGCATTTTTTTTGAAATGCTGCATCACCAACAGCTAGAACCTCATCTATGAGTAATATATCAGCGGTTAGATGGGCTGCAACAGAGAATCCTAAACGTACTTTCATTCCAGATGAATACCTTTTTATTGGTGTGTCAATAAAGTCATTTAGACCTGAAAAATCAATGATTTCTTTAAGATTTTCTTTTATCTGTTTTTTCTTCATTCCTAAGACTGCTCCACTTAGGTAAATATTTTCTACCCCTGTAAGCTCCGGATGAAATCCAGTCCCAACTTCTAGTAATGAGGCGGTGGAACCTTTAATTTTTATTTCACCTGCGGTGGGTGTTGTGATTTTTGATATTATTTTAAGGAGAGTAGATTTTCCAGCGCCATTTTCACCAATTAGACCAAGGATTTCTCCTTTTTTTACACTTATGTTAATATTTTTTAAAGCATATATAAATTTATCCTCATTATTTTTAACTGGTTTAATATTTTCTTTGAGGAAGATTCTTTTTTTTATTTTTTCCCATACTTTAGATAATTCTTTATAAAATAAATCAGATTTAATTACACCTAATCTATATTTTTTTGAAATATTTTTTATTTCTATTACAGTTTTACTCACGCTGTATCAACAAAGTTTTTTTCAAATTTATTAAATAAAACAAGTCCCACTAAAAATATAAAAATGGAAAAAAATATTGACTGATAAAATAAAGGAAAGTCTATGGTTCCAACACCAATAAAAGCTTGTCGGAAAATATTAATTATTGGTGTCATTGGGTTTAGTTTAATATAAAATTGATATTCTTTTGGAACTGATGATAATGGATAAACAATTGGAGAAGCATACATTAAAAGCTGAGTCCCGAAAGATACTAAATGCTGTAAATCCCTGTATTTGATTGTAAGAGAAGAAACAATCATCCCTATACCCTGCCCTAAAATTGCCATTTGAAATACTAATATTGGTAGAATTAATAAATGATTTATGTTAGGTTTTAAAACTGTATTTCCATTTAGTAAAAAATAAACATAAATGGATAAGAACATTAATAATTGAACGCCGAACTTCGTTAAAGATGAAATAGTTTTAGAAATTGGTATAATGATTCTTGGAAAATAAACTTTGGAAAATAAACCAACATTTGAAGTAAATACAGTAGAAGTTGAACTAAGACATTGAGAAAAATAATTCCACGCAATAATTCCTGACATGTAAAAAATTATAGGAGGCACACCATCAGTAGAGATTTGTGCAACGCTACTAAAAACAAAAGAAAAAACAAAAGTTGTAATCAATGGTTGTAAAAAAAACCAAAGCGGTCCCAGAATAGTTTGCTTATAGAATGTTATTAAATCTCTTTTAACGAATAAAAATAATAAATCACTATAATTAAACACCTCATTAATACGGAAATCAAACCAATTACTTTTCGAAGTAATCACAATGTCCCATGTTTCTTCTTTTTTCATCTTTTAAATATTAAGAGATATCATTCTTCTATTGATTTTATGTACCCCATCTCAATTATTTTTAAATATATTTCATCTATTAATATTTGAGGATCAATTTGACTTGAATTAATTATCAATTCAGGGTTGGTTGGTTTCTCGTAAGGATCGGAGATTCCAGTAAATTCTGGTATAATTCCTTCTCTTGCTTTTTGATATAATCCTTTCACATCTCTTTCCTCACATATTTCAAGTGATGTATTTACATAAACTTCAATATATCCCCCAAACTGGGAGATAAGATTTCTATTATAAGATCTATCTATTTCATAAGGTGCTATAGGAGCACATATGGCAACGCCTTTATTTTTAGTTATTTCACTTGCTACATATCCAATTCTTCTAACATTTAATGATCTATGTTCCTTAGAAAACCCTAATTCACTAGATAAATGAGTTCTTATAACATCACCATCTAAAATTGATACTGGTCTACTTCCCTCTTCCATAAGCTTCATCACTAAACCATTTGCTATTGTTGATTTTCCAGAACCTGATAAACCAGTAAAAAACACTGTGAAGCCTCTACGAATTAGTGGAGGTGAGGAGAGCTCAAGTTCCTTAGAAATTTCAGGATATGTAAACCATTCCGGAATCTTTTTACCTTGGTCAAGAGTTTTTCTTAAATCTGTTCCTGAGATTGTTTCGAATTTTTCACCTTTTTTTAATTCGTCAATTGGAACATAAGATTTTTTTTCAAGTTGATATACCATAAAGTTAAAAGGTATCATTTCCAACCCAATCTCAGATTCATATTTTTTAATTAATTTTTGGGAATCAAGTGGAGAATAAAATGATTTACCATTTGAATCTAATCCAGGGCCAGCATGATCTCTTCCAACTATAAGGTGAGTACAACCGTAATTTTTTCTTATCAGAGCATGCCAGAGCGCCTCTCGAGGACCTCCCATCCTCATAGCCAAAGGAATCAGGCTTAATAAACTTGTATTCTTATCATATTTTTTTAAAGCGTGCTTGTAACACCTGACTCGTGTAAAATGGTCAACATCTCCTGGTTTGGTTACCCCTACTGTTGGATGTATTAAAAGTTTAGCATTCAATTTTTTTACAGCTCTTTTTGTCATTTCAATATGAGCTCTATGGAGCGGGTTTCTAGTTTGAAACGCTATTATTTTATTCCATTTTTTACTTTTAAAAAACCGTTTTAACTCATCAGGAGAGTGTCTTAGATCAGTGTTATCATAATGATATGGCATCCTAATTTGACTAACATCTCCACCAACATAGACACCATTTGATTTATATAATAAATAATTTACTGCTGGGTGAATAGAATCATTTGTTCCATAAACTAATTCTGACTCTTTTTCAAAATTTGGTACCCAAATATCTTTAATAGTCATCATAGCTAAAGAAAATCCTTCTTTATCCTTTAATATTATTTTTTGGTTAGTTTTTAGATATTTTGCAAATTCTTCCGATACATCTAAATTAATTGGGATTGGCCATAGTGAACCATTTTTCAGCCTCATATTATCTAAAACAGATTCATAATCATCCTTATTTAAAAATCCATCTAATGGTTTAAAACCACCATTTAATATTAATTCTAGATCACAAATCTGCCTACTTGTTAGAGTCCAAGATCTATATTCATTTTTATTGATCTCTATATTCATTTACTTTTTTTCCCCGTAATAGTTATAATATTGATAGTAATAATAATAGCTACCGTAACTATTATTTTGTGTAACCGCGTTAAGAACAATTCCACCGATTGGTGCACCTACATTTGTTAGGTTTTGTATAGTATGTTCAAATGCTTTTTTATCAGTTGAGCCAACTTTAACAACAATAATTATTTTATCAATTGCTTTTGAAACCATTGTTGCATCCGTAACCGCTACTAAAGGAGGACTATCAAAAAGAATTATATCCCATTCTTTTTCAAGCTTATCTACCAATTGCATCATTTTGTTTGAGCCTAAAAGTTCAGATGGGTTCGGAGGTATAATTCCTGATGTTACAGCAAAAAGATTTTTTATTTCAGTTGTTTTAATAATTGAAGAAAAATCATCGATATCACTAGAAAGATAATTTGTTATACCTGGTTCCTTAGGGAGTTTTAGTACTTTATGAATAACCGGCCTTCTTAAATCTGTATCAATTAATAACGTTTTTTTTCCTAAATTAGCGTAGGTTATCGCCATATTAGCAACAGTCGTTGTTTTCCCCTCACCCGGTCCAGCACTAGAAACTAATATTGATTTGACTTTTTTATCTACATTTGTGAAAAGCATATTTGTTCGAAGGCTTCTATATGCTTCCGAAATTGGAGAACGTGGATCTTCTCTGGTAATTAGTGTTCTCTGTACTTTATTTTTTGATTGTAACTTTTCAATTTTTAACTTTTGTGAAAATTTGTCAGCGATAGATGGAATTACACCCAAAATAGTTAGTTTATATTTAGTTATATCTAAAGGACTTTTGATTGTATTATCTAATATCTCCATAATAAAAACAAGAAAAATAGCGGCAAACAGAGATAAAAATACGCCAATCATAATATCTTTTTTATGGTTTGGAGTAATTGGTATATTCTTGATTCTTGCAATATCAAGTATCTGAACTTTACCACTTGTCGATGCAAGAGCAATTTTAGCCTCTTCAAGTTTTTGCCTAATAAAACTATAATTTGCACTATAGATCTCTAATTCTCTTAATAATCTTGAAAACTCTAACTGCTTTTCTGGTAATTCAGTTAATTTTTCATTGTATATAATTTTTAATTTATCAATTTCATTTATTTTTAATTTTTGATTAATAATCTCTGATTCAATAATTAGTAGCTCTGTGATTTTTGTTTGTCTTGCTGCTAAAGGATCACTTGGGTTATGACCTTCAACAATTAGTTTTTCAACATTATTATTTAAGTTTTCTTTTAATAAGGTTAGTCTATTTTGCATTTCTATTACTAAGTCATGTTGTTTACCATACTGACTTTCATATTGTATTATTCTAGTCTCAAGATTCGAGATTTCTAAACTCAATATTTCCATTTGGCTGTTAAGATCAGTCAATAATTGTTTTGCTAAAACTTTTTCGCTCTCTGTTAATTGAGAATTGAGAATTATTTTTTTTTCTTCGCTTATATTTAATTCTGAATTGAGGTTGTAAAGGGAATTTGTATATTCATTTAATTGATTTAATAATGACTCAACGTTTCCCTCTGGATTATATATAGAATTTTTAAGTTTGTATTCTTTTATTGTTTCATCTGATAGATGTAATTTATTTTCCTGTTCGAGAACCAATTTTTTTAGTAAGGAAACGGTATTCATCGCATCATCATTACCCCATTTTTTCTCCAATTTTTTATAAACAGTTGCGATTTTATTGACGACTAACTTTGCCTCATGTGCATTGAAACTTCTATATGTAATTTCAATTATATTCGTTCCTTTTCTATTACTCACTTTCATGTTTTTAAGAATTTTATTAGAAAACTTTCCTCCTATTTCCGAACTATATTCATCAAAATATTCTAATTTTATACTATCTTGAGGTTTATAAAAACCAAAACTAAAAATACGTTTTACTATTCTCCTGTAACTTTCCCCTTTTAAGTAATAATTTCTTGTACCAAAAAGAAATAGGTTATTTCTTCTTTTAGAATTCCAAAGTTCTTCAATTACTTTTTCTGCAACAGCTCTTGAATTAATTTTTTGTATTTCATTTCTTATAGTACCGTCTGCTCTCGCACCACTAAAGTCCATAATAAAAGAAGATCCTGTATTTTCTTCAATCATAATTGAGGTCTTAGATTCATATATTGGGATTTTTGAATAGGATATATAGAGAGTTAATGGAATACCAACGAATAACACTAAAATTATTTTACTGATATGAAATCGTATTAAATTAAAATAATCTACCAGATTTAAATCTATCTCTTCAAGCTCCAAGTCTTTTTTAATTTCTGTCATTATTATTTTAAATAATTGCCATCACAGTTAAATAAAGGGTAAGCAAGTTCAGAATTGAGTTTAAGCTATTTAATCTTGAAAAGATAAAACCAGATAAGCTTTCAGGAAAAATAATTGTATCATTTGGCTTTATGATAACAAAATCTGATCTATCTCCGTATTTTATAAATTTCTTTAGGTTAATTATCAAAACCTCATTATTATTTTTTTTTGAATGTCTAAATATTTTAACCTTAGACATATTTGCCCCATTGATTGGCCCTCCAATCTTTGATAATAAAGTTGCAAAATCAACTCCTTCGGAAACAAGAAGTCGTCCAGGACTTTTTACTTTTCCTAATATATTTACATAAATCATTATCTCTCCATCTATATTTGTCGAATATTTTGGACTATAGACTTCAAAAACTTCTGAATCTAAGGTTGTAATATTCTGCTGATTTGAGAATAAAAATTCAGAGAACATAAATAAAAATATAAATTTATAAATATTAAAAAAGCTCATAACCATTTACTTATAATTTTATTAAAAAATGTTTTTCCAGTTTCATCGTATTCAAAGTCTACCTGTATGGGAGTACCTTCTAATATTTTTTTTGGATTCTCTTTGAATATTTCTACCTCATCATTGCCTATCCATTGGCAAGCATATTCGTAGGCCTCTTTTAAACAAAAATTTCTATTATTATTATCGTGAGAATCTGATCCAATAATTTGACACCATCCATTTTTAATAATCCGCTCGGCTACTACTTTTGATTTTTTTCCCAATTTACCTAAAATACTTCCTGCATCTACTTGTATAAGGCAACCCGATTCTAACCATTTTGTTATCAATGAATAATCTTCTTGAACAGTTAAATATCTCTCAGGGTGTGCTATTATTGGAGTAACTCCTGAAAGTTTTAATTCAAATAAATATTTCTTCTGGACTTCTGGAACTTGAATTAGTGGAAATTCTATAAGCATATACTTTCCATTACCTATTGTAGCCAGAGGATCAGATTTTATACTCACTAAATTAGAGGAAAAAAAGACTTCAGAACCAAAATGTAATTTGATATTAATTTTATTTTGATCTAATAAATATTGTAGTGATTCAGTTTTTTTTTTAATTATTTTATATGAAATGGATTTATTTTCCATCTTGGGATGTTGAAAATGTACCGTATTAACTACTTCTGTGATACCTTGGTCTTCTGCAAAGCTTAGCATATCCAATGATATATCTTCTGATTTAGAACCATCATCTATATTTGGCAAAATATGATTATGAAAATCTATCATTAATTTTTTTTACTGGAAAATAATAAGAGGTAATTATAATCTATAAAATAAAAAATCATATTCGAAATTTTACAGTCTAATTATAAATGTTTAAATAGGTTTCTAACAAATTAATCAGCGTCAATTACCGCTTTTAATTGTTTTTATGATGTCTTTTTAAGACAATAACAGCAGATAGTCCAATACTTCCAAAAAATGTACTTTGATCTGTGAAAGGGGGCGCCTGAGGCACTACATAGCCATTAAAAAAAAATCTAAAAGCAAAAGGTAGTTCTGGCATCCAATAATCTATAGATCCACCAGCATAAAGGCCCACCCCAGAATAAGTCGCATCAGCTGACACTGTTTCCACTTTGGGATAATTTGTCTTATTTTGATCTAAATCATACGCAAAATTATAATTCAATCCAAAATCAGCGCTCACATGTATTGCCTCTGGAATAAAATAAAACACTGGTTTAAAATCAAAAGTACTAAAAGCAGCAAGATTTATCGCTTGGACTTTTCCTTGTGTGCTCACTTCGTAACCATAAGTCATCGCTCTAATACCAGGAGATATGTCGAGTGCACCAATTGGATAATATGGCAATTGAAAACTACCTCCTAAATTCATTACTATTTTTGATGAATTATCTTCTTCTTTAATTGAGATTGCTGCCATCACAGGTAGTGAGGAAAATAATGAAAGTTGATAGTACTGTTGATTTGTTTTTTTTATTTCTTCGTATTTATAGGACTCTTGCAAGCTAGAATAGTCATCATATTTAAAATCATAGTTTTCATCCATCCAATCATCATCATTTTTTAAAAACTCACCATTATCATAAAGATAAATCACAGTACTACTGAGGACTGGAACCATACCATTTTCCATTTTGAGCGAATCAATATTACCCACCAAGACGCCCTCAGGCGTATCAAGACCTATCGGTATGATGTATACTGATGATTCATCCACTTTAGATACTTTTCCAACTACGTACGTTCCATCATAGAATACTATTTTACCATGAATAGAAAACAATAATTCGAAAAGGAATAAATAAGTAATTACTTTTTTTATAGATTTCATTAATGTTTAACTAACCTCAGATTTAAATATAGGATTTATTTATCAAAAATGAAAGAAATTGCGTCCTCAACTTTTTAAAATGATTAGATTTATGATAACAAAATTATTAATTAATTAGAGAGTCATCTAAATGAAAAAAATAAATTTATTTTTAATATGTTTCTTTTTATCAAATTTTTTATCAGCTCATTGTCAGATTCCATGTGGTGTTTATGATGACGTGCTCAGAATAATTCAAATTAAAGAGAATTTTAAGACTATTGAAAAAGCAATGAATAAAATAAGTTTTCTATCTGCTGAAAATACACCTCAAAATTCACAGCAACTTATTAGATGGGTTAACACTAAAGAAGAACATGCAACAAAAACTCAAATTATTTTGTCAGAATACTTTCTCACCCAGAGAATATCAGAAAAAAATGATAAGTATTTTAAACAACTATCTAGTATACATAAACTAGTTGTCAACTCTATGAAATGCAAACAGACGGCTGATTTAAATTTTATAAAGAATGGTCTTATTTTATTAGAAAATTTTAGCAGAATCTATTTTGACGCACATGGAATAGAACATTTAAAAAAATTCGATTAATCAAAATAATTGATGAATATAGCCGTTGATTGACAAAGTAAAGAGAACAAAAAAGGGGAGCAAAAAACTTCCCTTTTAATTATCCAAATCGTCGTTAAATACGATTTTGCGGGAATGCCTGGAAATCGAATCCAGCAATGCAGTATTACTACATTCAACGGCTTTGAAGGCCGCGGAGGGCACCAGCCACTCAATCATTCCCAATAATTACTTTTTAGGTCTATAAAGCACACGATATTCAACACCTAACTTACTTTTAATTAACTTCCCAATTTTTTCAGCTTTTGATTTTGTTTTAAAACTTAATACTCTTACTGCATGGAAAGTTCTACCATTAGTTTCTATAGGAACTATATATACATTATAGCCAATTTGAGCAACCTGTAATTTTAAACGTTTAGCATTTTGAATATTTCCAAAAGCTCCGATTTGAATTACATATGGTTTTATTTCAGATACTACAGATGCCAATTTTTTGTCTGAATGGATATCTTTAACTTTCATAGAAGTATCGTAATCTTGAAAGCTAATATTGGGAAACATACTCTGATAAATACCCAAATAATATTTTAAAGAATCTTCAGCACCTATTGCACTAAAAGAAGAAGACATAAGATTGACCACTCTCTCAATATCTGGATACCTAGGGTGTATTCGAGGTAATAGTCGTAATTGCTGAGAGGCTTGAGAATAAAGACCCTTTGAATATAAGAACTCACCTATCTTAACAGACGATTCCACTGCAAATTTTGAACTCGGAAATTTTTCAATAATACTATTATATAATTCTAATGCTTTACTTCCATCAGTTGTAACAAGGGCTTTTAAATAAATAACCCCCGGATCATTAGGATATTTTGATAACATTTCATCAATTTTATTTTCAATTCCTTCGGTTTTTCCCTCATAAATTAAAGATAAATACATTTCAACATTTTGACAGTAAATAAACACTGGTAAAAAAACAACTAGTATTCTATTCATTATTTCTACCCAAAAGATCTTCTAAAATGGAATCGAGTTTTTGACTTAATTCAATTGGTGTTGAAGTTGGAATTAGAAGTTTAAGTTTCATCAAATCAGTTCTAACGTCACCCTCTTTTCCAATTAAAAAATTATCTAATAAAGATATAGCCTCAACTCTTTCTCCTTTTTCCTCTAAAACATTTGCGAGGCGAATAATTGCTTGAAAATTTTTTTTATCATTATCTAATATTCTTTTATAAAAATTTTCGACTTCACTATACCTTCCCAAATCAAACAAAGCCGACTCAATTTTAGAAAAAATTTGAAACCCATTCTTAAAATCTTTAAGCGCATATGATTCCCAATTTTCTACAGCTTTAACTAAATCTCTTGTTTTCGCATATATATCACCCAGATACTTGTAACTCTTTGGATGATTTGGTGATAGGTTTATAGCCTTCAAAAAATATACTTTAGCTAAATCAAGATCGCCTTCTTTAATCTTTTCTAAACCTTTATAAACTTCAAATTCAGCAAGACTATCATTGTTGTCCTTCCCTGTTATTTTTTTCAACTTCTTTGAAAGATTAGCCGCTTTATCCCACTCTTTTTCCTTTTCTGCATTTTTGATTAAGTATGACAAAGCCCATAAATTTCTTTTTTCCAAAGAGAGTACTTTTTCAGCCTCTATTTTGGCCTTATCCAATTGTTTCAGGGCTTCATAATCAATCGCTAATGACTTATGTATGTCAACCATTAAATCAATTTTTAAATTGGGCCTCACCGTTAATGATTGATGAATTTTAACAGCTTGCTCTGGATTTTCTTCTCTAATAATGTTTCCTAATTGTAAATATGCTGATACATGATTTGAATCATTTTTCACAACCTGCTTCAACAATGTAATTGTTTTACTTTTTTCTCCTCTAACCATTGAATTAAGCGCATCTGTGTATAAGGCATTAGCCTCAGGAGATTTATTTTTTTTTAGTCTTCGATAATAAAAGATACACAAAGATATACAAAATAATACGCTTACTAAAGCTGCATTTACAGTATTACTCAAATTTAAAAACTACTATTACTATCTTCAGTATCATAAATACCTTCATCAATAGCGACATTTCTAAGATTATTTAATTCTTCAGCAAGCCCTTTATTTTTATTTTGTAATCTTCTAATTTGAGATTTTGAAGCTAAAATTGAGAAAATGGCAATTAGATACCCTATCAAAAGCCCGGAAGCTAATGAACCAAATATTACCATACTTACTGATGCGTCTGAAAATCTATAGAAGATTAAGTCTACATAAACTTTTGCATCATTAAGTTGTAGAAAATAAATGATAAAAAGAGTTGTTAATATTAAAAAGAAAGTTTTAACGAGCTTCATTAAGCAGCCTCCATTTTATTAATTAACTCACCATGTAAAGTAACATCTTTAGCTTTCTTAATCTTGACTTGAACAATCCTATTTATTTGAGCACTATTTTTAGCAAAGATAACCCATTTATTTGAATCTGTTCTCCCAGCCCAATGATCAATTGAAAGTTTGGATTCTTTTTCGACAAGGACATCTTCTACTGATCCAATTAATAATTTATTCCTTTCTAGAGTATGTTTTTTTTGAAGCCGTATGATTTTTTGTAATCTATCTTTTTTTTCTTGATCATTAATCTTCTCACTGTATTCAGAGGCTTTTGTACCTGGACGAGATGAGTATTTAAAATTAAAAGCTGAGTCGAACCTGACCTCATTCATTAAACTGAGAGTTTCTTCAAATTCTTGATTTGTTTCACCTGGAAATCCAACAATTATGTCAGTAGAGATCCCAACATTTGGTAGTATTTCTCTAATCATTCCAACTATATCTATAAAATGTTCCCTTGTATAGGTCCTATTCATTCTTTTGAGTATTCTATTACTTCCAGACTGCAGAGGAAGGTGAATATAATTACAAATATTATCAAATTCAGCCATCACTGATAATAGCTCTTTAGTTATATCTTGAGGGTGAGGTGATGTATATCTAATTCTCTTTAAATTTTTAATTTTTGAAACTTCTTCAAGTAAGTTATGAAATTTGAGATTTTGATAATTATAGGAATTAACATTCTGTCCAAGTAGAGTAATTTCACTATAACCAAGATTGACGGCATTTTTAGATTCTTCCAAAATACTTTCTAAGTTACGACTTCTTTCTCTACCTCTAGTAAAAGGAACAATACAAAAAGTACAAAATTTATCACAACCACGCATTATTGAAACCCATGCATTCACTCCACCTTTTCTTTGAGGAAATAAATCTTGATAGACCTCATACCTTGACAACTTTGTATCAAGAAAGCTTTTATTGACTTGATTCCTTTTTTTTAGAATAGTAGGAAGATTCCTGTAAGAGTCTGGACCTAGAACAATATCAATATAAGGTTTATTTTCTAATAAATCATCTTTTAGGTTTTGAGCCATACAGCCAAGCACACCTATAAGTACTTCAGGTTTATTTTTTTTTATTAAATTATATCTACCCAACTGAGAATGGACTTTTTTTTCAGCTTGTTCTCTGATTGCACAAGTATTTACAAAAATAGCATCCGCAGAATCAACACTCTTAGATTTTTCATAACCTTCATTTATGAGGATCGATTCTACTAGTTCGGAATCCGCGACATTCATTTGGCAACCAAATGTATCTATATGGTATGTTTTGGTGTAGATTTTTTTTTCTGTAAGCTCTAGATTTGCTTTTATTTTCGTTTTTTCCATTTTACGATTAAATATTACTGATAATTAAGGTTTTTAAACTTTTTTTAGTGTTTTCCAAATTATGTTTTATCCTCTTTAAGTGAATAATATTTTTTCAGTAAAACTTTATAAATAACTACATGAATCAATTTATTTAATATAGTAAATTAATGATTTATAAAAATTATTAATGAATAGGTAAAATATAAAATAAATTAATAATTAATCATACAAAATCAATCATTTATAACAGATAAAAAATGGGTTAAATGAAAAACCCTTTTTTTAATTAAATCTGTGATGAAAAACCTGATATTTCAACTAAATATTTATTTCATCTATCCTAAATAAATCCATCAAAAATGAGTAAGGTCTTACAATCTCATAGGTTCATCTTTGTTTAAAAAAAGGAGTAAGTTGATATAAAATATAGGAATTCAATCGCTTTTATTACTCAATTTGATTAGGCGTAAAAAAGAGAATAATAAACCTAATGGAAAACTAAATGAAAAAATAAAGAGAGGTAACTATTAAACTAAATCTTTGAATCAATAGATTCTAAAAACAAACAAAAAAAAATAAGAATAATGGTTAATTATTTTTTGATTTATTATCGTTTTACAAATGGCTATTTCCATTCTGAATTTGAACTAATTTGTCAGAAATATTTATGTTTAGATAATTAGAATATATTTATAATTGTTGATTTAAAAATGTGTAAGTTTTAAAATGGAAAGTTTAATTAAAGGTCCTGTTCTTATTACTGGTGCTGCAGGATTTATAGGATCAAATTTACTACGTAGACTCGTTACCAAATGTTCGAATATTAATATAATAATTAAATCAAATTCTGATACTTGGAGAATTAACGACCTTTCTAACTCTATTAATGTTTACAACTGTGATTTATCAGATTATTTGCAAGTTGAAAAGATCATCGATGAATTAAAACCAAAAATCATTTTCCACTTAGCTGCTTATGGTGCATACAGCTATCAAACTGATTTAGATTTGATAAGAAAAATTAATTTAGATAGTACAATAAATTTATTAAATGCTTGTTTAAAATATGATTTCAAAATCTTTATTAATACAGGATCAAATTCTGAATATGGCTTCAAAAGAGACCCTATGAAAGAATCTGATATTTTAGAGCCAAATAGTTACTACTCTGTTTTTAAATCAGCATCTACTCATTTTTGTCAATATGAATCAAAGTCTAAGAAGCGACCTATTGTTACTTTGAGACCTTTTCATGTCTATGGTCCTTTTGAAGAGCGCACACGGTTTATTCCTAAATTAATAAATCATTTAACACAAGGTAAATGTCCACCTCTAGTATCACCAGAAATAAAAAGAGATATGATTTTTATTGATGATGTCGTTGACTTTTATTTAACGGTATTAAATAAATTAAATGGGTATGGTAAGATATATAATGTTGGAAGTGGTATAGAAAGATCCATCAGAGATGTAGTTGAAATCGCTATTAAGATTACAGGAGCTGATGTCACCCCTATCTTTGGAACTATGCACAATAGAGATTGGGATAATATTAATTGGAGAGCTGATATGTCATTTACTTTTAAAAATTTCAATTGGACTCCTAAAATAGATTTAAATACAGGCTTAAAAAAAATAATAACTTGGCAAAATTCTTTTAATCAACTACCATAAAATGATAAAAAAAAAATGTCCAATTTGTGAAAATAATTCAACTAATATTATCTATAATAGGAACCTGCCTAAAACAATAGATGAATCAAATTATGCTGGTAGAAAACCTCCAGATTATTACCATTATGAAATGGTCCGGTGTACTAAATGTAAAATTTTATATGCAAATTCAATTTATGATGAAGTAACAATAGAAAAACTTTATAATGATAGTGATTTTACATACAGTGAAGAGATTCCTGGATTAAAATTAACTTATGAATATTGTTTAAAAAAAGCGCAAAATTTCTTAGCTCATAAAAATTCATTTCTAGATATTGGTTGTGGCAATGGTTTCATGCTTGAAGTAGCAAATAATAACGGATGGGAGAATGTAGTTGGGATTGAACCTTCTTTGAATGCAATTAAAGAAGCCAACCCTAAATTCAAAAAAATGATTATAAACAAAGTTTTTAATTCCTCTAGTCTTAAAAAAGAGTCATTTGATTTAGTTTTTTGCGCAATGATTTTGGAACATGTCTCAGATATAAATAAATTTTTAGATCAGATAAAATGGATTTTAAAACCAGGTGGCATAATTTTGGCAATTACTCATAATGAAAAACACTTCTTATCTCGAATTTTAAAGAATAAACATCCAATTATTAATGATGAACATGCTTATGTATTTAGTCCAAATTCTTTAAAGAAAATTTTTCAAAAGCATAATTATAAAATAAAAGAAATCTCAAATTTGAAAAATATATACACAATAAAGTATTGGTTGAAAATGATACCTGGTTTTAAGCGATTCAAGACCTATTTAATATGGATTTTAGAAAATACAAAAATATTTAAATCAATGGTTGGTTTAAAAGCTGGAAATATATTTATTATAGCTCAAAAACCTAAGAGGTAATATTATATGATCACAAAAGAAAATAAGATTACTGAATTAGAAACAATTGCTAACGAGCTACGAAAAATGATAGTTACTATATCGTATAAAACAAAAGGGCATCATATTGGATCAGCATTATCTTGTATTGATATTCTAGTAACACTTTATTTTTATAAATTGAAAATTGATCCAAATAACCTTACAAATAAAATTAAAGATTGGTTTATGCTTAGTAAAGGTCATGCCGCATTAGCATTGTATGCTACATTAGCAAAACGTGGTTTTTTTGAAGAATCTTTTTTAGAGCAACAGTATCTGAAAAATGGAGGTGTTTTTGGAGGCCATCCTGACACTATGCCCGATTTTGGAATAGAAATTTCATCTGGTTCATTAGGTCATGGACTCTCAATAGGTGCTGGAGTCGCACTCACAGCAAAAAAAGATGAAAATAAAAAAAGAGCATTTGTCTTGCTTGGAGATGGTGAATGTAATGAAGGTATGATCTGGGAAGCGGTAATGTTTGCAAGTCATCATCAACTTGATAATCTTATAGCAATTGTTGATTTCAATAACCTACAGGGTTTAGGATATGTAAAGGATATTATGAATATTTCGCCTTTGGTAAATAAATTTTCATCATTTGGATGGGATACCCAAGAAATCAATGGTAATAATATAAAAGAGATAATGGATTCATTAGATAAAACAACTCTTCAAAAAGGTAAACCGAGTTTAATAGTTGCCAATACTGTAAAAGGTAAAGGTGCAATAGGTTTGGAGGGTAAATTAGAATCTCATTACGAAATTTTATCAGAGGATAAATATCATAAAATTTTAAGATTCTTAGATTCTATAGGTTAAATAATGCGAAATATATTTTTGGAAAAAATTCTTGAAGGAGCTAATAAAAATAATAATATCTATTTTTTAACTGCCGATTTAGGTTTCAATGCGTTCGAGCCTTTTAGAGAAAAGTATCCTGAAAAATTTATCAATATTGGTGTTGCAGAAAATAATATGGTTGGAGTTGCGGCTGGCATGGCACTTAGTGGGAAAAAAGTGTTTATTTATTCAATTATTCCTTTTTTAGTTTTTAGAAGTTTTGAACAAATTAGAAATATAATTTGTCATAACAATTTGGATGTTACAATCATTGGAACAGGGGGTGGTTTTAGCTACGGTAATCAAGGAATATCACATAATACAACTGAAGACTTGTCTCTTATGCAGACTTTACCAAATATAAAATGTTTTTCTCCTGGGTCTAGGTCAGAAACAGAATTTTCGATTGACTATACATTGCAGAATAATGGTCCTGCTTATGTTAGGCTAGGTAAATTAACAAATGATATAGATTCAAGCATCTCCAAAAACTACACCATTGGAGATGGGCGAATAATTAAACCTGGTGGTAATATTTCATTACTAACTACAGGAAATATTAGTTCAGATATTATTAAAGTTTCAAAAATATTGGATAATAATGGCTTTCAATCTCAGGTTATAAGTTTTCCTACAATTAAGCCTATCAATAAAAAATATATCTATAATATTGCCAAAAGAAGCAATGAAATAATTACTATTGAAGAACATGGTCTAATTGGTGGATTTGGTTCAATTATTGGAAGTATATTGCTTCAAAATGAGAATTATAAATTTAGGTTTAAAGCAATAGGTCTCAAGGACAAAGCTCACAAAGAAATAGGAGATCAAAGATTTCTCAAAGAGTTAAATGGATTAGGTTTAAATGAATTAGTTACAACCATAGTTAACTTTGTGAATGCTAAGTAAATTAAAAAATAAAAAAATATCCGCTATTATTGCTTGTTATCTTGATGAAAAGGCAATTCCCATAATGCACAATCGATTAACCAAGACTTTTAAAAAAATTGGTTGCAATTATGAGATTATTTTCGTGAATGATGGTAGTCCTGATGATTCTGAGAAAGTATTAGAAAAAATTTGTAATGAGGATAGAAATACAACTGCAATTGTTCATTCTAGAAATTTTAATTCTCAGAATGCATTTTCATCTGGAATGGTTTACTCATCTGGAGATGCAGTTGTTCTTTTAGATGGAGACTTACAAGATCCTCCGGAATTGATATACCAATTTGCAGAAAAATGGATTCAAGGATACGATATTGTTTATGGAAAACGAATTAAAAGAGAAGGTAATTTCATTTTAAACTCTTTATATAAAGTATTTTATAGACTGTTTAATCGATTATCTTATATCACCATTCCATTGGATGCTGGAGATTTTTCACTTATGGATAAACAGGTAGTTGATTCGATTAATCTTATGCCTGAGACAGATCGGTTTATCAGAGGACTCCGTGCTTGGGTTGGTTACAAACAAACTGGAGTAGATTATACGCGGCCGGAAAGGATTTTTGGAAAAACTACTAACAACTATTTAAATAATATTCGTTGGGCTAAAAAAGGTATTTTTTCTTTTTCTTATCTGCCTCTTGAGTTCATTTCTCTTTTAGCATATTCATTAGTAGCCTTTTCTTTTTTTGCTATTATATTTTATACTTTATACTATTTTTTCCACCCCGGTAGCCCTGAAGGCTTTACTACCACAATTCTATTAATACTCTTTATTGGAGGTGTACAGCTTCTTTCGATAAGTATTATATCAGATTATATTGGTAAAATATTGGAGGAGACAAAAAAGAGGCCTCATTATGTAATAAAAAAAATTATTAATAATAAAAATCGGAACTCTTAATCATAAATAAAAAAAATAGTTAATTATTCTGAAACAAACATCATACAGATACTTAATTAAACTATATCAATGGATAAATAGCCATTGCTTTGCATCCGGATTTTTTTTAATACTCTCATATCACATTCCTTATCTATTATTAGGTAAAGAAACTCTCTATATGATTGGTGACAATCTTGATTCAGCGGTTCTTTATTTAAATTTAATAGCAAATAATGATATATATTTCTCAGTTGATAATAAAATTACAATAGATTCTTTTATGAGTGGCAGCGTTCCTAGAAATGCTCTTCCAAGTTCTTTAAACATAATTAGTCTTCTTTTTCTATTCTTCAAGACTTCAACCGCCTACATATTATCAAGAATCTGTGTTTCAGTTATTGCCATTATTAGTATGTATTTTTTTATAATAAAAAACATTATTATTGACCCTAAGTTTAGAATATTTGCTTTATTAATTAGCTACTCTTTTTCTATTCTACAACATAAACCTATTTACGGTGGGGCCTCTTTTGTGATAGCTCCTCTTTTCTTCTATCTCTTCTTAAATCTAGTTAGAAATAAAAATAAGAACCTGAGTCTTGTTTTTATTTTTTTTGCTCCATTTTTATCCTATGTTGTAATGTCAACAGCTTTTATCTGGATGGTTCTATGTATTATATTTATCGTGTTTTGTATAAAAAAGAAAGCAATCCTTCGAGCACCTTTTCAAGGACTAGTTTTGATGCTGATTGGAATTATATTAGCTGATATTCATCTGTTTTTACTAAATTTTTTGGATATTAATTTTACTGTTCATAGAATAACAAGGGTTTTGACCTTAAATGATTTTTCTTCAATAATTAATAACGCATTACTGTTATTCCAAAATCAAAAATCTTCACCAATAATAACTTTGCATCATCCAATATTTTATTGGTTTTTAGTAATCTTAATAACAGGAACAATAAAAAACAGAACTTCAGTTATAAAACCAATATTGATGTTTACTTTAATATTTTTTAATTGTGTTTTCGCATTTATCTGGAGCTGGGATATTTTATTAATGATTAGATCTAGTCTTGATTTATTTACTACTTTTGATTGGTCCAGATTAAGAAGCTTAAATCCGTTCTACTGGTGGACTCTCATGGCTATCATTATAAATGAATTATTGACTATACATAAAAAAAAACCGAAACTAATATTTTTATGTTTAATATTTTTATGTTTTTCTGGACCTATATACATTGTTAAAAATAGTTCTAGCTATAGAGCTAATTTGACAAAATTAATTTATAATAATATTGATTCCTTTGAAGGAAGTATGATTACAATAGATAATTTTTATTCTCAAAACTTATTTGAAGAGATAGAAAATTGGATTGATAAACCAAAATCAATATATAAAGTAGGATCAATTGGTTTACATCCAGCTGTATCCGCATACAATCAATTTTATACAATTGATGGATATTCAAATTATTATAATATAAATCATAATATTCGCTTTCGTGATATCATTGAACCTGAATTAAAAAACAACTATATTTTGAATAAATTTGATCATTGGGGTAATCGCTGCTATCTCTTTTCAAAAGACTTGTTAACAAAGTGGGATCATAAGAATAAAATTATTTCAAAAAATAATATGATTAAAATAGATTTTTTGGATTTTAATTTTAAAAAACTTAAAAATATGGGATGTGAATATTTATTTTCCACTGTGATAATAAATGTCAAAAACAATAAAAACATAATTTTTGAAAAATCCTTTGAACGTGAGGATTCTCCATATAAAATTTATTTGTATAGGATAATTTAAAAAAATAAAATTATAAAATTTCTAAAATGGACTACGCATAATTATTTCAATTCAAAAGATTAAAAAAAGGTTACAAGAAAAATAGAATCAGAAACATTATTTCACCATTGAAAAAAGGGTAAATAATTTATGTATTTATTTGTTTATATACATTTAAACCATGTTAGAAATTATTCAAATTTTTTATCCAAAGTAAAATTATCTATTCATTAAACCTGAATTGTAATTATTTATGGTATTTTAATTTGAAATTCCTGAAAAGAAATAATCTAATGGATTTTGGGGTTCACCATTATAGTGTATCTCATAGTGTAAATGAGGAGCAGTAGACCTACCTGTATTGCCACTGAGTCCGATGACCTCACCCCTTTTTACTTTTTGCCCATGTTTTACTTTTAATTTTGAGAGATGAGCAAATAAAGTTGTATAACCTAGGCCATGGTCAATTTTAATATGGTTACCAAAACCACCCACATAGTACGCTCTTTTAATCTCACCATCTGCTGGAGACAAAACTGGGCTTCCTGACTTAATAGTTATATCCTGACCATGATGAAATCTTTTAACATTATCTATTGGATCATTTCTATATCCAAAAGTAGAATTTAAAAAACCTCCATTCACAGGTCTTATTGACGGAATTCTTGCAATTCTTTGAATATTTTTCTGAACTTCATCATAGATAGAATTATAGCTTTTCATTTCAAAATTAACTTCACGAGATAATTTTTCTACATCCATTTCAAGAATAGCAAGTTCTTTATTTATAATTGGTGCCATATCATTAAGAAAACGACTTTTTTCTAATTTTTCTCCACCAATGCCTAACTTGCGGATATTTACATCTATTTGGGGCATGCCAGCATATGTTCTTAAAGCAAGATCTTTTTCCTCAATTAATTTTATTTGGCTGTTTAGTTTATTCATCTTTTCTGATAAAAAATTTAAATTTTTTGAAACATATTCGTAACTGGATTTGTATTCATTTATCTTTTTGTTATAAGCTATAGATCCTAACAAACTCGAAATTAAAAATACTAAAACTGAAAAAATAATTACTGCAAAAAATGATATAAAAAATATTTTTTTCTGATCTAGATGTAACTGGCTAATGTTACTTTCCGATTCTTTTTGTATAATTATTTTTTTTATGAACATGTAATACTATTTGATGATATTGATTTTATATAAATTATACATAACAATTATTTAGAATATTAATAAACTATTTTAGTATTTAAAGATCAAGTTTAGTTATTGTTTTGAGAATCATTAAAGTCAACCTCTGATTTTGTATTCTGCTCTATAGAGTCAGAATTAATATTTTCAATGTCATCTTCATTTATATCATACTCAAACTTAATTTTCTCTATGCTGTCTTTCTTTTTAATAATCTTTTCTTTGATCAAGTCAATTTTAGTAATTAGTTCGAAAAAATCAGAATTCCCTGAAAAAGTTGCCATATGATCATTCTTTGTATGTTGATAAACTAATTTTCCTAGTTTCTCATTTTCTTTAGCTATATCTCTCAAAAGTTGATGGATATCAAACTTTAACTTTGAAATCCGTGTCATTTCTTCAGTCTTAGCCATTGCTATTTTGCTCATCTCCTCGGCTTTTTCAACTGCAGAGCTACTCCAGTCTTTCATATTTTCTTTTAAGTCTTCCCAAAGCTTTGACATCAAACCTCCTTTTAAAAAATGATAAAATTACTCAAAAATAATAATTAGTTAAAAACCTAAAATATTAACCTGCTTAATATCAATAATTTCCGGTATCTTTGATAAGGCTTGAAGTTCAATATCACTTAAATCATTATCAATCCTAATTATAGAAAATGCATTCTTAGCATTTTTCACCCTATTTAACAAGTATGCACCTATATTTATTTTCAACTGTCCTAAGAACATGCCCACATTGCCAATTACCCCTGGTACATCTATATTTTCAATTAAAAGCATAGTACCTCTTGGATGTACTTCAGTTTTAAAATCCATAATATTTACAAGCCTTGGCTTTAAGTCATCAAAAACACTTCCGTCAATTCTAAAACTCTTTTGATTTGTTGATGTATTTATTGAAATCAAGTTTTTATAACTTGTATCCATATTTGAATAATTAATTATTATTTCAATACCTAATTCTTTTGCTATCGCTTCTGCGTTAATATAGTTAATCCTATCAGGAACATATGGTTTCAGAAGTCCTTTCAAAAAAGATAATAAAATTGGCTTAATATCTTTTATTTCACCTTGGCATTGAATATCTACTTTTTTTATTGCATTAGAAGTAACCAACTGATTCTGCAGATTTCCTATTAGTTCTGAAAGGTTTAAAAAAGGTTTCATTTCTTTAAGCTTATTTAAATCAGAAATTGGAGTATTTACAGCATTCACTAGATTATCATTTTTAAGATAATCACAAATTTGCTCACAGATTGAAACACTTACTCCTTCTTTTGCTTCCTGAGTTGATGCTCCTAAGTGAGGAGACAACAATATATTTTTTATATTTAATAAAGGATTTCCTTTTTCAACTGGCTCTTGTTTAAACACATCAATAGCTGCACCAGCAATTTTTTCTTCGCTAAGGATAAGAGCTAAGTCAGTTTCATTAATTATACCACCTCTTGCAACATTTATAAGAAACGCTTTAGTCTTCATTAAATTAAGTAATTCATAGTTAAAAAGGTTTTTAGTTTCTTTATTATAAGGAATATGAATAGATATATAATCTGATTTTTGCACCAGAGTTTTTAAGTCTGTAATTATAGTTTTTTCTGAATCAAACATTTCTTGGTTAACAAATGGATCATAACCCAGAACTTTCATTTTAAAGCCTAGACATCTTGTAATCACCTCCTTTCCAATTCTTCCAAGACCAACAATCCCCACTGTTTTACCTCTCAATTCAGACCCAACAAACTTGTGCCTATCCCACTTTCCATTCAGCATACTTAAATGACCTAAGTGGATATTCCTAGAGATTGAAAGTATTAGCCCCATAGTGTGCTCCGCAGCAGAAATAGTATTAACATCAGGTGTATTTAAAACTACAACTCCCCTCCGGGTAGCTTCTGAAATATCAATGTTATCAATCCCAACTCCAGCTCTACCAATAACTCGTAATTCTTTCGCAGAAGCTATCGCATTTGCACTAATTTTAGTACCACTTCTAATTATCCATGCATCTACATCTTTTGCAGCTTTATTTTTTTGTTCTTGTGATGCTTTTGGCAGATAGACTACACTTGCTTTGTATTTGTCAAATACCCTTAATCCTGCCTCTGTTAAAGGGTCTGTTATCAACACCTTCATAGATTCAACCAAGAGAGCTAATAAGATTTAAAGCAGAACCGGCTTTGAACCATTTAATTTGAGATTTGTTGTATGTATGCCTACATACTAAAGTGCTACTTGAACCATTTGAATGCTTAGCTTTTAAGCTAATATTTGAATTTTCATCAAATTTTTCCAGATCAATAAAGTCAAACAAATCATCTTCTTCAATGAGATTATAATCATTTGGATTTTTGAATGTAAGTGCGAGAACACCTTGTTTTTTGAGGTTTGTTTCATGTATTCGAGCGAATGATCGTACGAGAACCACCTTCACACCAAGAAATCTAGGTTCCATTGCAGCGTGTTCTCTAGAAGAACCTTCGCCATAATTTTCATCTCCGACAACTATTGTAGAAATTCCAGCATCCTTGTACTCCCTTTGGGTTTTTGGTACTGATTCATAATTCCCCGTATTATAATTCATTACATGATTTGCTTTTTCATTATAATAATTAATTGCACCCGTTAACATATTTTCTGAGATATTATCAAGGTGTCCTCTGTATTTTAGCCATGGCCCAGCCATAGAGATATGATCTGTAGTACATTTTCCTTTTGCTTTTATCAATAGTCTCATGTTCAAAATATTTTCACCATCCCAAGGTTCAAAAGGCTCCAATAGCTGTAACCTTTCTGAAGATGGATCAACTTGAATCTTAATATCTGACAAAGCAGAAGAGGGTTCTTTAAAGCCCAAGTCTTTCACCTCAAACCCATTCTGAGGAAGTTTAAATCCTTTTGGTGGATCTAGTGTCTTTTCTTCCCCATTTTTATTAAGAATTGAATCTAAAATTGGATTGAAAGTTAGGTCACCTGCAATTGCAATAGCAGTAACTATTTCAGGAGAGGCAACAAAAGCGTGGGTGTTCGGGTTACCATCAGCCCTTTTAGCAAAATTTCTATTAAAAGAATGGATAATTGAATTATTTTTATTTTTATCAGCATCTGGTCGTGCCCATTGACCAATACATGGTCCACAAGCGTTAGAAAATACTTCAGCGCCAATGTTTTCAAAATCTTTTATGAAACCATCTCTTTCGATGGTATACCTAACCTGTTCAGAACCTGGTGTTATCGTTAGCTTAGCTTTTGTTTCAAGACCCAGCTCAGCGGCTTGCCTGGCAATAGAAGCTGCTCTTGAAATATCTTCATAGGAGGAGTTAGTACAACTGCCTATCAGTCCCACTTCAATTTTTTTTGGCCATTTTTCTTTTTTTATTTCTTTCTTAATTTGACTTAAAGGCCTCGATCTATCTGGAGAAAAAGGTCCATTTATATATGGTTCTAATTTGGAAAGATCTAACTCTATAACTTGATCATAAAACTTGTCGGGTTCATTTAACACATCATCATCAGCTTTCAAATTTCTTTTAATATTGTTTGCGAGACTTGCAACTTCGCCTCTCCCAGTGTGTTTTAAATACTGTTCCATTTCTTCATCATAACCAAAAATAGAAGTCGTTGCACCAACCTCAGCACCCATGTTACAAATTGTACCTTTTCCCGTACAAGATAATTTTTCTGCACCATCTCCAAAATATTCAATGACCGCGCCAGTCCCGCCTTTAACGGTCAAAATACCTGCAATCTTTAAAATAATATCTTTAGCACTTGCCCAACCATTCAATTCACCATTTAATTTAATTCCTATTTGTTTTGGGAATTTTAATTCCCAAGGCATCCCTGCCATTACATCTACCGCATCAGCACCTCCCACACCTATAGCTATCATTCCTAAACCTCCAGCATTTACTGTATGGCTGTCAGTACCTATCATCATCCCACCTGGGAAGGCATAATTTTCTAAAATCACCTGATGAATAATTCCTGCACCTGGCTTCCAAAATCCAATGCCGTATTTACTAGAAACTGAATCTAAAAAATCATAAACTTCTCCGTTGATATTTTTAGCTTGGATTAAGTCTGAAATAGCACTTTTTTTCGCCTGAATTAGATGATCGCAATGAACAGTCGATGGAACAGCTACTTTATCTTTCCCTGCCATCATAAATTGCAGAAGTGCCATCTGAGCAGTCGCATCTTGCATGGCAACTCTATCAGGATTGAAATCAACGTATGAACTTCCAGCTAGAAATGGTTTTTCTATTTTTTTTAAACTAAGGTGACTATATAATATTTTCTCTGTTAAAGTCATTGGCCTTTGGAGCAATGATCGAGCCTTTTCAATCCTTGCATCCATGATTTTATAGACGTTCTCTATAATATTCAGATCAAACATAATTATTTTCCTAGTTAAATTTTAAAATGTTATGAGTTATGATAGAATTATAACTGTATATATTAACATAAGAACTTAATTTCGAATCCTACTATTTTCCAATCTACTTGATAGAAGTTTAAAATAAAAATATAAAATGCTGAAAATTTTAAAATTGATACTCTTTATATCAGTGTGTTTTGCAGGTTTTTCAAAAAAAGTGACCTATAATAGTCCAAATCAAGTCCAATTTGAATTTAACGTAAATGTTTTAACTGAAGCTGATATTTCAGCCATAAATGTTTTAGTTGGACTCCCTTCAAATGAAAGACCAATTATAGATATTATTTATAAACAAAAAACTTCACTTCCTTTTTATTCTTCAATATTAAGTCCCGAACAAATCAA
>Ga0209603_1000285_pt1 | contig 62935 bp, 64 predicted proteins | sample COGITO_mtgs_1206_FD_184812 | JGI IMG/M metagenome (GOLD analysis project Ga0209603, IMG submission 184812) | Pelagic marine microbial communities from North Sea - COGITO_mtgs_120607 (SPAdes) (version 2) | ecosystem: Environmental > Aquatic > Marine > Epipelagic ...
TTAGAAGAGAAGGGATATAACTGGCTTGATTCATGAAAAGCTTAGATTTTCATAATGAATTTGAAAAAATCATCAATAGAGATTATTTTTCAAAAAAGATACAGCCTATCAGGAAAAATGCTTTTGACAAATTTTCCGAATTTGGCTTGCCTAATAAAAAACTAGAAGATTGGCGTTTTACAAATCTCAATCATTTCTTAAAGTCTTCCTATGTATTATCAGAATCAAAACATAGCGAGCCACTTAAACTTGATTTAACTAAATTTGAGATCCCAAACACAAGCACTATAGTCTTCATTAATGGTCACTTTAAAAAAGAACTTTCTGATAAAATAGATAATGTTAGATTGTTATCTGGCATTGATTATTTAGAATCAAAGAATTGGTCTTTACAATACCCTTCAGACTGTCCTTTTGAACTTCTTAATACATCATTTATGGATTCTGGAATGAGTATTGTTTTAGAAGAGGGTCAGAATCCTGAAAAGCCAATCCGATTCCTCTTTATTGCTTCTGCTAAAGAAGAATTAATGATTTCTCCAAAAATACATATTGACTGTAGCCTAAATAGTTCACTCACATTTATCGAGCACCAAGTTGGGTATTCTGATAATTTTTTTATGAATAGTTCTATAAACTGCTTTCTTGACGAAAACTCTTCACTGCACCATATAAAAATTCAATCAGATTCTCCAAAAGCGGTTAACATAAATAGAGTTCATGTTAAGCAGAATAAAGATAGTCAGTATACATTTTTTTCCCTAGCGCTAGATTCTCAATTATCCCGTTTAGATATTAAAAATGACTTGAATGGCGAAGGCGCCGACTGCTCAATAAATGGCTTATCTCTTTCGACTCAAAATGAACAGCTTGGCTCACATATTTTAACAAATCATTTCTCCCCTAATTGTTCAAGTAGTCAAAATTTTAAGAATATTCTACATGGAAAATCCTCTGGAATATTTAATGGAAAAACTGTAGTTCATCAAAATGCACAAAAGACGGACTCAAAACAATCAAATAAAAATTTAATTCTTTCAAATAATGCTGTAATGAACTCGAACCCACAGCTAGAAATTTATGCTGACGATGTAAAGTGCGCTCATGGCTCAACAACCGGTTCACTTGATAAAGATGCAATTTTTTATCTTCGGTCACGAGGGCTTAGTTTTATGAATGCACAAAAATTATTAATGGAAGGGTTTGCAGTTGAATTGTTTGATGTTATAAAGAATGAATCAATAAAAACATTTATCATTCAAAAATTTGAAAAGTGGCTTAGCGAGAAGACTTAAAAATGTCTTTTAAAAATATATTAATTGATCTCCGAGAAATCTTTGAATTATTTGAAGATCCAAAAGATAAGTTTATACAATTAATGGATATGGCAAAAGAGTCCAAAGTTCTAGACGTTTCCGATAAAATTGATAAAAATAAAATTATTGGCTGCACCTCCCAAGCATGGGTCTTAGTAACAAAAAATAAAGATAAAACTTTCACCATAAAAACAGATTCAGACTCACAAATAGTGAAAGGTCTCTTATCCATTTTAGAAAAAATTTTTCAAGATCAAACGGCAGAAAAGATTTTAGAAATGACAAGCCAAGAGATCCTGGCATCCATAGGACTCGAGGGATCTGTTTCAAGCCAACGAACAAACGGCTTTTCAAGTGCTGTTAAAAAAATCCAAGGAATAGTAAGATGAATGAAATACCTACCGAATCCGTTCGTTTATTACGAGACGTTGATGCTTATATGGTACCATCAGGGGATGAAGTAAAGTTATTAGCTGGAAATTTGGTAAAAATTACTCAAGCTCTTGGGGGTAATTATACAGTTATAATGAATGGTAATATGGTTCAAATTCGAGAAGAAAATGCTGATGCACTTGGAATGGAAATCGCTATACCAAAAGCTTCCTCTAGCTTTAATGGTGACATTACTCAACAAGTTTGGGATCAGTTGAAAACATGTTATGATCCAGAGATACCGGTTAATATTGTGGAGCTGGGACTTATTTATGATTTGAATGTACTGGGTCCAGAAGAAGATAAAAAAGTTGAAATTCAGATGACACTCACTGCCCCTGGATGTGGAATGGGCCCTGTGATCGCTGAGGAAGTTGATCGTAAGATAAATGGTATAAACGGAGTTACTAATGTCAAAGTTGATTTAGTTTGGGAGCCAATGTGGAATCGAGACATGATGAGTGAAGAGGCAAAACTTGAGCTAGGAATGCTATAAATGGATGATTGGGCAAATAAGATTAAGAATGATTTCCCTATTTTTGATTCGTCTGATTTAATCTATTTAGATAATGCAGCTACCACACAAAAACCTGAATCTGTAATAAATGCCATTAATGCATTTTATAAAGAGACCAATGCTAATGTACACAGAGCTATATACTCCATTGGCAATGAAGCTACAAAACGATTTGAAGACGCACGGAAAAAGGTAAGTTCTTTTATAAATGCCCCCAGTTCAAAAGAAGTAATATTTACAAGCGGAGCCACTGAATCACTTAATTTATTGGCTAGTTCCCTAGTTAGTAATTTAAAACCAGGTGACGAAATTCTTCTTTCTGAAATGGAACATCATTCAAATATAGTTCCGTGGCAAATCATGGCTAAAAAATTCAACTTAATAATTCGATATCTTCCAATTGATGAAATTGGAGAGTTAGATCTAAATAATTCTGAAGACTTTTTTACTAAAAAAACTAAGATTGTTTCCATTGCCCATGTATCTAATGTGTTAGGAACGATCAATCCAATTAAAAAGCTTGCTGGGATGGCTCATAGTATAGGAGCTATTTTCATTGCAGATGGGGCACAAGGCGCACCGCATACTAAAGTTGATGTAAAAGAATTTGATTGTGATTTTTACGTATTTTCAGGTCATAAAATGCTTGGTCCCACAGGAGTGGGAATTCTTTGGGGTAAAACAAAACTACTCGAAGAAATGGATCCTTTTATGGGCGGCGGAGAAATGATAGAAGATGTTTCTTTCGAAGAATCTACATGGAACAATATTCCCTATAAATTTGAGGCAGGTACTCCAAATATTGCACAGGCGATTGGTCTTGGTGCAGCTATTGACTATTTGAATACTATTGGAATAGAAAACATTCAAAGTCACGAAAAAAAGCTTACTAGGTACGCATTGGAACAAGTTTCACAAATTAAAAACATAATGATCCATGGTACTTCAAATAATAAATCTGGTGTAATAAGTTTTAATATTAAAGACATTCACCCTCAAGACCTCACTCAATTTTTAGACCAAGACAATATCGCAATTCGAGTAGGGCAACATTGTGCACAACCACTTTTATCCGTGTTAAAGGAGACTTCTACCGCACGGATTAGTTTTTATATTTATAATACTCATGAAGATATTGATAAGTTTTGTCACTCAATAAACAAAACCTTATCCTACTTCTAATATGGAAACAATTCAGTTAGATGATTTTTTAGATGGTGGTATCATCAGAGAGAAATCTTTCAGAGAAATGGTTTCAAAAATTGACTACCGTCTTTATCAAAATAAAAAAGTCATTATCAAAGGATGTGCTGGCGTCCAAGTACCAACATGGGCTTATTTAATTTTAGTATCTCGTATTGCGCAGATAGCTGATAAAATATATTATGGTGAACCAAGAAGCGCTGTCAAAATTTTTGATAAAAAGAAAATCTAGAAGTATTATTTTACAATTAATTAATTAAGGTTTCTACCATACTATGGCTGAAAAAATACGCGTAAGCTGGGAAAAATATTTTATGAATATTGCCAGTGAAGTTTCAACTCGCTCGACTTGTGACAGAAAACATGTTGGGGCTGTTATTGTGCGTAAAAAAACAATTCTCTCGACAGGTTATAATGGTAGTATCAAAGGATTACCTCATTGTGATGATTCTGGACATGAAATGGTTGAGGGTCATTGTGTTCGGACTACTCATGCTGAAGCCAATTCAATTGTACAGGCAGCAAAAAATGGTGTCCAAATTGATAATGCAGAAATATTTGTTACCGCATCTCCATGCTACAATTGCTTTAAACTCATTGCTAATGCTGGAATAAAGAAAATCTATTATAATGAGTTTTATAGGGACGAGCGTATTATTGAACACGCAAAAAATGCTGGAATTGATTTAATAAATATTAAGTAGAAAGAACAAAAAATACTATGGACGTACGAACAGTAAAATATACGGAAGAAAATGCACCTTCTGTCTTTACACAGTCTCTACATCAAACAGGATTCAGCGTACTGAAAGACCATCCTATTGATTTATCTTTAATAAATGATGTTTATGAAGAGTGGAGCATGTTTTTTTCAAGAGGGATCAAAGAAAAATATCTTTTTAATAAAAGCACACAAGATGGTTTTTTTCCATTTAAATCCGAAAATGCTAAAGGTAATCCCGCTAAGGACTTAAAAGAGTTTTTTCATTATTATCCTTGGGGAATTTTCCCTGAAGAGCTGAGCAATAAAACAAAAATTTTATTTAGGCAACTTGTCGAGCTAACTGAGACTTTACTCGGATGGATTGAAAAAGAATCACCAGAAAATGTTAAAATACTATTTTCAATGCCTTTACCAGAGATGATTGATTCAAGCCCTAATAATCTGCTTAGAATCATCCACTATCCTTCTTTAAAAGGAAACGAAGATAAAAGTGCTTTGCGAGGTGCTGCTCACGAAGATATAAATTTAATCACCCTTTTAGTTTCAGGCACTGAACCCGGTTTACAAGTTCAAAACAACAATGGAAAATGGCAAAGCATCACATGTGACCCTGGCTCTATTGCGGTGAATACTGGAGACATGCTTCGAGAAGTATCTAAAGGGTATTTTCCCTCAACAACGCACAAAGTTATAAATCCGAAAAAGGTTGATGCGAATATTAGTAGATACTCAATGCCTTTATTTTTACATCCAAAAAGTACTGTCCGCCTTTCAGAAAAATATATTGCTGGAGAATATTTAAATGAGCGTTTAAAAGAAATTGGATTAAAGTAAAATTAAAAGGTTATTTACCTAAACCTTTTGATACCATTTCTGCAATATCTAATATATTTATATTAGAATCATTTTCAGTTGTTTTTGCTCCATCCTCTAACATAATATTGCAAAAATTACAAGCAGCAGCAACTGTTTTAGCCTTTGTGTCTACAGCCTGCTTGACTCGATTTTGGTTAATCCTATCCCCTGTTTTAACTTCATACCACATATTACCACCTCCAGCTCCACAGCAAAAACTGTCAGATTTAGATTTTTCCATCTCTATAAGATTCCCATCTCTTAAAACTGACTGGATTACATTTCTTGGAGCATCATATTCATCATTATGTCTTCCAAGATAGCAAGGGTCGTGGAAGGTGACATCTTCATCCATCCAAGGAGTAGGTTCAATTTTTTTATCACTTATTAATTCATCAATAAATTGTGAATGATGCACTACATCCAGTTCAATACCGAGCTCTGAATAATCATTTTTCAATGTGGTAAAACAATGAGGGCATTGAGTTACTATTTTTTTAAATTTATACTGTTCAAATGTTTCTTTATTTTGTTCAGCCATTGTTTGAAAAAGGTATTCATTTCCAATCCTACGAGCTGAATCGCCAGTACATGTCTCTTCATTTCCCAATGATGCAAAATCAACACCCGCCTTATTCATTACATCAACAACCGCTTGTGAAATTTCACGCCCTCTTGAATCATATGCTCCGCTGCACCCAGCCCAATATAAAACATCCGCTTCTTTTTTCTCTCTCATCAAAGGAACATTTTTTCCCTCCATCCAGTTCTCCCTGTCTTGCGGAGATAAACCCCATGGATTACCGTAGTTTTCAATTTTTTCAAAAGTTTCTACTGCATCTTGAGGAAATTTTGATTCTGTCATTACAAGGTCTTGCCTTACTCTTAAAATATCTATCATCGGCTCATTCCCAACTGGACAAACTTCTACGCAATATCCGCATGTTGTGCAACTCCAAGCTGCTTCCTCAGACAACATCCAATCCGTTAAGGGAATATCTACTTGTTCACCATTTGATAGAGATGAAAGGTTTTCATTCAAAAAATATCGCTTATTGATTTCAATTGCAGAAGGTGATAATTCTTTTCCGGTTTCGTATGCTGGACATGCATCTTGACAACGATTACATTGGATACATGCATAGCCGTCTAATAACTGAGTTTCGGGTAAATGATGCAGTCTAGAAGAACCAAATTGTTCTAGACTTTCATCTTCAAAATCAATTTTTTCAATACTCGCCATTGATTTTCTTTTTTCTTTAGCCATTATATTAATAGGCCCCATAAAAAGATGAGCATGTTTTGAATAAGGGAAATATGGTAAAAATAATAAAATTAGACCAAGTGCAAACCACCAAGTTATATGTTCAAAAAGAACAATATTTTCAGCTGGTAGATTAGACCATAATTTTGCAACCATATTTGCAGCAGGTTGGTATGAATCTGCTTTTGAATGAGCAATTTCAAATGATGCAGATAAAAAGCGAGATCCAACATGAGCTATTATAAAAGAGCCAACTAAAAGAGAATCTATTTTCATACCACGTTCAGCTAGATCAGATAACATTACAGGAGAGTTAATCTTTAATCGTTTATCTTTTTGTAAAAACCTTCTTGCAATGAAGTAAAGAACACCAAACAGAACTATCACACTAAAAATATCAACAAATAATCGATAGGTATTACCGATTATATGATTTGGTAAAAATTTAAAATCTGGAATAAAACCATATAGAACATCCAATACATTTACTACAAGATATAGAGTGAAGCCCCATGCAACTAATGCATGGATAAATCCTACCATTGGCCTGGTTTTAAATAATGTTTTTTGGGAAAGAAAAGCCCACAAGCCTTCCCGCCAATTTTTGAGGACTTCATTCCAAACTATTGGTTTGGAACCCATACTGATAACTTTAAACATTCGACTAAAAGTAATGTAAGCGGCAGCAAGGCAGCCAGTCGTTAAAATAAGGAAAGCTATTTTTTCAATAAAGGATAACAATAAAAGGTCCTATAAATTTTCATGAAATATCTTATCCTAATTTATAAGATGAAATGAATAGTATCTAAAAAAAAATATTAGAGTGGAAATTATTTTTTAGAAAAAAGAAACCTCTATTTGGACTCTTCTGGTGTGTTAATCGATAAAGATTAATAAATTATGATTTTTTGAGAGCTTCAATCAAGTTAGGAACAATCTCTAAGACATCACCAACAACTGCGTAATCTGCAATCTCAAAGATTGGCGCTTCGGAATCTTTATTTATTGCTAGGATACACTTTGATCCTTTCATTCCTACAACATGTTGAATCGCACCAGACACACCAAGTGAAAAATACAATTTTGGTGAAACATTATTTCCCGAGCTTCCCACTTGACGAAAGGAATCTATCCAACCAGAATCTACAACAGGTCTACTTGCAGATATTTCAGCACCCAGTAAGCCTGCTAATTCGAATGCAATAGGAATATTTTCTTCTTTTTCAATTCCACGCCCCACAGAGACAAGAAGATCTGCAGACTCTAAATCAACGTCTCCAGGTGCTTCTTGGAATGGTTCTTCAGATTTAGAGCGGATAACCGACGAATCAAATTGTATATCCAACTCACGAAATGAAGATTGACCTGATACCAGGTCTTCATCACTGTAAGCAGCGGATTGAAAGCTTATAATTTTTTGCTCTTTTAAAGGTATTACAGAAGCGTTTAATTTTGCATTCAAGACTTGTTTGACGAATTTTCCATTCTGAGTGGAGATAATATCGGGTAGAAAAGGAATATCTAACTTGGCAGATAATCGAGGAGCAAAATCTCTGGTTTGATAAGTATGTCCTAACATTATATTTTCAGGTGCCTCATCCCTAATTACTTGTGAAATAATTTCCGTAAACCCATCTGCATTGTATGATTCGACGAATTCATTTTTAACCGTCAGTATTTCTTTTAGTTGTACGTTTTCTAATTCAGAAGCAATTATGTCAGCATCTTTTCCAATTGCAAGAGCATAAACCTCGCCACCTAAATTTTGTGCAGCAACAATCGCTTCTTTACTCAAACGATGTAGAGTTCCTCTATTACTTTCTAAAATGACAAGAGTCTTCATAGCTAAACTACCTTAATTTCATTTTTCAATATATTAACTAGACGCTTTACAACTTCACCTGAATCACCTTCAATAAATTCTGTTTTTTTGGTTGTTTCTGGCAAAGAAATTTTTTCAATGATTTGTGATTTACTTCCACTATTTATATCACTATTTAGAAATACTTTAATCTCTTTTTTCTTTGCTCCCATTATACCTTTCAGTGAAGGATACCTCGGAGTATTTAAACCAGACTGAATACTAATAGAGGCAGGCAATGGTAGCTCTACCCATTGAAACCAACCTGATTCAAGTTCTCTTTTAACTCTAACACTTGAATCTTTAAGATCTGTTTCTATTACGAGAGTCGAAGTCGACATTTCAAGAATTTCGCCAATTAAAACTCCTGTTTGCCCCATCCCCGTATCATCAGACTGTAAACCTGTCAGAATTAAATCAAAATTTTCTTCTTTCAAAACAGTTGAGAAAGCCTTACTTACGCTCAGGGGGTCTTTCTCAATTTCACCATTTTCTTCGATGTGGATTCCTCTATCTGCACCTTTAGCGAGAGCTTCACGAATTACTTTCTGTGTTCTTGCTGGTCCCATAGAAACGACGACGACCTCTCCTTCACCTTTTTTTTCCTTCATTAGCAAAGCTTCTTCTAAAGCAAAATTATCTGGAGGATTCATCACATAGGTCGCAGCAGATTCTTCTATCCATAAATTGTCATCACGCAACGATAGTGAAGATTCTGTTCCGGGTACTTGTTTAATTAATACGGCAATTTTCATATGTTGTTATATTTTAAAAATATTTTGTTAATTTCGAAAGATAAATTATAACTAAGAAAGAGACATATCAAAGAAGATGAATGATTTTTGGACAAGGATAGTACTAGAGGTGGTTTTTATTAGTGGCAGTATTATTACATTATACTGTTTATATATTTTATGGGCTAAAAAAAGCTACCGAAATTCAAAAAAACCGTACGAATGAAATTCCTTTGATGATAGGTCATTCTTGTTTTAGTTTCTAGCCAATAGGGTTTAATTCTATAAAGTCTATCAATTAAAAATAAAACCGGAGTAACAATATGAAAAAAATGTTAAAATTTTCTTTTGCTTTCCTTTTTATTGTACAGAGTTTATTCTCACAGTCTGTACAAGGAAATTGGCAAGCGGTGTCTGCAATAGTAGAATATACTTATGTAGCAAGAGATTCTTCAGTAAGTCCAGATGATGTGAATTCAGCACTTGCTACTACTGCATCCTGGCCTAGTTCAGCTAATCCAGCTCCTGGAGCGACGTTTGAAACTGCAAGTTTTAATGTAGGAGATACAATTACCACTCAATTAGTTCCTTTAGTAAATCCAACATTATTAGCAATGTTAGGTGTTGATATGAATGTGGATTTCAACGATCAAGGAACATTTACTATCAATGAAGGAAGTACATACCCTACAACAGAAGAACAAAATTGTTCAACATACGCTGTAGTTCCAGCGGTATCCGAAAATGGAACCTGGACATCTGCTCCTGGTTTTGACCTTCCTGATGACCCAAATACACACATTATGGGTTGGGGAATATCGTTGTCTTCAGTTTTTGCTCAATTTAATCCTGCTGATTTAACCGGGGAATATGGAGTTGATTTTGGACCAGGAACAACTATGCCTAATTGGGGCAAAATTGAAATTGGTTATACAGATGAAACCCATACAACACCAACAACATTAGAAACGTACTGGGAAGCTACAGATGGTGCCGCAAGTGGCCTAGGTGTCGATGATAATGGTGATTTAAATTCATTCTTAGGAATACCAATTGCTCCAGCTGATACTGTTACTCTTACAAATACAGAATTATATTTAGCTTACGCGCACCCTGATACTAATCTATGGTATGATTTAGGCTGGACAGGTGGCGGAGACCAAGAGCTCGGATTTCCAATGCTTGGTGGCTCAGGACAAACTGTTGATTTAGATAATCCAGATACTTACGAAACTGATCCAATTACAGGTCAAACATATCCTGCTGGCTTAGTGGATGCTAACCATGGCTATTATTTTGATCCAGCTGGTGGTGATGGAATTCCATTTAATGGTGATGAGCCCTTTGCTGCTACTGGTTATTTTCTCACTTATAATATGTACGAAGCTGGTGGGACATTTTTACAAGTCTTTGAAGGCGTTCTTGCTGCAACTAGTGATGCTCAGGCTGCATTAAGAGCTGGGGTAGACTCTGTAGCTACAATATATGTTGAAGATGCGTTTGCTGACCCAATTGCTGATGCTATATCAGCAACTCTATATGCAGAATTTGTAGATTGCTTAGGAACCACTGGTGGTGATCAAGAGTTATGTGAAGGAATTTTTGAGAAAGCTCCAACAGCAACTCTTCTAGCAGTTAAAGATGCTTGCGCTGGAGAGTGTGGAGTCGATGATTCAGGTCATGATTGGAGTCCTGATTCTGGAGTAGGAAGATTGGTATTAGAAGTTGATAACGTTTGTGTAAGAGACATAACAACACAAACAGTTCTCGTCAATTGGGTTAATACACAATTTGTTGAAGTCGATGAAGACGCTCCTATTTCATCAGAATTTAAGTTACATGGTAACTATCCAAATCCATTTAACCCTTCAACTAAAATCAAATTTTCAACAGAAATGCTTTCCAACGTGACATTAAATGTCTACTCATTGATTGGGGAAAAAGTATATACTGCAGATCAAGGAATGATGAATGCTGGTACTTATGATATTTCTTGGTACGGTGTTGATAATGCTGGAAATAAAGTTTCATCTGGCGTTTACTTTTATGAAATACAATCTAATGATCGTATAGCAAAAGGTAAAATGCTGTTGATGAAGTAATTATTATTTCAACTTTAAATAAAGGCCTTGTGAATACAAGGCCTTTATTTTATACAAATGGAACTATGATAAAATATATTTTACCCCTTCTACTTCTTACTAATATTGTATTAAGTAATAATTATAAAATCTCTGGAAAAGTATTTAATTCAACAAATAACAAACCTCTCATAGGTGCAAATGTTATTATTGAGAATACATCACAAGGCGCAGCAACTGATGTAGATGGAAATTTTTCTATAAAAAATATCGCCCAAAAGAAATGTAAGATTAAAGTGCAGTACATCGGATTTAAGACATATAGTGAAGAAGTCCTCATTGGTGACTTAGGTAATGAAACCCTTAATATTTCTATGCAACCAGAAGTTCTTGAGCTTGAGACATATATTGTCACGGCATCAAGAAGAAAAGAACGTATTGAAGATGCTCCCGCAGCAATATCAGTCATAACCAAGAGCGAAATTAGAAGAGAAAGCAACACAAATCTTGGGGATTATATCAAAGGAACAAAAGGAATTGATTTCACACAATCCGGAATAGATAGTTATAATATTACTGCCCGAGGATTCAACTCCTCTTTTAGCTCACGAATGCTCACTCTTACCGATGGTAGAATGGCAAATGTTCCTTCCCTAAGGCTTACCGCTTATAATGTAATTCCTGTTTCCTTTGAAGATGTAGAACAAATCGAAGTTGTTTTAGGACCCGCTTCGGCACTTTATGGTCCCAATGCTCATAGTGGTATTCTCAATATTGTTACAAGTTCTCCTTTGAGGTCACAAGGAACTAGCTTGAACATTCAAGGTGGATTGCTTGATCAAACAAATACAAGTTTATTAAAAAAGCTTACTTTTAGAACTGCTCATAAATTTAAAAATTTTGGATTTAAAGTCTCCGGTGTTGCACTTTCCGGTCAAGACTGGACACATTATAACGAAGATGAATATGAAGGTCACGACCCTGTTTTTATTGGCCGACCAAACTTAATACATAACCGAATTGATAATGGTGGAATCCTTGGAGAAATCGGAAGCCCTAAATTTACAAGTGAAATGATTAATGAAGTACCCGGTTCCGATCAAAGTTGGGTTGGTAGATACTGGGGTGACGGGATTTCTCAAAATGGAGAAGCTGCCTCCCCCCTAGTCACTCAAGAGATGATCAATGAAGCTTCCAATGATCCTTTTAACCGGTTTAACCTAGAGAATGGAACCACTTTATGGTATGTAACACAAGATCGTTTAGGATATGCTTATGCCGATGGTATTGATAATAATAGTGATGGTGCAATTGACGAATTAATTGATAATGGAATAGACGATCAGGCTGAAGCTTGGTACGATGGTGTTGACAATGATGGTGATGGTTTTATAGATGAAGCAGATGAGCTGGGTTCTGCATGGCTAGATCGATTTGAGAGCAGTGCTTCTGGTGGAAGTAATACTTCTTCATTTTATTATGACCATGATTCATCTTATACAATTGTAGATAATGATCATAAATCTGGTTTTGGTGACTACACCTATGATTCAAATGGTAATATAGTTTTTGATACAAATAACAATGGAACTTTTAATGATAATTGGGGAAGTAATGGTCTAGATGATGATGGTGACTGGGGCCTTTATATTGATTCTCAAAATAATCCATTTGACGTTGCACAGGAAGATTTCATCGATTTAAATGGAAGTGGTGCTTTTGAGCCTTTAGCATCAGAGTTTTTTTTAGATGCAGATAGCGATGGCACCTGGGATAATGCTGAGCCATTTGAAGACATAAATGGAAATAATATATGGGATGAAGGCGAGGAATTCACAGATTTAAATGGAAATGGATCTTACAATCAAGCTGAACTTTTATTTGATTTTGGAATTGATAGAGAAGATGGTAGTGGTGACCATGGTGAGGGTAACGGTATTTGGGATGGAGAATCATTCACAGATTTAAATGGAAATGATCTCTGGGAGCAGTTTGTATTTAATGATCATGATGGTAATGGAAAACCAAGCCCAAATGAGGTTGGTGTTGATGAAAGAGATGAGCAAGACTTCTCCGTTGATTATGGCGGCCTTACAAATAAATATAAAGATGCAAATGATGATGGAATCAATGATTTTCCAGAATTTAATGTAAGGAATCTTAGATATGATTTACGCCTAGATTGGGAGCCGAATGATGATGCGAGTATTGTTCTGTCTCATGGATATGCTTGGGCTCGTAATATTAACATAACTGGTATTGCACGATACCTAGCTGATGGTTGGGTTTATCGCTATTATCAAGCAAGGGGACGTTATAAAAATTTATTTTTCCAAAGTTACTTAAATAGCAGTTATTCAGGAAATAGTCAGAATCCAACCAGGAACCTAGCTACCGGTAGTATAATCTTTGACCGTTCAAAAAAGTTTAGTGCTCAATTACAGCACGTAAATAGCTTTTTAGATGAAAAAATTCGTTTTGTTTGGGGTATCGATTATTTTTTAACCTTACCTGACACCAGAGGATCCATTCTTTCTGACAAAAATCTCACAGATCGTAAAGATAATAATCATAATGGTGAAGCAGGGTCTCCTTATATTTTTGATGACAAGAATGATAATACCTGGTATGATAATGGAGAAAGATATACAAAATGGAAAACAAGTAACGGTACCCCTTCGGGGACGATTACCGACTCTACTGACAATGTTCTTAATGCGATAGCAGATGGCATTGACAATGATGGAGATAGTGATGATTTTGATGATTTAAATGGAAATAACATACCAGACTATTCCGATGTGAATAATAATTCTATATATGATTCAGGTGATATTTTAGAACCTGGAGTCAAATGGTTAGGAGGTCAAAATTTTGCTGTTTATGCTGATGGTCTTGATAATAACGGAGATGGAAAAACAGATGAAAATATCGATGAAGGGATCGACGAAGCTTCTGAAGATAATAGATATACTGTTAATGAACTTGGTGGCTATTACCAACTTAACTGGAAAATCAACCCTAAGTGGGAAATCATACAAGCCACACGGCTAGATATACATGACCGTTTAACCGATATGATAAATTTCAATAACCAGGAATATGGTTCAGGCTACAACCCTTTTGATTGGAACTTTAATTCAAACGAATCATCCGGGTTACAAATATCACCAAAAGTGGGACTTGTATACCGTCCGAGAGAGAATCAAAATTTTAGATTAACATGGGCAAAAGCATTTAATACTCCAACCAATCAAGCTTTATTTCTTGATATTTTTGTAACAAGAGTATCAATCTTCAAGGTATACGCCAGAGGAGCAAATGGTGGATATGTTTTTCCACGAGATGCTGCAAATAATCCTTATTATTATAATACTGAAGAATTTATCTACAAACCCGTAGATACAGAGGAAAGCATCTATTTTTATCCATCTACAGACCCAAGAATTGATGGCTTTTATGGTAAAAATGTTAGTGATCTTCCTGAAGTTTCTGCAGAGGTTGTTAAATCATGGGAGTTTGGATATAAAGGCAGAATTAATCCATTATTGTATGGAACGTTAGATGTATACACTAGTCACTATTCTAGTTTTATTAGTCCAGTGACATTCATTACACCTATTGTTGTAGAAAAAGAAGTTCTAGAAACTGACTATAATAATGATGGTATAATTAATACAATTGATGACCTTGATAATGATATAATTAACGATGACGATGATTATCAAGAATCTTTTGAACATTGGAGGAATGGAATTCAAGGAGTAACTGCAATGGATACAACACCTGGCTTTGCTCCTCCAGTTGTAGTTGGCTATATCAATTATGGGGAAGTTGACATGTGGGGGTTTGATGCAAGTTTGACATACCTCTTTCACCCTGAATGGACAATGGATCTAAACTATTCTCACTTAGGCATGACCGAATTTTTCAATCCTGTTACAAAGAATAAAGACCCAATTAATGCACCACGACATAAAGCTGGCTTAAAGATGAACTATAAGCCTAGAAAATGGCCTCTTACTTATTCTATAAATACAAGGTATGTAGATGGGTATCAGTGGTCTTCAGGAATATATTTTGGTGATATAAAACCTTATTTTATTTTTGATCTGCATCTTGGATATGAAATTAATAAAAATTTAAAAGTTAACTTTACAGTTAATAATCTGCTGAATCATTATCATACAGAAATAGTTGGCGGGCCGAGCTTAGGAAGGGTCTCCTTAATTCGTTTACAAACTAATTTTTGATAGAAATATATAAACGTTTGTCCTTAGTCAAGAATTGATGACAAAGAGTAAATGGCTTCAAAATATCAAAAAAGTGAAAATAACTTAGAATCTAATATTCAATCTGATTTTGAGCCTTCAATTGGTAAAGTTGGGGTTTTGGGTTCTGGGCTAATGGGTCACGGTATTGCTTGTGTATCTGCCCTTGCAGGAATCGAAGTAATTTTAGTAGACACAACCAAAGAACAAGCGGAATTTGGTTTCTCTAAGATAAAACAAATTTTACAAAAACGTGTCGATAAAAAAACTTTAACTGAAAAAGACTTCAATACCATTTTATCTCGAATATTTACAACCTCAAATTATGAAGACTTAAGTAGTTGCGAACTCATAATTGAAGCTGTCTTTGAAAATAAAGATCTAAAAAGACAAGTTACAATTAAAGCAGAATCAGTGATGAAGACAGATACTATTTTTGCATCAAATACCTCGACCATTCCGATTACCGAGCTTGCAAAAAATTCAAATCAACCTAGACAATTTATTGGATTACACTTTTTTTCCCCGGTTGATCGAATGAAACTTGTGGAAATTATAAAAGGGAAAAAAACAAGTAAAAGAACACTCTCTAAAGCTTATAATTATGTTCTTAGTCTTAAAAAAACACCTATCATTGTTAACGATGGTAGAGGCTTTTATACTACTCGAGTTTTTGAACGTTATACTTGTGAAGGAATGGCTTTATTAGAAGAGGGAGTTTCACCAAAAAGAATAGAAGAAATTGGTAAAAAAGCAGGATACCCCATTGGCCCACTCGCTATTCTAGATGAAATAACTATCTCTCTTGCATATCATATTAGAGAGCAAGTAAGGGAGCCCTTATCATCAAAAAGTGAACCTTGGGATAAAGTCATGGAGATTATGATTTCGGATCTAAATCGAACGGGGAAATCTAAAAATGGTGGGTTTTATGAATACCCAAAAGATGCTAAAAAATATTTATGGCCTCAGTTAAAAAACTATTTTACCATCTCAAAAGAGGAACTAGATGAACAGGAAATTATAGATCGCTTTTATTTTTCTCAAGTAATTGAAACAATTCGTTGTTTTGAAGAACGTATAATTACATCCGTTTCAGATGCGAATATTGGAAGCATGCTAGGATGGGGGTTCCCACGTCAAAAAGGAGGTACACTACAATTTGTTAATGACTATGGACTACTTCTTTTTCAGAAAAGAGCACAAGAGCTTATGAATAAATATGGATCTAGATTTAGTCCCCCAAAACTTTTAGATGAAATGATAAAAAGTAATTCGACATTTTAAATATGATACTTTCAGGATGATTTGATAGTTAGAACATCAATAACAAGAGCTAAAATAATATGCTAGAAAAGAAAAAAATTAGGATTGGTTGTGCCTCCGGATTTTGGGGTGATACATCTACGGCAGCGAAGCAGCTGGTCGATGATGATAATATTGATTACTTAGTTTTTGATTTTTTAGCCGAGGTTACTATGTCTATTTTAGCGGGTGCAAAATTAAAAAATCCAAATTTAGGATACGCTACTGATTTTGTCACACAGCTCACTCCACTACTAAAAGATATTCATACAAAAAGCATTAAAATTATATCTAATGCAGGCGGGATTAATCCTGAATCATGTAGGTCTATCTTAGTCGAAGAAGCAAAAAAAATTGGAGTTGATTTAAAAATTGCGATTGTCTTTGGTGATGATTTAATAAAGAATCTAGATGAGTTGAAAAAGTTAGATTTAAAAGAAATTGATACAAAAGAACCACTGCCTGAAAATATTTTAAGTATCAATGCATATCTCGGAGCACCTGGAATAGCAGCAGCATTGAAAGAAGGTGCTGATATTGTTATAACGGGGCGATGTGTTGACAGCGCAATGGTTTTAGGACCGCTAATACATGAATTTAATTGGAAACATGATGACTATGACTGCTTGGCAAATGGGAGCCTTGCTGGACATATTATTGAGTGTGGTGCACAATGTACGGGAGGTAACTTCACTGACTGGGAAGAAATAAAAGGTTTTGATAATATTGGTTTTCCTATTGTTGAAGTAGAGCCCAATGGAGAATTTACGGTTAGTAAACCACCCAGAACTGGAGGGCTTGTCAGCTTTGGTACTGTTGCTGAGCAATTTTTATATGAGATAGGTGATCCCTCTAGTTATCTCCTTCCAGATGTTATTTGTGATTTTTCTGAGGTAACAATTACTGAAATGGGCAATGATATTGTTCAGGTTAAAAATGCAAAGGGCCTACCGCCTTCGAACAAATATAAAATATCTGCAACATACATGAATGGTTATAATGTTATCGGTAAGCTAGTAATTGGAGGATTAAAAGCTGAAAAAAAAGGTAAAATCATTGCTGAAGCAATTTTCAATAAAACGAGTAGAATGCTTACGGAAAATAATTTTACCCCATTCAGTGAAATTAAGTTTGATTTAATAGGTACAAACTCTATTTACGGTCCTAAAAACGTAGATAAAAACTCAAAAGAAGTTGTGCTGAGAATAATGGTAAAACATGTTGAAAAAGAGGCTCTTATTCTTTTTTCAAAAGAAATTGCTCAAGCCGTGACGGGCATGACAGCGGGGGTTATGAATTATATGGGTGGTAGACCTAAAGTTTCTCGATCTATCCATTTACGCTCTTTTTTACTTGATAAAAGCCTACTGAGTATTGGTATCGATATAAATAATAAAAAATCTTTTCTACCTATTCAAAAACCAACAAACAAAACTGAAATTAATAAAACTGAAATAAAGATGCATTCGACTGTAAAGAGTCTGCATCTTGACAGTTCGGTACCTTTGATGAAAATTGCTTATGCCCGAAGTGGTGATAAAGGAGATCATGCTAATATAGGTATAATAGCAAGAAAGCCGGAGTATTTACCCTTTATTAAAAATGCTTTAACCTCTACTACCCTATCTGATTTTTTCAAACATGTCTTAAAAGGAAATATTGAAGTTTGGGATGTTCCAGGAATTTCAGGGATCAATTTTTTATTAAAACATTCTTTAGGTGGCGGCGGAATGGCAAGTTTTAATATTGATCCGCAAGGAAAAGCTTATGCACAACAAATCCTTGAATATCAGATTCCTATCACTAGACATTTAGCAAATGAATTAAATTAAAAAAGAGAAAATATGATCAACAAGAATTTACCAGATACTAAATACCTCATTTTAGAGTTAGAAAATAGTTGGTTGACTATTTGGTTTAATCGACCTGAAAAAAAGAATGCATTATCTGATGACCTAATCAATGAAGTCAAGCTTACTCTTTTATCAATTGAACAAGATTTTACTATTCGAGGAATTATTTTCAGAGGCAAAGGTGGTGTTTTTTGTGCTGGAGCTGATTTAAAAAAGATAAAAGAGATTACTGCTTCAGAAAATGACTCACATTATCTTGCTTTAAAAATGAGTAAGCAGATTGGGTCTCTTTTTGAACAAATCAGTAAGGCTCCACAAATTATTGTTTCTGTTGTAGAAGGAGCGGCAATGGCTGGTGCATTTGGTATTGCATGTACATCTGATTTCATAATAAGTATGAGCAATTCTAAATATGCGCTTACAGAGACTCAATTAGGTCTTACCCCGGCTCAAATTGCACCTTATGTTTTAAAAAGACTTGGATTTTCTCAAGGAAAAAAACTTTTATTACTTGGGACAATGTTTAATGGGAAAGAAGGGTTCGAGATGGGAATGGTAGATTATTTAGCCCACAATGATAAAGATATTGATCAACACATAATTAATATTAAAAATAATGTGAATAAGTGTGCTCCTCTAGCGATTTCTTTGACGAAAAGAGTAATTGCTGATGGTGAGGATATTGATTTAGATAAAGCAGCAGAACTTTTTTCAAGAAGTATTAATAGTAATGAAGGAAGAGATGGTTTAGCTTCTTTTTTTGAAAAAAGAAAACCCTTTTGGGATAATAATTAGTTTTATGCAAAAAGTTTTTAAGGCTCTCTCAACATCTTTAGATAAGAATGGTAATTACATTAATCAAATTATAGAAAAATCTATAAATGATTTACCGAAGCATAACACTTTAGTTAAAGTTGAATATTCATCATTAAACTATAAAGATGCTCTATCAGCTACAGGTGCACCAGGGATAACAAAGTCTTATCCACATACGCCAGGTATTGATGCTGCAGGTATTATTGAGGAATCTTCAAATAATTCTTACCCTAAAGGCACTAAAGTAATTATAACAGGGTTTGATTTAGGAATGAATACAGCTGGAGGTTTTGGGCAATATATAAGAGTACCAGAAGATTGGATAGTTAAATGCCCTCTGAATTTATCTACAAAAGAAGCAATGATAATTGGCACGGCTGGATTGACAGCAGGTCTCTCAATTAATGCTCTAACTAAAAAAAAAGTAATTAAAAATTCAGATATAATAGTCAGTGGTGCCTCAGGAGGAGTCGGGTGTCTAGCCATTAAAATATTATCTTCTCTAGGAGCGAATGTCACTGCAATATCTGGTAAAAAAGAAGCTAATCAATTTTTAACGTCTTTAGGCGCATCAAAAATAATTATACGTGAAGATTTTTTAAATTCAACTCGATTCCCACTTGATAAAGCTCTTTATGATTCTGCAATTGATGTAGTGGGTGGAAAAATTCTATCGTCAATTTTAGCAAAAATCAGATATGGAGGAATTACCGCAATATGTGGGAATGTTGCCGGACCAAAATTTGAAACAAGTGTATTTCCTTTTATCTTACGACAAAACTCTTTAATTGGCATTGATTCTGCTGAGGCATCAATCCATGAAAAAAAATCCATTTGGGATAAATTATCGATGCAATGGAGAATTCAAGAACTCAATGCATTTTCTAAGACAGTTACACTTGATAATATAATACCTGAAATTAGTAAAATACTTCAAGGTAAACAGATGGGAAGAGTCCTTGTTGAATTATGATCTCTTCTAACTTATGATTGAAACATTAAAAATGCTAGATCATGCAGTTCTTAATTGGATTCATAAATATTTATCAAATCCAATCTTAGATAGAGTTATGCCCTTTATTACAAATGAGGATAATTGGATTTTTCTAATTATTTTTCTAATTGTATTTTTATGTACTGGTGCTCAAAAAAAGGGTCGGATTACCCTTTTTCTTTTAATTCTATCACTTAGCCTAACAGATATAATCTGTGCTCAATATATAAAACCATTTATCGAAAGAGTCAGACCTTCCCACCTAGACTTAGAAGGCATCAATCTGTTAGTTAAAAAAGGTGGAAAATGGAGCATGCCTTCAAATCATTCAGCAAATATGTTCGCGTTTTCAGTTATCTTGTCATACTTCTATAATCAATATAAGCCTTTACTCTTTTTTCTAGCATCAAGCATCGCGTTTTCAAGAGTTTATGTTGGAGTTCATTTTCCTGGTGATGTAATAATTGGAGGTGTAATTGGTTATATGATTAGCTGGTTCGTTTTATCATTATGGATTAGATTAAAACTTAATGAACTAAAAAAAGGGAAAACTTGGGTTTGGTACGAGACTTACAAACCTGAATTCAAAAAAAAAGTTAGTTAGGCAGACCCTCGTCGGTTGGTTTCACATTGAAAGGTGAAAATCCCTCATTCTGCTTTGGCATTGAAATCTCACCATGCTTAGATTCGAATTTCTTTATGTTCTCATTTAAAGCTCCTAAGAAAGCTTTGACATGTTGAGGTGCCATTATGATTCTAGAATGTACTTTCGCTTTTGGAACACCTGGCAAAATACGTGTGTAATCCATCACAAACTCTGCTGGAGAATGAGTTACTACAACAAAATTAGCATATTCACCCGAGCCGACTTTTTCATCAAGTTCAATATTTATTTGCTGAATATTTTTTTTATCTTTATTCATACCTAAACTTAAGAACTTTTAGTAGAAGAATCACGCTCATTAAATTCTTCCCAATCATCATTGATACCATCAAATTGAGTATAATCTTTAATTCCCTCATGTTCTTCAACATTTTTTGGATGAAGTTCATTCTCATAAATGTTAAATAAATCTTTTTTCTTTTCGTACTCACTCGGATCGCCTTCTTCTGTAATTGTTTGATCTAAGTCTTCAACGTCATCACTGTAAACCTCTTGATCAAAAAAGTCAAGATTGTCAACAATACCATTAGCCATCAAGAATTCTAGAAAATCTAAAAATTTTCTATTCTTAAGATCTACTGAGCAGCTCGGACATTTGAACGAGTCTTTTAAATCTATTTCTTCTATCGTATTTTCACATACGGGGCAAATCAAGCCTTCTAACATATATTTTTCTCTCTAAAACTGGCGGTCAATATAATCTCGTGTAGTAGCGTTGGCAATACTTTTAAATCAAATTCAAATATAACAGAAGATTTCAGCAAATAATTTCGTCTCTTTTTTAAATCTATTTTTTCATCATTCCTGATTAAGACTTAATAAATTTTCTATCATTTTATAATGTTTTTCTACAAAACTATTTTCTGTTGCTTGAACAATTAATGTGTATAGATTATCAGCTAAGGGAGATTGAAAGCCTATTTTTATTGGTATTTTAAGCTTCAAGCAGGCTAAGGAGATTAATCTCTCATCTCCTGGGTTAAGATCAACCAGCGCATCGTATTCTTTTTTATTGATCTGATTTATTATTGAACTTGTTTTTATAATACCAAGCCAATTAAAGTCATCATCATTGTAAATAATTGAATCTTTTAAAATCTGATCTGAATAATGAGCTAATGCTTTTTCATGAACAAAATAGTTTCTTATTATATTATTTTCTTTTGTGGGAATTTTTGTAAAATAATTGGCTAACTGGGCATCGCTTTTTTCCAAGGGTAAAAAAAATAATAACTTTTTTATTCCATTTCCTGTTTTTTTTATTTCAAATAATTCTTCATTTTTAATGTCATATCTAAAATTCAAATACCACCAAAATAAAAATCTAATTCGCCATCTAATTTTCATGCATAAATATAGGTACTACTTAAGATCTTAGAAACCGCTTCGCGATTCTCCCATTAATAAATTATTTAATGTAATATCAGATTATATCGGAGCAAAATTTAAATGTCATTGAATAAAAAATTATTTTGGGGTGGTCTTGGATGGGCTTTTGGAGGCCCAATTGGAGCTATTTTCGGGTATACTATCGCGTCGCTAAGTGATGATAAAAAGAATCAATGGAGCCGTAGAAGTTCATCAACTAAACCTGCAGACTTTATAATATCTATACTGGTTTTATTTGCAAAAGTCATGAAAGCTGACGGACAGCTTTTAAAATCTGAGCTAGACTATGTGAAACAATTCTTGAAACAACAATTTGGAGTTCAGCAAGCTCGAGAATTGATGCCAGTACTAAAAGATATTTTAGAGCAAGAATATCCATTAAAAGATGTCTGTAGACAAATACAGAGATCGATGGACCACCCCAGCCGACTTCAGTTAGTTCATGTCTTATTTGGTCTTTCTGCCGCAGATGGGCACGTTCACCCGGATGAAGTAAGTATCATATTTACAATATCTAATTATTTAAACGTCAATACCAATGATTTTGAATCTATAAAAGCAATGTTCATTGAAAATAAAGAATCCGCGTATAAAATTTTAGAGATTAGTCAAAAATCAAGCGATAGTGAATTGAAAAAAGGGTTTAGAAAGATGGCAAATAAATATCACCCGGATAAAGTAGCTCATCTAGGTCCAGAAATGCAGACTTTAGCTGAAGAAAAATTTAAAGCTGTAAATGACGCATATCAAAAAATCAAAAAAGAAAGAGGGATTTAGTGACTTTAGAAAAACCTGGAGAATTCCCTTATACTAGAGGCTTATATAAAAATATGTATAAAGATAAGCTTTGGACAATGCGTCAATATGCAGGATATACAACGGCAGAGGAGTCGAACAATCGATTTAAATTTTTACTAGAAAATGGGGTTAATGGTCTTTCCGTTGCCTTTGATTTACCTACTCAAATTGGATTTGATTCTGATCATTCTATGGCCCAAGGTGAAGTCGGTAAGGTAGGCGTACCTATATCTTACTTAAAAAATATGGAAGATTTATTTCGAGATATTCCTTTAGACAAAGTATCTACATCTATGACTATCAATGCTACGGCTCCAGTCTTGCTTGGATTTTATGTATCGCTCGCTATGAAAAAGAATATAAATATCAAAAAATTACATGGAACACTTCAAAATGATATTTTAAAAGAATATATTGCTAGAGGAACTTATATTTACCCTCCTCGTCCCTCTTTGAAACTAGTTACAGATATATTCGAATATTGCTCTATAAGCCTACCTAATTGGAATACAATTTCAATTTCAGGATATCATATCAGAGAAGCCGGAAGCACAGCAGTACAAGAGCTCGGTTTCACTTTTTCAAATGCTATTGCATACGTACAATCTGCAATTGATAAGGGGCTCGATCCTAATATTTTTGGACAAAGAATCTCTTTTTTCTTAAATGCTCACAATGGATTTTTAGAAGAAATCTCAAAATTTAGGGCAGCAAGAAAAATTTGGGCAAAAATAATGAGTGAAAGATTTGGAGTTACTTCAGAAAAGGCACTAATGTTTCGATTTCACACACAGACTGGTGGGTCTACTTTGACGGCATCTGATATAGAGAACAACACGGTAAGAACAACAATGCAAGCACTCTCTGCTGTTCTAGGAGGCACTCAATCTCTTCACACAAATAGTAAAGATGAAGCACTTTCTTTGCCTTCAACTGAAACCGCTAGATTAGCCCTTAGAACGCAGCAAATTATTGCGTACGAATCTGGAGTAACCAAATATGCTGATCCATTTGGAGGAAGTTATCTTGTAGAGGATATGACAGAAAAGTATATTGAAAAAACATTTGAAATAATTGAGAATATTGATGATCTAGGTGGAGCAGTTTCAGCAATCGAAAATAACTATATGGAGGATGAAATCTCTTCAAGTGCATATGAATATCAGAAGCAAGTTGAAAATTGTAAAAAGATAATTATCGGTGTAAATAAATACGAAGACAAAAACAAAAAGGATCCTGATTTACAAGAAATTGATCCTAAAAAAGTAAAAGACCAGATAGAAGCATTAAAACGATTTAAAGATAATAGAAATAGTATTCAAGTTATTCAAGAACTCAAAAAACTAGAAGAATCCGCTAAAAACAATATGAATGTTATGCCTAATATAATTAGTTGTATAAACAAGGATTGTACATTGGGTGAAATTTCGGATAGCCTTAGAAAGATTTTTGGCGAGTACTAAAAGACTGAATTATTAGAATTTCAATAATATGAAGCTAATTGCATATTTAATATCACAATTCTTACATCCCTTCACTGTTGAAATATTCACTTTTTTATTTCTATGTATCACATCCACTGAAAATGGAAGTGATATAAGAATCGTTATAATCTCAATTTTACCTGGTATTCTAGTTCTCGTCTCTGCATTATATTTAAAATACACAGGTCAATTATCGGACTACAATGGAATGATAAGAGATGAAAGGCTTCTCTTAATATCGTTAGGTGCCATCTATCATGGCATAGGCTTTTTTATTCTTAATTATTATAATGCTCCGCAACTTATACAAGGTTTAATGTTTTGCTACGCCTTAAATACAGCGATCGTATGGGTTATCACCAATAAATGGAAGATCTCAATTCATGCAATCGGTCTTGGAGGACCATTGGTTGCGTTTTGGTTCAATGGAATACAATACCCTATTCTTATGCTCTCCCTGATGATAATTCTATGTTTATCTAGAATAGTTTTAAAGGCACATACCCCAATGCAAGTAATAGTCGGTTCCCTATTTTCATTAAGTTTTGCTTATTTTCAATTGAAATACTTATTTTTAATGCTATGATATTTACAAATCTCATTCAAACCAATCTTCGAACAAAAGTTTTTGGCAATAAAATTGAATACTATCAGCGCCTCGGTTCGACAAATGAGGAAGCCTGGGAATTAATTGATTCTGGCGAGGCAAGACATGGAATGATTATCATCACAGACAATCAATTTTCTGGAAAAGGTCGAAATAGAAATCAATGGTATATGAGTCCAAGTAAAGGTCTTGCAATGTCAATTATAATACTCGAACCTTTAGAAATTGAAAAATCTTTTTTAATACCCCTTGCGGGAAGTATCGCAGTGGCAAAAGCATTAAAAAACCGAGGGTTTACTCCACAGTTAAAATGGCCAAATGACATTTTATTAAATGGTAAAAAATGTGGTGGAATACTTTGTGAGAGTCGAGTTTTAAATAAAGAGACGAATCAAATGGTTATTGGAATTGGTCTTAATATTAATGATCAAAAAGATGATTTAATTTCTGAAATTCAAGAAAAATCAACATCTCTTTTTATTGAAACAGGACATCCAAATCAACGAGAACTTATCGCCGCAATTATTACAACTTATTTCGAACAACTATTCAATGACCTTTCCGTCGTAACTGATCAATGGTCGGAGCATTGCTTCCATTTGAACGAAGAAATCTCTTTCAAACATCAAAATTCTGTTCAAAAAGGTATTTTTAAAGGGATTAAATCAAATGGATTAGCCAGTATCCAAATAGGTGATGAAATAATAGATTACCCTTCAATAATTTTAGAATAATATTACAAATAAGATTCTTAACTATTTGACAATTATAAATGTATCTTTTTAGATTTTTATATGAAAAATCGATTAAACATAACTCAAAAAAATAAAGCTGAATTGAAAAATTCATTAATTCAATCCGCTAAGTTTAATAGAGAGAAACTATTAGATACTTTAAAGAACCATACTGTTTATAAAAACTTAGAGACTATCCAAGACTTACGATTATTTATGGAATCACATGTATTTGCAGTTTGGGATTTTATGTCTTTACTTAAATCTCTACAAGTTGAACTGGCTGGATTATCAATTCCATGGCTTCCCAAAGAGAATACGGTTTTAACAAGATTTATAAATGAAATTGTGCTAGTTGAAGAAAGCGATCTAGATGAACAGGAACAGCCAAAAAGTCATTTCATAATGTATACAGAAGCAATGAAAGAAATCGGTGCAGAAACCTCAAAAATCAATTCATTGTTAAAAATGATTCATAAAAACATATCTATAAAACAGGCTCTAGATAAAATTGACATTGATCAAAGAATTAAAGATTTTGTAAAATTTTCGTTTGAAGTTATTACAACAAAAAAGTCTCATTTAATTGCCTCTGCATTTACATATGGTCGTGAAGATGTTATACCTGAAATATTTATTAAAATTGTAGAAGAATTAGATCCAAAAAACACTCTTTATTCAAAACTGAAATTTTATTTGAATCGACATATTGAAGTCGACGGAGAGACTCATGGACCTATTGCATTAGAGATGATGCATGAGCTTTGTGGTGAAGACTTGGAAAAATGGACTGAAGCGCTCAGGATAGGAGAAAGAGCGCTCGAACACCGAATAGAACTTTGGAATGCAATAAATGAGAATATTTTAGCTCAGAAAAAATATCTCAAAACTCTTCCAGTTCATCGTTATGCGACTAGTGTCTAGGTTTTTTTAGCTTAATAGACCATTTATTTTATAAAGCTTGTTTTCTCCATTTTTGGAAAGAGCATACTCAAACGACCATTTTAGACATGCTGAGCCAATGGTACCATCTTTTCTAAGTGCGATATATCCAATCTGAAAATCTGGGTTACCATTATGTCTTTTTATCACTCTTTTTAATGCTTCTTCGCAGGCTTCCATAGGGCTTCTCCCCTGCCTCATCAATTCCACAACAAGGAAACTCCCATTCGTCTTAATTACCTCTTCCCCAAGTCCCGTTGCTGCAGCTGAACCAATTTCATTATCAACAAATAAACCTGAACCAATTATTGGGCTATCTCCTACACGACCATGCATCTTATATGCCCACCCACTTGTAGTACAGGCTCCGGCTAAATCACCTTTTTTATCTTGTACAAGTACTGAAATTGTGTCATGCGTTTCATGTGGAGTCATTTCTCTTTTGGTTTTAAGCCATTTTTTCCATTCTTTTTTTGATTTCTTCGTTAAGAGGTCAATTTCTTTAAAACCATTTGATACTGCAAATTCTCGAGCTCCTTCACCTACGAGCATAACATGCTTTGTATCTTCCATTACTTTTCGAGCCACTGATACAGGATGTTTAATATTTTGTAAGAATGCAACCGAGCCTGCATTTCCTGAAGAATCCATAACGCATGCATCTAAGGTTACATTTCCTTTTTCATCGGGTGCTCCTCCTATCCCAACTGAGTTATTTTCTTCATCTGATTCAGCATTCATTGCACCTTTCTCAGCTGCATCCATTGCATTTCCACCGTTTCTTAATGACTTTTCAGCTTCAACATTTGCCTTTAATCCGAAATTCCAGGTTGACAATACTACCGGTTTATTTTTAGGTATTTTGATTTTAGATGCTTCTATTAATGATTTGGGTGTAATTACACCGATTGCACTTGCTTTAAAAAAATCTCTTCTTTTCATATATGAAAATCTAAATAAATAAAATCTATTAAACTATTGCTCTCAACCTTATTAACGTTATTTCGGCAGGAACTCCAAGTCTTAATGGTGGTCCCCAATAGCCGGTTCCACTATTTACATATATTTGGGTTCCATTATGATCATGTAATCCGGAGAGATAAGCATTTACTAATTTTGTAGGATATGTAAATGGCCAAAATTGACCTCCATGTGTATGTCCAGATAACTGTAAATCTGCGCCGGCCTTGTTTACATCATAAATACTATTTGGTTGGTGTGCCAAAAGTATTTTTGTTTTATCTCTTGATATATTTTTCAATGCTAATTCAGGAGAAGAATTATGAGTTTTTTTTATCTGATGAGCTCTGTAATCAGTTACTCCTGCTAAAATAATATCTGAATTAGATTTAGTTATAACCGTATTTGAATTAATTAAATTAATCATTCCAAGTCGGTCAGTTTCTTCAAGCCATTGATCTACTCCTGAATAATATTCGTGATTCCCAGTTACAAAGTAAGTTCCATAAGGTGCAACAAGATCAATAAAAGGTTCTAGGTCTTTCCTAAGGTGATCAACAGAACCATCTATTAGATCTCCAGTAACAGCAATAATATCAGGATTAATTCTAGAGATTTCTTCTAATACTTTTAAAACGTATGGTTTTTTAATAGTCGGTCCAACATGTAGATCCGAAATTTGGGCTATTGTGAAACCTTCGAACTCTTGAGGAAGATTATTTAAGAAAACATCTTGATTAACTATACTTGGCCCTTTCCTACTATTGTAAAACCCATATGCGGTACTAATTCCACTCGAGCCAATTATCGCCAAACTACTTGCTTTAATAATAAAATCTCTTTTTGAAGTATCAATCGATGCTGAGCCTCTAAAGAAAGTTTCTATTAATTGGATAACTTGTAAAAAAACATCTCTAAAAAGGAAAATCATAAAAGTAAATGAAAAGAAACCAAAACTTGTATACCCTAACAAAGAAAATCTATCTATCAACTTATTTTCATAACCAATCATTCTTAAGATTGGTGGAAGTATTGGGAGAGCACTAAAAAAACAAATTAAAACAAATAAAAACCATGATGAATTATTACTTAACCCAAAAGCTGGTAAGATTCTTAAAATTACATATCCATGTAAAGTAGAGAGAACTAAAATAACTACAAGGAGAAAAAAAATATTTGGCATAATTAATAAGGAGAATACGTTATTATTTTTTGAAAAGTACTCCTACTAATACATTTTAGTTCTAATTATCATATGCAGGAATTCCAGTTATTTCTTGACCAAGTATAAGCGTGTGCATCTCATGAGTACCTTCATAAGTATATACGGATTCTATATTTACCATATGCCTGATAGGTGAGTATTCACCCATAATCCCATTGCCACCTAAAATTTCTCTAGCAGTTCTTGCAATATCTCGGGCAATGGAGCAATTATTTCTTTTAGCCATTGAGACTTGTTGAAATGTCATTTTCTTTTCGTCTTTTAACCGTCCAAGACGATAAACCATTAATTGAGCTTCTGTAATTCTTGTAGCCATTTCAGCTAACTTTGCTTGTGTCAATTGATAACCCGCAATTGGTTTTGAAAATTGTTTTCTATCTTTTGAATATTCAACCGCGGTATTATAACAATCTGTTGCGGCACCTACCATTCCCCAAGCAATACCATATCTTGCTTGCGTAAGGCAACTAAGTGGACCTTTTAAACCTTTTATATTTGGCAACCTCGATGAATCTGAAACTCTAACATTATTGAAAGAGAGTTCTGAAGTAATCGACGCTCTAAGGCTAAGCTTACCGTGAAGATCACTTGAAGTAAATCCCTCTGTGCCTTTTTCAATCAAAAAACCTCTTATGATTCCTTCTTCATCTTTAGCCCAGACAACTGCTACATCAGCAATAGAACCATTAGTTATCCACATTTTACTGCCATTGATAACCCAGTCATTACCTTCTTTCACACACCTAGTTACCATACCTCCAGGATTAGAGCCATAATTGGGTTCAGTTAATCCAAAACACCCTATCTTCTCTCCAGATCCTAAACTCGTTAGCCATTTTTTCTTTTGTTCAACCGAACCATATTCGTGTATGGGGTACATTACTAGTGCACCTTGAACGCTCGCAAATGATCGAAGTCCAGTATCCCCTCTTTCTAATTCATGCAAAATTAAGCCATAAGCAACATTACTAACACCTGAACCACCAGATTCTTCAGGAAGGGCTGACCCAATAAACCCCAGCTCACCTAATTTAGGTATTAATTCAAATGGGAAGGTTCCTTTATCATGATGCTCTTGGATAGTTGGCATAAATTCATTTTTTACAAATTCATATGCTGTTTTCTGTACAAGTAATTCTTCAGATGAGAGTAAATCTGTAATATTGTAAAAATCAGGTCCGTAAGCTTTCATAATTGTCCAAATTTATTTGTTAATATTAAGACCAAAATGTAGTTGAAAAATCAACGTTTATTCATTTCAAGGCAAAAAAATGTATGAAAATGATGAGAAATATATGAGCGCTGCTCTTTTAGAAGCAGAAAAAGCAGGACCTGAGGTATATCCAAACCCTAAAGTTGGTGCGATAATTGTTTTTAATGGAGAAATTATTTCAAGAGGTCATACTCAAGAGTATGGAGGTGATCATGCAGAAGTTGTAGCAATAAAAAACCTGAATAAGAAATATAAAAACTGTACTCTTTTTGTAACGTTAGAACCTTGCGCCCATAAAGGGAAAACCGGTGCTTGCACAGATTTAATTGACAATAAGATATTTAAAAGAGTAGTTATTGCTAATTTAGAAATCAATCCTAAAGCAGGCGGTGGCGCAAAACTGATATCCGAAAAAGGGATCTCTATCACTGAAGGAGTGTGTTCTCAAAATGCAAAAAAAATAAATAAACGCTTTTTTACATTTTATGAGAAAAAAAGACCATATGTTATTTTAAAAATAGCCTCAACGCTCAATGGTTTTATTGCTGAAAAAGATGGTCAATCAAAGTGGATAACTAATGAAAAATCAAGGTCTTCAAGCTACCAAATGAGGGCTAATTGCGATGCGATTATGGTTGGGACCAATACAATTATTAATGATAACCCTTCCTTAACTAGCCATGGACTTGGAAAAAAAGACCCTAAAATTATTTTGATAGATTTAAAAAATAAATTAGATAATAAAGCAAATGTTTTTAAGCATAATCCAATTGTATTTTCAAATGATATTTTAAGCCTTAATCATTCTAAAAACATTGAAATTATTCTAAAAAAACTTTTTGATATGTCTTTTCAATCTTTGTTTGTTGAAGGCGGAGGTAAAACACTATCTCGTTTCATAGATACTAATCTATTTGATGAATTGCACATATATTATGCACCAAAATTAACGGCTAGTGGGAAACCGCTTTATGATGGCTTAAAGAAAATAAATGATACATTAGATCTGCATTTAGATAAAATAGAACAATTTGATAATGATATTAAGATTACATACTTGAAGAAGGAACATGTTTACAGGAATAATTGAAGAAGTTGGTGTCATCAGAGAAATCCTAACTAACCTAGATGGGTTGGAGATTGAAATAGATGCATCTCTGGTTTTATCAGATTTAAAAGTTAATGATAGTATATCATGCTCAGGAATATGCCTTACCGTTACTATGTTAGAAAAAAAGTCCTTTAAAGTACAGCTTGTACAAGAGACTTTAAAAAAAACAAATGCAAAAAATTGGGTTCCTGGCTATTCTATCAATTTAGAAAGAGCATTATTACCTACATCGAGAATGGGCGGCCATATTGTACAGGGTCATATCGATACAGTAGTAAAAATTAAGGATATGACATTTGATGATAAATCAGCAGTATGGAGATTTGAGTTAAAAAAGGATATAAAAAGATATTTAGTTAAGAAAGGGTCTATCTGCTTAGATGGAATAAGCTTAACAATCGCAGATAAAACAGAAACTGATTTTTCAGTAGCACTCATTCCGCACACTTTAGAAGTCACAAGTTGGAGTAATAAAAAAATTAATGATACTATAAATGTTGAAGTAGATATTCTAGGTAAATACTTAGAAAGTTTAACAGGGGTCTAAAATGAAGTTCAGTACTATAGAATCGGCGGTTGAAGATATAAGAAACGGTAAACAAATTATTGTTGTTGATAGTAAAGATCGAGAAAATGAAGGAGACTTAGTAATGGCTTCTGAATTAGTAACACCTGAAAAAATTAATTTTATGGCAAAAGAGGGTCGGGGCTTAATTTGTGTATCTTTAACTAAAGAGAGAGCCTTAGAGTTAGATCTAGAAATAGTTCAGAATAAGAATACTAGCTTACATGAAACTAATTTTACAGTAAGTGTTGATGCTAAAAATAATACGACAACTGGTATCTCCGCTTTCGACAGATCAGAAACTATTCGAGTTTTATTACATAATAAATCAAAAGCAAAAGATCTAGCAAGACCTGGTCATATTTTCCCAATTGTTGGAAAAGATGGTGGAGTATTGAGGAGAGCCGGGCATACTGAAGCAAGTATTGACTTATCTATATTGTCCGGTCTCAAACCAAGCGGAGTTATTTGTGAAATAATGGATGATGACGGATCTATGTCCCGCGGCGAATCTTTACAAAAATTTTCTGAAAAACATAATTTAAAAATTATTTCAATTGACGACCTTATTCACTTTCGCAGGAAAAAGCAAAAACTTGTTGAAAAAGTAGAGGAAATAAAACTTCCAACTAAAATGGGCGATTTCAAATTACATCTTTATGAAGATATTTTTGATAGTCACTCCCATCTTGCTTTAACAAAAGGGGATTACTTATCTGCTGATTCAGTTCTGGTTAGGATGCATTCAGAATGTTTAACTGGAGATGTTTTTCATTCACTTCGATGTGACTGTGGAGAGCAATTAAATGCTGCAATGACTGCAATTAATAGTAATGGGTCAGGGATTATTGTTTATCTTAAACAAGAAGGACGGGGGATTGGGTTAAAGCATAAAATTAAAGCATATAAGTTACAAGAAGAAGGACTTGATACTGTTGAGGCAAATGAAAAACTTGGCTTCAAACCAGATTTACGGGATTATGGAGTAGGAGCACAAATTCTTAAAGACCTCGGAGCTACTAAAATTACAGTTTTGACAAATAATCCAAAAAAATTAATTGGTTTAAAAGGCCATGGTTTAGAAATAGTCAATCGCGAACCAATAGAGGTTAAAGCAGGTGAAAATAATAAAAACTATCTTAATACAAAAAAAAATAAACTGGGACATTTGTTAGACTCATGATTGGAATAGTTATCAGCACTTTTAATAAACCTGTAACAAAAGGTCTATTGGATGGTTGCCTTAAAGCACTGTCAGAAAAAGGAATCGAGAAAAAAGAAATCCAGATTTATAGGGTTCCTGGAGCATTTGAGATTCCTGCTCTCGTAAACATATTAGCAAAGAAAAATAGTCTTGATGCTATTATTTCACTTGGTTGCGTAATAAAAGGAGAAACAGATCACTATAATTTTATTTGCGAAGCCGTTTCAAAAGGTATGATGGATGTTACCATTATGAACACTCTACCAATCCTTTTTGGGGTTCTGACTTGTCAGAATAAGGAGTTAGCTCTTTCAAGATCTTTAGATAATCGAGGAAATAAAGGTTACGAAGTTGGGTTAGCAGCTATAGAGCAAATAGAAAATTTTAACTCTCTTTAATATTCTCAACAAGTAGGTGAAGTTCTTTTTCAGACCAATCATTTTTAGTCTTGAAAGACTTTATTTTAGTTATTGCTCGACCTAATTCCTTTTTTGTTAATTTTAAGTTGAGACTTTTCAATTTACCTTCAAGGGTAGATACACCAGAAAATTTATTGATCAAAATCTTTCTATCTCTTTTAACTATTTGTGGTGAAAAAGCTTCATATGTCACAGGATTTTTTAAAATCCCTTTTGAGTGAATTCCAGCTTTATGTGTGAATGCATTTTCACCAATTATTGGCTGGTTAACTTTTGAATTAAAGTTACATATTTTATTTACAAGATCTGTTAAGGTAGGTATCAGTTCTAAGTTCCAGCAATCTTTTCTTCTGCTATATATGCTAACTAAAGCGGTGATAACTTCTGCAAGAGGTGCGAGGCCACATCTTTCACCAAGCCCATTTATAGTTAAATCAACGCATTGAGCTCCTCCCTCTAAAGCTGAAAGCGAATTTGCTGTTCCCATTCCAAAATCATTATGAAAATGAACATGAACTGGAATATCAATTTCACGTACAATTTTTGAAATAATTCTTTTACTTTTTGATGGAGTCAAACAGCCAACTGTATCAGCAAAGCTAAATCTATCTGCACCTGACTTTTGAGCTAAAGTAGCCACCTTAATTAGAAAGCTTTCTTCTGTTCGACTTGCATCTTCAGCAGTAAATCTTAATTTTAAACCCTGGTCTTTAGCATATTTAATAGCTTTTTCAATCTGACTAAGGCACGTTACCTTGTTTACATTAAATTTATATTTCCGACTTAATGGTGAAGTACCATAAAATATTCCGATCCATTCAACTCCTAAAACTCTAGCGTCATTTATGTCTGATTTTGAGCTTCTGCCATGAACTATTTTTTTTGCTTTAAGTTCAAGTGAGTTAAGGGCTTCAACAGCTTCATAAATGTCTGGCGCTACTGCAGGATGACCTATCTCTATAAAATCAATCCCAAATAAATCTAATTTTTTTGCAAGGCTTAATTTTTGATCAATAGTAAAAAAAACTCCTGGTGTCTGCTCGCCCTCTCTTAATGTAGAATCAAGTACTTCTATGTTTTTACCCTCTAGAATAAATAGCTCCTTTGTGAAGGTTCACCCATTGAAATAAGATAAGGGTCTTTTTTTTGAAATTTAATAAAACTATCTTTTGAATTAATTTTAAGCCAATCATTTTTAATCATTATTTGCCCAATTGATCCACCTAATGTATTTCCTGGCCCGAGTAAAACTATATGATCTGGACAGTATTCCTTAAGTGCAACTTCGAGAGTCCTTGTGAAATCAAAAGTATTCAATACTTGATCCTCTAGAGTATAATCTTGAAGCTCTTTTTCATTTGTACTAAAAGGTGACCAAATATGACCTCTCCCATCGATAAGAGGAATTTTTGGTTTATTGAAGAAAGAAACAGATATTTGTTTAAAGGCTCTCTTGGAAACTTCTTTCATCAATGGAGTATGAAATGCAGCATGAAATGGAATCTGAAATGGAAATTTCTCTATTTTTGGAAGTGCCTTAAGTAATTTGTTTAACGAATTCTGACTACCCCCAATCACGAGATAACCTCCTAGATTTATCGAAACATGTGCACTGACTTCTTCAATTTTCTTTAAAATCTCTATTTTTTTTAATTTATCTAGGCTCCAATCTTTATTCATGAATGGATAAATTATTTGCCCACCAATAATTTCTTTTTCCATCATCGCACCCATTTGATGGATTATTCTATAACCATTTTCTATTGTAACAGCACCACTTAAAGCAAGAGCAGTATACCAACCCATGGAATTTCCCGCAACACCAACAATTTGATACTTTGATTGATCAATAGATAAGAAGTCTGAAATACTGCATCCATAAATAAGAGTTGATGCATTTTCTCCACGCATATGAATGTTAGTTTTAAAAATCGAATTATCAAGCTCTGTTAGAGTTTTATATCCTTTTTTTAGCCTCATCTCATCCATCCAACTAATGTGATATTTAGCAAGAGCATTACAGCTTTTTAAATAACCTGAGGTTTCTCTTGTATATGTACCACGACCTGGAGAAACAACAATAATTCTTTTCTTACTCATTAATAAACTCAATACCCTTTTTAGATATTGATTCTTTGCTTGGTAATGTTGCGGTTGCAGCTACTCCTAATGATATATAACTATTTTTTGCTGCGTGTAACTTAATTTTAACTTTAGATGTTAATTTCTTACTCAATTCATAAAAGACACCTTCACCATGGCAACCAATTTTTCTGCACTCATCTACAATTAAGATTTTCTTACAAGAATTTATTTCATTAACTAGTGCCACGTAATTAATATCAGAAAGCCATCTCAGGTCAACAACTTTTATACTTTTTTTTGTTTTTTTCTCAATAATTTTTTTTGCTTGAAGCGATAAATATAAACCATTCCCATAAGTTATTATTATCAATGCATTCCCTGAACCATAAGATTTGAATTTACCTATCGATATTTCTTCATCTTGATTCGGATAATTAAAGCTCCATTTACCATCTTTTTCAGTGTGTAGATCCTTTATCATATACAAAGCAATCGGTTCAATAAAAACTATAACTCTCCCACTTATTGAAGCTTCTCTTACAGCAGACCTCAACATTTTTACCGCATCTAAACCATTAGAAGGAACAGCAAGAATGACTCCTGGCATATCTCTAAAAATAGTTAATGAATTATCATTATGAAAATGTCCACCAAAACCTTTTTGATACGCAAGCCCTGGTATACGTAGTACCATTGGATTTGAAAATTGTCCTTCAGAAAAAAATGCTAGTGTTGCAGCCTCTCCTCTTAGCTGATCTTCCGCATTATGAAAATATGCTAAAAACTGAATTTCGGGTATAGGAATAAATCCGTTATGCCCAAATCCTATTCCAAACCCTATTATAGAAGTTTCATCTAAGGGACTATCAAATACTCGTCGAGAGCCGAATTTTTTATGTAAATCTGCAGTTACGTGATAGACACCTCCTTTTTTAGCCACATCTTCTCCAAAGATCAATGTGTTAGGATAACGCAACAAAAGATCACATAATGCATAATTAATTAATTTAGCCATATGTTGTGGCATATCTATTCTACGATATTCTTTACCAAATATTTGACTTCGAATTTCTTCACTAGGTTTTTTAGGTATTGAATATGGATTTTTATTCTGAGTGATCGAAGTCATTACTTGGGCCGCAGTTTCTAATTTTGGTCTATTTATAGAATAGTTAAAAACATGCTTAACTTGGTTACGAGTATTTTCGTAAATATTTAAGATACTTTCTTTATCCAGTAACTTATTTTCGATGAGTATTCTAGCTGAATGTAATAGAGGATCATTAAACTCGGCATCTTCAATTTGTTTCAAAGTTTGATATCCAGATTCTACATCTGATCCTGCATGACCCATTAATCGAACAGTCTTCATATGTAAAAAAACAGGTTTTCTCTCCAATCTTGAAATTTTTTCAGCTTTTTTTGACTTTTTGATTAGGTCAAATAAGTTTAATCCATCGACGCTAATATAGTTTAAATATGGTCTATTTGAAAAATTCTGCTGTATCCAATGCTCTTCTGTCTTTACTGAAATACCAAGACCATTATCTTCACAAATAAAGATAATTGGAACATGGCCTCCTTTAGCTCTTATCCATGAAGCTGTATTTATTGCACTTAAAGCCGATGCATGATTTGAACTTGCATCACCAAAACTACATAGGACTATGCTATTGTGTTCTAATTTCTTTTCTACTAAGTCCAGATTAACACTTCTATCGATTGAAAATGCAGCACCTACCGCTTTCGGTAGGTGACTGGCTATAGTGCTTGTTTGAGGGGGAATATTTAAGTCCTTACTTCCAAAGACTTTATGACGCCCTCCACTAATAGGATCATCTGAAGAAGCCATAAAAGATAAAGCCAAATCATATATAGGGGTAGTTTTGTTTATTTGTTTTGATCTTTCTATAAAAAAAGGTCCACTTCTGTAATGCAAAAATGCCATATCTGTATATGGGAATATATTTCCAAATACTGCATTACCTTCATGACCCGAACTACCAATAGTATAAAAACATCTTCCTTTGTCTTTTAATAAACGAGCTTTTATATCTATGTGACGACTGGAAACCTGTGATTCGAAAATTTGGATTAATTTGTGTTTATTAACATCCAAATAATCAAACTTATGGTTTAAATGAGATTTTGGAAACTCACCAGAACTCACTCTAAAAGTAAAGTTCTTATCTATAATCTCTGTGCGATTAAACAAAAATCTATTAGTTATGTTTTATATTTTAGAATATCACTTTAAAGAAGTCAGTTTTCCTTTAAACTCACGTAATTCTCTGACGTTTCCTGTTTTTATTTCACCCGATTCCCATTTAAGATTAAAGTCCTCAACAGTATCTTTTCCTCCTTGCTGTTGGTATAATGGAAACAAATCTTCCTCTTTTCGAGGTTTATTGCTATGGAGGGTCGCAGTAATTTGATAATCCACATCACCAACAAGATCATCAATTACTCTATTTGGTAAATTTTGTTCAAGTATACCCTGTTCAATTCTTGAGAACCTTAGGCCTTTCACAGCATAATCTTGGTATGCTTCCCATGCGAATGGAGCAACTGCTTTAATTGACTCTGCCATAGCATCTGAAAAAACTCGAATCTCATATTGAGCATGACTATCAGAGCGAAGGCCTACAAAATGTAGTAAATTATGTAAATCATTTTTCCAGTACCATTCTGTATACAAATTTACAGGTAAAACCGCTCTTGCTAACTCCCTTGCAACTCCAGCTTGGTTTAACTCCGAATATATTTCAAAACTTCTGTCAGAAATTTCTTCAAAATAAGACTGAACCTTCTTTTTTAACTCATCTGAGACTTCACCCATTCTTCCTTGTTTATTTAATGCACTCTGGAATTGAATATGTTCTTTTTTAGGTATATAGAAATCATCTCTAGCCTCAGAATATCTTAGAGAGTACTCATTTATGTTCGCTGTTCTATGTCTAACCCATTGTCTGGCTACAAAAATCGGCATCTTACAATGAAATTTAAACTCCACCATCTCAAATGGGGTAGTATGCCTATGCCTCATTAAATATCTAATTAAGCCTCTATCTTGGGATACTTTGCTTGTTCCTTTTCCGTAGCTTACTCTTGCCGCTTGGACAATTGCATCATCTCCACCCATTGAATCAACAAGCCTGACAAAGCCGTTATCTAAACATTTAATCGAATTATCTGAATTATCTAACATGATTTCTCACTATCTTATTTTAATAAAAATCAATACACTATTAAGAATAGGTAATAATAATGGTCCTAAATTAGGGTTATTTTTAATTAATGTTACAATTTCTCTGATAGCATTGAAAGCTAAGATCGTTATACTTTCAGTACTTTTAATGTTCTATCCACGGATGAAATCTCACCTGCAATAAGCCCTGGCGTAATTAATGTATTCGGTTGGTTATAGACTCTAGTATTACCATGCAAATCAATAAGTTTACCTTTCGCTTCATTTATTATGCAATTGCCGGCGCATATATCCCATTCATTTTTTGGCCTTAAAGATGCAAAAATATCAGATTTTCCCGCAGCGGTTAAACCTAACTTATAAGCTACAGACCCAACAGCTTTTAAATCACTAAAAATATTTTTATATGGTTCCCAGAGACCTCTTCGTGTTTCAGAACGGCTATTAAGAATAACCATTTCAGAGAGCTTAGACTTTTCAACACAATTTATCCTATCTCCGTTTAAATAAGCACCCTCTGCTAAACTTCCTGAAAAGAGTTCTTTTGTTACCGGATTATACAAAATACCTAATATAGGGTACCCATTTTTGACTAATCCTATACTAACTACAAAATTAGGGACTCCTTCAATAAATTCTTTTGTTCCATCAATTGGATCAACAACCCAAACTTTTTCTTTTGAAAGACGCGCTGGTGAGTCAACTGTTTCTTCAGAAAGCCAACCATAATTAGGTCTTTCAGTCGTTAATATTAACTTAAGTATTTTATCTGAAGCATGATCAGCAGTAGTTACAGGATTATGATAACTTTTTTCTTTAATATCATAATCAGCTTTGTAATATTTCAGAATTACTTTTCCAGCTTCTATCGCAGCCTTTTTTGCTAAAATTAAATCCTGATTCATAAATAAAATTAAGAAAAATTATTGGTCATATTTTCTTAAATATAATTAGTTTTTCATTATTTTTTCTTGAAGGAATTGAGAACTCAGAAAATTCTTCTCTATCAACAATCCACTTTTTAGTAAAATGGGCTTTAACCTCTTTAATTGTGGTTCCATAGGGGGGACCTCCTTCTTTTATTTTTTTATTTAGAGGAAGCCAAAGACCAATTAAGTATCCATTTTTCTTAATAATATTAGTAACGAGCCTCGCATAGTCAGGTCTTCGTTTTGGATGTATTGCGCAGAAGCAAGTTTGCTCTATTATATAATCAAAATATTCAAAATAGTTATTTTCAAGACTAAATATATCTTTCTGGAGTACTGTTAAATTTTTTGGTTTCTTGTTAACTAAGTTATTCAGTGCTTCCACAGCACTAGGCGCAAAGTCTACTGCAGTAACAGAAAAACCTCTTTCTGCAAACATGACAGCATCATAACCACGCCCACATCCAAGAATACAAACTTTACCTTTCTTTATATTTTTTGAAATATTATCAAAAACAGGAGTTGGACCATTCAAATCCCAACCTGTATTATCAAGAGCGTATTTATTCTCCCAAAATTTAATTGAGTCTTCTTTTTTTTCCACAATGAACCGTTATGTTTTATATTGGAGTCTAATCTTCAACTATGCATTTCAATATATTGCTTTACATTAAATTTTGATTTGCATCCATTAAAATTCATAAATCGTATTTTACCAAAAACAGGTCTCTCAAACCATGCTCTATCATGAATACCTCCAATACTCCATGCTATTCCAGTGTATCCGCTGGGATCTCTTCCATCTAATTCGTACTTATCATTGAGGTCAATTGCTATTTGCATAGCAATTTCCGGGCTTGGTGTCCATTCTAATATTTTTTTTGCCCAGTACATCCTCATATAACCATGCATCTTACCAAGTTTAACCATTTGGAGTTGAGCTGCATTCCATAAAGGATCATGCGTCTCGCCCTCCTCAAATTGCTCTGCCGGATAAAGATACTCTCTTTCATCGTTTCTGTGTTCATTCAATGTTTTTTGAGCCCAAGGATGGAACCCTTCGAAGAAATCATATTTACTTTCATATTCACAAAAGTTATCTGCTAATTCTCTTCGAATTATCATTTCTTCAAGGAATACATTTTTATCTTCTTCAGGTAGAGAAGAACTTTTAATTTCGAAAGCAACCTTTTGTGGTGATAAATGCCCAAAATGAAAGTATGGACTTAAATTACTTAGTGCATTCAAATTTGGGTTATTTCTATTTATATGGTAATCCTTTAATGACTTTAATAAGTAGTTCAACCTTTCTTTTGCTTTTTCTTCCCCTGGTTGCATCCAACTGACTGAAGTAATCTTGGAATCAATTGTTAAATTTTTGTACAATGAAGACCATGAAATAGGTTCAGATTTATTTTTTGGATTATAAGGATGGGTTACTAACTCTGGTATATCTGTCAAATATTCGTCTAGTCTTTTATGAATCTTTTTTCGGATTGTGTGAGCTGCAAACTCTTTTTTTTCAGAGGCAACCCATACTGGAACAATATTATGGGAGTCTACTTGACATACAGGAATAGTAATTTTATCAAGTACTTTTTTTAACCGTTTTTTATAAACTTTAAGAGGACTGTAATCTGTAACTATGGAGCCAACAGACAGTTGGTTTATTATTTTTGGAATTACATCTTCTGCAGCTCCTTGCAATAAATGAAAGTCTATATTCAAATTAGATAGATTATTAGAAGTCTCCTCTAGACCTTTAAATAAGAATTCATATTGTCTTAGATTTGCTTTTTTAAATTCACCTACATACTGGAAACATACAATTAACGAGGCTTTATTTTTCAGTGCTATTTTTTGGGCAGTGATTAAAGCATGATTATCCGAGGCTCTTTTATCTCGGACCATCCAGTATAAGACTGCTTGCCCCGAGTGCTGGCCACTTTTAAGTAATCTAATCCTGCTCAAAAATAGATAATAAAGTTTTCTAGGAAACGCTCTTGACTAGCGACTTAAGATCTAAAAAAGTATCAAAAGTTAAATCGATTTTTCCATGAAGGCTTGGCATAAGACTCAATCCTGAGCCTCCAAATATAACTTTGGTGTTTTTCATACTATTAACAAGTGAGAATATATTAAGGATTTGATCTTCAGTTTTACTCATATTTTGCTCAACGGTCGCCATGCAACATTGCATGTTACACAAATAAAATAGAATTAAATCTATTGATTTATTCTCTACTACTTTTTCTAAATTTCCTAATTCAGCATGCGAACCAGTATTAAAAACATTAAATCCAGAATGCCGGAGAACGGCTTCCGACATAACTACACCTAAATCAGGAAGGTTGTCTTCGAAGTTAATACATAATACAGAACGAGTATTATCTGTGTTATTTGGTTTGCTAATATTCAAAATTTCTACACTTCGAGTAATTAGTTTTCTACTAATAAAGGCTTCTGCATGACTTAAATAATCATTCCTAAGGGCATTTTCAACAATTATACTACCGGGTTCTACAATTTCATCGCATATAATTTCGACAGCAACTCCTTTCATAAAGAGCCCGTTAATGATGGTATTGACACTTAACTCATCGGACTCAATGCTTGAATCCGCTAATATTTCTGATAAATCTTTATATTTACCCCTATTTATTAAATCATAAATTCTTTTATGCTTGAGTTTTTCTAGACCAAGACCAAGATTTTTAGAAGAATCTTTATTTGACTTATAAAAATCTCTAATATGCTGCATTGTGAATTTTCTATGACCACCAGCAGTTTTAGTGCACTGAATAGTTTTGTTTTCAGTCCATCTTTTTAGTGTGGATATATTTACTCCGAGGATTTCGGCAACATCATTTGAATTAAGATATCTCATTGTATTAATATACGTATAAAATAATTATAATTAAAATGCAAAATGAGCGTTTTGAACTTTCTTGTTGTAGGTGATGAAAATCTATTCATAGAAATTCTTTGATATCAACTCTAGAAAAGTGAATTTATAAAAGTTTTTACGATATCAGCATCTCGATTTTTTTTATCTAGTTTTTGCCTATCATACATAGAAACCATCATGCTCATTCGCGGATTTTTTTTGAAAAACTCTCTGTTCTTATTAATAAAATTCCAGTATAAAGCATCCCATGTTTCACTCCATTCACCTTTTTTATAGTTACTCATTTTTAAAATATAATTACTTCCGCTAATATACGGCTTAGTAGACATGAGCCCTCCATCTGCGTATTGGCTCATACCAAATATATTGGGAACCATTACCCAGTCATAAGAATCAATGAAAATCTCCATAAACCAATTGTAGACTGATTCCGGCTTAATTCCCAACAACACCATAATGTTACCTAATATCATAAGTCTTTCTATATGATGTGTATATCCACTTTCAAGGCAATGTTTAATAGTATTATCCAGAGGATCAAGCCCTGTATCTCCAGTATAAAAAGCATTGGGAATTTCTCTATTAAATTTCCAAAAATTACCGTTACGTTGTCTTACTCCTTCTGTAGTATAAATACCTCTTATAAATTCTCTCCAACCAATAATTTGACGTATAAAACCTTCCAAAGAGTTCAAAGGAATTTCGTTTTGATTCGCATATTCTAAAGTTTCACTAACTATTTCATCTGGAGTAATCAAGCCAATATTTAAGTACGGGGTAATAATACTATGAAAAACAAAATTATTTTCTTTTGCGATGGCATCTTCATACACGCCGAATAAATGAAGCCTCTTTTCTAAAAATTCTCTAAATGATTTTTGAGCTTGTAACCTAGAAATTGGAAAGTTAAAATTCTTTACAGTACCTAAGTTTGAAGAAAAAATATCTTCTACAGTTTTGATAGATTTTTCAATTTCATTTTTTTTGTAACAGATTTGTGATATTTTTGGAATAACAATATTCTTTGGAAGCTTTTTTCTATTTTCTAAATCAAAACTCCACTTTCCTCCAATTGGATTATAATTATCATCTAGTAAAATATTTAGTTTTTTACGTTGATTGATATAGAAACTGTTCATTAAGTATTTTTTCTTCTTACCAAAATTTTCGACTACTTCTTCAGCATTTAGAAAAAAGCCTGGAGTTTCAAACCAATTAATTTTAATCTTGAGATATTTTGCTGCTTTGACTAGTCTTTTTTCTAGGGTATAGTCCACTACTCTGGCTAGGGAGATCTCTGTTGCTTTCAGAGATTTTAATAATTTTATGTTGTGATTTTTCTCAATTAAATCAGAATAATTATATTTTATTACACTATAGCCTCTATCAATTAATTCTTTTTTAAACGATTCAATCGAAGCGAGATGAAGCACTATTTTTTTTTTATGAAACTTAAGAGGATATTGAGTATCTCCAAAAAAAAGAGGATCTTCAACTAGAACAATTTGTTGATTTTTGCTAATAGCAGGGTGATTATAGAATAATTGATTTGGATAGATTAAAGTAAATTTCATTGTAAAATTTAATTTCTATTTGAACTACACTTTTTACTACAATATCTAACTGATTCCCAATTCAGTTTCCATTTCTTTCTCCAAGTAAAATTAAAGCCACAAACTGGGCATTTTTTTTCTGGAAGGAACTGCTTTTTCAATATTTATCTATAATAAGAATTAATTTATTTTAATGCTGATAAAATTTCTTTTCCTGAAGGGCTGACACTGCTCTTGAAAAAATGTGTGAGCTCACCTTTTTCGTCAATGAGATACTTACAAAAATTCCAAGAAGGTAGTTTATCATTCCACCCATTTTTTGAAGGTTTTGAAAGCCAATCATACAACTGACTGTCTGCTCTCGTACTTTGTTTTGCAGCAATTGGAAATGTTATATTATAGTTTAGGTCACAGAAAGTTTTAATTTGCTCGGCAGATCCAGGCTCTTGTCTTCCAAAATCATTACAAGGTATTGCTATAATTTCAAGTTCACCATCCATTTTTTTGTATAGCTCTTGGAGCTTTGAATATTGTGACGTAAAACCACACTTCGAGGCAACATTAACTATCATTATTTTTTTCCCTTTTAAATTGCTTAGAGAAAAATTTTCTCCGTTATTTAACTCAATATCTATATCATAAAATGAGGCTTGTGATATTTTCCCTGGTTCAGCAACAATAGTACTTTTAGAAAATAAAAGTGAGACCGCACCTGAAGCCATAGTGGCTATAGAGGCTAACATAATATACCTTTTGATGTAATTGTGATAGAATGAATTAATGTTCACTATGAAAGTGGAACAACTATACTCTTTTGGAGATTTTTGAAATCTTTTGGTGCATTATCCATATCTAAATAGTTAGCACTTCCCGCAGTTTGTTGCTCAACCATTGCAAGGTAGTCACAAACGTAATTCTGTATTTCACCACTGCCAATTATGAGCTTGCTTAGTATATGTCTTGGTCTTACTTCCTGCAGAGATTTGTCTGACTGGTCAAGTGAAATTCTTCTAAATACATATTCACCCAGATTTTTAGACTTTTTTGTCCATTCGGTCTCTTTGAACTCTGACTTTTCAAACCTGTTCTTTCTTAGTGCTACTTTTTTCATCTTATTTTCCTTTACTTATTATTTTGTAGAAGATAATCCACCATCAACAACGAAGTTCTGGCCTGTTATCCAATCATTTTCGGATTTAATTAAAAATTTTATCATGTTGCTTACATGACTAGGTTTACCTATCCTACCAAGAGCATGCATTTTTTGACTTGATTTGAGTGCGATGGGATTACTTGTAATTCTAGAAGACAGCGGAGTGTCTACTAAACCCGGAGCTACACAATTAAACCTAAGATTTTTGCGTGCGTAAGTTTTTGCAGCAGATTTAGCTAGGCCTTCTACTCCGGCTTTCGCACTCGATATTAGTTCATGATTCGCTAAACCTATATTTGTTGCAGCGGTAGATAATAAAACTACTGAACAGTCTTTCAAGAGGGACCCAGCAGCTCTCACAACAGCAAAAGCTGATTTCAAATTTTTATTGACCGTATCATAAAATTCTTCTTCTGAACAGAGGTGCGCGGGTTTTAATATTAAATTTCCAGGCAAGTTAACAATTGCGTCAACCCTACCAAATTTTTCTAATCCACTCTGAACGAAATTGTGGACGTCTTGAAAACTTTCAGCATTGACTAGCTGTGACTCAGTAGATTTGATTACCGGCTTATTCGACCGGTAACCAAGGAGGAGATTGAAGGAAAGGTCTACTAAGTCATCAACTAGTACAGTTCCAATGCCACCAGAAGCACCAATAATTAATACATTCATTAGATACCCTTTACTAATGTTTGATACAGCTTACTATTCAGGGAGGCTATTCCACCTGAGATTGACCAACCATCCGAAAGCAAATGTTGAACTTTTTCAGCTAAATCGTTTGCATCTTCATCGAAGGCAGAAACAATACAATAATTTTTTTCCATCACCACTTGAACGCTTGCCACAATTATGTTTTCCTATCAATCAATTCTACTACATTTTTGTCAGGGTCTTTATCATATTTATACCCTATTCCATCTCTGTGAACTTGTAAATTTTTTGATGCTCCGAGTTTCTTATCATATACTGCAAAATGTGGAGGATGATCACCGGGAGTTACAAGAGCTACGGATATATTTTGAAACGATAAAAGTGCCCAAGTAGTATCTTGATGCTTTATTTCACAATCAAATTTATTGGAATACCATGCAACTGATTTCGGAATGTCGGTAGACTCTATTGCAATATGATCTATGAAAGATAAGCTCATGAAGGATCTAGCACTTCTGAATTGTGATAATATTTATTCTTAGTTCTAATTGCACAGCTTGGACAGACGCCTCTCTTTTTACCATATCTTGGAAAATTGTGATAATATTTATAATCAATTGTTTGATTAAAAACCATAATCTCCCAGACTGCTTTGCACGAAGGACAAGCTCTTAAATCTTGATCTGCTTTCCGTGCGTCAAAGTTATTTTTAACCTCACGCCTCTCATTGGCATGTTTTAAATCTGCACCTTCTGATACTGCTTGTAAAATATTCATAAGAACTCCTTTATCTTGATCAAATATAATAGATAAGGGACATAAGTGTCAAGGATTTTTAAGCGTTTTGAGCGTTTTACCCTCTATTCGTAAACAGGAAAAAGGCTGCAACGACTAGGGCGTGATCTATTTCACCATTATTTATTAATAGATTAACATCTTTTATTGGAATTAGATGTACCTTAATATTTTTATCATTAGAAGAAATATCTTTATTTTTTTTGGCACTATGTCCTACATAACTAGTTACTTTGTTTGTGAATAAGGCGGGATTTGGAGATAAGCTACCAAGTTCAATAACATTTTCTACCTGGAAACCAGTTTCTTCGAGCAACTCTCTTTCTGCGGCCATTTGATTTGTTTCACCACTGTCTACCATTCCCCCAGGGATTTCTAAAGTAACTTTTCCCGTTCCATACCTTAACTGCTCAACAAAAACAACTTCATTAAAAGCCGTGATCGGTATTATGTTGACCCAATCAGGAGCATCTAGTGTTACAACATTTTTACTTTTATTATTTTTGGTTTTGAGATTTTCTTCAGAAAGTGTAACAATAGGACTACTATAATATTTTTTTTTCAATAGAAACTACAAATTTATTCTACAGATGTTGGAACTAGTTGCATGTGGTATTTTAAATCACGGCTCGAGATAAGCTCTAGACGTAGCTTTCCATTTTCAAGGACTGCAATACCTTCAAACTTAACAGGTAGAGCTATTTTAGGATTTGACCGATCAACTATGTAAGTAAAGGTATTAACGTGTCCGTCTTCCCAAGAAATGTTGTCCTCCCAATCTATGTTACCTATAATCTGCCTTTTAAGTATTTGACTGAAAGTTGCCGGAAATAAGTAAGGCTTTTCTTTATTGGTAACCGCATATTTGTTAGCTTGAACTGATAAAGTATCTTCATTAATAGTAATGAATAATCTTGTGTAACTTGACCAATTTTGAAACCAGACTTTGTATTTAGAATTATTTTCAGATCTCCAAGTATCATTCAAGACTCCTTCTCCTGACTCAGGCTTCGAGAATATCTGGACTATAAATATAAGATAAGTGAAAATTTTAAGTGTTAGTCTCATGATGTTTTAAATGAACTCCATTTTTTTCCTTCTAAAAAATAAAACCAAATCTTGTAAGTGATGCGCCTAATAAAAATTGGGAACAACATAATTGGGTAAATAAAGACTCTTTTAACAAATGAAGACCTATCCATCGTAACATTGTCCTCGATAATTGACCCATTTCCGTAAGGCCTAACAACATGTTCATGTTTCCATTCTAAGAGCCCAAAAGGTAAGTCAGTACCACAGTCCTCAAAACTGAGGTTATCCCTAGAGACATGATAATTTTTATGAATAACATTCATCTTTCTCCAACCAAAAAACCAGAATGAAAAAGAGGCTTTTTTATTATCGTCAATGCCTTTCCAAGAGTTAATTTTTACCGGTTGCCCACTGATTAAAAATTCCACAAAATTATGATTATGAAAAGATCTAATTACGTCTAAGGGCTGAATATTATTTAGTACTACTTTTTGTTGAAAAGTCATATTTTATCTTAATTATTAATATAAAAATATATAAAAGCTAGAGAAAGTAAGCAAATAAAATTTGAGCGATTTGAGCGATTTATTCTAAATTATAGGCTCGAGTATAATATAAGGATCCCTATGGACAACATTGATATTGCAGGAAACATTTCTGTTATTGGATTTTTTATTTTAACATGTGTAAGAATTGCTCCAATCATCAGAGATACAATCCCAAAAGAGCCTAATAAGACAGTATAATTATTAGCTGAATGCAGCATAAATGTAAATGATATTTTAAGGATACCTATCATATCTCTAAACCAGCTTGGAAAACCAAACTTCTCAAACTCTTTTTTTATATTATCATATCTAACAACCCAAACAAAAAAAACAGCGACTGCAGCTACTATTTTTAATGCTTCAATTAGGATTTCTATTTTTATTAGCATTTTAATTATCCTTTTAATTAGGTGATAAGTTTAATTGAGTTTAATTAATTTTCACAAGGATTTCATTTCTCCTAAAAGGAGGAATAGCCCAAGGAGAGTTATACTGTGCCACCATAAAATTATCTAAAATCTCATAACTATTTTTCTTTAGATATTTTTTTAATATTTCCTTATTGTAGAGAATATTCTTTTCAGTTGCCCAGCCCCCAAAACTTATAGATGCTACTTTCCCTAAAGACCTATCTTCAACGACTACGCTTTCTAGAGAAGGCTTGGGTAATGTTTCAATTTTATATTCACGAGGCATAAAAAAGAGGATTTCATGTTTATTAGTATCATTATCTTTAGAGACTAGAACTGGCGCAGTCATTGAAATGCTTTTGCCCTTACTGTTTCCACCAAAAATGTAATTAGCAATTCGCCTAAAACCAGTAGACGATGCTTCTTTAAAATTATCAGTTACATAAGTCTTAGCTACGATAGCTGATTCGTAATCTCTTATTTGAATTTTATTATCTTTTTTTAGTAACCTATATTTCGGTGTTTCAATTGCCATAAGATGGTTAAGTGATAGATTTGTAAAAATAAAAAAATTTAATATTAACTTTAAATTTTTTGACATATACTATGATTTATACGGGAAGAGTATGGAGGTATTTTTTTTATAACGCTTATAACCTTCCAAATTTCCCCATTTGAGATCCGCTCTTTCTTCAAGTAGGTTGACACCACTGATTCGGGTTAACAAAAAGTAGACAAAAATAGGTGATAGAATACTTAAGAATTGCATTCCATGTAATGCTGGTATTGATATGACGAAAACACCTATCCAAATCACTATCTCTCCAAAATAATTTGGATGCCTAGATAAGCTCCACAAGCCTGAAGAAATAAATAGTTCTTTATTTTTATCGTCTTTTTTAAACCTTCTTTTTTGCTCATCTGAGATTAATTCAATAATGAAACCTGAAATCCAGAGTGAAATACCAATAAAGAAAAAATAATCATAAGTTATTTTATAATTATTAATTATCAGAGTAACCGCATTAAGCGTTGTGAGAAAGACCCATAATGCTGACATACTCCACCATAGAAGAAATTTAGAAAATGATTTCATTGGCTCTCTAAAACGACGGTCTTCGCCGTTCTTTAAAACGCGAATAAATAAAAATAGCCCTAATCTCAAGGCCCAAATAATTACTAATATTGAGATAATATACGATCGAAGAAAAAATTGTTCTCCCGATAATTTTTTTGTTAAAAGTGTTGCGGAACCTATGACAATCAAATATGCTAATGTTCCTGAAATATCATAAAATTTTTCAGTCTTAAAAAAATATGAGGGGATAAAAGCAATCCAATGAACTAAAAAACTAAACATCATACAGATGAAAATAATGGGAAACCCAGAATATGTCGGCATTTCAAATCCTACTCCGTATGAGAGTAAGCAAGAAATAAAAAAAATGAAACTTATAGCTAAATAGTCTTTAGGGTTATGATTAATTACTTTCAATATATTATCCTCATCTTTTTAAATAATTCTGATATTAAAAATCCAAAGTCTACCTCAAATAAACGTTTAGCAAAATTAATATCATTTGGCTTTTTGTGATGATTATTCTGATATAACTCCCCCATCATTAAAAAATCTATTGGCAATGAGTTTTTTGAATTATCTTCTAATTCAGGAAAATTTCTGTACCCCGTCTTATGACCAAACCAGTTCACAATAAATCCATGAAGCGGCCCCATAAAAATATTTAGAGGTAAAAATATATATTGCCAGGAGGCAGTCGTAAATGAATAGTAAAAGCTAAAATAAATAAGAATAAAAAGAGCTCTTATCAGTAATGATTCCCCTAATTTTTCAAGGAAAGGCCATCTTGGTAAATTTTTTTCTTTAATTCTTCCTTGATTGATCTTTTCAACTAATTCTCTATACCTCGTCGCTGTTGCAATATTAAATAAAATAATGTTTTTAATGAATAAAGGTGAATGAGGGTCTTTTTCTGTATCTGTAAAAGAGTGGTGACGCCTATGCATTATCGCGTATGCAGCAGGGTTAAGGAATGAGGATCCTTGAAAAATAAAAGTAAAAAAGAAAAATACTTTTTCCCAGAACATATTCATTTTAAACATATTATGAGAAGCATACCTATGTAAAAAAAATGTCTGAAAGAACAGCGAGAAATACCAATGAAAAAATATGAAAAGTAAAATATACATATATGTTAATCCAATTTATTTTTTTACAAACCTGTAATGCGAAACACCCCACTCAGTTCCATTTTCATATCCAAAAAGTTGCTCACATGATAAATAAAAAATTCTCCATCTTTGAAACCAAAGTTGGGCCTGATCTTCTCCATAAGTTTTATTGAATATCTTAATTATTTGTTTTTTATTCTTATCCATCTTTTTCAACCAAGCTAAAGAGGTTTTTTCATAATGAGTCCCTGATAATCTCCAAATACAATCAATTTTTACATCCTCTTGAAAGTGCAACAGAAGGTTATGTGATGGCATCATTCCACCGCTGAAAAACTCTCTAGCCATCCAGTCACCATCACCTTGATCTTCAAATGGGTATGCTAAAAATTGATGTGTAAAGATATGAATAAAAACCTTACCTCCACTTTTTAAAAAACCAGCGACCTTAGACAATAAGACTTTATAGTTGCGCATGTGCTCAAACATTTCGATTGAAACAACTCTATCAAAACTTTCTTTAATATCAAAATCATTCATATCAGCGGTAATCACTTCAACATTTTTAATTTGATTTTCTGCACATCTTTTTAGAATATGCTTCTTTTGATCTTTCGAATTACTAACCGCTGTGATATGACTTTCAGGATATTTCATAGCCATAAAACATGTCAGTGAGCCCCAGCCACAGCCTAACTCTAAAATTTTATGACCATTTCTAATTTCAGCTCTCTCACAACTTAGTTCTAACATCGCATTCTCAGAGCCTTCTAGACTATGAACATTTTTAGGCCAATAGCCCGAGCTATATTTTAGATTAGGACCTAAACAATACTTAAAAAAAGATGGAGGCACCTCATAATGTTGTTCGTTCGCTTTTTCTGGCACCAGTGCAATTGGACTATTTTTAAGCGTCTCAACCCAATCTTGATGCCTTTTAGCAACTTGACCTGGAGTAGAGTTTTTAGCCCAATCAAGACGAACTTTGGATAACTTTTTAATTCCAATTCTAATTAAAAAATCAGGAATTAAACCTTTTTCAGCCAATTGAATTAACGTTTTTACCATAATTAATAATTGATCCTTATATCTCTTGTGTTACTTTTTGCTAAAATCATTTGGATGTCTCCTATATTACGCTCTAGAAAGCCAGCCTCACAGAAAACAAAATAAAATTCCCACATTTTAATAAACGAATCTGAAAATCCTAATTTTTTAACTTCTGGGATAACCTCTAGGAAGTTTCCTCGCCATTGTTTTAAGGTTTCTGCATAGTGAATAGTAATATCTTCCATATCCACCAGAGCCATGTCGGTGTAAACTTTCAATACATCTATTACTTGAGCAAGTGACACTAGGCATGAACCAGGGAAAATATATTTTTTAATAAAGTCAACCGAATTTTTATAAGTATCAAAATTCTGGTCATTATATGTGATAGCTTGTATCGCAGCTTTTCCGTTTGGTTTTAATAATAAGTTAATTTTTTTTAAGTACTCTGGAATGTATTGGTACCCAACAGCTTCAATCATTTCTACGGAAACTATTTTATCATATTGACCTTCTAAGGTACGGTAATCCATATTGATTAATTTAATTTTAGATTCTAAGCCTTTCTTTTTAAAAAGTGATTCAGCGTATTCATACTGAGCATCCGAAATCGTAGTGGTTACAATACTGCAACCATAATTTTCCGCTGCATAAGCAGAAAAACTGCCCCAACCTGTTCCAATCTCTAATAGGGTATCACTTTCAGACAACTCTAATTTCCGACAAATTCTATCTATTTTTTCAATTGAAGCTTCTTTGAGCGTAGATTGGGTATTTTTGAAATAACCGCAAGAATAAGTCATTGTTGAATCCAACCAAAGTTTATAAAACTCATTACTCAAATCATAATGAGCTAGAATATTATCTTTACTTCCTTTCAAAGTATTTTGTCGATTTTTATGAATTTTTTTGTTTATTGGTTGAATTAGCTTAGCAATACCTGAATCAAGAGATTCTAGAACTGGTCTATTTTTCAAAACAATTTGCAAAAGAGCAACCAAGTTGTCGGATTCCCAATATCCTGCCATATAAGATTCTGAAACCCCAAGAGTTCCACCACTACCTAAAAAAACATAAAATTCTTGGGAATTAACAGTAATAGAGGCTTTTAGCTTATCAGAACTTTTTCCAAAATAATATTTATCATTTTTATCAATTAGCTCAATAAACCCAATCTCAATATTTTTAAATTTTTTAATTAGAGCCTTTTTGAAAACAGAAGATAATAAAGTACTCTTTTTCGAAGAGCTAACTGAATCTGCTAATTCTTTTATTTGATAATTTTGGTTCATAATTCTTATTTATTCTCATTTTGTATTTTATTTGGATGTGCATGGAAAGGAACTCTTTTAACCCACAGTAAAATTGCATTTAAATGAATTCTTATTACAACTACAATCGTTATAAAAGGAAACTTAATTATCTGTTTTAAAAGCATTTTTCTAGTTAAGGGTAGACGGTCTAGCTTTAAAGTTGCATCAAAAACTTTTGATTCTTCTTTAAAATTTTTCATATTTATTAATAGCTTTTTTTCCGGAGGTGAGAACATCCATTTATAACGATGATCCATCCCCCAAAAAGGGCTTACATGCAATTTTTTTTCTAAATCAATATCAAATGCCAGAGCCTCTTTTTTTGATTTTTTATCAATAACATAGGCATGTCTTTCTTTCCATGGAGTATTTGTAACCTCTGCTAAAATAACTTCTAACTCTTTATCTTCACTGTCAAAACAATAATAAAAACTAACAGGATTAAAACAATAACCAAAATACCTCAAGTGGGTTAAAAGTCTAATGGGGCCATTTGGCCTGGTTCCTGTTTTTTCAAGAATTGTATCACGAACAGATGATGATAAATCAGTATTCTTATCCCCATGATAATCCTCTCGATTAAATGATATAATTGCAGGTTTATTAATATTCCAAAACCATGATTTTTTTAATGTTGAACTGATAGAATCCAGGTCTATATAAGCAAAAAATAAAGGATAAGTAAAAAAATGCTTGACGGGTGTATACCTTTTATGCTGTATTGTACCTGTATATAAATAACTTTTTAATGAAAGACTCATAAAAATTCACCAAAATCTGCGCAAACATCTAATGCACTCACAACACCATCTTCATGAAAACCATTCCTCCAATAGGCACCGCAATAATAAGTATTATTAATCCCACTGATCTCATGCTTTCGCTTTTGAGCTTCTAGACCTTTAATATTGAATAAAGGATGATCATAATCAAGCGTTTTTAGGATTTTTTTAGGGTCAATTAACTTCTCACTATTAAGGGAAACACAGAAGGTTCTTTTACAATCTATTCCCTGTAAAATATTCATATTGTAGGTAAGTGAGAGTGGCTGATTCTCATCTCTATCTAATAAATAATTCCAACTTGACCATGCATTTTTTCTCTTAGGTAAGATTGAATCATCATAATGTAAAATAGCTTTGTTATTTTGATAAGGTATTGAGCTTAAAATTTCATTTTCAAGGTTTGAAGGATCTTTTAATAACTTTAAAGATTGATCACTATGAGTTGCAAAGATAACTGCATCAAAAAACTCTTCTGTAACCTTATTTCTTCCAGAACTGATTCTAACTTTACCATCCACTCTTTCAACATTTACAACAGGAGTAGATAATCTAATTTTACTATAAAAATTTTTGGTAATACTTTTTACATAAGATTTAGAACCATTTTTAATTACCCACCATTTAGGACGGTCAATTATTTGGAGCATTCCATGGTTTTCAAAAAACCTAATAAAAAAGATCGCAGACATATCCATCATGTCAGTAGGCTTAGTTGACCATACCGCTGCTCCTATCGGGATAATGAAATTTTTTATAAACGTTTCAGGGTAATTATTATTTTCTAGGTAATGGCCGAGTGTTAAGTGCGGACTTAACATAGCTAAATCTTTTCTTGATTGCCTGTTAAACCTTAACATACTTCTAAGCATATTAAGATATGAAGGTTTTACTAAATTAGATCTTTGAGCAAAAAGACCATTTAAAGAATGTCCGGCATACTCTAAATCATGTATTTCTGACTTAACACTAAATCCCATTCTAGTTATTTGGCGTTTTACATTCAATTGATCCAAAATTTTAATAAAGTTTGGATAAGTTCTCTCATTGTAAACAATAAACCCTGAGTCTACAGAATAAGTTCTATTTTCAAATTCTAATGAATGAGTATGGGTATGTCCACCTATGTAATTATTTTTTTCAAATACAGTAACATTGTTTTTTCGACTTAATAAGTACCCAGATGTAAGCCCTGAAATACCTGAACCTATAATTGCAATTTTCATAGTTTATATCTTTACGACTTTGAAATGGTTAATCCCAATCTTGGGGGACGTCCTTTATTTCTGCAATATCATATCCTATAGATGAGAGAAAATCCAATATAGATTTATACTTTTTATCTTCAATTATGGGGTTCCGTGACATAATCCAAACATATTTCTTACTTGGGTGACCAATAACGGTAGTTTGGTAATTTTCATCTAAATTAATTATCAAAAACTTTGATTTAAAAGGCCATAAGAATTGCATAGCCCACTCTGCATTACTTTTTTTATTGACAATAAAACCTTTGGGGGTATATTTTACTTTTTTTTCTGGAGAAGATTTTTTAAAAAAAGTGAAAGTTGTGGCTATATTTCCATCACTATCTAATCGATACGATTCAATTGCATTAGTAGCTTCCTTTTCAATAAACGTAGGAATGTTGGCTATGACGTACCAATCGCCCATAAATCTTTCAATATCTACATATTCCACTGTTTTCATTATACTTTTATCTCCATTCTGATTACTATTCAAACATCCAAATATAGAAAGAAGAAATAGAGTGAAAGTTGTACGGCTTATTTTTTTTCCCATTACTTACCTCTTTTTTTAATTCGTCTGGATGCTTCTGTTAGAACATCTTCTAAAATAGTTGTTACGCTTATCCTATTTGCTTTGTCAATTACAAAAGTTGGGATAGCTCCTCCAGGGTCGATATAAATAATATATGATATGATAGATGAACCGTCGCTTTGTTTTTCGGCCAACCATAATCCAGCTCCAAAATGAAGATAAATTGCATTATTTTCATACATTTCACCTACAATATCACACTCATTTTGATCCAAGAGAAACCAGTGTACAATTGATAACGAGTCATCCTTATTGATTTGTTCTGATGATATTCTAAAACAATATTTCCGGTCACTTAAAAACGGTATGTTACTTGAAATATATTGATAAGCGTCAACCCAATTATCAGAATGATTTAGCCTAAGTGACTTCACAGTTTTTGAGTTAGATAAAAACTCATCATATCTATTTATATCTTTCAAAACTTCTTGAATAGTGTGAATTGGAATAAAACTTTTTTTCTCAACTTTAAGTGCAAAAATATTTTTACTATTTAAAGCTTTTTTACTTATAGTTATATCTTCAATATTTTCATCCAAGACCCATTCTTTTTCGTCTAATAATGAACTAAATAAATTATAAGACTTATTACTTGATATTTCTCCATATAAACAAGTGACATGAAAACAAATTAAAATAGTAAGTTTATTTAAAAGTATAAGCTTCATTTCAAATCTTTATTTTACCATTTACCCAGAATATTAAAGGCATACTCAAACCCCATACCACAGCAAGTACAACGACAACTATTGTAATGTCTGAAGATAAACTAATAGCTTCAAATTTTGCAGCGGTAATGTAGGATAACGGTCCAAATACGGCACCAAGAATAACCGAGAGAAACCATTTTTTATCCAACCATGACATTGAATGGTTTACTGTCGCAGCAAAGCCGCACCACATGGCAGTTATCCAAAGTGGAGCAATCGGTAAAGCCGATGAATATAACCCTTCATAACTTAAAATTTTTGTTTGCATAATAAGACTATCAATGACAGTACCTAATATTGAAAAAATTAATATTAACTTGATCTCAAAATTCTTTTTCGATACCTTCCATAGATGGAAAAAAATGAAGCAAGCCATAAAAAAAGGGCCAGTATAATAGTAATCTGTTTTTGCGAATAAAACACAAGACCACCAGCATAATTGAAATCCGATTATATTTATAATGTTATTTATATTCATGTTCTAATTTATTAATTTAAGATTGTCAATGCAATCTCTAATGATCGTTATGAGCGTTATTTGTTTTAGGTAAAAACATAAATAGCATCATCACGGTATATGAAGTCAGCCCAACTAACAACATGATTAAAAAATAATAAGGCCACTCGGGCATCAGTAAAGTAAAATTTATACCTTCAGGTTTTTCAAACGTGAACATATAATTACTACCTAATAAAATATTTAGGATTATAATTATTAAGACTAATAAGGTAGTCCTTTTTATTACGTTATAATAGTCTTTCCAAACTGGCCTATAGCCATCGACTATAATGCTAAAAGCTATGAAAATCACAAGCCCGTGCGCAAAGAAGTAGTGAATAGATATGTATATTTGCTCAAACTCAGATAGATTGGTGTTTATAAAAGCAAAAAGAGAACCACAAAAACCAGCAAAAAAGAACCAATTTTTAAGAGTCCTTGATTGATTATTCATACTGTAAAACGGTATCAATAGAGCTGAGATGTAACACATTTCTAAGGGAAGAGATGTCTTTATTGACCAAATACCATAAAAAACCATATTTATTTGGAATGCAACTTCATTAAAGATAACAAGATATGAGACAGCTTGAATAATAATTTTTTTTAGTTTTTCTGAGCTTTTGCTATAAACCCATGCAACAGCAATGCATAATACAGTGCTTATAACACCATATATTAAATGCTGGCTAGGAAGTGCTTTTATTATTTTAAGGATTTCGACTAACATTTTATTTTAGTATTTAAACCAGTAGTTTAATTTAAAGTAAATAGCATTCTTATTTGATAAAGACCATTTTCTATCCGTAAAAGAGTAAGAATTTTCTTGATTAAGATTATAGACTACATAAATAGTACTTCCAGATCTATATTCCCATCTGAAAACAAAAGTTCCAATTGTGTTTGAATATTTAAAATTTGGATTATCATTGTCTTCTAGATACGGATAGTCTTCTAAGTCCGAACTCTGAGGACTTGTTAAACGTGAAAACTGCTCATAATTCATCTCAGCATAAAATGGCTGAACATAGCACTCTAATGTCATCTCTGGGCTAAATGTCCAATTTAGACGCAATGCAACATCTCGAGTTAAAAGATTCGATTCCGCATAGACTCTTGCGGTGTCAATCTCACTCTTTATCACATCAACATATTGCATAGCACTTGGGCTAAAATCCTCTATGAGTTCTGTTTCTATATTTAAAGATTCAAAAGGTTTTATGACCAGTCCCATTTCTTTTCTATAACCAAATCCTCGATTCTTCCCATATCCAATGCCACCTCCATAACTCAAAACTACACTTTTTCTACGATCTGTTTGCAAATTAAATCCAAGACGTCTCATCTCTTCTGCTTCATAAGTCCAAGCATCTTCATCTATATATAGGTCATTATCATTATATGCTTTTAGATCTATTCCTGCGCCAAAACTGATTTTCCAATAATTTTTTAATAGATTATTTTGTTTTACTTCTAACTCCCTTTCTAGATTAATACCCTGACCATTCTTGGCAGTATTATAAATAAATTTTATATTATTATTTATAAAAATTCCGCGAGTAACTTGATTCCGAAAATCTACCATTATACCAGTCCAAGAAATATTATTCCTTCTTGAGTAACCTAAATCATTTATTTCAAACGAATCATCTAGATCTCCATACCAAAAGCGAAAGCTCCACCAGACAGGATTTAAATAACCCACATTAAACCTGAGTGCATTACCTAAAATATCATTTGATTTTGTTTTGACTATCTGACCATTTGAAAATAATTTATTTTCAAAAAACCCAAGATCCCAATCTCCACTTATGACAGTTGCACCGCTAGTATCTTTCCGGGACACATTCGTTCCCATTATACCAAATCTCGATATATTATTAAAAATTGGGAATTCTATTCTACCAATTGAATGGTATGCTTCAGGCTCAACTAAATGCTCTCTTTCAGTTGTTGAATCAACTAAGAGAGCTTTTTCTTCTGATGTTATAGCACCAATAACGCCATAATTAATACCTGAATTAAAAGTACCCATTATCTTTGACGCACCTAAAATTGTTGTAAAGTCTGGTACATCCTTCAGATCACCTTCTTCTGGAACATCAAAATTTGGAGTTTTTCCAATACGCCTCGAATTAAATAAATTAATGCGTTGACTAAAAAAATCTGAACCCTCTGAAAAAAATGGACGCTTCTCTTCATAAAATGTTTCAAAAGCAGTCAAATTAACAACTGAGGGGTCTGCTTCAACTTGACCAAAGTCAGGGTTTATCGTTGCTTTTAAAACAGAGTTTGTTGTCAAACTATATCGTGCGTCTAAACCTAAATTAAATTTTGTTTTATTACTCATACCAACTAAAGTATATGGCATGAGCTCTAATTGATTTTGATTGGAAATTCCATTTAGTCCTAATAGACGGCCTAAAGGAAGTATTATACCTCTTACTACTTTGGGCTTACCAGGCCAACTTATAGTCTCTTGCAGTCTATGGAGACCTCTTAAAAACTCTATACCCCATTCCATATCATCTGAATTCCCGTATTGAAAGATTGAAAATGGTAATTCAAATTCAGCGGTCCAACTATCTTCATTAATGGAGACCGCAACGTTCCAAACAACATCCCAAGTGGTATCGTATTCATCATCCCCTGATAAAGCTACATCTATTTTTGCCCCAGATGCATTTACTCCAAAAAAATAACCATTATAGTCATCATTCCGAGAATCAATTGTAACACCAACCCAATCAGAATTATCTTGAAACCCATCAACCCAACTATCTCTGCGAACTAAAGTTTTTTTTATTTTTTGTGGTTTAAGATCATAGGATTTCAATAAAATATATAGAGCTTTATCTGTGTAACCAACCTTAGCCGAAGTGCGCTCTGAAGGTTCCGAGAGCTCATTTGGGTTAATTTGATAAAAATCTGTTGTTTCTTTTAATGAGCCCCATATCTCTGTTTCTGAAATACCATCAATAATTGGAGCCTTAATTATTCTGTTAGCTATGATCGCTTTGCTCCTAAGAGAAGAACTATTGATTGGTTTATATTTCTGATTCGGAAATAAAAAATTGGAACATATTAATAAACTTAATAAGCCCTTAGAAGCATTAAACTTGAAAAACACCATTAAAACCTAATGCGCATGTCCAAACCAATTGTAGCTTAAATAAATAAAACCAACTAGTACGATTAAAATACCACTTACTATTTCTGGGTTAAAACGCTGAGAATAATATCCAAATCTTTGCGCAAAAATATTTTTTGTGAAATTAAAAGCAATTACCACAATAAATAAAACTAGCGCAATACCTAAAACATAAATAAAAATAAAGCTTATTATGGACACATAAGAAGCGTTCATACCTGTCATCATTACAACGGCAAGCGAAGAAGCACAAGGAAGCATACCTGTTAATAAGCCAACCGCAACTGGGCTCTCCATTGTAGACTTAGGAATTTTTCCATGCTGATGACCACAATCATCGGAATGATTGTGATTCTTTTTATAGATGGCTTTCCCTAAAATAAAGGAGCCAAAAAGAATAATAATTACTGGTCCAATTAAATGAGCGAACTCATAAATGAACTCATTCTTAAACTCACTTAATAGAATATTAAAAATTAAAGAAATTGTACTCAGAACCACAAAGTGAGAGACTAATAAACTAAGTGTTAGGAGTAATATCTTATTAAAATCAAGCTTCCCTCCTACAGTATAGGCTAATAAAAAAGTTTTACCATGACCTGGTTCAAGGGCATGTAGGCAACCCAATATAAAAATTGAGGTCGTAGTTAAGGTGTCACTCAAAATAAAAAGTTGTAGAATTAAGTTAAAAGAAGATAAGGTGGATTGATAAAATTCTTTATTACTGTAGAGCGCTTTCGACTATCATTAAAATATCATTTATAGATACTGCTCCATCAAGGTTCATGTCTGCATTTTGTATTTGCTGCTGATCAAATTGAAGATAACCAATCAAATAGTTAACGGTAACGATAACATCTAGGACATTAACAACATCATCATTGTTCACATCTCCAAAGCTAATGTTTAGAGGAGGAATAGCTCCTGGAGGAAATTGTATTTTATCAATCCAAGCACAATCTTGGCCAGAGGTTGTTGCATCATTTTTAGTATATTCCCAGCTTAAAGAGTGCTCTCCTATCGGTAGATCAATACTATATTCCGTCCAATCAGATTCTCCACTAATTAACAAGTTTTGAGGCTGATCATCAATAAAAAATTCTAAATAATCATTGGAGTTACCCTCTTGCTCAGAAGAAATTTTAGACCAAAATGTTAACTCTCCTCCAAAAATAATATTCATGTCAATAGATAATTGTGAACTTTGATTATGCCCAACATCACCAGACATAGCAGAGAAACTACCTGAATAAGAGTCCGTGTGGATAACCCAATCAGAGTCACCCGAGTGCATCCAAGAATAAGTCATAAAATTGGCAGTTTCAAAATCTTCTACCATCAACCCCAAGGTAATTGGTAGAGGATAAACATGTTCATAATTGCTATCAACAGATCCAATTATAAGACCAGCAATTGAAGTATGACCTAATGGAGCATCAGAAGAAGCAAAAATTTCGATAGTTAAATTAACAATGTTATTATCACCATCAATATTATTCCATATTAATGTATTGTCGAAAACGGGGTCTCCTAAGGATAAAAACGGATCAGATGTTGATATATTGAAAGTTGGGTTTAGAAGGGGTGCTCCACCAATATTTTCTAAAGACAGCTCTAAAGTAACCGTTTCACCTGGGTCAAAAACACCATTCGCATTATCTATAATATTTACCATTTGAGTCTGAAAAACAGGTGCAGCAACAAACATCTCTGTTTCATATTCCCAAGTTTGAGATTCATCTTGAACAGATAAAACCAAGTCTACTTGGGTGCCATTTTCTAAGTTCCAATTAACTTCGACTTCGTAAGGTCCAATAACCACCTCTGACTCCGGGGGTATACTTGTATTATAAATTTCACTATTAACAATATTAACCATCCCATTCTCATGACCCAAAATAATATTTAAATCAGATGATGTATCCTGCCCTACGTTTTGAATAGTTGCATAAATAAGTGCGGTTTCACCAAAAAATAATTGATCTTCTTGCTCTGAATTTGTTAAGGTTATGTTATTCAAAAGTATGTATGCCCCCTCAGGCGCAATTACATTCACAGAAGATTCATACGGTATCTTATTATACGCTGTAACAAGAATACTAAGCTCACCGGGGATTTCTACGCTATTAGAAAATAAAATATTCACATCACCCGAGGCGTTAGTATATGCGGAGCCCAATAAAAGACCATCATTAGATACTGCAACTAAAGCACCACTTTGGCTTACATTAACATTCATTTCAGAGGATCCTATCAAAAGGACTTCATCATGTAAGACTTCTAAATCTTCTGGGATGTCGGATCTTAAAACAACTGAAGGGTCTCCAAAAAGAGTCCAATAGAATGTTTCATCATAGCCGGCAGAGCCATAACTATCATTCATCTGATTCATCCCATTAAAAGAAATTCCGCCAAATGTTCTTTTGATATTTTCAGAGTAAGATTCAACGAAAATAGCATTCATTTCATCTTGCCCTTCCATCGGAGGATTCCATCCTTGATTGACAGTTGACATTAACGTGGCAATTGCTCCTGTCGGGTTTCCGTCTGAATCTGTTGCACGTAACCACGTTTCAGCA